>JAANMX010000480.1_pt1 | contig 52707 bp, 46 predicted proteins | sample 7279681 | NCBI WGS metagenome assembly JAANMX01 (sample SAMN14094542, study PRJNA606508) | bioreactor metagenome | isolation source: A lab-scale SPAN reactor treating ammonium-rich wastewater day 351 | place: Ireland: Galway | collected 2018-01-01
ATGCCTGATCGTGGCCAACGACGCCACGGTGAAGGGGGGCGCTTACTACCCGCTGACGGTGAAAAAACATCTGCGCGCCCAGGCCATCGCCCAGGAAAATGGCCTGCCCTGTCTCTATCTGGTCGATTCCGGCGGCGCTTTTCTGCCTCTGCAAGATGAAGTTTTTCCTGATGTGGATGATTTTGGCCGCATTTTCTACAATCAGGCCCGTATGAGCGCGCTCGGCATCCCCCAGATCGCGGTGGTGATGGGCTGGAGCACCGCCGGCGGGGCCTACGTGCCGGCCATGAGCGACGAGGCGATCATCGTCAAGCGCACCGGCGCCATCTTTTTGGGCGGGCCGCCCCTGGTCAAGGCCGCCACCGGCGAGGAGGTGACCGCCGAGGAGCTGGGCGGGGCCGACGTGCACACCCGCGTCTCCGGCGTCGCCGACCATTTTGCTGTGGATGATGCGGACGCGCTGCTGCAAGCGCGGGCGATCGTGGCCTCGTTGAACCGGGTGAAACGGGTGGAGGCCGACCTCGTCCCTCCCGTCGATCCCCTCTACGACCCGGAGGAGCTGTACGGCGTGCTGCCGCAGGCCTTCCGCCAGGGCTACGACGTGCGCGAGGTGATTGCCCGGCTGGCGGATGGCAGCGAATTCCGTGAGTTCAAGGCCCGGTACGGCATGACATTGGTGACCGGTTTCGCCCGCATCCACGGCTATCCCGTGGGGATCGTGGCCAACAATGGCATCCTGTTCAGCGAATCCGCGCTGAAAGGCGCACATTTCGTAGAATTGTGCGCGGCCCGGCGCATCCCCCTGATCTTTTTACAGAATGTGACCGGTTTCATGGTGGGCAAGAGCTACGAAGCGGGCGGCATTGCCAAGGATGGGGCCAAGATGGTGCACGCCGTGGCCAACGCCGCCGTCCCCAAGCTGACTGTGATCATCGGCGGCTCGTTTGGGGCAGGGAATTATGGCATGTGCGGGCGTGCGTACAGCCCCCGCTTTTTGTGGATGTGGCCCAACGCTCGCATCAGCGTCATGGGCGGGGAGCAGGCCGCCAATGTGCTGGCCACCGTCAAACAAGAGCAACTGGCGCGGCAGGGCCGGCCCCTGCTGACCGCGGCGGAGCTGGCCACGTTCAAACAGCCGATCCTCGACAAATACGAGACGGAGGGCAGCCCCTACTATTCCACTGCCCGCCTGTGGGATGATGGCATCCTCCCCCCGCCCGACACCCGCCGCGTGTTGGGGCTGGCCCTTTCCGTCTGCTACAACGCGGCGGAAACGCCGACGCGGTTCGGGGTCTTTCGTATGTGATTTGGATAATCAGACGCGGCGCTGGCCTTCCCGGCCCAGCAGGCCATGCCAGACGCCGCGCAGCCGCGCCCGCGCCGCGGCCCCGCGCCAGGCCCGCGCCGCCTCCCAGACCACGCGCAGGTGCGCGGGCAGGGCCTGCCGCCACTGCCCCGGCGTGAGATAGCGGCGGTGCAGCAGGAGCAAATTGCGCCCCACGTAATAGCTGGCGATGGTCCCGCCGCCGGTGGCGCTGAGATGATGATACACCCGCGCCTCCGGGGCAAAAACACTCTTCCAGCCGGCCTGCTGCATGCGCCAGGCCAGATCCACATCCTCCAGATACATGAACAGGCGCTCGTCGAACCCGCCCAACTGCTCCCACACCTGCCGGCGATAGGCCGCGGCCCCGCCGCACGGCCCGAAGACCTCGATCTGGTCATCATACTGGCCCGCATCCACCTCCCACACGCCCCGGTTGCGCGGCATGAAATCGGGGCCCAGCAGGTCGCCGGCGGCATGCAGGATGTGGCGGCGGTCGAAAAGCAGCAGCTTGCTGGCCGCGGCCCCGGCTTCGGGATGATCGATCAAGGCCTGACACAGCGCCGCCAGCCAGCCCGGCTCCGGCTCGGTGTCGTTGTTCAGCATCACCAGCACCTCGCCCCTGGCCAGTTCTGCCCCCCGGTTGCTGGCATGGACGAATCCGGTGTTTTCAGGCAAGGCCAGCACCCGCACTTCGGGGAAGTCCGCCCGCAGCATCGCCACCGAGCCATCGCTGGAGCCATTGTCCACCACGATCACCTCGAAATCGGGGTGCGTCTGCCGACGCAGGGCCGGCAAGCACACGCGCAGGTGAGGGGCGCCATTCCAGTTGGCGATGATGACCGAGGCGGAGAGCATGGCAAAAAGGCGAAGCGAGAACCTGATTCATCCCCCGTGAATTTGCCCGTTCCCCTTTTCCCAGGCCGCCCACTCTGCCACCGCCTCTTGCCAGGGGCGGAGCTGGATGCCGAGGGCGGCGGCGGCGCGATTGGCCAGCAGCGCCCGCAACGGCGGCTGGCTGGGCCGCGGCCACGCCGTGTGCGGGATCGGCGTCACCGGGATGTGGCCCCGCCCGCTCTGGCGCAGCACCTCGCAGGCGAATTCGTAGCGGCTGCACGCGCCAGCGTTGGTGAGGTGATAGATGCCCGGCGGCGCCTGGCGATCGAGCAGGGCAAACAGCGCAGGCGCCAGATCGGGCGCGTAGGTGGGATTGCCGAATTCGTCATCCACCACCTTCAGCGCGCCCTGTTTGTCCGCGACCGCGCAGATCTTGCCGGGAAAATTGGCATCGCCCGGCGCGAACAGCCAGGCGATGCGCACGATCAGCACCTGATCATGATAAAAACGCGCCGCGTTCTCCCCCGCCAGCTTGGAACGGGCGTAGGTGCTGAGGGCGTGGGCCTGATCCCATTCGTCATACGGCTGCCCCGCCCGTGTGCCGTCGAAGACCTCGTTGCTGCTGATCTGGATCAAGGGGATGCCCAGGCTATGGCAGGCGCGGGCGATAGTACCGGCGCCATGGGCGTTGACGCGGTAAGCCAGATCGGGGTTGGCCTCGGCCGCGTCCACGTTGGTGAAGGCGGCGGGATTGATCACCGCGTCCGGGGCGAGGGCGAGGATGGCCGGGATCGCCTCGGCGGCGTGGGTGATGTCCTGTTCGGGCAGGTCGATGCCCACGCGTTCGTGGGGGGTGGGCGTGGCCATGAGGATGCGGCCCAATTGCCCTTTGTGGCCAACGATGAGGATTTTCATGCAGGATTCAGGATCACTCCACTTTGATGAAGGGCCGCAGTTTTTCCAGCGTTTTTTCGCCGATGCCCTTTACCCGCAGCAGATCCTCCACGCTGCCGTAGGGCCGGCCGGCGATGATCGCTTCCGCGGTTTTGGGGCCGATGCCGGGCAGGGTCTCCAACTCGGCGGCGGTGGCGTGGTTGAGATCGAGGATCTGCGTGGCCGCCGCGGGCAGTTCCCCGACCTGGAAGCCAGAATCGCTGACGCCGGCCTGCGTGGACAGGAGGGGCGGCGCCGGCGCCTCGCCCTGGCGGGGCACGTAGATCTGCTCGCCATCGGCCAGGGGATGGGCAAGGTTGACGGCGACGAGATCCGCATCCGCCTGGCCGCCCCCGGCCTGACGGATGGCGTCATCCACCAGGCTGCCAGGCGGCAGGCGGTAGACGCCCGGCGCCTGCACCGCGCCGCTGACGTAGACGCGCAGCGGCGCGGGTGTGGCGTCGATGACTGGTATCGCCACGGCCGTGGGCGCGACCGTGGCGATCTGGATCGGCTGGGCCGGGGGCCGGCGCTGGCCAAAAAGCAGGTACGCGCCGAAGAGGAGCAGCCAGAACAGAGAGGTGGCTGCTGCGACGAGGATGCTCTCCCGGCGCGGCGGCATGGGGGGCTGCTCCTACAGCGGTCAGGAATCGGTAGCGGCGCTGCTGCTGTTGCCCATGCCGGTAAACGCGCGCATCATCTCCAGCGGCAGGGGGAAGATGATGGTGGAATTCTGCTCCACCGCGATCTCGGTCAGGGTTTGCAGATAGCGCAGTTGGATGGCGCCGGGCGAGTCGGTCATCACGCGGGCCGCTTCGGCCAACTGCTGCGAGGCGGTGTATTCGCCTTCGGCGTGGATGATTTTGGCGCGGCGTTCGCGCTCCGCCTCGGCCTGGCGGGCCATGGCCCGCTGCATGCTGGCGGGCAGTTCCACATCCTTGACCTCGACCACACTCACTTTGATGCCCCAAGGCTCGGTGGCCAGGTCGATGATGCGCTGCAATTCCTGGTTGATCCGCTCCCGGCGGGAGAGAAGGTCATCCAGTTCATGCTGGCCCATGACCGAGCGCAGGGTGGTTTGGGCGATCTGGGCGGTGGCTCGGCGGAAGTCTTCGACATTGATCACGGCTTTGTCGGGGTCGACCACCTGGAAATAGACGACGGCGTTGACGCGCACGGTGACATTGTCCTTGGTAATCGCTTCCTGCGAGGGCACATCCAGCGTCACCACGCGCAGATCAACTTTGATCATGCGCTCGATGAAGGGGATGAGCAGGATCAGGCCGGGGCCGCGGGTGCCGGCGTAGCGGCCCAACCGGAAGATGACGCCTCGCTCATATTCTTGTACGATCTTGATGGCCGCGCTGACCAGCACAAACAGCACCAGCAAGAAAGGAAACAGCGACGAAATCAGGGCGATCAAACCATCCATGATAGGTTCTCCTGAGTGATGGGGTGAATGGACGATGGGCGATAGCTAATCGTCCACAGTATAGCTTTTTTGGCGGCAGTGGGCAATGCGCCCCGCGCTACCGGCTCCCCGCCAGAAGAGGCTCGGCCAGGTCGATGGGGCGGAGCAGGCTGGGGATGGCGGGATCATCGCTGCGGGCGCCGGTGTACAGGCCCACGATCTGCCCCTGCCGGTTCAGGGCCAGCCCGCCCAGATTGTCTGGGCTGAGGGCGATGTCGCTTTGCAGCCAGCCGCGCGGCTCGCTCAGGGCCGCATCCGCGGCAAAACCGAGCACGCGGCCTTCGCCGATGGCCAGATACCGCCCCGTTTCCAGATCGCTCTGCCCCGAGAGGGGGAAACTGAGCAGCGCGAGCGCATCACCGGGGGTGAGCAGGGCGCTGCTGCCCAGCGGCGCGGGGGTCAGGCGGAAGCTGTTGGGCAGGGGCGAGCCATCTTGTAGGGCGAAGATCTGCAGCACCGCCAGGTCGCGCTGCCGGTCGGCCCGCACCACGCGGGCCAGATACCAGCGATCCAGAGAGGCGCCGGCGTAGCGCCCATCCCCGCGGAACCCGATCAGCACCTGGCCGCGGCGATTGTAGGGCTGATCCGTGGCCGGATCGTTCACCACGGCGTAGGCGGTGAGCAACCGTCCGCTATCGTTGAGCACCACCGCGGTGCCGGCGTTGGCGTTGGGCGTGTCTTCGATCGGGGCCAGCACGAAGGCCACGGCCTGGATGGCGCCGGCATAGGCCGCGTAGGGATTTGCCGGCTCTTGCGGCCCCGCGGTTCCCAGCAGGGGCCGCACGATCAACAGAAAAACCACGGCCAGCCCCAACAATCCCAGCCCGGCCCCGGCCAGCGCCGCCCGCCAGGGGGAGGCAACGGGCGCGGGCGCGGGCGCGAGGGCGGGCGCGGGCGCGAGGGCGGGCGCGGGCGCGGACGCGGCCGGCAGTTGCGGCCCTGCCACCCACTCTGCCCGCAACTGCGATTGGCCCAGCCGGATCAGGTCGCCATGGCGCAGGCGCTGCGGCTGCGCCAGACGCGCATCATTGACAAAAACGCCGTTGAAGCTGTTCTGATCGTGCAGCCAGGCCTCCTCCCCTTGCAACGCCACGAATGCATGCCGTCGCGAGGCTTCTTCGTCTACGAGAACGATGTCATTTTCGCCGGCGCGGCCAATGTGCAGGCCGGCCGTGGCCAGAGGATAGCGATAGCCGGAGGCGTCGACGAGAAACCAGGTCATGGCGGGGGAGGGTCAGAAGGGGCGGCGCGGCAGGCGTCGATGCCGCGGATGGCGCGGTAGACGAAGGAGATGGCGGGCAGGCTCAGGCCCGCATCCTGGGCAAAACGCACCAGGTCGCCGGCCAGGGCTTCGATCTCGGTGGGCCGGCCTTTTTGCAGGTCGGCCAGCATGTTGGTGGCGATCTCGGTCTGGCCGCTGGCATGCAGGCTCTCGCCCAGCCCGGCCAGCAGTTCCACGCAGGCTGCAAAAGGGCCGGTGGCCAGGGTGCGGGCGGTGATGCCCGGATAATCTTGCAGCTCGATGCCTTGCTCGTGGGCGATCTTGTTCACTTCGCGCAACATCTGCAGGAAGAGATAGGCCAGATCGGGGCTGCGCAGGACGTCGTGATAGGCCAGCCGGGTCAGCCCGCCCAGGGTGGAAAGGGGCAGCAGATAGGCCAGCTTCGACCACTGCACCGCCCGGATGTCGGCGGGGATGTCCACCGGCAGGCCGGCGCGCTGCCACACGCGGCGCAATCCCTGCACGCGCGGCGAGGCGCTGCCGTCCAGTTCGCCGAACCAGGTGTGACCGAACAGGGTGCATTGCACATGGCCGGGGGCCAGGGTGCGGGCGCCGACCAGGCTGACCGCGCCCACCACTGGGCCTGGCCCAAACTGGCGGATCAGCGCCCCCTCTTTTTGCAGGCCGTTCTGGAAGGAGATGGCCATCTCTGGGCGCAGATGGGCCACGCTCGCCAGCGCCGCGGCGGTGTCGTTGGAGCGCACGCAGAGGATGAGCAGGTCGGTTTGGCTGAGGTCGCGGGCCGTGGTGACGGCGCGCACCGGCACGACGAATGCCTCCGGCCCGGACACGCGCAGTCCGTGGGCCTGGATGCCCTGGACATGCGCGGCGCGGCTCACCAGGGTGACAGCATGCCCGGCGCGGGCCAGATAGCCGCCGTAGACGGAGCCTAAGGCCCCGGCGCCAAGGATGAGGACATTCATCGCCGGTCAGGAGGAGGGTGGGGTGTGCAGGTAGGCGACGGCCGCGGCGGTGAGGAGGCCGGCAGCCACGGGCAACATCGCCTCGTCGAAATCGAAACGGGGGCTGTGATGGCCGCCGCGGGCGCCGCCGGGCGGGGCCGCGCCCACCAGCAGGTAACAGCCACGCACGCGCTGGAAGATGTCGGCCATATCTTCGGCCACCATCAGCGGGGGCGCGGTCTGCATCTGTGCGGGGCCGAGCAGGGCGGCGGCGGCCTGCGCGGCCAGCGCGGCCAGGGCGGGATCGTTGATCACGGCGGGGGTGTGATCGGCCAGGGCCAGGGTGTAGGTCGCGCCGTGCGCGGCCGTGACGCCGGCCAACACTTCCTCCATCCGCCGGATCAGCAGGGCGCGGATGGCCGGGTCGAAGGTGCGCAGGGTGCCGGTGAATTGGGCGCGCTCGGCGATGACGTTGAAGGCTTCGCCACTGTGCAGGCTGCCCACGCTGAGGACGGCGGTGGCCAGGGGCGGCACATTGCGGCTGACAATGCTGTGCAGGGCGGTGATCGCTTGCACGGCCACGAACAGGGCGTCGATGGTGGTGTGCGGTTCGGCCCCATGCCCGCCGCGGCCGCTGATCTCGACGCTGAAGCGGTCGGCCGCGGCCATGAGGGGGCCGGCCTGCGCATAGACGACGCCGCTGGGGTGGGCGTTCCACAGGTGCAGGGCCAGGGCGGCGTCGGGCGCGGGCTGTTCCAGCACGCCATCGCGCACCATGGCCAGGGCCCCGCCCAGCCCCTCTTCCGCCGGCTGGAAGATCAGTTTGACGCGGCCGGGCCAGGTCTGGCTGCTTTGCGCCAGCAGCGTGGCCACGCCCATGCCGATGGCGGTGTGGCCATCATGCCCGCAGGCGTGCATCCGCCCGGGGTGGAGGCTGGCAAATGACAGGCCGGTCTCTTCCGTCACCGGCAGCGCGTCCATATCGAAGCGCAACAGCAGGGTGGGGCCTGGCCCCCGGCCTTCGATCACCCCCACCACGCCGGTCTGGCCCACGCCGGTGCTGGTTTCGATGCCCAGGCCGCGCAGATGCGCGGCCACGATGCCGGCGGTGCGCACTTCTTGGAAGCCCAGTTCGGGGTGGCGGTGGAAATCGCGGCGCCAGGCGATCAGGTCAGGGGCGAGGGTGGCGGCGGCAGCGTGGAAGTCGATCATGGACGAAAGACGAAAGACGAAAGACGAAGGACGAAGGACGGTGGACGGTGGACGATGGATCGCTGAAAATTAATGATTAATGATTAAGAAATCAATGAATGAATCAAGCATTAAGACGAAAAAACACAGCAACAATGCGCGATCCATCGTCTATCGTCTATCGTCCATCGTCCTTCGTCCTTCGTCCTCTGCGCATGCTATGCCAAGGCGCTGCAACTGTCAAAACGGCTGGGCGGCCGCGGGCAGAGCGCCGCGGCGGGTGAGGCGGGCCTGGCCATCGGCGTGGTAGGAGGAGCGCACCAGCGGGCCTGATTCGACCCATTTGAACCCCATTTCTTCGCCGATCCGCTGCAATTCGGCGAATTCCGCCGGTGTGTAATAGCGCTCGATCGGCAGATGGAAGCGGGAGGGTTGCAGGTATTGGCCGAGGGTGAGGATATCGACGGCAGCCGCGCGCAGGTCGGCCATGACGGCCAGGATCTCTTCCCAACGCTCGCCCAGGCCCAGCATCAGCCCCGATTTGGTCAGGGCTGCGGCATCGATCGCTTTGGCGCGGCGCAGCACGTCCAGGCTGCGCGGGTATTTGGCCTGCGGGCGCACGCGCTGATAGAGGCGAGGCACCGTCTCGGTGTTGTGGTTGAGGATCTCGGGCCGCTCGCGCATGACGGTGTGCAGGGCGGCGGCGTCGCCCATGAAATCGGGGATGAGCACTTCCACGGTGCAGTCGGGCATGAATTCGCGGATCTTGCGCAGGGTGGCGGCGAAGATGAAGGCGCCGCCGTCGGGCAGCTCGTCGCGGTTGACCGAGGTGAGGACGACATGTTGCAGGTTCATCATCTGCACGGTGCGGGCCACGCGCAGCGGTTCCAGGATATCGATCTTGGGAGGGCGGCCGGTCTTGATCTTGCAAAAACCGCAGGAGCGGGTGCAGACATCGCCGAGCAGGAGGAAGGTGGCGGTGCCGCGGCCCCAGCATTCGCCGATGTTGGGGCAGGCGGCCTCTTCGCAGACGGTGTGCAGGCTGTGCTGGCGCATAAGCCCGTACAGCCGCCGGTAATCGGGGCTGTCGGGCGCGGGCGCGCGCAGCCAATCGGGCCGGCGGCCGCGCGTCAACTGCGCTTCATGCCAATCATGCCGCGGCGGCGAAGGATCGAGTTCGATGGAAACGGGCATGCAATAATTAATGATTAATGATTAAAAAAAGAAATTATTGATGGATTCCGTGCCCAAGCAGCGCGTGGGCGCTTTCCATGATCGCTTCCGAAAGGGTGGGGTGGGCGTGGACGTTGCGGGCGATCTCGGCGGGGGTCAATTCCATCATCTTGGCCAGGCTCAGTTCAGGCAGCAGCTCGGTCACTTCCGGGCCGACCATGTGCACGCCCAGGATCTCGCCGTAAGTGGCGTCGGCGATGATCTTGATGAAGCCCTCCCGTTCGCCCAGGCCCAGGGCCTTGCCGTTGGCCTGGAAGGGAAATTTGCCGATCTGCAGGTCGTAGCCCTGCTCCCTGGCTTGCGCTTCGGTCAGGCCCAGGCTGGCGACCTGCGGGTGGCAATAGGTGCAGCGGGGCATGGCGCTGTAATCGCTGATCGGCTGCGTCTCGGCCCCGGCGATGGCTTCGGCGGCGACGACGCCCTGGGCGCTGGCCACGTGCGCCAGGTTCATCTTGCCGGTCAGATCGCCGATGGCGTAGATGTGGGGCACGTTGGTCTGCATCACGTCGTTCACCTGCACCCAGCCCCGGTGGGTGGCCACGCCCGCGGCTTCCAGGCCGATGCCTTCGCTGTTGGGGCGCACGCCGACCGCCATCAACACCTGGGCGGCGTGGATCGTCTCTGTTTGGTCGCTGCTCTGGTCGTGCAGGGTGACGGCGATGGCCGCCTCTTCCAGGGCGATGGCCTGGGTGCGGGTGTGGGCGCGCAGGTCGATGCCGGCCTTGCGAAAGGCTTTGGCGACGACTTCGGCGACTTCTTCTTCTTCGTTGGGCAGCACGTGCGGCAACATCTCCACCACCGTCACCTTGACGCCGTAGCTGTTGTAGACGTAGGCGAATTCCATGCCGATCGGCCCGCCGCCGACGATGACGATCGAGGGGGGCAAGTGCTCCTGCACGATGGCCTGGCGGTAGGAAAGCACACGTTCGCCGTCGATCTCGACGCCGGGGATGCTGCTGGCGCGGCCGCCGGTGGCCAGGATGATGGCCGCGGCGCGGATCGCCCTGTCGCCGACGGTGATCGTATGCGGGTCAGTGAGCACGCCGAAGCCTTCGATCACCTCGATCTGGTTCTTTTTCATCAAAAAGCTGATGCCTTTGACCAGGCGGCTGCTGATCTGGCGGCTGCGTTTGACCGCGACGCTGTAATCCACCGTCAGATTGTCAAATTTGAAGCCGAATTCGCGGCCCTGGCCCAGCAGGTTGACGATCTCGGCGTTGCGGATCAGGGCTTTGCTGGGGATGCAGCCCCAGTTCAGGCAGACGCCGCCCAGGTTTTCCTTCTCGATCAGGGCGGTTTTCAGGCCCAGTTGGGCGGCGCGGATGGCGGCGACATAGCCGCCAGGCCCGCCGCCGAGGACGACGAGGTCGAAATCAAAGGGAGAAGACATGGCGTGCTGAAGGTGAGAGGGGGGGTGTTGAAAGAACTGCACGGATTATAACACAGCAGCGCGCGGGGGCGCGTTTCCCGTTTCTGCCCCTCCTCCCGCGGCTGCTTTTCAGGCCGCGGGGGCCGGCGGGGGCAGGCGGCGCACGATCACGAGGGTAAAATCGTCGAAGGGCGGGGCCGCGCCCTGCCAGGCCCGCACATCGGCATGGATGGCCTGCAACATCTCGGTCGCGGTGCAGCCGGCGTGCTGTTGGATGGCGGCCAGTAGCCGTTCTTCGTCGTAGGTTTCCAGGGCCTCGTTCACCGCGTCGGTGACGCCGTCGGTGTAGATGATCAGGTATTCGTCGGCCGCGAGCTGGGCGCTGTGCTCCTCGGCCTGGGCATCGGCCAGCACGCCCAGCACCATGCCCCGCCCGCGCAGGAAGCGCGCCCCTGCCGCGCCCGCGGCCAGGGCCAGCCCGTGCCCGCCCGAAGCATAGCAAAGACTGTGCTGGGTAGAGTCGAGCACCGCGTAATAGAGGGCCACGAACATATCGGAGTAGGTGGTATCGAGAATGGCCGTGTTCACCCGCTGCAACGCCGCCGCGGGCGCGGGGTCGCTGTACACCACCAGGCGCATGACCGTGCGGCAGAGGGCCATGTACAGGGCCGCGGGGATGCCTTTGTCGGCCACATCGGCCACGACAATGCCCAGGCGGCCATCGGGCAGGGGGAAGAAATCGTAGAAATCGCCGCCGATCTGGCGGGCCGGTTCCCACAGGGCCGCGATCTCGTAGCCGGGCAGGGCGGGCAGCGATTCGGGCAGGAAGCCGCGCTGGATGTTGTGGGCCAGATTCAACTCGGTGGCGATGCGCTGCTGTTCGAATTCGGCGCGGTGCAGGCGGGCGCGCTCGATGGCCACGCTGGCCTGGTTGGCGATGCCGCCGAGGATGTCGAGCAGGCGGGGGGTGTGGATGCGCTGCGGCGTGACTTCATCCACCACCATCACGCCGACAACCTCATCGCCGGCGATGAGGGGCAGGGCGGTGAGGGCGTTGACGCGCATCGCTTGCAGCCAGGCGGGGGAGAAAAACCCGCTGTTTTGCAGATCGTTGACCACGATCGGCGCGCGCTGCGCCAGCAAATGCTCCAGCAGAGGGGTGTGATCGGGGTGCAGGCGCTGGGTGGGGGGGATGGGGGGCAGGTCGCGGGCCAGCGCGTGGCTGATGGCAGCCTGGAAGCCATCGCCGTGGCGCAGGAAGATGGTGCAGCGATCCAGCCCGGAGAGGGCAGCGGTGAGGCGGGCGACGATATCCAGCGTCTCGGGCAGGTCGCGGGCGCGGCCCATGGCCTCGGCCACTTGCAGCAGGGCGGTGTTGATCCAGGCCTCCTGGCGTTGGGCGGCGATGAGCTGGGCGTTTTCCAGGGCCGAAGCTGCCTGATCGGCGATGCCTTTGAGCAGGGGCAGCCGGGTTTGGGAGATGTGGGCCTCCGGCTCGGTCAGACTGACCGCCAGCAGGCCGATGCACTCGCTCTTGGCCAGCAGGGGCATGAAGGCCACCACATCGGCAGAGAGGGCCTGGGCCAGGATGGGGGGCAGTTGTTCGTCCAATTCTTGCGAGCGCAGCAGCCGCGGCTGTGTCTCTCCTGCGGCCAGGCCGAGGCGGGCGACGGCCTCCTCGCTCAACTCCTGTTTGCGCAGCAGGGATTTTAGTTCCTCCGGCACGCCCCACTCGGACGCGATCTGGTAGATGGGGCCGGCGGCGCTGCGCAGCCACAGGGCGCAGAGGGTGACGCCGGTGAGCATGGGGGTGATGCGGACGATGGTGTCGCTCACCTCTTGCAATTCGGTGAGATGGTTGGTGGCTTCGGCCACTTCCAGCAGGGCCACGGTGATCCAGGCATCTTCCTGTACGCGGGCGTAGAGTTGGGCGTTGGTCACGGCCAGGGCCACGGTGTCGGCCAGAGCGTTGAGGATGAAGAGATCTTCGGGGCCAAAGGCGTTGGTTTTAGCGCTCTGCACGTCGAGCACGCCCAGCACCTCCTCCTCCAGCCGCAGGGGGATGGCGATCTCGCTGCGGGTGTTGGGCAGGAGATGCGGGTCGTCGGGGACGTAGAGGGGATCGATGGAGACATCGGGCGCGACCAGGGTTTCGCCATGGCTGAGCACCCAGGGGATGATGCCTTTTTCGTGCAGTTGGACGGAGCGGCCCATCTGCCGCCAGAGATCATGCGTCTGGTCGCCGCTGGAGGCGCGGAAGAGGGCGCGGTCGCTGCCTTTTTCCACCACGAAGATCTGTACGTGATAGAAGCCGAAGTTTTGCTCGATCACTTCGACGATGTGCGAGAGGAGGGCGTCGAGGTCGAGGATGGAGACGACGGAGCGGGTGATCTGGGCCAGGGTTTGCAGTTCGTTGGCGCGCCAGCGCTCGCTGCGCAGCAGGCGGCCGGCGCGCAGCGCGGCCGCGGCCTGGTTGGCGAGGATGCGCAGTTGCCAGAGGTGGTCGGGGGTGAAGACGTCAGGCTCCTCACTCTGGGCCGAGAGGGCGCCGAGGGCTTCGTCGGCCACGACCAGGGGCACGAAGATGGCCGCGCGCGGGGGGTCGGGGTTGTCGTAGCTGGGCCGCGCGGGCAGGGCTTCCCAATCGCGGTGGAAATCGCCCACGAGCAGCGCTTCTTTGGTCTCGCGCAGCCAGCCGATGATGCCCTGGGCCGCGGCGGTTTCGAAATAGCTGGGGGGCAGGGCCTCGCCGCGGCGATTCCAGGCGAAGAGCTGCGAATTTTCGGCGAAGAAGAGGAGGATGTGCACGCGCACCGGCGGCAGCAGGTGCTGCACCTGTTGCCGCAGAAAGGTGAGGACGCTTTCTTCGTCGATCTGGGCGCGGGCGAGGGCCTGGCTGGCGACTTGCAGGTCGACAAGGGCTTGGCCGGCAAGAGGGTGCAGGCCCGCCGCGGTTTCACTCACGATGCGACTCCCCGCTTGATCATGTGCAGGCGGTTGCCGGTGGGGCTGAACACGAAATCGATCTCATCCATCATCTGGCGCATGAAGTGCATGCCCAGTCCCCCCTCGCGGCGGGTGTCGAGGGGCCCGGTCAGATCGGGCGGGGGCACGGTTTCCGGGTCGAAGGTGCGGCCCTGGTCGATCAGTTCGATGTGGAAATCGCCATCCGCCACCCAGCAGCGCAGGTGGATGCGGCCCGGTTGGCCGGCGTAGGCGTGGGTAATCACATTGGTCGCGGCTTCATCCACAGCCAATTGGATCTCGAACTGCGCGTCCTCATCGATCTGCCAGCCTGCGCAGCAACTGCAGAGGAAATCCGCGACCGTCGCCAGCCAGGCGGCCTCTGCCGGCAGGATCAACTCGTGCACGGCAGAGGCCGCGGGCGATGAGTCTGTGCTCATGACAGCCAGATGCAGGCGGGAGGGGGGAGCAAGGCAGGCGGTCGGTTCAGAAGCTGCCCACTGCTTCGACTTCGCTCTCGAAGCTTTGGAAGAGCGTGTCCAGCCCGGCCAGGTCCAGCACCTGCTGCACGCGCGGGGAGACGGCGGCCAGCCGCAGATCGCCGCCGTTCAGGGTTTTGCGGCACTCTTTGGCTGTGCTGATCAGCACACGCAGCGCGGCCGAACTCATGTATTCGACCCCGGCCATGTTCAGTACCAGATTGAAATGGCCCGCGTTCAGGGTGAGTTGCAGCGCCTCTTCCAGTTGGCGGGCGGTGCTGCTATCGAAGCGCCCGGCCAGGGTGAAGAGAACGCAGCGTTTCATCTCTTTTTTGTGGATGACGACAGTGGGTTGGGTAGTCATGGGGTTCCCTGAGTGAGTGTGGGGTGGGATGCGGAGAGGGTAGGATCATCTTGCAGGGCAAAGTGCACAGCGACCATGCCCGCGCCTATCAGGATCCACAGCAAGGAGGTCATGTGTGGATAGGCGAGGTTGAAAAGGTAGTGATCGAAGATGCCGGCAGCGAGCAGCCCGGCCATGGCCGCCAACACGCCAAGCAGCAGGCCTTCGCTGGCAGGATCGATCTGCGGGCGGCGCAGGCCGCGGATCAGGGTGTTGAGGAAGAGGAGGATGAGGAGGAGGAAGGTGAAGAGGCCGACCAGGCCCATCTGTTCGGCCATGAGCAGGTAGAGGGAGGCCACGGCGACGTAGAGATCGATCTCCGGCGCGCCGGTGAAGCCGACGCCGAAGATGGGATAGCGGCTGATCAGGTCGAGGGCGTCGCGATATTCGCCAAAACGCATTTGCGTGGAGCGATCCTGCCCGGTGAGGCCCAGCCACATGTTCTGCACGTAGTCCTGCGTGAAGGGCAGGATGAGAAAGAGGAGGCCGACCGCCAACAACAGCGCCAGCAGCTTGCGATAGCGCAGCAGGGCCATGACGCCGGCGCCGGCGACAAAGCCCACCATCGAGCCGCGGGAAAAGGTGAGATAGAGGCCCAGCACTTGCACGCCCACCAGCGCGGCTGCCCAGCGCCGGGAGAAGAGAGGCCCCTGTGTGAACAGTTGCGGCAGGGTGAAAAGCCCGGCCAGTACGATCAGCCCGCCCAGGGCGTTGGGATCGATGCTGGTGCCGATGGCGCGCATGATGCCTTCGGGATCGTCGTTGATGAAGCGCAGCGCCCCGAATCCGCCGGGATAGCTCAGCCGGGCCAGACGATCCAGCACCCACACGGTGGCGGTTTGGGGCAGGATGTAGAAGAGCACGCCCAGGGCGGCCGCGGCGGCGCCCCCCAGCATCAGCGCCCTGGCCAGGAAGAAGAGCTGGGCGTGGCGCTGCACGACGTTGATCACCACAAAAAAGAGAGTGATGCTGAGGATCATCTCCGCAAACTGGCGCAGGTTGTTGGCGGTGGGCCGGGCATGTTGCAGGCCCATGGCAAAGGTGAAGGCTGCCATCATCAGGAAGAGGATCACCGCGCCGCCGATGGCCGAGGCTTCGAAACGGGTTTCAGCGGCGGCGGCGTAACGCAGCGCCCACACGCCGAAGGTGGCGAAGATGGCCAGATCGAGAAAGCTGGGGGTGAAGCCGATCTTGAAAGGCAGGGTGGCGAAGGGCAGCAGGGTGCTGATGGCGATGACGCCCAGCAGGCCCCACAGAGGGCTGCGCACCACCATCCCCGCGCCGATCAGGGCCACGGCCAGGGCGATGGCTATCGTCGGCCCGGTTGCGCCCACCAGCAACCCCAGCAGCAGCCCGCCCGCGATCAGCACCCCCACGATGGCCAGACGCTGGCGGCGAGGGTCGGGGTGGATGAGTTCAGCGCGGAGGCGCAGCCAGGGGGAGTGGCCGCGCGTGGGTTGGCGAAGAAGCACGAGGATCACAAAAAAGAGGAGCGAGCAGCGCCGCCCGCAGGCACAAGAAGCTACCGGCGCGCGCGATTATAACGAGCTTGGCGGTGAAATACCAGTCTTCCGCACAGGATCGATTCCCCCTTCTTCGCCAAATGGCGCCTGGTCGTGCATAATGAAGGAGCGCAGGCCCTCTTTCCCCCACCTGCGCCGATCTCTGCCCCTTTCTCACGCCATGAATCCTCCCCACCACATCCTTTTGCACGCGGCGCGGCGCGCGCCGCGCGGGTTGTGGCTTCTGTTGGGCCTGTTTTTGGCCCTGGCTCTGCTATACAATGGGGTGACGCCGATCGGGGAGGCAGATAATGAACTCTCGCACTATCGTTACATTCAGTATGTCAAGGCCAATCGCAGTTTGCCCCGCACCGACGCGGCCCTGCCCCTGGCGCCGGTGGCAGATCAGTGCCTGGATCCGGCGCAAGGGCTGGATGACGCGGCCCGCTGGCAGTTCCGGCAGCCGCCTCTCTATTACATCCTGGCCGCCGCCACTCTGTTCTGGGCCGATAGCAGCGATTACTGGTGGCCGACGCCCAATCAGTATGGCTACCACGCCGGCGCGGTGGATGGGGGACGCAATGCCTTCCTGCACACCACCGCCGAAACCATCGGGGACAATGCGGTGGTGCGCTCTGTCAAGCTGCACCGCCTTTTCTCGACGCTGATCGGGCTGTTGGGGCTGATCGCGGTCTACCGCAGCGGGCGGCTGCTTTTCCCCGGCCCCGGTCGCACTGGGCCGCTGTTGCTGACCGCGGCGGTGGCCTTTGTGCCCTCCTACATCTTCGCCGCCGCCACCATCAACAACGACATCCTGGTGGGCGTGTTGGGGTTGTGGGGCCTTTATTTCTGCTTGCGCAGCGTGTGGGCCACGCCCGATCTGCGCGCCTTTGCCCTGGCCGCCCTGCTTTTTGCCCTGGCTTTCCTGACCAAATACACCGCCATCGTCTTCATTCCCATTTTCCTGCTCACCACCGCGGTTTTGCTGTGGCGTTCGTGGCGGCTGAGCCGGGGCCGCCTGCTGAAGACTGCCACGGCGCTGGCCGCGTTGCTGGCGGCACAGGCGCTGATTATCCTCTGGTGGTTCCTGCGCAACCAGCAGGTGTATGGCGAGGCCATCATCGGCTATGAAAACGCCAGCGCCTCCTGGATCGAGCGCCTGACCTTGACCACGTTGCCGGCCGGCGCCGATCTGACCGACGCCTGGATCGAGGGCATCCGTTTCACCTTCAACACCTATTGGGGCCTGCTCGGCGCCGACTCCATCACCCTGCCCCCCTGGCAGCTGACCCTGCTCACCCTGATCACCGCGCTGGCCGGGCTTGGCCTTTTGTGGGAGTTCCTGGCCCGGCGCAGCAATGGCCGCCGCCGGCTGCTCGTTTTCTTGGGGCTTGGCGTCTTGCTGCTGGATTGGTACATCGTCTTCTCTCTTCTTTTCTACGGTGGCCGGGGGCGTTATCTGCTGGGATTGTTTTCGATTTTTGGATTTTTGTACCTGCTGGGCAGCCAGGCCTGGCGCACCCGCCGCTTTCCCTGGCTGGGCGGCTATCTCTACGCCGGCGTTTTGCTGGCGATCAGCTTGCTGGCGCCTTTCCTGGTCTTGCGCCCCACCTACGCGCCGCCGCCCCTGGCCGCCAGCGCCGATCTGCTGCCCGGCGAGCAGCCGGTGCACGCCCGCGTCGGCGATCTGGCCGAACTGGTGGGCATGGGCGTGGTCCCGGGCGATGTCGCCCCGTATGAGGCGGTCGATGTCACCCTGGTGTGGCGGGCGCTGGCCGCCACACCCAACAACTACGTGATCGGTGTGCACCTGATCGGGGTGGATCAGACCTATTTTGGCGGGGCCAGCCATCTCTCGGCCAATGGCGCCTATCCCACCTCCTCGTGGCAACCGGGCGATGTCTTCCGCGATACTTACCGCGTCTACGCCGGCGCCGGCGGGGGCGCGCTGTTACCCACCGGCGCCCGCATCAAAGTTTCGGTGGTGTGCCCGGTGGGGGATGAAGCCCCGCACCTGCCCATCTTCAGCCCGACAGACGAACCCCTGGGCGACGCCGTCTATTCGGGCCTGTTGCGCCTGGGCCTGCCGGCGCCACCCCCCGCCGACTCGCCGCCCCTGGCCCGTTTTGGCGATGAACTGGCCCTGATCAGCATCTCCGATCTGCCGACGGCGCTGGAGGGCGCGGGCGCGCATGAGTTCGCCTTTCGCTGGCAGGCGCTGCAACAGCCTGCCCAGGATTACTCGGTGTTTGTGCAACTGCTCGACGCGGACAACACGCTCGTGCTCGGCGCCGACTTCCCTTTGACGCAGGGATACTATCCCAGCCATCTGTGGCAGCCGGGCGAGATCGTCGAGCATCGCCATCCCGTGGATTTCGCCCCCCTGATCAGCCTGCCGGCGGGCGCGTACCGGCTGATCATGGGCGTTTATGACCTGGAAAGCGGCCAACGTCTGCCCCTGACCGAAACTGCATCAGCGCGGGATGGGGACGCCTACGACATCGGCGTGTGGCAACTGCAACATTTCCTCACCTATATCCCCTGGGTCATCACCCCGACCGAAGCGGCAGAGGCGACCGAATAATCAGAGATCCTTGCGCATCCACAAAAAGGAGGCGCCGGGCGGATAATCGCGCATCTCTCCCACCACCCGGTAGCCCTGTTTCTCGTAGAACGCCTGCGCCTGGAAGCTGAAGGTCTTCACCTGCGCCCAGGCGCATCCCCGCCGGACGGCTTCGGCCTCGGCCTGCGCCAGCAACTGGCGGCCCACCCCTTGCCCGCGCCGCGACTGGCGCAGCCATAAAATGTCGATATCCAGCCAGCCCCAGTAGGTTTCGGCGATCAGCCCGCCCTGCAACGCGCCATCGGCGTCGCGCACGAACAGGCAGAGCGGGCGCACACTGCCAGGTTGGCGAACAGCGGCATGAGGGGGCGAGTGATCGTCGTTGAAGGCTCTGATCTGCTGGCGCAGAAACTGTTTGTCCGCTTCCGGCGGCGCGTCGGTGAGTTCGAGATGCAGATCAGACATGGGGGGCGGCGCGGTAGGCAGCCAGTGTTGCGGCGGCGATCGCCGGCCAGGTGAAGCGTTCGCTCAGGCGGCGGGCGGTTTCGCCCAGGCCGCGGCGGCGATCGGCGTCGCTGAGGATGCGGTGGGCGGCGGCGGTGAGTGCGGCGGCATCGGGCGGGGCCAGCAGCAGGGTTTCGCCATCGATCAGGTCGGGATAGGGCACGGCGGGCGGGGTGGTGAGGATGGGCATGCCGTGCGCCAGCGCGGCCATGAAACTGCCGCGGCGATAGCTGACGCCATCCGCGTAGGGCAAGAGACAGAGATCGGAGGCCAGAAAAGCGGCGGAAACCTCCGGCCCCGGCACATGACCTGTCCAGTGCACGCGTCCGGCCAGCCCGGCGGCAGCGATGCGCGCCTCCACCTGTTGCAGATAGGCGTGGTTGGTGGGATCGGACGCGCCCACGCGGCCGCCGATCATGAGCAGATGGGCGTCGATCCCGCGCCCCACCAGCCCCGCCAGCACATCGGCCAGCAGTTCGCCGCCCTTGCTGGCGTTGAGGAAGCCGAAATAACAGAGTACGGCGGCCTTTGCAGGCAGTCCCAGGCGGGCGCGCCAGGGTTCCCGGTCAAAATTGGGCGGCGGCGCGCAGGGGATGTTGCTGCCGATGGGGATTTCGATCAGATCGGGGCGGCGTGGGCGCAGGGCGGCGCTGTCCTCCGGGTTGGTGGTGATGGCGAGATCGACCCCGCGGGCGAGGGTGTGGGTCATGCCCCGGCGCAGGCCCAGCCAATGCGCTTTGGGAAAGAGATAGGGCCTCAGCAGGTCGTGGAAAGTGACGGCCGTCAACGCTTTGGTCTGGTTTGTCCACGTCGGCCAGAGGTTGATAGCCGGGTGCATGCCGAAAGCTGCGGTCTGGTATTGGATGTGGACGACATCCGCCTGCCAGTGTTCGATCAGCCGATCCAAATTCGCCCACAGGCGCCAATCCCAGCGCGCGATCTGCGGAAACAGGGTGATGCTCGGCTCGTCCGGCGCCTGACTTGCCCCGACCGAGGTCAGCACGCCCACTTCATGCCCCAGCCCGACCAGCGCCCGGCTGAGCTCGCGGGTGTAGTCGGCCACGCCACCCTGCATGGGCGGGTATTCGCCGGTGACGAAGAGGATGCGGGGCGCTTTCATTTTTGCGCGACTCCCATCTCGTACCCTCGTGCAGCCATTGGCATATATTACGACCCGAACATGGCAAGAAATTGATCTGGTCGCACGATGACGATGCTCTGATATGTTTTCAGATCTGTTAAGTGTTTGTCACTTGAAACGATAACCGATGCATTGCCTACGAGCGCACATTCGATGAACTTGTCATCATCTGGATCCGCTGAAACGACTTTGAGTTGACCGATGATTTTCACACGTTCGCTGAATTGACGATAATCGTAGAGAACAGCGTGGATCCGGTTCTCCGAAAAGCCAAACTTTTCGCGCAATTTTAGTGAGAGTTCTGCAAGCATCTCGGGACAATAGACCATCTGAACGGCGTCGGTTCGTGCCAACAGCGTGCATCTGTGCGCTTTTCCCCGCCACATCAACCCAGAGATGATGACATTTGTGTCAAAAACGACTCGCTGTGGCATTACGCACGCTCATGAAGCAACTCGTCGATGAATTGCTCGCGCTGCGGTTCTGTTAGACTCTGCCATTCCACACCGCGTTCTCTGGCAACGGCATGCATACGTTCAATCCCGTAATCCGTCAGTTCCTCGAACAATTCCCATTCGGGAAGGAGTGTTTTCAAGACCAGGCGCTTGCCATCCGCCGAAAGTTGGCGTACCAGTTCGATAACTTGAGATTCGTGAAGGGAAAGTAGCACATCAGACATCGTTCAGCCCTCCTGAGATCAGGCAAGCGCAGTGTAACATGGTTTTCGGACAAACGCTAGCGTAGTCCCGACCGCAGCACCTGCCCATACGCGCGCATGCGCTCGGCCCGCAACGGGCGTTTGTGGCCGAGCAGCCATTTCAGCCCCTCGCGCAGCCACTGGAACACGAACGTGAGCAACAGCCACAAGCGCAGCGCCGCGGCCCAGAAGGCGCCGTGGTATTTGCGGGTGTAGCGCACGCGGCTGCGGCAGAAGCGGATATGCCGCGCGGCCACGGCCTGCTCGCTCGACTTGCCTTCGTAGTGCACGATCTCTGCCGCCGGCTCGTAGCCCACCTGCCAGCCCGCGGCCGCGGCCCGCCGGCACCAATCCAGCTCCTCCGAATACATGAAGAAGCCCTCGTCCAGCCCGCCGATCTGCGCGTAGACCTGGCGGCGCACCAGCAGCGCTGCGCCCACCAGCCAGTCCACGGTCTGCGCCTCGTCGGGCGAACGGTCGGCGAGGCGGTAACGGGCGAAGTGGGGCAACCAGGGCAGGTATTCCTGCACCACCGTGCTTTCGGTGAAGAGGGTGAGCAGGGTGGGGAAGCGGCGGCGGCTGGATTGCAGACTGCCGTCGCCATACCACAGCCGCGGGCCCACGATGCCCAGGGCAGGATGCGCGGCCAGATAGTAGTGCAGCGCAGCGATGCTGCCAGGGCGAGGCTCGGTGTCTGGATTCAGCAAAAAGAGGAAATCGCCCCGCGCCGCGGCCAGCGCCTGATTGTTTCCACCCGTAAAACCCCGGTTTTCACTGTTGGCGATCACCTGCACCTGGGGGAAGGCAGCGCGTATCGCTTCCACCGTGCCATCGCTGCTGGCATTATCCACCACGATCACTTCATAGGTCAGCCCCGGCCCCACCGCCGCGGGCAGCGCGGCCAGGCAGCGCTGCAACAGCTCCCGCACATTCCAGGAGATGATGAGGATGGAGAGATCGAAAGGATGCCAGGTTTCATTGACGATATATTTCTCGCGCATCTTTCAATGTGTACTCAATTTCATCATCTTCACTGAAAAATTGTGCCAGTGAAAAATCACGCCATTCGTCGCGATTCCAGCCGGTGTAGGTTGATATTTGTCGTCTTGCCATGAAAAACACGTAAAATCCGCAATTTGTTCGACAATTTCATCCGGCGTAAAAATTCACTTTATTTTGTCATTGCGAAGGGCGATAGCCCCGAAGCAATCCCCAACGCCGATTGACAACCGCAAAATTGACGAACAACCTTGGAGATTGCTTCACTGCACTCGCAATGACATATCAGGTGAACTGTTACCATCCGGCAAGCGATTGATTTGCTGATGAAGTTGTTCGCGAACATCTTTCGTCGCCATAATTCTTGCTTCTTTTGACAGCGGGGCAGGTGATTTGCTGACGAGAGTATAACACAATCGTCTTGGCGCCGGAGTGAGCGTGCCCCTGCTTTGGGAGCAGGGGACAGCCCCGTTCAAAATTCCCGCTCCACCACGTACCGGGCGATGGCAGTCAGGGCCTGGCGGGGGGCGGCGTCGGCATAGGAGGCAAGGCTGGCAATGGCCGCCTCGGCAAAGCGCAGCGCCTCGGCTTTGGTCTGGGCGATGGCGTCGGACGCACGGATCATGCGCACGACTTCGGCGACGACATCTTCGCCGTGGCGCTGGCCGTCGACCAGCGCCACAAGTTGGTCGCGACGATCCGGATCCTGAATGTAATAATACACCGGCAGGGTGATGATGCCTGACTGCAAATCGGACCCTGCCGGCTTGCCCAGAGTGGATGCGTCCGCTACGAAATCGAGTAGATCGTCCACGATCTGGAAGGCCATGCCCAGGTGATAGCCGTAGGCCCGCAGCGCCTCTTCTGCGGCGGCGGGGGCGTTTGCCAGGAGGGCAGGGGCGCGGGTGGCCACCTCGAACAGGGCCGCGGTCTTGCCATAGATGCGGTCGTAATAGCTTTGTTTGGGCTGGCCCCAGTCGCGGGCGGTGAAGGCCTGGCGCAGCTCCCCATCCACGATCACGTTCAGGGTCTCGGCGAAGAGTTGGATCACTCGCGGGTGTTCAGTCTCGGCGGCGAGGGCGGCAGCGCGGGCGAAGAAGAAATCCCCGGCCATGATCGTGCTGCTCGGCGTCCAACGGGCGTTCAAGGTCGATTGTCCGCGGCGCAGCAGCGCGCCGTCGATCACGTCGTCGTGCACCAGGGTGGCGGTGTGCAAGGCTTCGACCGCGGCGGCCAGGCTGATCAATGGGTGCGGCTGCGGCGGGGGATGCAAGCGACCGGCGAGCAGGGCCAGGGTGGGGCGTACGCGCTTGCCGCCGCTGCGGATCAGGCCGGTCAGGGTGTCGGCCAGCGGGCCATAGTGGCCGCCCATCTTCCTGAGCATGGCCAGTTCCACCGCGGCCAAATCCGCGGCGACGAGGGCCTGAGCAGCATCGAAGGACATGGTAAAAGTGGGGAGAAGCGTGCTGGGAATCTGCCTGGGCGGGGGAGGTTGGAGAGGTCGCCCGCCTCCCCCGCCCAGGAAAATGCGTCGCGAGTTGGCTCAGGCCATGGTCAAGGCCATCACTGCTTTCTGGACGTGCAGGCGGTTTTCGGCCTCGTCGTAGACCACGCTCTGCTCGCCATCGATCACGCTATCGGCCACTTCGATATTGCGGTCGGCGGGCAGGCAGTGCATGTAAATGGCGTCGCGCTTGGCCAGGGCCATGCGTCGGTCGTCGGCGATCCAGTCGGTGTATCGGCGGCCGATCGCGGCGCTCTCGGCGTTGTCGGTGGTGGTCAGCAGCGCGCCCCAGCTTTTGGGGTAGACGACGTCCGCGCCCTGGAAGCCGGCGTCGAAGTCATCCAGCAGTTCCAGGCTGCCGCCATGCTTGCGGGCGTTGTCCTGGGCCTGGGCGACGATGTCGGGCATGAGTTTGTATTCGGGCGGATGGGTGAGCCGCACATGCATGCCGAAGCGGGTCATCAGCAGGATCAGGCTTTGCGGCACGCTGATCGGTTTTTGGTAGCTGGAGGCATAGGCCCAGCTGACGTTGATCGTCAGCCCGCGCGGATCGCCTTTCTTTTCGATGATGGTCATGAGGTCGGCGAGGATCTGGAAGGGATGGTAGATGTCGCACTGCATGTTCAGCACCGGCGTGCGGCTGGCCGCGGCCACGTCGCGGATGTAGCGGTTGCCAAAATCCCAGTCGCATTGGCGGATGGCGATGCCGTCGTAATAGCGTCCGAAGATCTCGCCGATCTCTTTGGCGGTGTCGCCGTGGCTGATCTGGGTGGTGGTGCTGTCGATGAAGGCGGCGTGCCCGCCCAGTTGGGCCATGCCGGCCTCGAAGCTGCCGCGGGTGCGGGTGGAGGTGAAGAAGAAGAGCATGGCCAGGGCTTTGTCGCGCAGGTAGGCGTGGGGTACGCCCAGCGCTCGCTGGCGTTTGAGATCGAAGGCCACGTCCAAAATGGTGTCGATTTCGTCGCGCGTCCACTCCTGCGTGGTGATCATGTCGCGACCGCGAAGGTTGGTTTGCATAGATTGCTCCGGTGGGTGGTTGGTTAGTTGGTTGGTTGGTTGGTTAGTTGGTTAGTTGGTTGGTAGATTGGTAGATTGGTAAATTGGTAAATTGGTTATCGTTCGCTATCTATCGTCCTTCGTCTATCGTCTATCGTCTATCGTCCTTCGTCTCCCCGTCTCATCGCGCGGGGGCGAAGGAGGGGGGGAGGGTGTCGATGCGGCGGGCGAGGTGTTGTTCGAGCAGGAGGATGTGATCGCCGCGCACCGGTTCGCCGGCAGCGGTGGCGCCGCCAAGCAGCTCGGCGCGGGCCACCCAGCGTTCGGAAGGGCCGAGGGAGAGAGCCGCCAGGCCCGCGGCCCGGAAAAAGGTGAAGTGATACGCGGTCAGCGCCCCAAAGGAGGGGGAGAGCCGGGTTTTGCCCGCAAAATCGGCCAGCAGTTCCAGGCGGAATGCCCCGGCTGCATAGCTGACTCGACCTTGCAACTCCTCTGCCATCTCGCGCGCCGCTGTGTCGCGGATAGGCTCGACCCAGCCCTGATCCTCCTTTTGCCGCCCGCCGATGATCTGGAAATAGCCCGATTGCGCATCCCACTGCACCAGGAAGCGAGGCGGCGGCCCCGCCTGCACGATCAGCACCTGGGCCACCGGCGTAAAGCGGATGGGCGGGGCCAGCGGATCTCGGCTGAGACGTTCCCTTTCCAGCAGGTGCACCAGGCTGACGCCATGACGCAGGCCCTCGCGATCATCCGCGCCGAAATCTTCGGACCAGTCGGTGATCACCCGGCCCGGCATCTCTGCCCAGGCGGCCAGGCTGTGCAGAAAATAGTGCGCGGGCTGCGACGCGGCGCGAATGCCCGCGGGCGAAATCTCAACCGCTCCCCAGGTCTGCAACAACAGCGCCAGCCCCTGGCCGATCACGTCCCCGCCGGGCAGATCGGCCAGCAGCCGCGGCGCGTGCCGCGATTGCGGGATCGCCCGCAGCCAGGCGGCCAGGAGTTGGCGATCGGGGCTGGCCATCTCAGGCGGCCTCTCCTGCCAGCAGGCGGCGGAGATGGGCGGGGAAGAGGGCGTAGACGCCGGTGGCTTGCACCACATCTTCCAGCGGCGCCTGATCGAGCACAGTGTGGGCGTGGATCTCATCGCCGGGGCCAAAGCCGATGCTGGGAATGCCGGCCTTGCCGCACCAGTAGATGCCATTGGTCGAGAAATTCCACTTGCCCGTGCTCACCGCCCCGCCCAGATAGGCGCTGGCCGCGGCCACGCCCGCCTGCACCACCGGCGCATCCGCGGGCAGCGCCCAGGCCGGGAAGTATTTGTCCACCTCGAACACATAGCCGGTGTAGCTGGGATCGTCGTACCACAACATTTCCAGCGTAAAATCACCGCGCTGCGCCGCCGGGATCAACGCCTCGACCTGCGCCATCGCCTCCTCTTTGCTCTCGCCAAAGGTGAGACGGCGGTCGATGTAGATCGTGCACTCATCGGGCACGGCGTTGATGCTCGGCGTCTTCACCGCCATGTCGCTGACCGTGATCTTGCCGTGGCCGAGGAAGGGATCGTCGCCCAACTGCGGCTCCAGATCGCGGATGCCGGCAATCACCGGCAGCATTTTGTAGATGGCGTTGTCGCCGAGGTGGTTGCTGGCGGCGTGAGCGCTGCGCCCTTTGGCCACCACCTTCAATTCCACCCGGCCCTTGTGCCCGCGATAGATCTGCATGCGCGTGGGTTCGCCGATCACGACAAAATCGGGGCGGATGCCCTCCACCTCGACGAACACATTGGGGGCGATGCCGTCGCACCATTCCTCCATGTTGCCGTAATAATACGCGGTCCACCCTTCCAGCAGGCCCAGGCGCTGGGCGATGGCCAGGCCGTAGACCATTCCGGGGGTAGAGCCTTTTTCGTCGCAGGCCCCGCGGGCGTAGAAAATGCCATCCTCGACCTTGCCCTCGAACGGGTCCCAGGCCCAGGCGTCGGGATCGCCGATGCCCACGGTATCGATGTGGCTGTCGTAGACGAGCACGCGCGGGCCATCGCCGATGCGGCCCACGATGTTGCCCTGGCGGTCGAACCAGGTCTCGGCGAAGCCGAGTTTGCGCATTTCCGCGGCCACGCGTTCGCCCACCGGCCCGATCTGGCTGTCGTAGGAGGGGATGGCGCAGAGATCGCGCAGAAATTGGATGATGTCTTGGCGATGCGCCTCGACCTGCCGACGCACAGCATTTGTATCAATAGTAGTCATAAACATTCCTTGAGTGTGGGGTATCGGGTATTGGGTATTGGATATTTAATCATCAATCATCAATCATCAATTATTAATGATTAATGATTGATACTGAACACTGAATACTGAACACTGAACACTGAACACTGAACACTGACCCCCCCCTCTATCTCCCCTCTCTATCTCCTCCCCCTCCCCCTCCCCCCCGCCCCCGCTTGATCTCGGCGCGCCGGCGCTTGGCTTGCAAGCGCCGGGCGCGTTCGCCCGCGGGCACGGCCGTGGCCCGGCGTGGGCGGCGCGGGCGCAAGGCCCGTTGCAGCAGCCGCACAAAACGTTCAGTCACAACCTGGCGGTTGCGCAACTGGCTGCGCGTCTCGCTGGCGGTCAGGTGCAGCACCCCTGCGGCGTCGATGCGCCCGGCCAACGCCGCCAGCACACGCTCGCGCTGCGCCTCTGTCAGGCTGGGCGAGTTTTGCACATCCCACAGCAGTTCCACCTGCGTGGCGCTGGTGTTCACGTGCTGGCCGCCCGGCCCGCCGCTGCGACTGGCGCGATAGCTGATCTCGCCGGCGGGGATGGTAAGCTGTGCAGAGATGATGAGGGGGTCTTCGTTCATGATAAGTTCGGTATTGGAGAGTGGGTATTCGGCCTATCAGCCCTCCATTTCCAACACCGCCGCGGTCTGCTGGGCGATCTCTTGCTCTTCGTCGGTGGGGATGACGAACACTTTCACGGCGCTGCCCGCGGCCTGAATTTCGCTGAACTGCCCGCGCGGGGCCTGCGCGTTGCGCGCGGCGTCGAGGGCGATGCCCAGGCCTTCCAACCCGGCGCAGGCCTGCGCCCGCACGAACGCGGCATTTTCCCCCACCCCTGCCGTGAAGACCAGCGCGTCCACCCGGCCCAGCACCGCCGTGTACGCGCCGATGTATTTCTTCAGCCGGTAGGCATACATGGCCAGGGCCAGCGCGGCTTCGGCGTCACCTGCGGCCTGGCGCTGTGCGATATCGCGCAGATCATTGGCCCCGGTCAGGCCCAGCATGCCGCTCTCTTTGTTCAGCAGGCGGTCGATCTCGGCAAAACTGAGGCCCAGCGCCGCGCCCAGATAGATCACCAGGGCCGGATCGATATCGCCGCTGCGCGTGCCCATGATCAGCCCGGCCAGGGGCGTGAACCCCATCGAGGTATCCACCGACTGACCCCCGCGCACCGCCGTGATGCTGCACCCATTGCCCAGGTGCGCGGTGATCACATTGACTTCGGTCGGCGGCCGGCCCAGACGCCGCGCCGCCTGTTTGCTCACGTACAGGTGCGAAATGCCATGAAAACCATACACGCGCACGCCCTGCTCATCGTAGAACCGGCGGGGGATGGCGTAGCGATAGGCGACGGCCGGCAGGGTCTGGTGGAAGGCCGTGTCGAACACAGCCACCTGCGGGGCCTGCGGGAAAAGCTCCGTCGCCACCTCGATCCCCTGCAAATTGGCCGGATTGTGCAGCGGGGCCAGGGGGATGAGGTCGCGAATGGCCGCGCGCACCGCCGCGTCGATGCGTGTGGGCTGACTGAAACGCTCGCCCCCGTGCACCACGCGATGCCCCACGGCCGTGATCTCTCCGGCGTCGGCGATCACCCCGATCTCGGGGTGCAGCAACAGCTCGGCCACGCGGCGCAGGCCCTGGCGGTGGTCGGCGATGGGGTAGGATTCGCTCAGCTTGTGCGCCCCCTGATCGTCGAAAGCCTCATGCCTGAGGTGGCCCAGCGGCTCGCCGATGCGCTCCACCAGCCCCGCGGCCAGCGTCCGCTCCTGCGCCATGTCGAACAGGCGATATTTGATCGAAGAACTGCCGGAATTGAGAACAAGAATGGGCATGGTAGTCGGTAGTCGTTGGTCGGTTGGTCGGTTGGTTAGGTAGACGATAGACGATAGACGATAGACGATAGACGATAGACGATCCATCGTCTATCGTCCATCGTCCTTCGTCCACCCTCCCATCAATCCTCTTGCGACTGGATGGCGGTGATGATCACGGTGTTGATGATGTCTTCCACCGTGCAGCCGCGGCTGAGGTCGTTGACCGGCTTGCGCAGCCCTTGCAGCACCGGGCCGATGGCAATCGCCCCCGTCTCCCGCTGCACGGCTTTATAGGTGTTGTTGCCGGTGTTCAGATCGGGGAAGATGAAAACGGTCGCTTGCCCCGCCACTTCCGAGCCGGGCATCTTTTTGGCCGCGGTGTCTGGGTCCACCGCCGCGTCGTACTGGATCGGGCCTTCGATCTTCAGATCCGGCCGGCGCTGGCGCGCGATCTGCGTCGCCTCCCGCACCCGATCCACATCCGCGCCCACGCCCGACTCGCCTGAAGAGTAGGAAAGCATGGCCACCCGCGGCTGAATCCCAAACGCCTGCGCCGTGTCCGCGCTGGCGATGGCGATCTCTGCCAACTCCGCCGCGTTGGGGTTGGGATTCACCGCGCAATCGCCATAGACCAGCACCCGATCGGCCAGCAGCATGAAGAAAACGGAAGAAACCACCGAAAAACCGGGCTTCGTCTTCACGAACTGTAGCGCGGGCCGCAGTGTGTGCTGTGTGGTGTGCGCCGCGCCCGACACCATGCCGTGCGCATGCCCTTTGTGCACCATCATCGTCCCAAAATAGGAAACGTCGGTCATCTGATCCACAGCCATGTCCAGATTCATGCCTTTGTGCTTGCGCAACTCCACCAGCGTCTCGGCATAGTCCAGGAAATGAGGCGATTGCCGGGGCGCGATCAGATGGATCTGATCCAGATCGATCGTCAATCCCAGCCGGCGGATCGAGGCGCGGATGGCGTCGGGGTCGCCGAGGATGGTCAGATCCACGATATCGCGAGCGCACAGCGCCTCTGCCGCCCGCAGGATGCGGTCATCCTCCCCTTCGGGCAGCACGATGTGGCGCTTGTGCATCTGCGCCTGCCGCGTCAGATTGTAGATGAACATCTTGGGCGAGACGCCCTGCACCGGCACCGTCACGATCCTGTTGGTCAGGGCGGCCCCGTCCACATACTCCTCGAACAAGTCCAGGCTCAGCCGGATCTTGGCGCGGTTATCACTGGTGATGTAGGAGCGCACCATCCCCACCTTGGTGGCGGTGGTGTAGGTGTCCTCCTGCGTCAGCAGCACCGGCACCAGCCCCGGCAGCCCCTCCAGCAGGCGGGCGACGATATTGGGCGGGCGCAAGCCCCCGGTGAGGAGAATGCCGGCGATGCGGGGGAAGTTGCGGCTCTGATGCGCCTGCAACGCCGCCAACAACACATCGCTGCGGTCGCCGGGGAAGATGAGCAGGGCATCTTCGCGCAGCCGCGGTAAGAAATTCTGCACCTGCATGGCGATGACCAGATTGCGATGCGCCAGCCGATCCAACTGATTGCCGCCGTAGAGCACCTCCGCGCCGGTAAATTCGGCGATCTCGCGCACCGTGGGGCTGCTCAGCAGGTCGGTGGCGGGGATCACTTCCAGAAACAGGTCGCGCTCGCCCAGCCGTTGGCGCAGCGTTTCCTTGATCTTTACCAGCTCGAAGGGATTGGCGCGGTTGACGATGGCGCCCAAGACCTGGCAGCCGCGCTCGCAGAACGCGTCGATGCCGGTCTGCACCTCATCCACCACGCCATCCACTTCCTGATCCATGCCGCTGGCCACGATCAGCACCGGCGTGCCCAGGCTTCTGGCGATGTCGGCGTTGTAGCCGAACTCGAAAGCCGCGCCCTCCCCCTCGAAATCGCTGCCAATGCAGACCACGAAATCGCACTGCGCTTCCAGGGTTTTGTATTTCTCGATGATGCGGTCGAGCAGTTCATCCATCCGTCCCTGGCTGATCAGGTGCACGGCGTCGCGGCGGCGGAAGGCGTAGGTGCTCTCATAATCGAGGTCGAGCTGGAAATGTTGGCGCAGCAATTCGATGTTCTTGTCCCGTTCTCCCGGCGGCGGGGTTTTGATCACCGGGCGGAAGATGCCGACGCGCGGGGCGCGACGCAACAGCATCTCCATGATCCCCAGGGAGACGAGGGATTTGCCGCTGTACGGCTCGGTCGTGGCGATGAAGATGGAGTTGGTCATGGGGAGGGGGTTGGGTGGTTGGGTGGTTGGGTGGTTAGTTGGTTAGTTGGTTAGTTGGTTGGTTGGTTGGTAGATTGGTAAATTGGTAGGTTGGTGGGTAGGTTGGTGGGTGGGTTGGTGGGTGGGTGGGGGTAGCATACTCTTGGCGGCGGTGAAATTCAAGTTGGGGTTGCGCAAAAATTCACGTAGGGCGGTGGTCGGGCAGGGCGGCGGGGATGAAGTGTGCGTCGGCGCGCGGCGGCCATGAATGAATTCACGGTCTGTCACCAGAAACCTGCTAAAGCAGGTTTTTATGGCATCATATCGTGATCGACAACCCGTTTTAACGGGTTTTCTCGTATCAGACGCCGAATTCATTCGGCGGCTCGTTCGGCGGCTGTTACCAGTCCCGTGAATGAATTCACGGTCTGTCACCAGAAACCTGCTAAAGCAGGTTTTTATGGCATCATATCGTGATCAATAACCCGTTTTAACGGGTTTTCTCGTATCAGACGCCGAATTCATTCGGCGGCTCGTTCGGCGGCTGATTCTGTGCATTGATGGGACGCGCGCGGTTGCGAGATTGCCGGGCGCTGAGGTTGGCGGCAAGGTTTGCAAGATAGTTGGCAGAAAAAGCATCCATGTGGTTCATCCTTGTCCGGTCTGAGCCTGCACATCCCCATACACACTCCCCGCCACCGCCACCCCGCCGCCCGCGGCTGCGGCCCCGCCGCCCGCGACCGCGGCCCCGCCGCCGTGGGCAATGGCCACGTGGTAGATGTTGTGCACGATGCGTTGGCTGGCCGCGGCCGCAGCGGCAATCACGCCCCCTTCTACCTCCTCCGGCAGGGCCTGGGCCAGTTCCGCCGCAATCGCTGCCACCGCCTCGGCCTGCGCGGCCAGCGCGGCCACGCCCGCGGCCAGGGCCTCTGTCCCCGGCAGCGCGCCCGCCTGCACACGCAGCGCATCCATTGCCAACAACAGGCGGCCCGCGGTCTGGTAATGCGCCGGCGGGATCAAGGGCAGCAGGGCCACGATCTCCTGGCGGCGCTGCGCCAGCACCAGCGCCGCCACGATGCGGTTGTGGTAGCGCAGATAGGTGGCCGCGTCGGTGGCAGCGAAGATCAGCGTGTGCAGGGTGCGGCAATGGCGCAGGCTGTCCACCGCCGCCTCCAGGATGATGCGCACGATCTCTTCCTTGTCCCCGCGGCCCCGCCCCCCGCCCAGGGGCGGGATGGCAATGGAGGGCATGTCCAGCAAATCGGCCAGTTCGACGCAGCGGCGGGTGATCTGGTCGATGGCGGCGGCGCTGGCCCGGCGGCCCCTGGCTTTGGCCGTGGGCACCACGTGGAAGATATATTTCGTGTCGGGCAGCCGCCCGGCGGGGGTGATGGCGACCCCGCCCTCGGCCAGAGGCAGCAGCCCGGCCAGATACCCGCGCAGCAGCTCTGGCCCGCCGGCGGCGCGGGCGATCGCCTGGCTGATATCATTGCTCAGGCGGGCGCTGGGGCCGGTGGAATTGACGATCACCGCCGCGCCGCAGGCGGCGATGTCGCCGTGATAGGGCAGCAGCCGCCGGCCAAAGAGGGTGTAGGGCGTGACGCCGGGCTTTTCCGCCATGATCCGGCCTTATCCCTGGGCGAGATCGTCCAGGCGCGCTTGCAAGCGGGCGATCTCCTCCCGCTCCTGCTCGATCTGCACCAGCAGGCGGGCCGCTTCGGCGGCGCCGGCCAGCAGACGCTGCGTTTCCAGGGCCAGGATCAGGCGCTGGCGGGTGTGCAGTTGCGCGCTCAGCGCGGCCCGCTCCTCCTCGGCGCTGCTGCCGTCCCGTGTGGTCGGTCTCGGCCCCGCCGACGGCCCCGCGCCCATGACAATGCTGCCATGCACATCCCCGCCCACCGCCACGCCGCCCGGCCCCGCGGCCACCCCGCCCTCCCGCGCGATCACAGACGAGCCGCGGGCCGCGGCCAATTGCGCTTGCAGCGCCGCAATCTGCGCTTGCAACTCGGCAGGATCGAGAGCAGGATCGGGAGCAGTCATGGCGGCCTCCTGAAGGAGCGGGCAGGGGAAACGCGGCCAGATGTGGCCGGCATTGTATCGGAATCTACCTCACCCTGCAATGCGGGCCGCGGCGGCGACACGCACTTGCGCGCCGTCGCGGTCTGATGCACACTACGGGGCATGCCCCCCGCCTCGCCGCCCCGCCCCGAACGCCTGACCCTGTTGGCCGGCGCGGTGGTGGGCCTGAGCATTGTCGGCGATTCGCTGCTCTACGGCGTGCTGCCTTTGGACGCGGCGGCGCTGGGCCTGAGTCTGCCCCTGGTGGGGGTGCTGCTTAGCGCCAACCGCGTGACGCGGCTGGTGGTGAATACGCCCGTGGGCCTGGCCTACGAACGCTGGGGCGCGGCCCGGCCTTTCACGGCCGCGGCCCTGCTGGGCTTGCTGACCGTGCTCATCTACGCCTTAGCGCCCGGATTCCTGCTCTTTTTGCTGGCGCGCGTGGTTTGGGGCGTGGCCTGGTCGGGGCTGCGCCTGGGCGGGTTCCACGCGGTGTGGGCAGGGCCAGAGGCGCTGCGCGGGCGGTTGATGGGGCTGCAGAGCGCAGCTATCAGCGTGGGCGCGGCCCTGGCCCTGCTGGTGGGCGGCTACCTGCGCGATGCCTGGGGCTACCGCTCCGCTTTCCTGGTCATGGCCGGCGTGGCCGCGCTGGCCATTCCCCTCTCCCTGCTGGTGCGCTGGCCGCAGCATCTTCGCCAACCGCAGGAACGGCAGCGCCTGCCCCTGCGCGATTGGCTGCTGACGCTGGGCCGGCGCCAGCACTGGCCGGTGCTCTTGGCCACACTCGCCCACATCGGCGCCATGACCATCCTGGCCGCCACCGCCGCCCTCTTCCTCACCACCCGCATCACCCCCGGCCAGATACAGGCCCTGGGCATCGGCTTTGGCGCCGCCGCCGGCATGATCCTGGCGGTGCGCTGGCTCTCCGATCTGGTCATGGGCCCCGCCCTGGGCGAGATCTCGGATCGGGTGGGACAGCCGCGACTGGCCGTGGCCCTGGCCCTGCTGGCCTGGCTGGGACTGGCGGCCGCGGTCTTCGCCCAGGGGTTCCTCTCCCTGCTCTTTCTGGCGCTGGTGTTCCTGGCCGGCGCGGGCGTGACGGTGGCGCTGAGCGCCGCGGCCACCAGCATTGCCGCCCGCTCGCCGCGGCCGCAGCTCTTCCTCGGCGCCTATGCCACGGCCTTCGACGCCGGCCTCGCCATCGGTCCCATTCTGGGCCTGACGCTGACCCCGGCCCCCCTGCTCCCGGCCCTCTATCTGTTGGCGGCCACCCTCTCCCTTGCCGCCATTGCCCTGTTCTGGCGGCTGCACTGAGCCGCCGTCCCTGCCGCCGCGGCTATGACTTGCAGCCCGCGGCAGGCTGCGCTATGATCGCGGGGACAAACCCTCCTCCCCCCCTCACAATGGAGCAAAACCATGTCGCACGTCGCCAAAGTTATCGAATTGGTCGGTTCCTCCGACCAGAGCTGGGAAGACGCAGCCAATAATGCGCTGAAAGTCGCTTCCAAAACCCTGCACGGCATCACCGGCATCGAGGTCACCAACATGACCGCCCGTGTCGAAGCCGGCCAGATCGCCTCCTACAAAACCACGATCAAAGTGGCCTTTGCGGTGGACGAGTAGTCTCAGTATTCAGTGTTCAGTAATCAGTAATCAGCATTCAGTATTCAGTATTCAGTATTCAGTGGTCAGTACGTAATCAAGGTTTTTCATCTCTGAAAGCGACTGGTTACTGAACACTGAATACTGAACACTGAATACTGAATACTGATTACTGACCACTGAATACTGACCACTGACTACTGTCCGCTTGTGTCTATTTCAACAATAACCGGCTCGATCAGGGGATTCCGCCGAGTGTTTTTGTAGAAATAGCGGCTAAGCGCGTCGATAGCCGCGCTTTTTAGGGCATTTCTGTTCTTCTTGCTGCGCTGCACCGCGTCCAGCAGCACCGCTTCCGCCTCGGTCAGGGTGGCGTCCGACTGATCTTTGTAGATCACCCCACGCGTGATCACCTGTGGGGCCGAGGCCAGCTCACGCGTATCCTTGCGCAGGGGGATGATGGCGGCCACAAACCCATCGCGGGCCAGCACATCCCGTTCGCGCAGCACCTGCGGGCCCACATCCCCCACACCGCTGCCATCGACGAACACATAATCGCCGGGGACATGCTCGACCACCGCGGCTCGCTCCGGGCCCAACTCCAGCACATCCCCATCGCGCAGCCGGATGATGCGCTCGCGAGGGATGCCCATGCTCTCGGCCAGGCGGGCGTGCAGGTGCAGGTGCCGCGGTTCGCCGTGCACCGGCACGAAGAAGCGGGGATGCACCAGAGAGAGTAGCAGCTTCATCTCCTCCTGGCTGGCATGGCCGGAGACGTGCACATGGGCGATGGGCGGGTAGATAACCTCCACGCCCCGATCCACCAGTTGGTTGATCATGCGGCCCACCACCTCTTCGTTGCCGGGGATGGGGCTGGCGGAGATGATGACTGTATCTTGCGGGCTGAGGGCGATCTCACGGTGGCGGTTGGCGGCCATGCGCGCCAGCGCGGCTTCGGGCTGGCCCTGGCTGCCGGTGATCAGCAGCGTCACCTGCTCCGGCGGCATTTTCAGGGCGGTGGGCAGACGCACGTACGCGCCCTTGGGCACGTGCAGATAGCCCAGCCGCCGCGCGGTCTCGAAGTTTTGCTCCATCGAGCGCCCGGCAATGGCCACTTTGCGCCCGTAGCGGTGGGCGATGTCGATGATCAGTTGCAGGCGATAGAGCTGCGAGGCGAAGCTGGCGATGATCACGCGGCCGGGCGCGGCGCGCATGATCTGATCGAAGGCCGGCTCCAGCGTCTTTTCTGAGGGGGTGAAGCCGGTGCGTTCGGCCCCGGTAGAATCGGCGAAGAGGGCAAGGACGCCCTCCGCGGCCAGCGCGGCCAGGCGGGAGAGGTTGGGGCCGCCGCCGCCGGGCGGGGTGTAATCGATCTTGAAATCGCCGCTGTGGATGACGCGGCCCACCGGCGTGTCGATGGCCAGGGCCATGCTGTCGGGGATGGAGTGGGTGAGGGGGACGGTGTGGATGTGGAAGGGGCCGAGCCGGAAATCCTCGCCCGGCGTCACGTCGTGCAGCGCCACTTTGTGGCGGCGGCCCAACTTCTCCTTCAGTTTGTGGTCGATGAGGGCATTGACCAGGCGGGTGGAGTAGATGGGGGCCTCGATCTCTTGCAGCAGGAAGGGCAGGGCGCCGGTGTGATCTTCATGGCCGTGGCTGATGACGATGCCGCGCACCCAGTCTTTCTTGTCGCGCAGGTACTCGAAGTTGGGGATGACGAGATCGATGCCGAGCATGTCGTTTTCGGGGAACATGACGCCGGCGTCGACGATGAGGATGTTGTGGCCGTATTCGAACAGGGCCATGTTGCGGCCAATGTCGCCCAGGCCGCCGAGGGGGATGAAACGTAGATATTGAGGCATAAGATGGTGATAAGGAGTGTAACGCCCTAACTTGCTGCCTGTTTGCGCGCAATGATGATCAGATCGCGGGCGAACAGGGTGGGCCAGCGTCGAGCCAGACGGGTGTACCAGGGCCGTAGCCAGGGATGTCGTAACCAGGCGGGGTAGAATCCCTGGCGCACCCACAACGAGGCGGAGCCATCGACATGGGTGATCGCCAGGCCCCGCGCGTGCAGCCAGGCGCGGATTTCGGTCAGGGTAAAGAAGCGCAGGTGGGTAAAATCGGTAGGAGTGGCAGGAACGATGGGGAAGCGCCCACGCAGCAGCCACAGCCGGCAGCGCCAGTGGGCGATGTTGGGCAGACAGAGGATGAAGGCGCCGCCCGGCTTCAGCACGCGCGCCAGTTCATCGAAGGAGCGGGCAGGATCGAAATGATGCTCGATGGCTGAGTCGGAGAGGACGACGTCGAAGCTGGCGTCGGGGTGGGGGATGTTGGCCTCGGCGATGTAGAGCTGGCTGGCGTCCAGCCCCCGGGTGCGGGCGCGGGCCACTGCGCCGGCGCTGAGGTCGGTCATCACCACCGTCGCGCCCCGCTCCTGGACGATGCGCGCGGCCAGCATGCCGGGGCCGCCGTCGAGTTGGAACAGGCGCTGGCCCGGCTGGATGTGTGGCAGCATCAGATCCAGGCGTTCATGGTCGACGCTATCATCTTTGGCGGCCCAATAGGCCTCGTACCAGGCGATCAGGTTCATGGGGGGGGGTGCCTTGACGGTGGACGAAGGACGATGGACAGATTACCTTCGTCTTTCGTCCTTCGTCTTTCGTCTAAATTTATGCTTCCTCTTCCTCGGCCCAGGGATAGGCCGCGACGGCTTCAGCCGCGGCGCGCAGGGCCGGGTCAGCAGAGTAGACGCCGCGGCGTTCAGGCGGGATCAGGGGGGCGATGCGCTGCATGATCTGGTCGCCGATGGCATCCAGTTGTTGGCGGCGTTCGCGGCCACGGCCCGGTGCGCTGATCGGGCCAAATGGCTCGCCAATGCGCACGGTGATGCGGCCACGACGCCCGCGGCGCAGGGAGGGGAACAACTCGGTGTTGCCGTCGATGCCCACCGGCAGGACGCGGGCGCCTGTCTGCGCCAGCAAATAGGGCACGCCGGGCCGGGCGTAGACCAGCACATCCGCCCAGGAACCGCCTTCGGGAAAGACCATGAGCGTACCGTTTTGGGCCAGCACCGCTTTGGCCGCGCGCATGGCCTCCATCGACGCGCCGCCCCGGTGCACGGTGTAGAATCCCCACAGCCGTGGGATCCACCCCACCAGGCCGGGGGCGTCGAAGAAGCGGAAGCCGCCCAAAAACTCCATCGGCCAGGGCATCACCGCCACCATCGTCACCACATCCAGGAAGTGGAAGTGGTTGGCGACGATGATCAGGGGGCCGCCGGCGGGCAGGTGATGGCGGCCTTCTATGCGGAAATGGCTGAGCAGGCAGAGGGCGACCCGCGCGGCCCGGCTCATCAGCCAGCGGATGACCCGGCGACGGGGGTAAGGATACGTATTAGCCTGGTTACTCATTGCACTACAAGACCGGCCCATCAAGATATATACGAAGAGTATTGAAGATATTGCGTCCCATAATTCCCTATTATTGTTCAATCACAAGAAATTGTCGTAACAGTTCGCCTGATATGTCATTGCGAGTGCAGCGAAGCAATCTCCAAGATTGTTCGTCAATTTTGCGGTTGTTAATCGGCGTTGGGGATTGCTTCCGGGCTATCGCCCCTCGCAATGACAAAATAAGGTAAATTGTTACAAATTGTCCAAGAAACACTTTTTTGTTCATCATCAATTCCAATCTGACAGTCGGCGCCTGGCTGATATTTCCGGTGCTATCTCCATCTCAGATTCGGCGAATTGTGCGGGATAACGATGGTGACTGGCATCCGATCGGGGAGGCGGACATCGGAGAGAAGGCGGAGGCGCCCCTTCTCGATGATGCCCTCCAAAGTAATAATGCTCATTGATGCGCCTCAAAGTTGTAGGATGGGATCACTGTAGCACCCTCTGACAAATGTCGCAAACAGGCGTTCATAACAGCTCCTTGATCCGCTCCGCCACCTGCCGGGTCATGCCGGGCACGGCCGCGATCTCGGCGGGGCTGGCGTTGCGGATGGCGTCGATGCTGCCGAAATGCTTGATCAGGGCCTGGCGGCGCTTCATGCCCACGCCGGGCACTTCCTCCAGCCGCGATTGCGTCATGGCTTTGCCGCGCAGGGTGCGCTGGTAGCTGACGGCAAAGCGGTGCGCTTCGTCGCGCACGCGCTGCACCAGATACATCTCCGGGCTGCTGGGTGGCAGGCGCACCGGCGCTGTCTGGCCGGGGCGGAAGAGCACTTCCTCCTGTTTGGCCAGGCCTACTACCGGCACCACCTCGAACAGGCCCAGTTCGCGCAGCACCTCGCTGGCAACACCGAGCTGGCCCTTGCCTCCGTCCACGATCAGCAGGTCGGGCAGGATGCGCCAGACCGGATCCTGGCGCTGGCCGGGGCCTTCTGCCGGCGTCTCTACAGCGCGGCGGAAGCGGCGGCGCAACACCTCGCGCAGGCTGGCATAGTCATCCGGTTGGCCTGTCTGCGTCACCCCCTGCACCTTGAAACGACGATAATCCCCCTTGCGCGGGGCCCCACGCACGAACACCACCATGCTGCCCACCGTGTTCGTGCCTTGCAGGGTCGAGATATCGAAACATTCGATGCGGGCCGGCGGGGTGGACAACTCCAGCGCCGCTTGCAGATTGGCCACCGCCTCGGTGTGGCGGTGGGCGTCGGCCTGCCATTCTGCCTGCATGGCAGCCAGGGCGCTGGCCGCGTTTTCCGTTGCCATTGCCACCAGCGCCTTCTTCGGCCCCCGTTTGGGGATGCGCAGCGTCACTTTGGCCCCCCGTTTGCCTTGCAGCCATTGCTCGATGATGGCGTGCTCCTCCACCTGCTTGGGCAGCAGGATGTTCGGGGGCAGGAACGCGGCCTCGTCATAGAATTGCTTGAGAAAGGAGGCCAGCAATTCGCCATTTTCATCCTCGCCCATCCCCTCCAGCAAGAAGGACTCGCGTCCGATCAGGCGGCCGTGGCGGATGAAGAACACCTGCACGCAGGCGTTGCCCTGGTCTGTGGCAAAGGCGATCACATCCTCATCCTCCTGCTTGCCCGAAACCACCTTCTGGCGCTCGACAATACGTTCCGCCGCCCGGATCTGATCGCGATACATCGCCGCCCGCTCGAACTGCATCCGTTCCGCGGCCAGCAGCATGCGCCGGTTCAACTCGGCCAGCGCCTCTTCGGTCTTGCCCTCCAAAAACTGGCACAGCCCATCGATCACCTGGCGGTATTCGGCGCGACTGGCCGCGCCGATGCACGGCCCCACACAGCGTTTGATGTGGAAATACAGGCAGGGCCGGGCATCCTGGCCAGTGATTTCGCGATTGCAGTCGAGATAGGGAAACACCCGCCGCAGCGCTTCCAGCGTCTGACGCACGGCATAGCCGCTGGTGAAGGGCCCGTAATAGCGGGCGCCATCGGGCAACATTGTCCGCACCACCGAGATCTTGGGGAAATCCTCTCGCCAGTGCACCTTGATGTAGGGATACTGCTTGTCATCCTTCAGGCGGATGTTGAATTGCGGGCGGTAGCGCTTGATCAGCTCATTTTCCAGGATCAGCGCCTCCAACTCGGTATCGGTCACCACCCATTCCACATCCACCGTCTCCGCCACCTGGCGGCGGGTTTTGGCCGTGTGCTGTTTTTGATCCTGAAAATAGGAACGCACGCGGCTGCGCAACTGCACCGCTTTGCCCACGTAGATCACCTGGCCCTGGGCGTTGCGCATCAGGTAGCACCCCGGCTGGGTAGGCAGGGTTTCCAATTTGGCGAACAGGGCGGGGGAGAGGTCTGGTTTCGACACGACGCCCATCATTCCGGCAGCATACGCAGGCCCATCTGGACAAAATGATGATCGAACGCAAACACCTGTCGAACATCACGCAACTGGGACAGGGCCAGGCTGGCGCAATCGGTATAGCTCCAGGCTTTGTCGGTAAACTGACTGAACAGACGCCAGGTCATCTGCTCCTCCTCCTGCCCGAAGACCACCAAGTCGATCAACCGGCTGTTGCGCAGGCGCACACCCATCTGCAAGCAGGCGTGCATGCCCAACCTGACCTTGGTCAGAGTCATGGTTTCATCGAACACATGGTTCGAGACCCAGAGGGTGTGGGCGCCAGACTGAGCGCGCAAAAACGCGGCCGCGCGCAGATGATGCGGATCGTTGCGATCGGCCAGGGCGTACAAAGCGCTGGTATCCACGATGATGGCGTTCATGGTTCCGCCACCCTGGGCAGCGACTGGCGTTCCCACTGGATGGTATAGATGACGCGATCCAGATTTTCGCTGGTGATGCCATCTCGCGGGCCTTCGCCCAGACCGATGATGCCCCACAGGGGGTCGTCGGCGATGTCTTGGGCTTGCCGGCGTTCGATGCTTTCTGTCAGCAGTTGGCGCAAGAGCGCGGAGATGCTGGTATCTGTGCGCGCTGCCTCTTGGGCGAGCCATTCGTGTTGCCAGGTTTCCAGGATGATTTGTGCACGTTTCATGGGAGCCTCCTTTGGTTACACACTGATTGTACACATTTTTCTTGTGTTGTCAAGGGGGTGATCCTGTTCCTCTCTCCCTCCCCCCTCTCTCTCCTCAGTGACTGAGATGACTCCCAGAGAGAACGTCCCCGGCGCGATCTGCGCGCAGGTGGGAACTGCTGCGACTGACGCCAGGGCGTTATGATGATTTTGGCGGAAAAATTTACATTAGAAATGGCGTATGTAAATTTCTTTATATTGGGATCAGGTGAGGATGGACATGATCGCAGGCGCTAGAAACTGCTGGTTGCGCTGCCGACCAGTGTACTCCAGCAGAATGTCGAGATCGACAAGTCGGCGTAAGGTGTGGATGGCCGTTTGGTGCGTGACGCCAAAGCGATTCATCACGTCAGGCGCTGAAAGAATCGTTCCAGGTGCGTCGCACCTGGGGGGTAAGATCCTTCAATCCCCTTTCTCCCCCGCCGCCCCGCCGCCCAAACTTCCCTTTCCGCCCCAATCCTGGTATAAAAAGCCCGACAGTTCCCCGCCCCCGCAGGAGATCACCCATGACGCAACCCTTTGAAAAACTCGGCGCTTTTTATCTTGGCAAACAGGTCGAACCGGCCACCGGCGCCCTGACCGAAGATCTGGTGATGTACGATGCCCGCGACCTGACCACGCACGCCGTCTGCGTGGGCATGACCGGCTCCGGCAAGACCGGCCTGTGCATCGGCCTGTTGGAAGAAGCCGCCATCGACAACGTCCCCGCCCTGATCATCGACCCCAAGGGCGATATCACCAACCTGCTGCTCACCTTCCCCGACCTGCGCCCCGCCGACTTCGAACCCTGGATCAACGTCGACGACGCCCGGCGCAAGGGCATGGATGTGCCGGCGTTCGCTGCCAAGACCGCCGCGCAGTGGCGCGAAGGCCTGGCGCAGTGGGATCAAGGCCCCGAGCGCATCCGCATGCTCAAAGAGAGCGCCGACTTCCGCATCTACACCCCTGGCTCCGACGCCGGCCTGCCGGTCAGCATCCTCGCTTCCCTGGCCGCGCCCGCGCTCAACTGGGACGACGAGCAAGAACTGCTGCGTGAGCAGATCCAGGGCACCGTCAGCGCCCTGCTCGGCCTGGTCAAGATCGACGCCGACCCCCTGCGCAGCCGCGAGCACATCCTCCTCTCCACCATCTTCGAACATTTCTGGCGGCAGGGCGAAGACCTGGATCTCGCCAAACTCATCCTCGCCATCCAGACCCCGCCCGTGCGCCAGCTCGGCGTGTTCGATGTCGATACCTTCTTCCCCGAACGGGATCGCTTCGGCCTGGCCATGGCCCTGAACAGCATCATCGCTGCGCCCACCTTCGGCGCCTGGCTGCAAGGGGAATCCCTCGACATCCCCGGCCTGCTGCACTCGCCCGCCGGCAAACCGCGGCACAGCATCTTCTACATCGCCCATCTCTCCGACGCCGAGCGCATGTTCTTCGTCACCCTGCTGCTGGAACAGGTGATCACCTGGATGCGGCAGCAATCGGGCACCACCAGCCTGCGGGCGCTGCTCTACATGGATGAGATCTTCGGGTTCTTCCCGCCGGTGCAAAATCCCCCCTCCAAAAAACCGATGCTGACCCTGATGAAGCAGGCGCGGGCCTTTGGCGTGGGCATCGTCCTCACCACGCAGAACCCGGTCGACCTAGATTACAAGGGCCTGACCAACGCCGGCACCTGGTTCATCGGCAAATTGCAGACCGACCGCGACAAAGCCCGCGTGCTCGATGGGCTGGAATCGGTCACCACCGCGGCCGGCGGCGCCCTGGCCCGCAGCCAACTGGACAAGCTCATCACCGGCCTGGGCTCTCGTGTGTTTTTGCTGCACAACGTGCACGAAAGCGGGCCGCTGATCTTCAACACCCGCTGGGCCATGAGCTATTTGCGCGGGCCCCTCACCCGCAGCCAGGTGCGCACCCTGATGGATGAGGTCAAAGCGCGCGAAGCCCCGGCCCCGGCCGCGACCCCGGCTGCCGCCGCGCCCGCCGCCGCGCCTGTCCCCGCCGACACCCTGCCCGACGGCTACAGCCGCACCCCGCCCGCGCTCCCGCCCGACTTGCCTCAGGTCTACCTGCCCCTGCGCATGAGCCCCAACCGCGCCCTCGCCCGGCTAGAAGAGGAGACCGGCCAGCGCCTGCAAGCCGAAGAAACCCACCTGATCTACGAACCCACCCTGCTGGCGCTCGGCCAGATCAGCTTTGTCGACCGCAAACTGGGCGTCGATGCCACAAACCCGGTGGGCCTGCTGGTGCGCTCCGGCAATATCGGCGCCGTCATCCGCTGGGACGAAGCGGAGGCCACCGACATCACCGCCCGAGACCTCGAAAGCGCCGTCAACGGCGAAGCCATTTTTGCCGCCGCGCCCGCCGAACTTAATTCGGCCCGCGAACTCAAGGCCTACGAAAAAGATTTTGCCGATTACCTCTACCACGAAAAACGACTGCAACTGCCCTACAACCCCGCGCTCAACGTCTATGGGCGGCCCGGCGAGGCGGAACGCGATTTCAAGGCCCGCATACAACTGGCCGCCCGCGAGGCCCGCGACAAGGAAGTCGATGCCCTGCGCCAGAAATATCAGACGCAGATCGACCGTCTGCAAAAACGTCTGCAAGTCGAACAGCGCGAACTGGCCGACGATGAAGCCGAATACGACGCCCGCAAACGGGAGGAAATCCTCTCTGGCGCCGAAACCGTGATCGGCATGCTCGGCATCTTTGGGCGCCGCAGCCGCAGCCTGTCGCCGGCCATGACCAAACGCCGCATGACCAGCCGCGCCAAAGCCGACATCGCCGAATCGGAAGCCGAAATCGAACGCCTGCAAAAAGAGATCGACGAAATGCAGCAAGATCTGCAAGCCGAGGCCGAGACGATCACCCAGAAATGGGCCGGAGCCCTGGATGAACTCAGCGCCTACGAGGTCAAACCTCGTCGCATGGATGTGAGCGTGGGCATGGTGGCGCTGGCCTGGATGCCCTCCTGGGAGATCGGCTATCGCACGGCCGCGGGCCGCCTCGCCTATGACCGCGTGCCGGCCTGGAAGTAGCTTGTGGATGTCTTCACCCTCATCGGCTTCTTCGTCTGCCTCTCCTGCCTGATTGTGTTGGCCGGCGCGGGCCTCCTTTTGCTGCTGTGGCGGCGGAACGTGATCGTTGCCGGCTGGCGCCGCCCCACCCCCGACTTCATCGACGCCGAATACACCATCCAAGACCCACCAGAAGAGGACGCATCCCCCCGTGTGTAAGAGCACCCTTGCCATCATCGACTCCAACATCCGCAGCGGCCAGGATGAACTGGCCCGCGAAGACGTGCTGGCGCGGCTGCGGCGCTATACCCACCCCTGCGTCACCCCCCTGTGGGTGAACTGGCTGCGCCCGCGTGCGGATCTGCGCCTGGTCTGCATGGTGCACGAACTGGATCGCTTCGACGATTTCCTGATCGATGTGCTGCGCGAAGCGATCGGCGTCGCCGGCACCCGCGCCTTTCTCTCCTTTGGCGGGCGGGTCAACATCACCCACCTGCTGGAAGTGCTCCTGGTGGCCGCGGGCGACCAGGAGATGTTCGCCGCCTCGGTGCGCATCGAACTGCTGCCCGGCTACGATCGTTCCGCTTTCGAGGCCCTGTGGACCTTGCCCCCGCACCCGCACGTGCGCCCGGTGTGGCTGCTGCGCACCTACCACAGCTTCGAGGCCGACCTCAACTTGATGTTGCTCAGCGATGATCACGCGGCCATCAACGGCTATGTGATGAGCTGGGTGCGCACCGCGCCCGGCGTCCTCGATACCATGATCACCGATGTGCTGGATTGGCAGATGCTGGCCTCGCCGGAGGAGATGATCGCCCTGGCCGAGCGCTTTTTTCAGCCCCAAGATGCCGAAACACAGGAGGCATGACCATGACGGAGCAAATCCTTTTCGATGTGCAGGCAGGAGTGGCCACGATCACCCTCAACCGGCCCGACCGCCTCAACGCCTTCACCACGCAGATGACGGCGGAACTGCTGGCCGCGCTGAAGACCTGCGCCCGCGACGACGCCATCCGCTGTATCATCCTCACCGGCGCCGGCCGCGGCTTTTGCGCCGGCCAGGATCTCAGCGAGATCGAGGCGCTGACCGGCAGCGTCAGCGACCATCTGCGCCACGGCTTCAATCAGGTGGTGCTGAGCATGCGCGGGCTGGAAAAGCCGATCATCGCCCGCCTGAATGGGGCAGTGGCCGGCGCGGGGCTGGGCGCGGCCCTGGCCGCGGATCTGCGCATCGCCGCGGACACAGCCAAATTCGCCTCCGCCTTCCTCGGCATCGGCCTGGTTCCCGACACCGGCGTGAGCTGGCTGCTCTACCATCTTGCCGGCCCCGCCCGCGCCTTTGAATTGATCGCCACCGGCCGGCGCCTGGACGCGGCCGAGGCCCTGGCTTTTGGCCTCGTCAACCAGGTTGTGCCCGCGGCGGAGCTGGACGCGCGCGTGGCCGAACTGGCGCAGGCCTTGGCCCAGGCCCCCACCCGCGGCATCGGCCTGAGCAAGCGCCTGCTCAACCGCGTGGCCCATCTCAGCCTGGCCGAGGCGCTGGAGTACGAGGCGCAGGTACAGGACATCGCCATCGCCACTGCCGACCACCGCGAGGGTGTGGCGGCCTTTTTGCAAAAGCGCCCGCCCCACTTCCAGGGCCGCTGATCACCCCCAGGAGAAAACCATGAACGTCGCCTGTCAATATTGTGGGAATCGCTGGTTCCTCACCGCCGAGACCCTCGAACTGGCCATGGAGGCCGCGCCGCAGAAGGGGCGGAGTGTGGGTGTGGAGTGCCCCCGCTGCCGCAAGATGGTGAAAGTCGCCCGGCCCAAACGCCCCCGTCCGGGCCCACCGCCGGTAGAAGAGGCAGAAGCGGCTGAGGCAGAGGCCTCAGAGCCTTCAGCGGCGGAGCAGGACGAATAGCCGCGCCTCGACGGCCTGATTCAGTGGGCAGTATTCAGTATTCAGTGGTCAGTATTCAGTGATCAGTGGTTAATGAAGTTTTTCTCTGCGTTTTCAACTGAATACTGAATACTGAATACTGAATACTGAATACTGAATACTGACATTACGCCGCGGCGAATTTGGCGGCGACGGCCTGCCAATTCACCACATGCCAGAACGCGGCCACGTAATCGGGCCGGCGGTTTTGATAGTTCAGGTAATAGGCATGCTCCCACACATCCAGGCCGAGGATGGGCGTGTGGCCCGACATGTAGGGGCTGTCCTGGTTGGCGGTGCTGTACACGGCCAGTTGACCCGCGCTATCGACCACCAGCCAGGCCCAGCCAGAGCCGAACCGGCTGACCGCGGCGTTGGAAAACGCGGTCTTGAAGGCGTCGAAACTGCCGAACGCCGCGTCGATCGCCGCGGCCAACTCGCCAGAGGGCGCGCCGCCCCCGTCCGGGCTCATGATCTCCCAGAACAGGGCGTGGTTGGCGTAGCCGCCGCCATTGTTTTGCACGGTCACGCGGATGTCGGCGGGCAGATCGGCCATGCCGCGCAGCAGGTCTTCGATGCTGACCTCCGCCAGTTCAGGGTATTTGGCGATGGCGGCATTCAGGTTGTTGGTATAGGCGGCGTGGTGTTTGCCATGGTGCACGCGCATGGTGTCGCCGCCAATGTGCGGCGCCAGATCGTCGAAGCCGTAGGGCAGGGCAGGAAGTTCAAAGGCCATGATAGGAGTCTCCTTGGGGATGGGGTCGGTTATCCGGGCTGGAATCCCGGCGAACAGGGGAATAAACGGAAATTGCTTGTGCAATGGTTCGACAAAGCCTGATCATTGTAGCAGACATCGCCCCCGCGCACTGTAAGGAAAGGGCACATTCGCCCCCTTTCCTCACAAATCATAGGCCGCGCCCCGTTCGGGGATGGAGACGCGGGCAATGCCATCCACCTGCAACAGGCCGGCGAGGGTGGCGGCGGCGTCCGGCTCGCCGTGGACGAGGAAAAGATGTTGCAGGCGGGCGGGATCGAAGCGTCCGGCCCAGGCGCGCAGGGCCGGCTGGTCGGCGTGGGCGCTGTAGCCTTCGATGCTCTCCACCCGCGCCCGCACCGTGTATGCCTCGCCGAAGATGCGCACGCGCGGCTCGCCATCCAGGATGCGCCGGCCCAGGGTGTGCTCGGCCTGGAAGCCGACGAAGAGGATGGTCGTGCTGGGGTCGTCGATAGTGTTCTTGAGATGGTGGAGGATGCGCCCCCCCTCGGCCATGCCCGAGGCGGCGATGATCAGCGCGGGCTGGCGCAGGAAATTCAGCTCCTTCGAGGCCTCCACGCTGCGCACATAGGTGAGGTGCTCGAAGCCAAAGGGATTGCGGTGCGTGTCCATGGCCATGAACTGCCGCACCTCGGCGTTGTAGACATCGGGATGCAGCCGGAAGATCTCGGTCACATTCACGGCCAGGGGCGAATCGACAAAGATGGGGATGCGGGGGATCTTTTGCTGGTCGCTGAGCCGGTGCAGGGCGTAGACCAGCTCCTGGGTGCGGCCCACGGCAAAGGAAGGCACCAGGATCTTGCCCCCGCGGCGGCAGGTGGCGGCAATGACCTCACGTAGCTTTTTGCTGGCGTCCTCGAAGGTCTCGTGCACGCGGGCCCCATAGGTGCTCTCCATGATCACCACATCCGCGGCGGTGATGAATTCGGGGTTGCGCAGGATGGCCATGCCCTCTCGCCCCAGATCGCCCGAAAACACCAGGCGTTTCTGCTCGCCGTCCTCGTGGATATCGAGCTGGACGATGGCGCTGCCCAGGATGTGCCCGGCGTCGAAAAAGGTGAGGCGCACGCCATCGGCGATGAACAGGGAGCGCCAATAGGGCAGGCTGACGAAAAAGCTGAGGGCGTTGGTGGCGTCCTCTTCGGTGTAAAGGGGCGCCAGCGGCGGCTCGTCCGGGCCTTTCCGTTTCTTGTTCAGATAGCCGACATCCTGTTCCTGGATGCGGGCGCTGTCGGGCAGCATGGCCGCGCACAGGTCGCGCGTGGCCGGCGTGCAGAAGATGTGCCCCTTGAACCCCTGCTTGACCAGGTTGGGGATATTGCCGGAGTGGTCGATGTGGGCGTGCGAGAGCACCAGCACATCGATCTCTGCCGGATCGAAGGGAAAATTGAGGTTGCGCTCGTAGGTCAGCGCCCGTTTGCCCTGGAAAAGCCCGCAATCGAGCAAGATCTTCTGGCCGTTGACCGTGAGCAGGTGCATGGAGCCGGTCACTTCCTGTGCTCCGCCCCAAAACTGTACGTTCATGCTGTTTGGCATCCTGTGGGAGAGATTGTTTGGGATGAAGGACGAAGGATGATGTTTAACAATCAACAGTCAACAGTCAACAATCAATGGTGAACGGTGAAATCGCTGACACCTTCGTCTTTCGTCTTTCGTCCATCGTCCATCTACGAATTCAACCGCGCACGACCTCCAACAATGCCGCGCCGTAGGTTTGCAGTTTCCAGGGGCCGAACAGGTTGAGCGCGGCCAGCGAGGAGAGATGCGCAGGGTTTTCGCGGGCAATGGCCATCAACACCTGGTTGGTGAGCACAACATCCGGCTCCACCCCGCGGCTTTGGGCGGTGCGTGTGCGCCAGGCGCGCAGGCGGTCGAAACGGGCCAGCACCTGCTCGTCCGGGCGGGGGGCGAAATGATTGCGCGAGGGCGGGGCGGGCGGCTCGGCGCGGCGCCCCTGCTCGATGGCGGCCAGCAAATCCTGCGCGGTGCGGCGTGGCAGCCGCGTCGAAACGCCTCGTACTGCCCGCAGCGCCCGCTCCGTCTCTGGCTGCGTTCGGGCCAGCTCCAGCAACGTCTCATTTTGCAGCACCTTGAAAGGGGGCAGATCCCGCTGCGCCGCGGCCTGCTCGCGCCAGGCAAAGAGCGCGGCCAGCACCCCCTGTTCCCGCGGGGCGAGATCGTTGACGCCGGGAAGCCGCCAAAACGTCGGCGCCTCCTTCTCCTCCCAGCGGATGTGCAGCAGCTCGGCAAAGGTCTCCTGCGCCTCTTGCCAGCGCCCGCGAGCGCGCAACTCCTGCTCCTGATGGTCGCGCAGAGCCAGCAGAAAATGCGTATCCAGGCGGGCGTATTGGCATTGCCGGGCCGAAAGGGGGCGCCGGCCCCAATCGGTGCGCTGCATGCCCTTGTCCAGCCCGATCCCGAACTGCTCCTGCAAGATCGCGGCCAGCCCAGGCCGCTCCCAGCCCAGGATGCGCGCGGCCCACAGCGTATCGAACACCCGGCCAAAGGTGAAACCGAAATCCCGGTGCAGCAACAGGATGTCATTTTCCGCCGCGTGTATGGTGACCTCGATCCCGGCGTCGGCTACCAGCGCCGCCAGCCAGCTCTGGTCGGGCAGGGCCAGGGTATCGATCAGATAATCCTGCTGCGCCGTCGAGATTTGGATCAGACAGACCTGGTAATGGTAGGCATAGAGGCTGTTCGATTCGGTGTCCAGGGCAAAGCGTCCCGCCTGGCGCAGGGCCGTGGTCAGCTCCGGCAGGCGCGCGGGCTGCGTGATCAGGGGGGGCGGGGGCAGGGAAAGGTCGGTCATGGCAAAGAGTCGTGGCGGGGGGGAGAGGCTTGTCGAGATTGGGGAGATGGCGGCGGCCAATCGCGGCCTATTATGCCCCTTTGCCCGCGTGCTGTCCATTCAGACCCGCTCCCTTCCCTTCGTAACAGCCCCCTTTTTTGACAATCCCCCCCGCCCCGACTAGAATTTGCGAATCTTTGCGCAAATTGCATCTGTCGCGCCGGCGCCGCTGCCCGCACGTCGTTGCTGCGGAACCGGCAACTTCACGCCCCTGGCGCCATCCTGGGGCGTTTCTATGTCAGTTGTCCCTGCTTACATCCCATTTTTTTCTGGAGGAGATCCCTATGAACCTGATGTCCCGCATCCGTCGCCGCCTGCCGGCCCTTTTGCTGGCAGCGTTGACGATGATCCTGACGGCGGCGCCGGCTCTGGCCGCATCCAGCGCGCCGGCCGCGCGTGAACCGATCCCCTGGATCTGGTGGCTTGGCCCCATCGGCTCGATCATCGCCCTGGTGTTCGCCTACTATTTCTTCCGCTCGGTGATGGCGGTGGAGGAGGGCACGCCCCGCATGATCGAGATCGCCGAGGCGGTGCGCGAGGGCGCCAGCGCCTATCTCTCGCGACAGTACCGCGTGGTGGGCATGGCCTTCGTCGTGCTTTTCATCATCTTTGCCCTGCTGGCCTATGTCTTCCATGTGCAGAACCGGGTGATTCCCTTTGCCTTTCTTACCGGCGGCTTTTTCTCGGCCTTGTGCGGCTTCTTCGGCATGAAGGCCGCCACCCACGCCTCGGCCCGCACCACCCACGCCGCCCGTCAGGGCCTGAACGGCGGGTTGCGCGTGGCCTTCCGCGCCGGCGCGGTGATGGGGCTGGTCGTCGTGGGCTTCGCCCTGCTCGACATCTCCGCCTGGTTCCTGATCCTTTACTATCTCTTCCCGCCTGAATTCTTTGGCGATCCGGTCAGCCCGCTGCCGCAGATCACCGTGATCATGCTCAGCTTTGGCATGGGCGCCAGCACGCAGGCCCTCTTCGCCCGCGTGGGCGGCGGCATCTACACCAAGGCCGCGGATGTGGGCGCGGATCTGGTGGGCAAGGTCGAAGCCGGCATCCCCGAAGATGACCCCCGCAATCCCGCCACCATCGCCGACAACGTGGGCGACAATGTGGGCGACGTGGCCGGCATGGGCGCCGACCTCTACGAATCCTACGCCGGCTCCATCCTGGCCACAGCCGCGTTGGGCGTGGCCGCGGTCAGCCTGGCAGGCAGCGATTTCCTGGGCGGCAGCAGCCTGATCGGCATGCAACTCCGCTATCTGGCCGCGCCGCTGGCGCTGGCCGGCATTGGCGCCATCCTCTCCATCCTTGGCATTTTCCTCGTCCGCACCCAGGAGGGCGCCAGCATGGCGCAGTTGATGGGCTCCCTCAACCTGGGCGTGTACGGCAGCTCCGTGGGCATCGCGGTGCTGGCTTTCCCCATCCTGTGGCTGCTGGGGCTGCCCAACTGGCTGCCGGTGAGCATCGTTCTGATCGTCGGTCTGCTCGTGGGCTTGGTCATCGGCAAATCCACCGAGTATTTCACCTCCCACGCCTTCAAACCGACGCGCGGCATTGCCGGCCAGGCCAAAACCGGCCCCGCCACCGTGATCATTGATGGTCTGGCCGTGGGCATGAACTCCACCATGATCCCGGTGCTAACCATTGCCGTGGGCATCTTCCTCAGTTTCTATCTGGTGGGCGGGGCGCAGAACACCCTCATGGGCCTGTTTGGCGTGGGCATCGCCGCGGTGGGCATGCTCTCCACCCTGGGCATCACCCTGGCCACCGACGCCTACGGGCCTATCGCCGACAATGCCGGCGGCAACGCCGAGATGGCGGGCCTGCCCCCGGAAGTGCGCCAGCGCACCGATCAACTGGATGCATTGGGCAATACCACCGCCGCCACCGGCAAGGGCTTTGCCATCGGCTCGGCCGCGCTGACCGCGCTGGCCCTGCTCGCCGCCTACATGGAAGAAATCCGTTTCGGTTTGATCCATGGCGGCACAACGGCCGTTCAAGTCGGCGGCGAGACCCTGGAAGTGGCTAAAATGACGATGAGCGACTTCATGATCTATTACGATGTCACTCTGCTCAATCCCATGGTGCTGATCGGCATTTTCCTGGGCGCGGTCACCGCCTTCTACTTCTCTGCCCTGACCATGCGGGCTGTGGGCCGCGCTGCCGGCGGCATGGTGGAAGAGGTGCGCCGCCAGTTCCGCGAGATGCCCGGCATCCTCGAAGGCAAACAAAAGCCTGATTACGCCCGCTGTGTGGAGATCAGCACCGCTGCCGCCCAGCGCGAGATGATCCTGCCCGCGCTGCTCGGCATCTTCGTGCCGGTGGCGACCGGCGTGCTGCTCGGCACGGCCGGGGTGTTGGGCCTGCTGGTCGGCGGCCTCACGGCCGGGTTCGCGCTGGCGATCATGATGGCCAACTCTGGCGGCGCCTGGGACAACGCCAAAAAGTACATCGAAGAGGGCGAGTACGGGGGCAAAGGCTCCTCGGCCCACAAGGCCGCGGTGGTCGGCGACACCGTGGGCGATCCCTTCAAGGACACGTCCGGCCCCTCGCTCAACATCCTGATCAAGCTGATGTCGATGGTTTCGGTCGTCTTTGCCGGGCTGACCGCTTCCATGGGTGTGGGCGGCCTGCTGGGCCTGCTGATCCGCTGATCCTCTTCTCCCTTTCGCTTCCCCTCCAAGCCCCGACAGGCGCATTTCTGCCTGCCGGGGCTTTTTTGTACGCGGCGACGCTGTGCAAGCCGCGGCCCCGCGGGTATACTTGCGGCCATGACCTCTGATCCTGCCCCCGCACGTGTCCAATCCGCCGCCGCCCTGCTCGATCGCGGCGTCCACTGGCTGATTGCGCATTGGCTGCTGGCCGCCAACAGCCTGTTGGCCCTGTGGAACCTGCTGCCCTGGCTGGCCCCCCTGTTCATGCGCCAGGGCTGGGAATGGCCCGCCCGCGGCATCTATAGCCTCTACGTCCTCTTCTGCCATCAACTGCCGCAGCGCTCCTGGTTTCTCTTCGGCCCCCAGTTCACCTACACCCGCGACGAGATCCTGCTGGCCTGGACCGGGACAACCGAGCTTTCCGGGCCTCTGCTGACGATGCGGGCCTTCATCGGCGCCCCCGAGATGGGCTGGAAAGTGGCCTGGACCGACCGCATGATCAGCTTCTATGGCGGCTGGCTGCTGGTCGGGCTGATCTACGCGCTCCTGCGCGACCGCTGGCGGGGCCTCAGCCTGCGCTGGGCGATCGTGCTGATGCTGCCCCTGTTCTTCGATGGCTTCACGCACATGCTCAGCGACCTGGGCGGGCTGCGCGAGGGCTTCCGCGAGCACAACCTGTGGCTGGCCACGCTGACCAACCACGCCTTCGCCCCTGCTTTCTACGCCGGCGAT
>JAANMX010000481.1_pt1 | contig 52696 bp, 42 predicted proteins | sample 7279681 | NCBI WGS metagenome assembly JAANMX01 (sample SAMN14094542, study PRJNA606508) | bioreactor metagenome | isolation source: A lab-scale SPAN reactor treating ammonium-rich wastewater day 351 | place: Ireland: Galway | collected 2018-01-01
TGATCAGCGCGATGGAGTAATTGGTGACGGACGGAGTCCAGTTAAACTGCGCGTGTTGGGAGCCCCACGATACAGGCGCACCCGCCAGGTTGCTCTCGATCGTCCATGTCCTGGTCGTGGCTGCTGCCGCGGGCCGCGCGGCCGTGAACAGCCCGTCGTACGTCCATGTCCCTGAGCTCAGGGTTGCCGCTTGCCAGTTGGTGCCGACGGTGCCGGCCTCGAAGTCCTCGCTGAAGTACTGCGCAGATGAGGTTGCAGCCATCAGCGACAGCAGCAGGGCGATCAGGAGGGAATGGGCTGTTCGGTTTACTGTCATCTGGTTCCCCAAGGTTTCTGCCATCTCCCGTGCCGGAACGGGGTTGGTGGCATTGGTCCCAACTCACATCCACGTTCCCGGTTTGCATTCCCGGTCCAGAGCGGCGTTTGCACAGCACGGGCTTCCGCTGAACAGGAATGCAACAAGCGTGCCAAGCCTGACTGTCTGGTCGGGTATGTTCGCGAAGTCTTTGGATATACGGGGTTTACAGCGTTGTGTGTGTTGACGCGTCAATCGATCGCGGCGATTTGCGGATCAAATCTGCCACCTGGGATGAATCATGATCGATCAGGATCGATCATGCCGGGATCGAAGTCTGGATGCGGATGCTTCAAATACTCCGCAGATTTTCCAGCGTGGCTCGGGTCAGCGGCGAGGGGTCGTCCACCCGGAAGTGCAGCTTGTCCGCCAGCGCCAATGCCTCCTGCGCCGCCGGCCTGTCCTGATCAGAAATCGCAAGTGCCGCCAGCGCGCGGAAATAGTCACGTTGTACCGGCCTGCCCTGGCCGCGCCAGTGCTCCACGGCCGCGCGGGCCAGACCGGCCGCCTCGGGCAGCCGGCCGTGATCGATCAGGATTTCCGCCTGGGCGGTGCGGATGCCGGCGTTGACGTCTGCGGCATCTTCTCCGCTGCACAGGCCGAGGGCCGTCTCGAAGCCGCGCAGCGCATCGTCCAGGTTGCCGCGTTTGCCGGCGATGTAGGCGAGGTTCTCGACGCACACGCCCTGCAGGCAGGGCTGTTCGGACTCGGCGAACAGCTTTTCGGCCTCGCGCATGGCTGCCTCGGCTTCTTCGTAGCGCGCGAGCTCGACGTACATGATGCCGGTGTTCATCAGGTTCTTGGCCAGCGTCATGCGGTCACCGAGTTCGCGGGCGAGTTGCGTGGTCTCGAGTACCAGCGGCTCGGCCGCATCGAAGCGCCGCAGCTGGCGGTTCATCAGGGCGCGGTTGCCGAGGCACATGGTGATCATGCGCTTGTCGTTCAGCTCGCGGAAGATCTTCTCGGCCTGGGCGAACAGCTCCAGGCCCTGCGTGTGCTCGCCCATTCGGTGGTGGATGTTGCCGCGGGTGCTGAGAACGAAGGCCAGCCCGGGCAGGTCGCCCTTCTCGCGCAGGATGTCCTCGCTGCGTCGGCTGTTCTGCAGCGCCTCCTCGAACTCACCCAACTCGGCACCCAGCAGGGCCATGCGGCTGAGCACGCGGGCCTCGTTGGCGCGGTTTCCCAGGCGCTGGAAGACCGGCTGCACTTCGCGATGCAAGGCCTGGGCGCTCTCGGTGTTGCTGCCGGCGTACTCGATGCCCGCCAGGTTGAACTTGGCGGTCGCGATCAACCCGTCGTCGCCCAGGCGTTCCGCCAGCTCGACGGCCTGCTCGGCCAGTTCGCGTCCGGCAACCGGGTCGCCGGCTTCGCGTTCGGCCTGGCTAAGCAGGAACAGCAGGCGCGCGCGCAGTGGGCTGTCGGCCTCGCCTTGCAGTGCAAGGGCGCGGCGCATGGCGGGCACGCGCGCCCTGGCGGGCCCGCGGATGCGCAGCAACTGGTAGTTGTGGAGGCTGAGCTCGACGAACAGGGCGTGGCGCGCGGGATGAGCCTCGGCCCAGTCCTGCACGGCCTGCACATTGCTGCGGGTGTAATCCAGGCGGTCGAGGGCTTCGATGGCATCGGGGCTGAACAGCCGTTCGTCCCAGTGCTCGAGGTAGGCGCGATAGTACTCGGCGAAACGCTCGAGCACCGCCTCGCGCTCTGCGTCGTTGGCCAGTTCCAGCCAGCGCGAGGCGGCGTACTCGCGCACCAGCTGGTACATGTCGAAGCGCGTCTCGTAGGGTGTGTCAAAGGCGCGCAGCAGGCTCTTCTCGCGCAGCCCCTGCACCAGGTCGACTGGCGCGGGCGCGTCGGGGAACCTTGACAGGTCAAGGATGCGCTCGGCGGCATCCAGGAAAAACCCGCCCCGGAACACCGAAAGCTGCGCGAAGGCCCAGCGTTCGACGGGAGTCAGCAGGTCGTAGCTCCAGTCCAGGGTCGCCTGCAGGCTGCGTTGCCGCGGCTGCAGGTCGCGGCGCGAAGACTTCAGCACATCGAACAGCTTGTCCAGGCGCTCGGCGATCTGTTCCGGCTGCATGATCACCGTGCGCGCCGCGGCCAGCTCGATGGGCAGCGGCATGCCTTCCAGGCGCTGGCAGATGCGCGCGACCGCGGGCGCCGAGCGCCCGGTCAACTCGAAGCCCAGGTGGTGCACGCGGGCGCGGTCGATGAACAGCCGCACGGCCTCGGATTTCGCGATCACTTCCGGCGCAGCGCTTTCCGCCGGCAGCGGCAGGGGCTGCAGCTCGAACTCCTGCTCGCCCTCCACGCCGAGAAGCGCGCGGCTGGTCACCAGGAAGCGCACCTGCGGGGCGTGGCGCATCCAGTCGCCGACGATGCCCGACGCCGTCTCCACTACCTGTTCGAAGTTGTCCAGGATCAGCAGGCTGGGCGGGCGCGTGCGCAGCATGGCGCCGACCGTCAGCTCGGGCGACTGGTTACCGGTCAGCGGCACGCCCAGGGCCTGGGCCACCGCGTAGGCCACGCCCTCGATGTTGCGCGACTCGGTCAGGTCCGCGAACCAGCTGCCGCCGGGCAGCGCGCCCATCAGCACGCGTCCGGCTTCGCGCGACAGCCGCGTCTTGCCGGTGCCGCCGGGGCCGGTGATGGTGATCAGCGGGGAGTTGCCGGAAAGCAGCATCTCGACCAGCTGCTGCAGCTCGCGCTGGCGACCCACGAAGCTGGTGCGCGGGGCGTCGAGGTTGGTGCGGCGGCTGCGCTCGGCCAGGGGCGGCGGCTTGACCTCGGTTTCGGTATCGATCTCGATTTCCGGGGCGTCGTCGACCACGGCCTCCCAGCCCTGGCCGGCGGCACGGCACGCCTTGAGGTCGATGCGCAGCTTCTTGCCATCCTCGATGATCAGGCCCAGGCGCATGGGAACCGGCTTGATGTGACGCTGCCACTCGTTGACCAGCGCGTTGTTGGTCGGCTCGTTGCCGCGCACGGCGCGCAGGCAGGCCAGCATGTCGCCGCGCGCGAACTTGGTGCTGCCCAGGTGGTCATGGAACGCGAGCAGAAAGTCGGCCCACAGCCGCCCGTCCTCGGCGCCGGCGCGGTACAGCTCGCGGAAGCGCTCGAGGTAGTCCACGCCGTCCGTCGGCTGCGCGGCGGGCGCGCCTTGCAGCTCCTGGGGCAGGTCCTCACGCCGGATCGTCTCCCCGGCGCCGGCCTGGGCCACCGCGTACGCGATCGCCGAGCGCAGCTCGCGGATGTTGCCCGGCCACGCGTAGTCCTGCAGGGCGCGGCCGGCGTCACTCGACAGCGTGCGGGCGGCACCGGCTTCCCGGGTGCCGTGCTCCTCCAGGAAGAACTTTGCCAGCTCAAGGATGTCTTCGCGACGCTCGCGCAGCGGCGGCAGTGTCACCACGAACGAGTTGATGCGGTAGTACAGGTCCTCGCGGAACTTGCCGGCCTTGATCAGTTCCTTCAGGTCGTGGTTGGTGGCGCAAACCAGCCGCACGTCGACCGGGATTTCCTTCGTGCCGCCGACACGGCGGACCACGCCCTCTTCCAGGGCGCGCAGCAGCTTGGGCTGGATCTCGACGGGCGTGTCGCCGATTTCATCCAGGAACAGCGTGCCCCCCTCGGCTGCCTCGAACAGGCCCGGGGTGTCTTTCACCGCGCCGGTGAAAGCACCGCGCATGTAGCCGAACAGCTCGCTCTCGAACAGGTTGGCCTGGAAGGTGGCGCAGTTCAGCGAAACCAGACGGCCGCCGCGGCTTGATTTGCGGTGCACGTACTCGGCGATTACGCCCTTGCCTGAGCCGGTTTCGCCGTAGACCAGCACGGGGGCGTCCTGCCGTGCCGCGACCGAGGCGTCGGACAGCGCCTTCCGGAACGCGGGGGAATTGCCAATCAACTGTGTCGATGCCTTTGGCATTCAGCGGCAAAACCTGTTCGTGTCGGTTGAGCGGTCTCCAGCTTAGCGCCAAATCATCCCACACCCAACGGGGTGGAAGTTCATGGGTGCTGCAGGCGCCATTCCGTTCCCATGTTGTCGTCGGTGATCAGCTCCAGGCCCTCGGTGCGGGCCAGGATCGATGACCGCGTCTCCATGCTCCACCAGGGCGGCGACGGTTCCACCAGCGAATCGAGCATCCCCAGCGTCTTTTCCAGCGCCTTGCGGTCCTGCTCGCGCGCGAGGTCAAGCACCGGCTCGCCGTCGATCCGCATCGACAGCAGCGCCCGCCGCAGGCGCTCGTGCCGCGGCACCAGCGGGGCGTCGCTGACCAGCACGTTGTTGATGATGCGTACCACGTGCGGGTACACCTCGCAGGCGGTGCGCTGCACGCGGTCGGAGTCGGTGGTGTTGTAGATCGCCATGCCGCCCGGCGTCAGGTGCCCGCGCAGCAGCTGCAGAAACTCGACGGAAAGCAGATTGGTGGCGTGGCCGCGCCAGTGGAACGTGGTGTTCATCACCACCAGGTCGAACTTGCGGTCCGGGTTGCGGTTCAGCCAGCGGCGCCCGTCGTCGATTTCGACCACGACCTTGGGGTTTGCCAGCAGGCTTTTCACGCTGGGCTCGCACCCGATCAGCTCGATGTAGCCGGGGTTGATCTCGATCACCGTCAGCCGCTCGACGCCCGGCAGGTTCACCACAACCTGCGCCCACGAGCCAGACGACAGCCCGATCATCAGCACTTCGCGCGGCGTCTCGGTGAACGCCGCCACCGCGAACGGGCGCACGATCATGTTGCGGTCGCGCACCAGGTCGTGGCTGAACACCCCGTCGTAGATGCCGCCCCCGAAAATGCGGCGGTCCTCGGTAACCGTGATCACTCCGTGCCGGTTCTCCAGCACGTAAGCGAACGGCTGCTCCTCGCCTGATTTCTCGTGGAACTGCAGTCGGTGCCACAGGTTGCCGAACAGCGTTCCAGACAGCGCGATCACCAGCACGCCGGAAACCGCGGCCGCCGCAAGGTGCCGGATGCGCGCGCTGCCCGGCGTGTCGGCCAGGAACACCAGGCCGCCGGCCAGCAGCAGGCCCAGCAGAGACAGCAGCACGCTGGTCCAGCGCAGGTCCAGCAGGTCCATCAGCACGAAGCCGGTGACCAGGCTGCCGGAGGCTGAGCCGATGATGTTGGCCAGGTACAGGTAACTCATGCCCGCACCCGCCCGCGCGTCCGGCGCGACGCCGTAATGGCAGATCAGCGGGAAGGTGGCGCCCAGCAGACCGGCCGCCAGCGTCACCAGCGGCAGCATGAACGGGTAGGGCAGGAAGGTGGCCAGCCAGCTCGACACGGGAGCGACCAGGAAGCTGGCCAGCATGGCGGCCAGCGCGAAACCGGCCAGCGCCCGCAGGCCGCGGCCCGTGACGTCCGAGGTGCAGAAGCGCCGCGCAAACAACGACCCCAGCGCAATCCCCAACAGGAACGAACCCAGAACCGCGGCGAACGCCACCGCGTGCCCGCCCGTGGTGAATGAGTGCACCCGGAACCACACGATTTCATACGACAGCGAGATGAAGCCCGTCAGGCCCACCAGCACGGCCGCCAGCAGGAAGCGCCTGCGCGAGAAAGCCCCGGTCGAGACCTCCGCGGACTCTTCTTGCGGCGGTGTCTTGTGGCGCGCCCCGGCAAGGAACGCGCCGCCCGCCACCAGCATGTTCAGCAGCGCGGCCAGCCCCACCGCGCCCTGCATGCCGAACGCCCGCATGATGAACAGCGCTACCGCAAAGCAAGCGGCCGCCGAGCCCAGCGTGTTCACGAAGTACAGCAGGCCCACCGCGCGACCCACGTTGCCGGTGTGACGCACCAGGTGCGAAACCAGGATCGGCAGCGTGGCGCCCATCAGCAGGGTGGGCACCAGCACCAGCCCGAAGGTGAGCAGGCCGGTGACCCAGACGCCGGCGCCGAGGGTGGCCTTGCCGACGGCGTCGAAGATTTCCAGCGAGAAATAGCCGTACGCGCCGATGCCCAGTTCAACCACGCCGAACACGGTCAGCAGCGGGATGCGCCGCAGGCGCGAGATCGCGCCGCCGGCCAGGCTGCCCAGGCCGAGCCCCAGCATGAACGCGGTCACCACGACGGTGACGGACTCCACGTTGATGCCATAGATCGCGAACAGCGAGCGCTGCCACACCAGCTGGTAGATCAGCGCCGGAAAGCCGGAGAAAAAGAAAATCGTGCAAATTACGGGCAGACTGACAGTGCTGCGAACTGCCTCGGGTTTCTGGTCGCTCATGACGGCCGACAATGCCCAGCCCGTTTCCCCGCGTAAAGACGGTGCATTGTCGGTGGAGAACTCCGTATTACACTGAAGCTGAAACGTAATACGAGATTCCGATGTCCGACCTGGTGCGCGTCAGCATATCCCTGGAAGCATCCCTCGCGGCCGAGCTGGACCGGCTGGTGGAGACCTCGCGCTACGAAAACCGCTCCGAGTACGTGCGCGACCTGATCCGCGAGCAGCTGGTCAGCGAAGAGTGGGAGCAGGGGCACGAGGTGCTGGGCACCATCACGCTGATCTACGACCACCACCAGGGCGGTCTCAGCGACAAGCTGAACGCCCTGCAGCACGACCACCACGCCAACGTGCTGGCCAGCACCCACGTGCATCTCGATCACGGCACATGCGCCGAGATGATCATGCTGCGCGGCAAGCCGGAGATCCTGCGCGAGCTCACCGACGGCATGCGCAAACTGAAGGGCGTACTGCACGCGGCCTTCGCTCTGAGTTCAACTGGCAAGACTTTGCAGCGCGGAGGACACCGCCATGCATGAACTGCTGTTGGCGCTTGGCACAGGATTGATCGCGGGTGTGGCGCACGTCTACATGGGCGCAGACCACCTGGCCGCGCTGATGCCTCTGAGCGTCGGCCGCAGGCTGAAGGCCGCCTGGCTGGGCGTGCGCTGGGGCGTCGGCCACAGCATGGGCGTGGTGATCGTGGCGATCATTTTCCTGGTGCTGCGCCAGGCTGTTGACCTTGAACCAGTCAGCGAGTGGGGCGAACGCATCGTAGGAATCATGCTGATCGGCCTGGGCGTGATCGGCCTGCGCGCGGCCTTCAAGCATCGCATGCACGCGCACACCCACGCACACGAGGGCGACGCCCACACCCACCTGCACGTTCACGTCGAAGGCGCACACGACCCTGCCGCCAAGGAAGAAGCCCACGCCCACATGCACAGCCACGCAGCTTTCGCGGCCGGCACATTGCACGGCCTGGCAGGCATGGCGCACCTGATGGGCGTGCTGCCCAGCCTGGCGTTCCCCAGTCTGCGTGAATCGTTTGCCTACCTGGCCGCGTTCGCGGTCGGCACGGTGCTGGCGATGGCATTGTTCGCTGCGGTGTTCGGCGCGATCACCGCCAAGCTGGGCGACAAGGCGCCGAAGCTGATCAAAGCCTCGATGTACCTGGCCGGCACGGTCTGCATCGTGGTGGGGGCGGCGTGGATTCTGGTGCCGCTGATGGGCTACGAGTTGCCCTGATCATGACGTGATCAGCACGTACAGGTAGTACACCGCGAACAGGCCGGACAGCACGATGCCGGCCCAGCTGTAGGCGATCATGCGCGGGCTGAGTCTCGCCTCCGCGGGCACTTCGCTGCCCATCATGGCGCGGTGGTTCAGCCAGGCCAGCAGCGGCGCCGACAGGAAGCTCAGCGAAGTTGCCAGGTCCACCAGTGACTTGAAGGCCTTGCCGCCGCCGATCGCGTACCAGATGATTCCCACCGCGCCCAACCCCAGCACTACCAGCGCAATCCAGTAAACCTTGCGGCTGATCTGCGAGGGCTGGCCCGGCGTCTCGGGTTCCTGGAAGCGCGCCACCAGCGCCGCGATCGCGCGCGGGAAGCCGTCCACCACCGTCAGCGTGGTCGAGAACATCACCGTGAAGGCCGAGGTCGCGATGATCGGCTTGGCCCAGTCGCCCAGGCTGGCCGTGTACAGGCCGATCACCTGCCCGGCAAAACCGGCCGGGCTGTCCGAGAATTTCTCGCCGCTGTGGAACATCACGCCGGCGCCGAGGATCACGAAGCACAACGCCAGCAGCACGGTGCCCAGGTAGCCGACGTTGAAGTCGGTCAGGGCGTCTTTCACGCTGGGGGCGTGGCCGGTTTCGCGGCGGCGAGCCAGCGTCCAGAGCGAATGCCAGATCGAGATGTCGAACGCACTGGGCATCCAGCCGATGAACGCGACCAGGAACAGCACCTTGGGCGTGTCGGTCAGGAAGTCGACCGAGGGCAGCCACTCCATGGCTCCCCAGTCTATCTTCGGCAGCACCAGGGCCGTGGCCAGCAGCGTGGTGACGGTCAGCAGTGCGACCACGACCTTTACGATCTTGTCGAGCCACTTGTAGTGGCCGACAGCCAGCAAGCCTGCACAGATCAGCGTCAGCAGCGCCGACAGCCACACCGTGGGCGCCAGGCCCGCCAGCGGGTCTTTCCAGCCCAGCAGCGCCGTGAACATCGCGGCCGTCACCAGCGTGACCACCGCCTGCACGGTGAACATGGTCCCCAGCGTCAGCAGCGCGTACAGCACCAGCGCCCACTTGCCCTGGCGGCGATAGCCCTCCAGCAGGCTGGTGCCCGTGGCGGCCGCGTAGCGCGGCCCGAAGCTGAAGGCCGGGTACTTGAAGAGGTTGGCGGCGAACAGGACTACCAGCAGGGCGAATCCGAAGCTCGCGCCGGCCCGGGTGCTCTGCACCAGGTGCGAAACGCCCACCGCGGCGCCCGCCCAAAGCAGGCCGGGGCCCAGGGCCTTCCAGAATGACTTTGGCTGCGGTTGTTCGGGCATGGGCGTGATTCTTCCCACGGGCGGGGCCGGATTCAAGATGGGCCAGTCTGGTCCGGGATGTCGGGCAGGGAAGGGTGGAAGCTGGAATCGGGTTGTTATAGCGTGCGTTGTACGCCGGGCGGCGGCGATAGAGAGAGCCATGACACTGACCATTGAGCAGGAAAAGGAAGCCAGGCAATTCCTTTCCGACCTGCGCAGCGAAATCAAGAACCATGCCGGCGTGGGGCACAGCATCCTCGGCCGCATGAAGACGGACCCGCGCTCGCGCTTTGACTTCATGGTGCTGGCGGGGCAGCACTTCCCGCTGGTCGGAAATTTCACGCGCTACATGGAGCTGCTGCTGCTGAACGCACCGGACAGCGAGGCCAAGTGCTGGCTGGCCAAGGTGCTGGTGGACGAATACGGCGAGCGCAGCGAAGGCGAAGACCACGCCGAGCACTACAAGAAGTTCATGCACGCCGCGGGCCACAAGCCCGGAGAAGAAGACATCATCCCGCTGCACCCGGAGGTGGTCCACTTCATCCGCGAGCACTACCGCATCGCAACGGAAGAGCCCTTCCTGGTGGGGCTGGGTGCCTTGGGCCCCGGCCACGAGTGGAGCATACCGGCCATGTTCGAGCTGGCCGTGGCGGGCCTGCGCAAGGCGGGCTTTGCCGAGAAAGAGATCGAGTACTGGACCATGCACCTCGAGCAGGACCAGGACCACGGCGCCTGGCTTGAGGAAGCGCTGGTGAAGTACTGCATCATTGAGCACAACCGCGAGCTGATCCGGCGCGGCGCCCTGCTGAGCCTGGATGCGCGCGAGCGCTTCTGGTGGGGGGTGACCGACAAGATCGCAAGCGAGAGCACGAAGAGACACCTGCCGCCCGGCACGTCGGCCACGCACACGGAGGGGCAACTCACACTGCGTGAGCTCCGGCAGCGCTGGCACGTGGAAGCGCGGCTGGTGGAGTGAACCACAACCAGAGAAACGGGCGGCAACATGGCAATCGACAACCTGATGGTGGTGGCCTTCGGCGGGCCGACCAAGGAATGCTGCGGCAAGCATGCCGAGTGCCCGGGGCAGGCCTTCTGCTTCGTGAACGGCATCTTCGGCGACAACCCGGCGCGCCGCGCGCGGGTGGACGAAGTGGTCGAGCACTACAAGTTCTTCGGCGGCTTCAGCCGCTTCAATGAAATCACCGAGGCCCAGGCCAATGCGCTGCAGGCTGAACTGAAGAAGCGCGGCCATGAACTGAAGCTGACGGTCGGCTACGACCACTGGATGCCGTGGATCGCCGACCAGGTGGCCAAGGTGGACGGCGAGTTCCTGGTGATGGTGATGACCCCGCACCAGAGCGCGGTTTCCTGGGATGCTTACCTGCGCCGCGTGAGCGAGGGCCTGGAAAAACTTGACGAGTCAAGCCGCCCGAAGTGGGCCGGCGTGGTGGACCCCTTCTGGAACAAGCCCGGCTTCATCGAAGCCCTGGCCGACCGCGTGCGCGAGGCCGCCAAGGCCATCAAGGCCGACCTGACCAACAGCTCCACCGGCCTGGTCCTGAGCGCCCACGCGATCCCGATGTCGCTGGTGAAAACCAGCAAGTACGTCGAGCAGATCAAGGAGACGGCCGAGCTGGTGGCGGCCAGGGTGGGGGCCGCGAACTGGATGGTGGCGTACCAGAGCGCCCCCAGCGACAGCAAGATCGAGTGGACCACGCCCTACCTGGAACGCGCGATCGAGGAACTGAAGGAGGGCGGCGCGCAGAAGATTGTCGCCGCTCCGATCGGCTTCCTGTGCGACAACGTGGAGGTGCTCTACGACCTCGGCGTGGAGGGCAAGAACAAGGCCGACGAGCTGGACCTGCCGTTCGCCGCCGCTGAATCGGTCAACACCCACCCGGCCTTCATCAGGCAACTGGCCGACAACGTGGAAGCCAAGCTGAGCGAGTTGGCCGCGCGCTGACCGGCGTTCAGGAAGGGACAGCCGACAGGGAGGCTGCCCCTGTCGAGCGTGTGAAAATCTTCGGAACCACGGCGCAGGCGGCGACGTCTCAGGCGCGGAAAGGAACACCATGCGCTGCCTGCTTCCATTACTGATTCTGCTGCTGGCGATTGCCGGTTGCGCGGAAAACGCGAGCCGGGACAACGCGAGCCGGGACAACGGTCGCGGAGTCGACAATGCACCTCCGCGCAACACGCCTGACAGAATCGGGCCGGACCCGAACGACCCCGCCAGGCCGGGGCCGGTGGAACGCCCCGGCGGACACTACCCGGACCCAACGCCTCCGAAGTACGTGGAACTGGAATGGGCCGACTGGGGAGACGGCAAAATTGCCCAGGTCTTCGAAAGCGATCACATTGAGAAACTGCCGGAGGACACCCGGGCGGTCAGCTTCAACCTGGTGCTGTGGTACGACCACGGACGCGAGGCCCGCGTCGGCGACGCCGAACTGGCACGGCTGAAACGCCTGCCGCAACTGCGCTACCTGGCGGTGGGGGTGGAGATGGGCGACGCCGGCTTCAAGGCCATCAGCGAACTGCCGGCGTTGGAACACCTGGTGCTGATGAGCTTCTACAAAGTGAACGCCGAACGCCTGCAGATGCTGGAGAAGCTGGCCACTCTCAAGACACTGGAACTGCACCTGCACGAGAGCGCACTGGACGAGGAAGCCCTGAAAGCCTTCCGTAAGGCCCGGCCGGACGTTTCCATAACGCGTTGACTACGCACCCGGCTGTTTCGCCTTTTCCTTCGCCCGTTTCGGCTTGGGTTCCGGCCAGTTCTGGGCGGGGAACAGGGTCTTCATTGCCAGCAGCTTGCCATAGCACAGCAGGCGGTCGCCGGACAGGATTTCGCGCGTGTTGCGCGGGTTCGGGATGGTCTGACCTTCGCGCATGATGCTGAGCACCAGGATGTCCTGGTCGCGCAGACCGCTTTCTTTGATGGGCTTGCCAACCAGCGGAGACTCCGGACCGATGGGGATTTCCGCCACGCCGTAGCCGCGGTCGAGCGTCAGCCGCTGCCGGATGTCCAGGTCGGGGAACAGTACCTGTTCCTCAACGTGCTTGATCATCTCGCCGGCGATGTCCACACCCGTGGCGTGCTCGATTCCTTCCAGGCCGGGCGAGCTGTTCACCTCCATCACCTGCGGGCCCTGCTTGCTTTCCAGCATGTCCACGCCCGCCACCCGCAGGCCCAGGATCTGCGCGGCCATCACGGCCGTGCGCTCGTACTCGGGCTCAAGCTGCACGGGCACGGCGACGCCGCCGCGGTGCACGTTGCTGCGGAACTCGGCGCCCAGTGCCTGGCGGCGCATGGCGGCGACCACGCGCCCGCCGACCACGAAGGCGCGCACGTCACGGCCGCGGCTTTCCTCTACGAAGTTCTGGATCAGCACGTTCTGCCGTGTGGATTGCAGTGTCTCGACGATCGCCTCGGCAATTTTGTTGGTGTCGGCCAGGATCACGCCGATGCCCTGGGTGCCCTCCAGCAGCTTGATGATCACGGGCGCGCCGCCGACGCGCTCGATGGCCGGCATCACGCTGGAGCGCTGGCGCACGAACGCGGTCTTGGGAATGCCGATGTTGTGTCTGCTGAGAATCTGGAAGGCCCGCAGCTTGTCGCGGCTGGTGGCGATGGCGCTGCTGGTGTTCAGGCAGAACACGCCCATCTGCTCGTACTGGCGCACCACGGCCGTGCCGAAAAACGTGATGCTGGCGCCGACGCGCGGGATGACGGCGTCGAAGTTCTCGACGCGCTTCTCGCGATACCAGACGTGCGGGTTCTTCTTCTCGACATCGAGCGAGAACTTCAACGGGTCAAGCACGCGGACCTTGTGGCCGCGCGCTTCGGCGGCTTCACGGATGCGCCGCGTGCTGTACAGCCGAGGGCCCTGCGAGAGAATTGCGATTTTCATAGAGGATTGAGGCCGGAGGTTGGAGGTCAGCCCCGGCCGGAAGGCCGGGGAAGCTGCGCGGAGTGTACCATTCCACTGATTTCCCCGCCCTTCCGGGCGGGGCTGCGGCTATCTCGTGAACTTGTAGCCGCTGCCGCGCATGGTGAGGATGTGACTTGGGTTGTTGATGTCGTTCTCGACCTTCTGGCGCAGCTTGTTGATGAAGTTGTCCACGGTGCGGTCGGTGCCGTAGTAGTCGAAGCCCCACACCTTGGCCAGAATCTCCTGGCGGCTGAGCACCTTGCCCTCGTTCTCGAGGAACAGCTTCAGCATCAGGAATTCCTTCTGGCTAAGCTCAATCTGCTGGCCGCTTTTGCGCAGCACCTGGCCCTTGGTGTCCAGCGTGTAGTCCTCGAAGCTGTAGTCCGCCTCGCTGGTCTCGAAGCGCTTGCTGCGGCGCACGGCCGCGTTGACGCGGGCGACCACTTCGGCCACGGAGAACGGCTTGGTGACGTAGTCGTCAGCGCCGAGTTCAAGGCCCATGATCTTATCGATCTCCTGGGTCTTGGCCGTGAGCATGATGATGGGCATGGTCAGGCCCTGCTTGCGGATCTGGCGGCAGATGTCGAAGCCGGAGAGCTTGGGCAGCATCACGTCGAGCAGCAGGATGTCGGGCCGGCGCTCGAGCGCCTGCTTCAGTCCTTCTTCGCCGTCGCTGGCGGTGATGACGGAGTAGCCCTCGACCTGGAGGTTGAGTTCCAGGCCGCGCTGGATGGACGGATCGTCCTCCACCACGAGGATCGTTTCCATTCGTGCTCCCTAGCTTGACGGTTTCAGGGCAGGCAATAGTATACGCCCCCTCGCGAGGCGGGCAATGAGCCTGCGGAAGGGGGTCAGACCCCTTTTTCGCAACAAAGCCGGTTCGCGGGACGTTAGCAGCACGGCGAAAAAGGGGTCTGACCCCTTCGAGCCTGAAGGGCGTTTAGCTCAGTTGGCTAGAGCACTGTCTTCACACGGCAGGGGTCACTGGTTCGAGTCCAGTAACGCCCACCACTAAAAACACCCGCCTATGGCGGGTGTTTTTGGTGCGCGCCGGAGCCTTGGCGAAGGCGGGCCCGTTCGATGAACAAGAAAGCCCCGGGCTTCCGCCCGGGACTTTGGTTTCATGACTTCCGACTTCGAACTTCCGGCTTCGAACTTCCGCCGCAGGCGGCTTACTTCTGCTCTTTCGACCACTTCTCGATGGCCTCGGCGTTTTCCTTGGCGAGGCGCGTGGTCAGGTCCAACACGTCTTTCTTGAACACGCGGTCCTTGCGCTTCATGTTCGTGATCGCGTCGTGGAACTCGGTGCTGTCCTTGTACTTGGCGTTCTTGGCTTCATTCACCGCCTCGTTCCAGACGTCGTCGGCCTTGTAGGGCTCATTGGCTTTCACCTTGGCGAGCACGATCTCGTAGTACTTCTTGAACACGCGCTCGACGTCGGCGAACAGGGTTTTGCCCTCTTCGCTCATTTCGCGCTTCTGGGGTTCCTTTACGTCTTCGCCCTTTTCTTCCTTGGGCGGCTCGGGCGGCTTCTCTGCTTCCTGCGCGAACAGCGGCGCGCAGAACGCCAGCGCAAGCAGCATGGTCAGCAATGTACGCATTCTCGATCCCTCCTGGCTCCCGTACTGTAACGTCTTTATCGGCCGGCGGGTTCCTTTTTCCAGGTGCAGGAATTCTGGCAGGGGCGAAACAGGAGCCGCAAGCGCAAGCGCGCGGCCCGAATCGCGGGTGACGCACAAGCAACAAAAGGGGCCGACAGCCCTTTTCGGCGTCGGCCCCCAGGTTGAAGGTCAACCGCGCGCTTGCGCTTGCGGCTCTTGTTCCTTACCCGATGTTCATGGTCATCAGGAACTCGGCGTTGCTGCCGGTCTTCTTGAGCTTCTCTTTCAGCAGCTCCATGGCCTCGATCGGGTTCATGTCGTTCAGGATGCGGCGCAGGACCCACATGCGCTTCTGCTCTTCGGGGTCCAGCAGCAGCTCTTCTTTTCGTGTGCCGGAGCGCGTGACGTCGATGGCCGGGTAGACGCGGCGGTCGGCCAGGCGGCGGTCCAGGTGCAGTTCGGCGTTGCCGGTGCCCTTGAACTCTTCGAAAATCACTTCGTCCATCCTCGAGCCCGTGTCGATCAGCGCCGTGCTGATGATGGTCAGCGAGCCGCCCTCTTCGATGTTGCGCGCGGCGCCGAAGAAGCGCTTGGGGCGCTGCAGGGCGCTGGCGTCCACACCGCCGGTCAGGATCTTGCCCGAATGCGGCTGCTCGGCGTTGTAGGCACGGCCGAGGCGGGTGATGCTGTCCAGCAGGATCACCACGTCCACCTTGTGCTCGACCAGGCGCTTGGCCTTGCCCAGCACCATCTCGGTGACCTGCACGTGGCGGCTGGTGGGCTCATCAAACGTAGAAGCGATCACCTCGGCGTCCACGGTGCGCTCCATGTCGGTCACTTCTTCCGGGCGCTCGTCGATCAGCAGTACGATCACGTAGACATCCGGGTGGTTGGCGCGGATCGCGTTGGCGATTTTCTGCAAAATCACCGTTTTGCCCGTGCGTGGCGGCGCCACGATCAGGCAGCGCTGGCCGCGGCCGATGGGTGTGACCAGGTCGATGATGCGCAGGTTGAGGTCGTTCTTGACCTCCAGGAAGATGCGCTTGTCCGGGTACAGCGGCGTGAGTTCGTCAAAGGGCACGACCTCGGCCAGCTTGTTGGGGTCTTCGCCGTTTACCTTCTCGACCTTCAGCAGCGCGAAGTAGCGTTCGTTGTCCTTGGGCGGGCGGATCTGGCCGGCGACCACGTGGCCGCTCTTGAGGCCGAAACGGCGGATCTGGCTGGGGCTGACGTAAATGTCGTCGGGGCTGGGCAGGTAGTTGTAGTCGGGGCTGCGCAGGAAGCCGAAGCCTTCATTCAGCACTTCCATCACGCCTTCGCCGCTGATCACCGCGCCGCGCTTCACGCGGTCTTTCAGCAGCTGGAAGATCAGGTCCTGCTTCTTCAGGCCGGTCACGTCCTGCATGCCCAGCTTGCGCACTTCGCGCTGCAGGTTTTCCATCTTCATCTTCTGAAGGTCGTTCAGGTTGACGAAGAAGGGCTCGCGTGGCGGCTGGGGCTGGGCCGGGGCGGCTTCGGCCTCGGTGGTGGGGGGCTGCTCGGTGACTTCTGCCTCGCCGTTGTCTTCGGTGACCACGGGTGGCAGGGGCGCTTCGGCCTTGGCGGCCGCCATGGCGGCCGCGGTCTCGTCATCGACCGTGGCGTAGCCGGGGGCCTCGTTGCCGCCGGCGACTTCGTGGGCGCGACCCTCGGCCTCTTCCTTCTCGCGGCGCGCCTCCATGCGGGCCATTTCGGCCTGGCGGGCGAACTCTTCGTGCATCACGTCGGTCTGGCCCTTCTTGCCGCCGCCGGGTTTACGCCGACCGCCACCGCCGCCGCGATTGTTGTTACGGCCGCGGCCGCGTTTACGAGGTGCTGACTTTCCTTCGGGTGTCATTCGTGCTCCAGCGCTCTTGCGAGCTTGCCCGGGGATGGGCTCCCCGAGGTCATGGTTCCGTGCCGAGGGGCCGTGGGCCGGCCTGGCGGGAACATCCTGTCCGGGTACGGATTGTTAGTGGCCCCCGGCGGCCGGTTCGATGTGAGTTTGCCAGATTTCCTCTACCTGGCGGTCCAAGTCTTCGAGCGTGCCCGTGTTGTTGATGATCACGTCGGCGCGCTGCTTTTTTTCAGAGAGGCTCAACTGTCCGGCCTGGCGGGTCGCCACCTGGCCCTTAGCCCAGCCGCGCTCCTGGATGGCGCGTTGTTCGCGGGATGCTTCATCTGCTTCAACGTAAACCAGCAGAGAATACTTCCCCTCGTAAGCGCCCGATTCCAGCAGCAGGCTGACATCCAGCACCACCGCTTTCACCTTGGGATCGTTGAGTCCAGCCTCGATTTTCGCCTGTGTGCGTTGCCGGATGCGGGGGTGGGTGATGGCGTTCAGTGTAGCCAGTTTTGCGGCGTTGCCAAAGACCTCGGCACCCAATTTCGCCCGGTCAACTTCTCCTTGCCCGTTGAAGACGCCCGCACCGAAGGCGTCTCTGATTTCCTTCTTCACGGCCGCGTCCAGCAGGACCGCATGGCCTTCTTTATCCGCGTCCACGGCCAATGCGCCGCGCTTTTCGAAGGCTTTTGCCACGGCCGACTTGCCGCTTGCCACCCCGCCGATGAGCGCGATGACAGGCTTCATCGCGCAGCCCTTGGCCGCGCGGAATTCAGGATTGGCGATTCAGGATTCAGGCCTCCGGTTGGGGGCCCAGCATCCTGAATCCTGCATCCTGAATCCTTCATCCGCCGCTTCCCATGTCGCCCGCGTTCCAGCCAACCAGCGGCTTGAACTCCGGCGCCTGCGTTTCCGACTTGCCTGTCGCGCCGGCCAGCAGCTTCAGGGCCGCGGCCCTGGCGGCGCGGCGCTTGTCGCCGTCGGTCACGCCCTGGGTGATGACCTCGAAGGTCAGCAGCTCGTTGCCGGCCTTGAGCACCCCCAGCAGGTTGTTTTCTGAGCTGCTGTCGTCGTAATCGAAGACCACGATGGGCAGCTTTGCGTCCTGCGGTACATAGCCCGTTGAGAACTTTGCGCTGGGCACTTTCAACCGGCGGTTGAACGTGGTGTCGCGCCTGAGGCGCGCGCGCAGGTCCCCCTCGGTGTCAGCTTCCTTCAGCCTGCGGATCAGGATCCAGGGCTTGGCGCCTTCGCCGTCAATCTGGATGGTGGAGTCGCCGCCGATCTTGCGGACGAGCTGGCCATTTTCGATTGGAAGCTGAAGGGTGCCGTCGGGAAACCGCAAGGTCCCCCGGAGCTGCTCCTCGAGCGAGCTGGAACATTTATGCTTTGGCGAACCCTCAAGCGCAAGCTCCCGCTTGATGGAAACTGCCTCAAGGATGCGTTCTGCGCCCCCGAAGTCCCGATTCGCGCCTGTATCCATACGAACTTCGACAAACAACAGCATCCGCGCCACACGGCCTTTCACCTGCCGGACCGCGTAGATGTAGGCGAACTGGTCGGTTTGCGCCAAACAGAATGAATGGGGAAAGCCCAGATCAGAGGGTGGCGACTCAAACACCCGACCGCCTCTGGCCTCCGCGAGTTTTCGTGCATAGCTGTCCAGCGAGTCCCCGGTATCGACGGCGATGGCCGCTGAGTGTTGCCATGCATCGTCCTTGGAGCGATCAAACGCCATCAGCTCGGTGCCATACCAGTCCACCGGCCAGAGCCTCCAGTTCGGCGCAAGGTTGAACTGGATCAGCACCTGCTCGTCAGAGCCCTTGGGGGCGAGCCTTACGCGGCGCTTCTGGTCGCGGTCCAGCCCTTCAAAATACTCGGGATATTCGAGCTGGTCCTGGGGCACGAAGGACAGCCACTCGATTCCTGCCTGCTTGCCGATGTCGAGAAAATCCGACTGCGCCTCCCGCGGCCGCCACTGGTCGCGGTGTTCTTCGACGTCCTGGTTGTCCGGTTTTTCGTTCGCGGGCTGCGGTTGGCTGCAGGCAGTGAGGAACAGCAGCAGCAAACAGGAGCCGGGAGCGCAAGCGACCGGTAGGCGCGCGATCCAGGAAAAAGAAGCATGAATGGCAGGGGAACGTCTGCCCTCGCTTGCGCTTCGGGCTCTTGTTCCGTTCGTCCGCATCACTTCGCCTCCAGCCAGTTGTCGCCTATGCCGGCGTCGACATCGAGCGGCACCTTCAGCTTCATGGCCTTGCTCATCACTTCCCGGGCGAACTCGGCGCACTTTTTGGCATCTTTCTCGGGCGCTTCGAACACCAGTTCGTCGTGCACTTGCAGCAGCATGCGCCAGGGCAGCTTCTGCTTCTCGATCTGGCGGTGCGCGTCCAGCATGGCCTGCTTGATCAGGTCCGCCGCCGTGCCCTGCAGCACCGTGTTGAAGGCCTGGCGCTCCGCCTGCTTGCGCACCATCACGTTGCGGCTGCCGATCTCGGGCAGGTAGCGTTTACGGCCGGCGAGCGTCTTCACGTAGCCATCTTTGCGGCACTGATCCAGCACCTCATCGTTGAGCTTTGCAACCTTCGGGTGCGCTGTAAAATAGTTGTCGATGAACTCCTTGGCCTCGCCGCGCGAGATGCCCAGCCCCTGCGACAGGCCGAAGGCGCTCTGGCCGTACAGCACCGCGTAGTTCACGGTCTTGGCCACGTTGCGCTGGTGGGTAGTGACGTCTTCGGCCTTCACGCCGAAAATGCCGGCCGCGGTGGCCTTGTGAATGTCCACGCCTTCCTTGAAGGCGGCGATCATGTGCTTCTCGTCGGCGATGTGGGCCAGCAGCCGCAGCTCGATCTGGCTGTAGTCGGCGCTGATCAGTTTGCAGCCCTCGGCCGCGATGAACGCGCGGCGGATCTTTTTCCCGTCTTCGGTGCGCACCGGGATGTTCTGGAGGTTCGGGTCCTTGCTGCTGAGACGGCCCGTGGCGACGGTCTGGCGATAGGTAGTGTGCACGCGGTCGTCTGCATCGGCCAGGCCGGGCAGCGCGTCCACGTAGGTGGACTTGAGCTTGGACAAGTGCCGCCACTCCAGCACTTTGGCCGGCAGCTCGTGCATCGGCGCCAGGATTTCCAGCGTGGACTGGTCGGTGCTGCGGCCGGTGCCCTTGGCTGTGCGGCCTTGCACGGGCAGCTTGAGTTCATCGAACAACACCTCGCCAAGCTGCTTGGGCGAGCCGATGGCGAACTCGTGTCCGGCCAGCTTGTGGCATTCTTTCTCGAGGCGCTCGATGTCTTTTTCCATCTCCTTGGCGAGCTTGCCGAGGTAGGGCTTGTCGATGCGGATGCCGCGGTGCTCCATGCGGCCGAGCACCTCGATCAGCGGGAACTCGAGGTTGTTGGCCAGGTCTTCCAGCTCGAGCTTTTTCAGCTGCGGCGTGAGGGCGTCACTGACGCGCAGGGCGTAGTCGGCGTACTGGGCGGCGTACTGCATGACGCGCTCGGGCTCGGCCTCGAACAGGCTGACGCGGGCCTTCTTTTCGCCGAACAGCTTGTCGAGGTTGACCGTATCCAGCCCCAGGAATTCGCGGCACAGGCTGTCCAGGCGGGCGTCTTCTCTTGACCCGTCAAGCAGGAAGGCGACCAGCTTGGTGTCGCTCTCGATGCCCAGGATTTCGCAGCCTTCCTTCAGCAGCAGGCGCAGGTCGTGTTTTACATCGTGCCCGATTTTACCCACCTTGGGGTCGGCCAGCACGCCACCCAGCGCTTTCAGCACTTCGCCGCGATCCAGCGATTCGCTGTTCAGGGGCAGGTACCAGGCCTTGCCCGGCTTAGTCGCGACCGCGATCCCGGCCAGGTTGGCGTACTCCTCGGCCGCGCAGTGGATGGCCAGGCGTGTGGCCTTGGCGGTCGCCTTGCTGAAAGCTTCGAAGGCTTTTTCGTCGTTGACCAGCGTGTAGTCAGCGCCGGCCGCGACCAGCGTCTTGTCGATTTCCGGTGCCTGCTGGGCGGGCACATCGCCGAACAGGCTGGTCTGGGCGCCTTTGGTGCGTTTGGGGGCGGCTGCCGATTGCTTCCCCGTCGCTGGCGCTCCGGGCGCCTGTTCACCGGATTCGGCGGCAGCCGGCACCATTTCATCGCCCCAGCCGAAGTCCGTGGCGACTGATTTGAAATTCAGCTCGCTGAGCAGGGGCAGCAGCAGCTCTTTTTTCGGTTCGTGGTACTTTGCCGTCTTCTTGTCGAGCTTCACGCCCGGCACGTCGGTCTTGATGGTGACCAGCTGCCGGCTGAGCTCCGCTTCGTCACGGAAGGCGATCAGGTTCTCGCGGCGCTTGGGCTGTTTGATTTCCTCGGCCTTTTTGAGCACTTCATCCATGCTGCCGTATTGCTGGATCAGCTCTGCGGCGGTCTTGATGCCGACGCCCTTGGCGCCGGGGATGTTGTCCACGCTGTCGCCGGCCAGGGCCTGGATGTCGATGAACTGCTCGGGCGTCACGCCCAATTCTTCTTTCAGGTCGCCCAGGCCGTATTCGCTGTCGTCGTCGGCGTTGAGCATCCGGATGTGGGGCTCGAGCAGCTGCTTGAGGTCCTTGTCGCGGCTGACCAGGCGCACTTCCACATTGTGGTGGGCGCTCTGCTTGGCCAGCGTGCCGATTACGTCGTCGGCTTCGAAGCCGGGCACCTGCACAATGGGGATCTCGAAGGCTTCCACCATTTTGACGATCACCGGGATCTGCTCGCGCAGGTCTTCGGGCATTTCGCCGCGATTGGCCTTGTACTCGGGGTAGATCTCGTTGCGGAAGGTGGGCCCCTTGGGGTCCAGCACGCAGATCAGGTAATCCGGCTTATGCTGCTTGATCAGCTTCTGCAGCATGCGGGTAAAGATGTAGATAGCGCCCACGGCTTTGCCGCGGACAGTACGGCGCCTGGCGGCCGGGCTGTAGTAGGCCCGGAAAATCTGGCTGTGGCCGTCGATGATGTAGAGGGACTCAGTCACGCAGGATTTCAGGAAGTGCGACGGAAAGCACCGTGCCCCGGGGTGGGCCGGTGGGCATCCCAAGGGGCTGGCGGGTATGGAGATCTGAGCTTGCTTTCGGTGACACAAGGGTGTCAAGGTTTTTGTTGGTGGATTATTGCCCCGCCCGGGCTGCTTCCTTATGCTCAGGGCGCTTCTACCCCCTGATTGATGCTGTCGCACCCTGCGTTCCGCGGTCGCATACCGCTGGAGTTTTGTGCGTCAGTAATCGGAGTGGTCGCTGATGTCGAGATACTCTCGCCGCGGCATGGTCGATCTGATCGTCATGATCGTCATGATCGTGTTCCTGCTTGGAATGGGGACACTCGCCTTCCTTACTTACGACAAGGCCCAGAAGGAGAAGCAGTACCTTGCGGCCTTGCGTGAAATCCCGGCCCGGCAACAGTCTGAGCTGGATTCCGTAAAAGCCCGCTATGCCGAGGTTTGCATGTACATCGGCTTCCGGGGCGAGGCGGCCTACAGCTCGCCGCAGGCAATCCAGCAGCTGCTGAACGAGGGCAGCCAGGTGGTTGCCGACTACTACGTGGTGGACCCGGTGGAAGGCCAGGCCGCGCCGCTGCAGGGCACTCGCACAACAAGCATCAAGGTGCGGCTGTTCAAGGACGGCCAATGGACTGAAGAAGAGTTGCCGATTTCGCAGGTTGAGGGAACGCGTCGCAACAGCGCCAATATCTACGAAGCGCAGGACGTGCTGACCATCCAGCACGCGCTGGGCCGCCAGGATGAAGTGATCAACAGCCTGGTGACCCGCTACATCCCCAACGTGCAGGCGCAGCGAAAGTCCCAGAAGGATGAGAAAGACCGGGAAGCCGGGCGCAAGGCCACGGAGTCTTCCAACAAGTACGGCGAAGTTTCGACCGAGATCGAAACCGCCAATGCCGACATGAAGACCAAGCAGGAAGCGGTCGCGAGCTCCGAGCAGCGCCTGGCCGAGGCGATGAAGAAGGAGAACGAGACCTACCTGAAACTCGACTCCGACGCCGTGCGCGAGGCGCGTGAAGCTGCGTTTGCCGCGGCGCGCGAGGCGGCCGTGGCCCGCCGCGAGGCGCGCGAGGCGATGGAGGCTTATCGCCTGCAGACGGACAAGCGTCGCCGCGACGACACCCGCGACCCGGACGGCGCGGTCTTCCTTGTGGACCGCAAGTCGGGCTACGTGTGGATCAACATCGGCCAGAAGAGCGACGTGCGCAAGAACCAGACTTTCCAGGTGCTGCGCGCCGACGCCAGCCGCAACAGCGAGGTGCCGATCGGCGAGATCCGCGTCCAGGAAGTGATGCGCGGCAACATCGCGCGTTGCCGGGTGGACGCGCTGGACGACCCGAACACCTACCCGGAAGCCGGCGACGTCATCAAGAACCCGAACTTCAGCGACCGCCAGTACTACAGCTGGGCCCTGGTCGGCGAGTTCGGCGGCAGCTTCACCAGCCTGACCCGCCAGCAGCTCACTGACCTGCTGCGCAGCGTGGGTTACCGCGTCACGACGCAGATCGACGCCACCACCGACGCGGTGATCATTGGCGGTAACTGGGACAAAGACCCCGAGTTCATCAAGGCGGAAGAGCGGCGCCTGAGCTTTGAAAAGTATCCCGAGCGGGAAGTGCTCTGGTTCCTGGGCATGATCGGCCCGGACCAGCAGGAGTAGACAGCGGAACCGGAGCGAGGAACTACCATGTCAAAAACCAACAAAGTAGCGGGCTGGTACTGGATCATTTCGGCGATCCTCACCCCCTTCGTGCTGATTGCCACGCTGTTGTGGGCCTACTACGCGCAGCAGGTGCAGACCGCCCGCGCCGAGGGGACACGCCTGGTCGCCAAGCTCGAGGCTGACCACGCCATGTTCGTCCCGGTGGTCAACCACATGAAGTCGGTCTCGGAAGTGACCGGCTTCAAGATGGGCGACCCGCTGGGCGGTGTTGACCAGGTGCGGGGCAGCATCCCCAACCCCACGGCCTTCCAGGGTGAAGAGCGCAACCAGCCCCAGGAAAAACGCAGCCCGCTGCTGAACGCCTACATCGACGCCGAGAACCGCTTTTATGGCGCCGCCGACGGGGCCGGCTACGTGCACGAGTACGCCGCGGCGCGGGAGTGGCTGACGGCCTTTGAGCGCAAACTGCAGCGGTATGTGTACCTGAAGGGCTATCAGCACTACACGGTCAAGACCATCGACATCGGCGGCGAGGGCGTCGCCGTTGCGGCGGGCGATCTCAGCCGCCAGATCGAGGTGGTCGACAACCTGCCGCAGCCGCCGGAATCGGCTCTGGACAACGCATTGAACCGCCACGCCGGCAACGAGCCGCCGGTCGACAAGGTGATGCAGGAGCCGGTCAAGATCACGCTCGAGCTCGTCTTCCGCAAGCAGGTGCAGCTGATCCGCGACCTGGTGAGCGCCAACCTGCACCAGTACAACCTGCTCTACGCCGACGTCGCCGGCGATGTCGATAACGTGGACGCACAGGGGAACCGCACCCGCGTTTCCGTCGGCTTCAAGGGCGAGCGCGACAGCCTGGCCAAGATCATTGCGGACCTCGGCGGACTCAGCCGCAAGGTCGGACTGCGCAAGACCGAGAGCGTCGAAAAACTCGATGACGCCGAAGACATGGCGGAGAATGCCGCAACCGAAACTACCGCCAAGGAGAACCGCCTGCAGTTCATGGTGGTGGCCAACGACGGGCGTATTGAGGAACTGGCGACCAAGTTCTCCAGCGAGAAGCTGACCCACGAGGGCGATGCCCAGAAGTTCCGTGACCTGGTACGCAACCTGCCGCGACTCAAGATTCCGCAGAAGCTCGAGCAGAGCGACCCGGACGGTGAAATCAGCTACAGCGACTACAAGCGCGGCGTGGTTCACGTCAACCTCGGCCATGCCGACGGCGTGCGCGTTGGCCAGCGCTTCGAAGTCTGGCGCCCGCACGGTTTCGAGAAGGACGAGTTTGTCGGCGTCGTCGAGATCGTGCGCATGCTCTCTGCCCACTACAGCCTGTGCACTGTGCTGTTGCTGACCAAAGACGACGACCCGGTGCGCAAGGCCGACAAGATCGTCAGCCAGATCTGGCACAACGGCAAGTTCCTTAAGGTCGCCCTGCACGGCAGCTACGAGCCTCCCAACGAGGCCTACAGCAAGGAGCGCCTCACCGAGCTGCTCAAGAACCTCGGCGTGCAGGTAGTTGACAAGGTGCAGCCGGGCACCGACATGGTGGTGCTTGGCAGCAACCTGCTGGGCGACGAATGGTATCGCCGTGCGCGCAACGACCTGCGGTTTGAGACGTTGAAGGAAGACGACATCAGGCTATATGTCGACCCGCGCTAACGCCCGTACCACACGCCAGAGACCCCCGCGCAAACGCGGGGGTTTCTTTTTGCCGCACGCACCAGTCTCACGAACCGCCCCTACAACAATGACGAATCCCGCGTACGATTAACCGCGTGGTCCAGGCAGTCGCCTGCCCGAAAGGGCGGGAGGAAAGTCCGGGCTCCACAGAGCAGGAGGGTTGCTAACGGCAACCGGGTGCGCCTCAAAGGCGCATCCAGGGAAAGTGGCACAGAGAACAGACCGCCCGGCTTGTTTGCCTGGCCGTGACGAGGGCCCGAAAACTCGCACGGCCGGACGAAGCCCGAAAGGGTTCGGGTAAGGGTGAAAAGGTGGGGTAAGAGCCCACCGCGCGGCCGGAGACGGTCGTGGCAGGCCAAACCCCCTCCGGAGCAAGGCCAAATAGGGACCAAGGGGCTGCTCGTCCCGCTGCGAATGTGTCGCGAGAGGTCCGGGTAGGCTGCTGGAGCGACGGGGCAACCCGCCGCCTAGACGAATGACCGCCGCCCCGCAAGGGGAACAAAACCCGGCTTACAGGACCAGAACGACGGGGGGCACGGGCGCCCCCCGCCACTGTTTCATCCTCCAGGAGAGGAAGTCTAAACCTGTGAACAGGAGCCCGGAGCGCCAGCGACGGGTAGCCGCTCGATCTTGGGAAGATGCATCATTCCCGAGGCAGGTCGGGCCCTTGAGCAAGCCAAACATACTCACATGCCCGGGCCAAGACCTCATCCGTAAACAAGTACCGCTTGCTGCCACGCTCCGCCCAAACCCGCTTACGATCGCCAATCGCACCGGCACGGCGCAAAGCACGTGTAAGGTAGGCCTTCAAGTCAGCCAGCATCCGATCTGGATCTCCGTCAGCCGACAAGACCGCATGAATGTGGTTGGTGCGCACGTTGCTCGAGTGATGGTGCCACCCGCGGTGTTCGCAATGCTGCAGTATTGTGTCCTCAATGATCCCGCGCATTTTCGGAGTGATCAGTAAAGGCTCTTCAGCCAGACCCGCCCGGCGCATGGATTCATATGTGAGGTTCGGCGGCACGAATTCCTCGCCAAACCGGTTATGGAACTTGTCTACCGTGCCGCGTTCATCCCCATGCAACCGAGTGCCATAGGGAACGAAGGTGAACAGGAAGGCTTTCGGAGCGTTGAACATCGTTCAATCCTGCAAGCACGACCGACGCCAGAAAACAGGAGCCGGGAGCGCAAGCGACCGGGAGAGCTTCAACTCCAGCCAACCCGCGCCATCCCACCAGACAGGAGCCGACAGCGCGAGCGACCGGTTGGCGAATCACTCTTCGTCCCCCTGAGCCACCGACGAGTTCCCACTGATTGCTGCTCGACAAAGGTCGTCAATGGTCTCCAACCAGCCAGTGAGGTCTTTTCTCGCCTTCTCGATGTGCCCGACCGCCAATTCCATCGAACGGTCTATGGCATCTAAAGCCTTGAGGCGCGACCGTACCTCCGCTGCCACGCCGGAGATACTTTGTTTTAGAAAGTCAGGCCCTCGGTCGGACTGCATTCTCATCAACGGACGCAGGAGGTCGAGTTCCCGAGCAAACCAGTCCCGCGTTGTGAAAAGCACATACACGCCGTCACGCAACGCAAAGCGGTCGTCTCGATCCTTTCGCCTCATCCCCGACGCGTCCGACAACACGATCGCGGCGAGCGCAGTCTGGTGCTTCTTCGCGTCCTTGATGAGTTTGTCAACATCTTCGTTTTTGATGCCGCTGGGCTTGTCCTTGTTGTCCACTACTACATGCGACCCTTTGATCTGTTCGTTGTCGTGGCTTGTCAGCCCGACATGAAAGTCACCCTGCTTACCCCTACTGCTCTTGTTTTCGATCCAGATGCCAGGGACGTCGTCCATGAGTTGTTCAAACGTGCGCTCTTCGACTTTGCCCTTGCGATCTTCTAGCTTCTGACGCGCGTCGGCTAGTTCGTCTTTCAGTCCGTCTCGTTCTTTCTGAAGGGTGTCGCGATCAAGCTCGAGTTTGCGCAGCTTGCCCTCATGCTCATTGATGGCCTTCTGTACTGCAACGGACTCCTGATCGGGGAAAGTCTTGACCTTGGCGCGCAGGTCGGCCAATTCTTCTTTCATCTCATTAATCTGCTGCTGTTTTGCGTCCAGGTCCTTCTGCTTCTCCTCATATGCCGCGGCCTTGGCGTCGAGCGCCTGTTGTTTCACTTCGCTCCGTGCTCGCTCAAGCTCCGTCTGAAGCTCAGCATTGGCCTTGCGCTCATCGAGCAATGCCTCCTTCAAACGATCGATTTGCTCGGTCAAGTCCTGCTTCACCTGCTCCGCCGCATCCTTCACATCCAGGCCCCGCTGCTTGCTTGCGGCGTCAAGTTCTGCCTTTGCCTCGGCAATCTGGCCCCTCAACTCGGCAACCTCGGCCTGAAGCTTCTCCTTCTCCGACAGAAGCATCGCCCGGTCTTCGTTCTTTTGCGCTGCGCGCGCCGCATCCTCCTTGGTCGCAATGCTCGCGTTCAATGCCTTGATCTGTGCATCGAGTTCACTCTTTTCCGACTTCAACTTGTCGATGTCGCTGTTCAGCGCCTCTGCTTGGTCTGCCACCTGCTTCTTCAGGTTCTCCTCGTACTGGCGCCAAAGAGTACTTGTCAGTTCCGTGACTGCTTCTTTGGCCGTGTGGGTTGCTAGCTTGGCCATGTCGCGTACGCCAAGTTGATCGTAGAGGTAGGTTCGCGACAGGTTCCCTTTGCCAGCGCATAACGGGCATTCAATGAGGTCCGAAAGCAGGTTAACCGTGCCAGTTTCCACATCCAACGACACTCGTTTGTCGGCCTTGGGGATGTCGGGTTTGTCCATGCGATTGCTCCGTTAGTTTGCCGCTCTCCCCGTCGCTGGCGCTCCGGGCTCTTGTTTCCTGTGTTCGTCTGCCGCTGGTTGCCTGTTTGCCTCCCGGTCGCTTGCGCTCCCGGCTCCTGTTTCTTTCATTCGGGCGCTTGCCCTTGTTTGCCGCTCTCCCCGTCGCTTGCGCTCCGGGCTCCTGTTCCTGCGTTCGCTGCCGGGTTAGTCTACATGACGCTGCGACATCCGGCTTCATGTTGCCGAAGCGGTTGGCAGGTAGTAGACAAACCTCATGGCGAGGAAGCGGCTCAGCAAAGATGACAGGCGCGTGCAGCTGCTTGATGCGGCCGCCAAGCTGTTCGGCAAGTCCAGCTATGGCCAGGTCACCACGGCCGAGCTGGCCAAGTCGGCCGGCGTTACTGAGCCCGTGATCTACCAGCACTTCAAGACCAAGCTGGACCTCTACGTGGCCGTGCTGCGGCGCGCGCGTGAAGTCACGATCGAGCATTACGACAAGATTGCCGAGTCGCTGCCGACTCCGCTGTTGAAGCTGATCGCCGTGATCCGTGCCCACGGGCTGATCATGCGCGAGAACGAGCCCTACTTCCGCCTGCACCTGCGCGCGCTGGCCAATTCCGACCTGCCGCGCGTCAAGCAGGTGCTGAAGGAAAACTACCTCAGCTACAACCGCTACTTCTCCGGCCTGATCAAGCTGGCCCAGGAACAGGGCGAAGTCCACAAGGCCGTGGACCCCGACCAGACGGCCTGGTTCATCATGTCCCAGGGCATGCTGATGAACCTGTGCAACCAGCTGGGCATGACCGAGCTGCAGGAAGCGGGCTACGTCGACAACCTGCTGGAGGATGCACTGGGACACATTTCCCTGATCGAGGACCCCATGCGCCTGATCAAGGAAATGCTGCATTCCCGCCCTGCGGCGGCCACGGAGTAACCCCCGGCCGCTTTCAAGCTACACTGCCCCTTTACGATTCATTTGGGCGTCATGGGGCAGCACTCCTCCAGCCGACTTCAACCGCCGGCCGGCGCGCGCATCCGCGTGATCCGCGGGCGCGATGCCTGTGCCGTCGCACGCGCCGTCAGGCTCGCTGCGGGCGACGGCATCGTGTTGCCGGCCGGTCCCTATCATTACCCGTACGCCGCGCTGGTTCACCTGCTGCGCCTGGCCGGCCTGTTCCACGACCCCGCGGGCGACACCGCCACTGACCCGGTACTGACGCGAGAGGCGTTGACCGAGTCGCTGTGTCGGCTGCTGCCGCGCGGAGTACGCATCGGGCTGGTCTGCGCCGACGCGCTGGACCACGCCAGCGCCTCGATACTCGGTGCCTTCGCCGAGACCGCGCGACTGGCAGCCGAACTCGGCTTGCGGTCCAGCGGCCTGTTACTGGGCGTGGTGGAGGAGCTGCCGCCCCAACTGCGGAGCGATCAGGCCGAGCTGCAGGCGGTTGCCGGCTGTGCCGCCCCGCTGCCGCGCCTGTCACCCGAGGCCCTGCTGCTGCTGGGGCTGCTGAAAGGCGCGCCGCACCCGGTACAGGAAAGCGCCCTGCTGCAGGCCGGCGGTCTGCCCGGCCCCGCGCTGCGCGGCGCGCTGCGGGAACTCGCGGCCGCGGAACTGGCAGAGCTCGGTTCTCGCGTGGCGCTGGGTCCGGCCGCAGCGCGGCTCGAACTCGAGGCGCAGACGCTGGCGTGGCTGGAGACGCCGGAGGTGCGGCTCCCCCATGCGCGGCTGGCAGCGGAGCGCAACCCGGCGCTGGCCCTGCATCTGGGTCATCAGGCGCTGCAGCGCGGCGACCCGGGGGTTGCCGCGCACTGCTTCGCGCTGGCCCACTCGGATGCCGCGAACGACCGTGTGGCCCATGGTCTGGCGCTGGCGAGCGGCGGCTCGCCGGATGCCGCGCGCGTGCTGCTCGACGGGCTGCGCGACGCCGAGCCGGCTGGCGCCGAGGCCCTGCAGCTCGGGGTGCTGGCGGCACTGCTTTCCGAGCAGGGCCGACTGCCTCGGGACGAAGCCGACGCGCTGCTGCGCAAGGCGGAGCGCGCGGGGGCCCAGGCCGGCGCGAGGGCCTGGCGGGCGCGATTGCTGGCGCAAAGCGGCGCGTACGCCGCGGCCCGCAACCTGCTGCGCCGCACCCGGCGCGCGGAACTGGAGCGGCAGCCGCCCGAAACCAGGCTCGAGTACGCGCTGGCCGAAGCGGCCTGTCTGCGTGACCTGGGCGACCCGCGCGGCGCTGCCAGACGGCTGGCGCAGGCGGCTGTCCTGTGCGCCACGCGCGCTGCCAGGCGACGCGTGGCACGCGCCGCGGCTGACCCGCGTGAGTTGTCACTGGCGGCGGAAGATCTGGATGCGGCCGCGCTGGCCGCCGCTCCGCCTGAGGAGGCGCGCCGGGTGCTGGCGGCACTGTTTGCCTCGGCAGCACCGGCCGCGGAGACCACGGACGAGCTGGGCGCGCTGTTTGAGCGCCTGCGCGACCACGGCGCCACCCTGCTGGCTGCGCTGGTGGGGGAGGTGCTGGAGCTGCACCCGCCAGGCGCGCAGGCCGTGCCGGGCCTGGCAGCGCGGCTGGAGGCGCGACTGCGCGAGCTGCGCGCCTTCCCGCGTGTGGTCGCCGTGGACCGTGACGAGCTGGCAAACCTGGGGCCGTTTGCCGGCCAGTCGGCGCTGGTGCTGCACAGCCATGGCGAAGCAGGCCCCTTGATCGCCGTGTTCAAGGGGGGCAGCCTGCCGCCCCTGGAACACCTGCTGGGCAAGGGGAAGCCGTGAGCGCAACCGACCCGCGTGACGTGCCGCTGCACGAGGCGGCCGCCCGGGCCCTCGACCTGGTGGTTGCCCTGCAACCGCACGGTTACGGGCGCGACCGCGAGGCGCATGCGGCGAGTGTTGCGCTGCTTGAGCGCGAAGTTGCAGCCCTGCGCAGGGCGCGCCGCCCGACGCCCAGGCCGCCGCTGCCCGCGGCGCACCAGATCGCGCAGCTGCTGGACCTCAGTGGCCGTCACTTCGCCCGCAAACGCGAGGAGATTGCCGGCCTGCTGCAGGGATACATCGAGGCGCTCAACGCCCGGCCGCGCCACGCGCCGCAGGAGGTGCGCGAAGCCATCGCGCGCATCACGCGCGACCCCGACTCGCTGCTGTTGCAAGACGCCGACGAGGCCTGGCGCGCCTTCCATGCCGGCAGCCGCAAGGCTGCCGTGGTGATGGCCGGCGCAACCCTGGAGGGCGTGCTGCAGGCCGCCGTGGCGCGCCTGGGCGCGCCGACCGACGGCGCTTTCCGCGCCGTGTACCCGCAACGCAAGGCGCCGGCGGAAGCAGACAACTATCGATTTGAGGAAGCGTTGTCCGTGCTGCGGCACATGGGCGTGCTGACCTCGGCGGTAAGCCACGTCGCGCGCGGCATCAAGGAGCTGAGAAATTTCGTCCACCCGGCCGTGCAGAAGCGCCAGCGCGGTGGGGTAAGCGATGCGCAGGCTCTGCTGGCGCTGCAGGCAGTAGCGGCTCTGGTAGAGGAATTGGCCCGGCGTCTGGACTTAGATTGACTCGTGATGCACCGCCACTAGACTTTGCGGGATTCGGGGCTATCAGGGCGGGCTTTACGGGGCTGAGAGCGGTGGACTTATGGCGGTACCTGTTTCGCAGATGTGGGCGGTGGCCAGCTACGTGTTGAAGCAGCGCATCCTGCGCCGCAAACGCTACGCGACCGTGCTGATGCTTGAGCCGCTGCTTCGCTGCAACCTGGCCTGCGCCGGCTGCGGCAAGATCCAATACCCGGCGCACATCCTGAAGAAGGAAATGGCGGTCAGCGATGCACTCAAGGCTGTGGAAGAGTGCGGTGCGCCGATCATCAGCATCCCGGGCGGCGAGCCACTGATGTACAGCCACATCGCCGAGCTGGTGCGCGAACTGGTGAAGCGCAAGAAGTACATCTACCTGTGCACCAACGCCCTGCTGCTGAAGCAGCGCCTGGAAGAGGGGATCTTCGAGCCCTCCAAATTCCTCACCTTCAACATCCACATGGACGGCGACCGCGACGCGCACGATTTCGCGGTGTGCCGCGAAGGCACCTTTGAGAAGGCCGAAGAAGCCATCAAACTGGCCGTCAGCAAGGGATTCCGGGTCTGCACCAACACCACGCTGTTCGGTCACGCCCACCCGGAGCGCACCCGCAAGTTCTTCAGCCACATGATGGAACTGGGCGTCGAGGGCCTGACCATGAGCCCCGGCTACAGCTACCAGAAGGCGCCCGACCAGCAGAACTTCCTGAACCGCGAAAAGACCTTCACGCTGTTCCGCGAGCTGCTGAAAGACCCGGAGCCGGAGTGGAAGTTCAATCAGTCGCCCCTGTTCATGGAATTCCTGATGGGCAAGCTGCACCTCGAGTGCACGCCCTGGGGCAACCCGTGCTACACCCTGTTCGGCTGGCAGAAGCCCTGCTACCTGCTGCAGGAAGGCTACGCCGAGAGCTGGCAGGAACTGCTCAACGACACCAGGTGGGAGAACTACGGGCGCGCCAGCGGCAACAGCAAGTGCCAGAACTGCATGGTCCACTGCGGCTACGAGCCCACCGCCGTGCACGAGACCTTCAACAGTTTCAAGGGATTCTGGCGCACGATGATGGCGACGCTGAACGGTGTGAACAGCCGGCATGGCAAGGACATCACTCCGCCGGCAGTGGGCCGCCGCATCGAGACCGGCGGCGACGTGCACTTTGACGACGAACTGATGAAGAAGCTGCATGAGGCGCTGGACCATCGCGGCGACGTGACCATCACGCTGCGCGAAGGCAGCGAGCTGGAAGGCTTCGTGTTCAACATCGAAGGTGACACCATCGAGTTCTTCCCGTCGCGAGAGCCGGAGGCGCGGTTGATCGCCATCGAGTCGATCGACAAGGTCGAGCTGACCGGGCGCAACTTCGCCGACGGCCAGGGCTGGGAAGCATGGGTGAAGAAGTACAACGAGCAGAAGGCGCGGCGCGAGGCGGGCGAGAAGGTGGGCGCCATCGGCATCTTCTCGGATCCGCTGTAGAAGGTTTTCACAAGGCTGCGCGGGGCGACCAAAAAAGGGTCGCCCCGCTGCGTTCGTGACCTTTGCACAAAACGCCGGACGGGGATAGCCTGTTGGAGCAATGCAGGCAGAATGGGCGTTAACCTGATGCGGGCGGGTGCATGCGTGAGTTGCCGAAAATCCTGTTCGTAGCCGCGACCGAGTCGGATGCTCTGCAGTTCATCAACCGGCTCGATAACTCGCGCACCTACAAGCAGAAGGTGGGCCTGGTGCACGGCGGCATCTGGCACTACACCTCGGCCAAGTGCCTGATCACCGGCCACAATCCTGACGCCACGGCGGCGGCGCTGCGTGAGGCGATCCAGGTGGACAAGCCGATTGCGATCGTGAGTATCGGTTTCGGCAGCGCGCTTTCGAGTGCGCTGAACGTGGGCGACGTGGTGGTGGGGGTGAAGTTCCTGAACCAGATCGGCCTGGGCAGCCAGTACCGCCCGGTCACGCTGCAGGCGTCGGTGCAGGAGATGATGCGGCGCGTGATCCGTTCCGTGCCGGGAATCGGCGGCATCCTGGGCAGCATCGTGACGGTGTTCGACCCGGTGCGCGAGCCGGCCGAGAAGATGAAGCTGCACATGAAGACGCAGGCCGACGTGGTTGACCAGAGCGCGATCGCGATCGCCAACATCGCGGACGACGAGAGGATCCCGTTCGTGGTGGTGCGCAGTATCTTCGACATGTCGGACGAGCGCGTGCCGGAGCTGGAGCGCTACGTTCGTGAGAAGGCCAAGCTGTCGAGTTCGCGGATCATCGGCAAGCTGGCCGTAAACCCTGCCCGCATCTTCAGCCTGCGTGACCTGGTCGGGCGGGCCAAGCTGTGCCGGGATCGGCTTGAGGTATTCACCGAGGCGTTCTGGAACGCGCTCCTGGAGGGCAAGGAAACCGCCAGCGTGAAGGCCGAAAAGTCAGACTGACGCCGCGGGATCTTCCTGACCACACGGATCGCTCTTCCTATACTGCGCTGATTCATGGAATAGCAGGGCGTTTTGCCCTGTTCGGGAGAGCGTGTGGCGCAAGCGCAGTCTGATCACAGGGTGCTGTTTGAACGGGAGGCGCTTCCGCTGATGGATGTGCTGTACGGCGGCGCATTGAAGCTCACGCGTAATCCCCGCGACGCAGAGGACCTGGTCCAGGACACCTACGTGCGGGCGTTTGAGCGATTCCACCTGTTCCAGCCGGGCACCAACCTCAAAGCCTGGATGTTCCGCGTGATGACCAACCGCTTCATCAACCTGTACCGCAGGCGCAGGGCCCGCCCTGTGATGGGCGGAGAGGAAATCCTGGCAAATCATGGAATTGAGGACGACGGTGTCCTGCTACGTGATTTCCAGAGCAGCGAAGCGATGGCATCCTTGATGAAGCATGAGGGATTCCTGGACTCGCTGGACGACAGACTGAAGCAGGGCCTGCAGGCGCTGGGGAACGACTACCGGGAAGTGCTGGTGATGAACGTGATCGGCGGAATGGCGTACAAGGAAATCGCGGAAGCGATGGCGATCCCGGTCGGCACCGTCATGTCCCGACTTTCCCGTGCCAAGGCGATCCTGCGCGAACGACTGACAGCACTGGGGCAGGAAGTGGTCCCCGGGGTTTCTGAAGCAGAGAGGTAACGCGGCATGCCAGACGCTTCCGACCAGCCACTCAACCCGGAAATCCCCGAAGAGCGCCGCTTCGTGTGGCGCCACCTGGAGGCATACCTGGCAGGTGAACTCGATCCGGCCGACTGCAGGCGTATCGATGACTTTCTCAAAGAGTGCCCCTACACCCGCGAGTACGTTGAAACCGAGCGGCAGTTCATCGAGTTGTTGCGCCGCTGTGTGGACGAGCCGCCTACCCCCTGCCCCGAAGGCCTGCAGCAGCGCGTGCGCGAAGCGCTGGATCGCTGCGAGTGCGAGGTGCTCGAGGTCCAGCCTCCGCGCGTCGCCTTGCGCTTCCCCTGGCTGGGCGCGGGCCTGCTCGCGGCCGCCAGCCTTATGCTGGTAGCGGCGCTGATCCTGTTCGGCCGCGGAGCGCCTGTGCCGCCCAGCCTGCCCACCGACCTGGCGCCGCTGGTTTCCAGTGTCAGCATGGACGTCCCCCGCGCCGAGCGCTGCTGCTACCGGGATGCGCAGGAGGGGTATCGCCGGCATTTCGCCGACGGCCCGGAGTTGCCCCGGATGTTGAGCGGCCACAAGCTCAAGATGGCCGAGTGGCACTGCACAGAGATCGAGGGGCGGCGCGTGATGTGCGCGACCTACGACGCCCCGGACGGCGGGCGTTTCGGGCTGATGGTGTTCCGCTGCAACTGCCTGGAAAAGGCGGCGCCGCAGGAAATGAAGGCTGTCGAGGTTGAGTTGGACGGTAAGCTGGTGCTGCTGTGGCGCGAAGGCGACTACTTCCGGGCCCTGGTGGGCCAGGACGAAACATTGCTTCGCCGGCACATGAACGAACTGCGCGGCAAGGCATAACCAAAGAAAAACAAAAGGCTTGCGACGATGGCCTGGGCATTGCCGGGGCGATCGGAATTTTCCGCGTGAGATATGTGCGCCCTTGCCGACCAGCTACGAAGCCAACACCAAGGCCCGGAGGATACGATGAAGAAGTTGCTCATGGCTCTGCTGCTTGCGGCCCCTGCATTCGCGCTGTTCGGTTGCCAGCAGGATGCTGCGGTTCAGGGCGACATTGCGAACCTGAAACAGCAGGTTGCCTCGCTTCAGAACGAAAATGAACGCCTGCGCTCGCAGATCGACGGTCTGCCGACCGGCCAGGGCGGTGAGTCGAAAGATCTCGGCACGCTGCTGGTGCGCCTCGAGCGCCAGGAGGCCGAGCTGGCTGCCGCCAACAAGCGCCTCGCCGACCTGGAGAAGAAGCCGGCCGTGGTTGCCGCGCCCAAGGCGGAAGGCGAAGCGGAGGGCGAAGTCGCGGTGGACGACGCGGAGTACGCGAAGTTCAAGGCCATGGCCGACCGCGACCGCGCCGAGCGCGACGCGGAGCGCCAGAAGCAGCGCGAAGAGCGCCAGGCCCAGCAGATGGCCGAGGCCAAGAAGATGGCCGAGAAATACGGCTTCGAGTTCGATGAGAATGACCCGCGCGGCAGCATCATGAAGATCATGAGCGACCCGGCGCAGCGCGCCAAGGCCATGGAGGCCATGCGCACGGAGATGACCGAGCGTCGCCTCGCGCCTCTGAACCTGGACGAGTACCAGAAGAAGGAAGTGCTGCGCATCGAAGAAGAGACGCGCAACAAGATCCGCGAGACCATGACCAACGCGCGTGAAAACGGCGCCACGCAGGAGGAGATCCAGCAGCAGGTCAAGCAGCTTCAGGAGGACCAGAAGACGCAGCTTGGCGGCGTGCTGAGCCCCGAGCAGATGAAGCAGTACGAAGAGTCCGGCGCGGGTATGGGCGGCATGATGCCCAATCCCGAAGATCTCGGACGCATGATCCCCGGCTTCGGTGGGGGAGGCTTCGGCGGCGGCGGTCGCTAGTCGAAAAGCTGGCAGTAGCGAAGCGGCGCCACGGTGCGGGGCGCCGCTTCTGTTTTAAAGCCGAGGGTTCGACTGCTGACGAGAGGTTGGCAGGGGCGGAGGGATTCGAACCTCAAACGCCGCAGGCGTTTGAAAGCGAAGCTCTGCGTAGCGGCCGGCGCACAGCGCCGGGGGTTCGACGACTTACGAGAGGTTGGCAGGGGCGGAGGGATTCGAACCCCCACTTTCCGGGTAACAACCGGACGTGCTACCAATTGACACCACACCCCTTCTTGCGCCCCGGGTCCCGGGTCCCAATCAAAAACGCCCTGCGGTCGCAGGGCGCTGGTGGTCGTTTGCAATAATCCACTCAAGCCGCCGTGCGACACCTCCAGAGCGAATTATTGTGATTGATGCCGATCATCGCGTTTTCCTCGCATGTAACCCTAACACGCAAACTTGACGTGTCAAGTAACCAGGGCGGAAAAAACCCGGCTTTCCGGCCGCCTGGCGCGAAACCGGCGGGCGGCCGATTACAATGCGAGCATGAACGATATCGGCGCTCATGTTGCGTTCCTGGACCGCTACTACGGCCGGCAGCGGCGTTTCTACGATTTCTCGCGGCGATTCTTCCTGTTCGGTCGCAACCGCCTGTTGCACGCGCTTGATGTGCAGCCCGGCCACCGCGTGCTGGAGATGGGCTGCGGCACCGCCCGCAACCTGCGCAAGCTGGCTGCCATGCAGCCGGCCGCCGTCTGTTACGGGATTGACGCGTCAAGCGAGATGCTGCTGACGGCAGCGGACGGGTTGCGCGCGGACGGACTGGAGCGGCAGGTCAAGCTGAAACGCGCCCTGGCAGAGGAGGTCCGCCCCGGCCGAACGTTCGGCCTTGAGCGCGGCTTCGACCGGGTGTTCTTCTCGTACTCGCTGTCGATGATGCCCGACTGGCGCGGGCCGCTGCAGGCCGCGCTGGAATGCCTGGCGCCCGGCGGCAAGCTGGCAATCGTGGATTTCTGGGACTTCGCCGGCTACCCCGGCTGGCTCGCCCGGCGTCTGCACCGTCGTCTGCACAACCACCATGTACACTTCGAGCCCGCGGTGCTGGAGCATCTGCGCGGGCTCGAGAAATCCGGGAAGGCCCAGCTGCAACTGCGTTCCGTGGCTCGGCGCTGGGCCTATCTCGCCGAGTTGACGCCTACCTGACAAACCCCTCGATCGCCACCACCACGCCCTCGTTGCTGTCGTAGTGCTTGCCAAGGCAGGTGACGTACAGGCGCTTGTCGGGGCCGAACGCGCAGTTCACGGGTCCCAACAGGCCGGATGCGATTGTTGTGTACTCGGCGTTCTCGGCGTCGCCCAGGGTGGCGATCAGCACGCGGCCCTGGTTCACGCCGGTCAGCGCCCAGTTGTTGTCAGTGATGGCGAACTGGTTGTCCGTGCCCGGCAGTTGCGCAATACCCATGGGGTCCAGTACGCCAGGCACCTTCCATTGCTTCGCGGGCTTGCCGGTCTTCAGGTCCCACTCGACGATCAGGCCGTCATCCTTGCCGCCGCCGCCGCTGTAAAGCACCAGCAGGTTGCCGCGCCAGGGCAGCGCCTGCATCGGCGAGTTGATCTCGATGCCGTTGTCGTCGGCGGACAGCGCCGTCTCGAGTTCGCCGGTCTTGAGGTCCCCGCGCAGCACCCAGGTCTTCTTGTCGTTGCCGTGGCTGCACACGTACAGCGTGCGGCCGTCGGGCATCAGTGTGATCCCGCAGAAGTTGCCCTCGCCCTTGTCGGGTTCACCGCCGCCGGTTGGGCCGATGCTGCCGGTTCGCAGCTTGAGCTTGTTGCCCGCCGGCCCTTGCTCCGAGATCTGCCAGACCGCCACGGTTTCCTGGCCGTCGGGGTTGCCGGCGTCGGTCACTGCCAGGCGCATCGGGCTGAGCCAGATGGCTGCCAGCGGGCCGACCTTGTAAGCGGGCGTGCCGTCTTCGAGCTTCTTCCAGTACTCTGTGGCCATGCCTTCAACGATCGGCTTCTGCTCGCCGTTTTCGACCACCAGCACGCGTCCGTTGGCGCTGTCCACGATGGTCAGCGCGCCGTCGCCCGGGCGGAAACTCACGAACGAAGGGTTGTTCAGGTTCTCCGCGACGATTGCGGCGCGGTAGCCTTCCGCCAGCTCAAGCTCGGCGGGGCGCAGCTCGGGCGCGACAGGCTTGCCGGGGTTGGCGGCACAACCGGCCATCAGCAATGCGGTAAGCAGCAGGATCCGTCTCATCGAAACCTCCAGTGAATGCTTTACGGCATGATGGATTGCAGTTCATCGGACGCAAGGTTTCACGTCGAACAAAAACAGCCCGCACGGGGCGGGCTGTTCCGGGGAAACTCGTAAATGATCAGGCTTCCTTCAGGCTCTTGATGATCTCTTCCAGCGCCTTGCGGCCGTCGCCGAACACCATGTAGTTGTTGTCGGCCTCGAACAGCGGGTTCTTGACCATGGCGAAGCCGGGGCTGAGCGAACGCTTGATGACGAAGCAGGTGCGCGCCTCCCACACGTTCAGCACCGGCATGCCGTAGAGCGGGCTGTCTTTCTTGTCCACGGCGTCGGGGTTCACCACGTCGTTGGCGCCGATCACGATCACCGCGTCGGTGTTCTTGAACTCGCCGTTGATCTGGTCCAGCTCGAACAGCTGCTCGTAGGGCACGTTGGCCTCGGCCAGCAGCACGTTCATGTGCCCGGGCATGCGGCCTGCCACGGGGTGAATGGCGTAGCGCACCTGGCAGCCGCGCTCGGTCAGCATGTCGCCGAGCTCGCGCACCAGGTGCTGGGCCTGGCTGACCGCCATGCCGTAGCCGGGCACGAAAATCAGGCTCTGGACGTCCGACAGGATCATCGCGACTTCTTCGCCCTCTGCGCTCTTGACCTTGGTGTATTCTTCCTTGCCGCCGCCCTTGCCGCCGGCCGCGGGCTCCGCGCCGAAGCCGCCGAACATCACGTTGGCGAGGCTTCGGTTCATGGCCTTGCACATGATCTGGGTCAGGATCAGGCCGGAAGCGCCGACCAGGCTGCCGCTGACGACCAGCACGGGCTCATTGATGGTGAAGCCCGCCAGCGCGCCGGCGATGCCCGAGTAGCTGTTCAGCAGCGAGATCACCACCGGCATGTCGCCGCCGCCGATGGGGATCACCAGCGTGATGCCGAGCGCCAGCGTGACGACCACGATGAAGAGCAGAATGGTGCCGGTCAGCACCGTCGAGCTGGGGCCCCAGACCGCAAAGCCGCCGATGCCAAGCGCCAGCAGCAGCAGGCCGGCGTTGATCACGTGGCGGCCGGGCAGCAGGATCGGCCTGCCCGCCATTTTCTCGGAAAGCTTGAGGAAGGCGATGATGCTGCCGGTGAAGGTGACGCTGCCGACGATCAGCGTCAGCACCAGGTTGAAGCCGCCGAAGCCGCCGCCTTCGCGCATCATCATGCGCGCCAGGTTGCCGCTGCCGCCGTGCTCACTGACAGAGAAGAATGTCGCCATGGCGACGAAGGTGCTGGCCAGGCCGCCGAAGCCGTTGAGCAGCGCCACCATTTCGGGCATCTGCGTCATCTGCACCTTCTTGGCCATCACGGCGCCGATGGTGCCGCCCACGATCAGGCCCGCGATGATGTACGCGGGGTTGATGGCGCCCATTTCCACGAACGTGCTGATGATCGCCAGCAGCATCGCGCCGGCGGCAAGCATGTTGGCGCCGCGCGCGGTGCGCACCTTGCTGAGGCGCATGATCGCGAGGATGAACATCACGACCGACGCCAGGTAGCCGAAATTGGCGAGGATCTTGTTCCAGCCCCAAACACCTGAAGAGGAAGCGATGAAGTCCACGGATCAACCCTTGCTCTTGAACATGCCCATCATGCGGTCGGTAACCATGAAGCCGCCCACCACGTTGATCGAGGCCAGCACCACCGCAAAGAAGCCCACAATCGTGCTGGCGTGGGGGCCCCACTGGCCCGCGGCCTCGCGCGTCGCCAGCATCGCGCCCAGGATGGTGATGCCCGAAATCGCGTTCGCGCCTGACATCAGCGGCGTGTGCAGCGTGGGCGGCACTTTGCTGATCAGCTGGTAACCCGCGAAGCAGGCCAGCACGAACACGTAAATCAGCATCAGGATCGCGCCTGTGTCCATGGCTATTTCTTCTCCTCTGTTGCCGCGGGTGCTGCCTCGGCAGGCTTGGGAGCCTCAGCCGGCTTCTCTTCTTCCTTCTTGAGCGGCGGCAGGCCCATCAGCTCGCGGACCTTGGGGTGGTGGACTTCGCCGGCGTGGCACACCATCGCGCCGTCCACGATTTCATCCTTGTAGTCCCACTTGAAGTTGCCCTGCTTGTCCATCGCGTCGAACACGATGTTCTGCACATTCTTGGCGTACATGTCCGAGCTGTTCACCGCCACGGTGCTCGGCCAGTTCAGGTCGCCCACGATGGTGACGCCTTCCTTCACCACCGTCTGGCCAGGCTCGGTCAATTCGCAGTTGCCGCCGCGCTCGGCCGCGAGGTCGATGATCACGCTGCCCGGGCGCATCGACTTGACGTGCTCGGTTGTGATGGTGGTGGGGGCTTTCTTGTAGGGGATCAGCGCCGTGGTGATGATTGCGTCCGCGTTGGCAAAGGCCTTCTTCAGCATCTCGGCCTGGGCCTTTTTGTACTCTTCGGTCTGCTCCGCGGCGTAGCCGCCTTCGCCCTTCTTGACCTCGACGCCCTGTACCTCGAGGAACTTGCCGCCCAAGGACTCGGCCTGCTCCTTGGTTTCGGGGCGCGGGTCCGTGGCTTCCACGATCGCGCCGAGGCGCTTGGCCGTGGCGATCGCCTGCAGGCCCGCCACGCCGACGCCGATGATCACGAAGCGCGCCGGCTTGATGGTGCCGGCGGGCGTCATCATCATGGGCAGAATCTTGTGCAGGTGATTCGCCGCGACCAGCACCGCCTTGTAACCGGCGAGGCTGGCCTGGCTTGAGAGCGCGTCGTCTTTCTGGGCGCGCGTGGTGCGCGGGATCGCGTCCATCGCGAACATGCTGATCTTGCGCTCGTTCAGCAGCTTGACCAGGTCAAGATGCTCGAACGCCCACAGGAAGCTGATCAGCGAGCTGCCTTCTTTCATCTGCCCGATCTGCTCTTCCGTGGGGATGTTGATCTGCAGCACGATGTCGGCGTTGGCGAGGCCCTTGGCGCGGTCGGATTCGATCTCGGCGCCGGCTTCCTTGAACTGCTCATCACTGACGTGCGAGCCGCTGCCCGCGCCGGACTGCACCACAATCTTCAGGCCCTTGGCGGCCATCTTCTTGACGGTGTCGGGTGTCGCGGCGACGCGTCGTTCGCCTTCCGGGGCTTCCTTGGGGATGAATACCGAAACCATGGATGCTCCATGCCTTCGCGCGATGCGCGAAAAAACTCATATCTCTTGGTGGATCAAAAGCGTCCTGCTTCTAGCAAGCAGGACCCCGGGGGGCAATGGAATCGACCCGTTGTGTGCTATGGCACACGGCTACTCTTCTTCGCCGTACACACGCTGCTTCCATTCCGCGCGGCGCGCCAGCTTGGCGGCCTTTTCGGCCAGCTGGTCTTCGTGCAGCTGCATTGCCTTGCGCACCAGCGGCTCCACTTCGGCGTGCTGGGCCACTTGCAGAAGCACTTCAGGCGTCAATTGTTCCGGCCGCAGACCGGGGTCGCCGCCGCAGTCCTGGATCCAGGCGCTGGTGCGCGAGTTGGGCTCATGCAGCGCCAGCGCCAGCGAGTTGGATGCCGCCTTGCGCCGATGCTGGAACAACACGTGCGCCAGGCGGCGAAGCTTGTGGTAGGCAGGGGACAGTCCCCACCGGGGACTGTCCCCGTTTTCGAATCGGTTTGGGTGGGGCGTCAGCTCCAGCAGCGCCGACTCCACCTTTGGCTTGGGCCAGAACACCTTGGCCGGCACGCGCCGCTTGATCATTGCATCGGCGAAGCACCAGCGCAGCAGCGACGGCAGGCCCCAGTGCTGCGTGCCCGGCTCGGCGGCCAGCTTCTCCGCCACGTCGTACTGCACCATCACCAGCATGCGCTCAAAGGGCAGGCCGGACTCCAGCGCGGCAATCAGCACGGCCGTGGCCACCGAGTAAGGCAGGTTCGCCACCAGTTTCAGACGCCCGCAGCGCGGCGGATTGCCGGACAGGTGGGAGTGAACTTTCAACCTGTCCGGTGGCGCGGACATTCCTGTCCGCGCGGCCGAGACGCCAGACTCGGCCGAATCGAGCAGCGGCAACTCACCCGTACGCATGTATTCGGCGAGCGAGGCCACCAGCTCATCATTCAAACCGCGGCCCTGCTGGTTGAGCGCATCCACGTGCACCTGCACCAGGTTGCCCACGCCGGCCAGCACGTCGCGGGAAAGCTCGAACATGCCGGGGTCCACTTCGACGCTGACCACCAGGCCGGCGGCGTCGCACAGGTAGCCGGTAAGCGAGCCGGCGCCGGTGCCGATTTCAAGCACGCAGTCGCCCTCGTCGATCTCGGCATCGGCCACGATGGCCTTGAGCAGGTTGAAGTCGCACAGGATGTTCTGGCCGAACTTCTTCTTAGGCCGAATCCCATAGGCCTGCATACGAAGTTTAAGCTCAGCAAGTTTAAGCGGCTCGGGCATGGAGCGGTTATAGCCGCAGATTCACACGGATAAACACGGAGTCAGACGCCGATGCCAAATGCGTCGTACCATCGAAGCCCCCAGGTTAGCAGCCAGGCGCTGATGGTCGCGATGAGCAAAAACGCAGACAACAGGCGCCGCTGGGGACTCACCATGGTGAGCAGCAGCAATGGAGTGAGCAGTAACACCCCAAGGAAACTCCAGGCGAGTGCGAGTTGAGACCATTTGATCAACGCGCTGACGTTGCTGTTGAAGGGGCGATCATGCCCGGGCCAGACATCGTAAACGTCAATCGCGATCAGCAGTGCGATCAGGGGAACCAGGTACAACACGGACAACACTTGAACCGCGGCAACCAATGGCGAAGGCGACTTCCGGTCAGCCGACTCCGTGTCCATCCGTGTTCTCCGTGGCTAACTCTTTTGGTCGCGCAGTTCTTTCAGCAGGCGTTTGGTCAGCACACCGCACATCTTCTTGCGGTAGTCGGGGGCCATGGGCACGTTGAGCTTGGGCTGGGCCTGGGTCTGCACGTGCGTAGCCACTGAGTCGATCAGCTCGTCCGTCAGCGGCTTGCCGATTACCTCCGGCATTCCCTCGTAGGGGTGCACCATCAGATAGCTGTCTGCTTCCTTGCGTACGTCTTCCTTGGCGAAGTCGAACAGCACCGGCGTGGTGTCGATGGCGCCCAGGCCCACGCGCAGGCGTTTGACGTTCTTGCCCTCCAGCTCGAGCGCGATGCCGACGCCGACCACGCTGAAGTCGATGCTCTGGCGTGGGGCCAGCTTCTTCCAGCCGCTGCGCGCGCCCGGCGCCCACCTGGGCAGCGTGACCTTTACCAGGATTTCGCCCGGCTTGCGGTCGAAGCGCTGGATGCCGTCGCCCCAGTAGAAGTCGTTCAGCTTCACAGTGCGCTCGCCGGCCGGGCCCACAAACGTGGCTTCGGCGCCCAGCGCGATCAGCATGGGCGCGAGGTCTGACGAGTGCGTCGCGACGCAGACCTTGTTGTTGAGCTCGGATTTGCCGTTCACGTTGATGCGCGGCACCACGTGGCAGCGGTCGCCGTCGGCCTTCAGGCAATAGCCCAGGGAGTTGCGCCAGAAGTAGCTCTGGTTGAAGAAGTGGCAGCGGTTGTCGAGCATCAGGTTGCCGCCGAGCGTCCCGCTCTCGCGCAGCAGGGGCGAGGCGATGTGCGCCGCGGCCTGACGCACGCCGGCCGGAATTTCCGTGTTGTGCTCAAGCTCGGTGAGCGTGACGCCCGCGCCGATCTGTAGGGGCGACCCCGCGTGGTCGCCCGGGCCGCCACGCGGGGCGGCCCCTACGAACTTCAACTCAGCGATGTGCTGCAGGCTGATCACGTGGCCGCGGGTGTTGAGGCCGCACTTGTAGTTGGGCAGCAGGTCGGTGCCGCCGGAAATGAAGTCGGCGTCGTCGCCCAGCTTTTTCGCCAAGGCAACAGCGTCGGCCAGTGTGGTCGGTTGGTGAAGCTCAAACTTCGGCAGCAACATCGTCATGGCTTGTCTCTTTCAACTGCATTACGCGAAGGAGCGAAGGGGGCGAAGATCACGAAGGATCTTTCGGGTTGTGAACACTCTTCGCGTTCTTCGCTTCCTTCGCCTCTTCGCGTGGGTCGTTTACTTGCCTTCCCGTTGCTTCTTTTCGATTGCCTTCAAGATGCGGTCGGGCGTCATGGGCACTTCGAACATTCGCACGCCTACAGCGTCGTAGATGGCGTTGCCTAGAGCCGGGATCACCGGCGCGAGCGCGCCTTCGCCGCATTCCTTGGCGCCGAAGGGGCCTTCGGGGTCGTGGCTCTCCACGATGATCACCTCGATCTCCGGCGTGTCGAAGGGCGTGGGGATCTTGTAGTCGAGGAAGTTGGCGTTCAGCAGCTGCCCGTTGCGGTAGCGCAGCTGCTCGCTAAGCGCCTGGCCGAGGCCCATGTGCACGCTGCCCTCGATCTGCCCTTCCACGCTCAGCGGGTTCAGCGCCTTGCCGCAGTCGTGGGCCGCCCACACCTTCAGCGGCTGCACGAAGCCCGTCTCCGGGTCCACCTTCACTTCGGCGATGAACGCGCTGAAGCTGTAGCTGGGGCTCAGCCCCGCGTTGCTGCCTTTAAAAGTGCTGCCCAGCGGCGGGCTTTGATATGAACCCGACGCGATCAGCGCGCCCACGTCGGCCTGCGCCTCGTGCAGCGCCTCCATGAAGCCCACGCGCACGTCCGGCTTGCTGCGGCACACCAGCTCTTCGTTCACGAAGTCGAAGTATTCGCCCCGCTGGCCCGTCAGGCGCGAGGCCGCATCGGCCAGCTTGTGCCGGATTTCCTCGGCCGCGGCGCGGGCCGCGTTGCCGGCCATGAAGGTCACGCGCGAACTGTACGAGCCCAGGTCGATGGGCGCTGTGTCCGTGGTGGTGGACTTTACGTGGATGCGGTCCATGTCCACGCCCAGCACCTCCGCCACGCACTGGGCCAGCACCGTGTCGCTGCCCTGGCCGATATCGGCCGCCAGCGAGTGCACGGCAATGCCGCCGTCCAGGTCGATCTTCAGGTGCACGGTGCTCTGGGGCAGCTTGTTCCAGTGGATCGGCAGCGCACTGCCGCTGATGTACCAGGCGCAGCCCACGCCGATGCCGTGTCCGTAGGGCAGCTTGCCCCACTTGTTCTTCCAGTCGCTGCGCTTCATGGCCTCAGCGAGGCCTTCGCGGATGCCGTTGCTGGTGATGCGGAACTTGTGGAACGGTGTCAGGGTGTTCGACTCAAGGAAGTTGCGCATGCGCAGCTCGCAGGGGTCGATGCCGAGTTCCACGGCCGCCATGTCCACCAGGGTCTCGGTACAGTAGCGCGGGTTGACGCTGCCGTGGCCGCGCATGGCGCCGCTGGGGATGCGGTTGCTGTAGATGCGCTTGCCGTGGTAGCGGAAGGCCGGGATGCGGTAGGGGCCGTTGCTCAGCACGCCGTTGTAGTAGGCGCTGACCACGCCGAAAGAACCGTAAGCCCCGCCGTCGATGATCACGTCGGAATCCAGCGCCAGCAGCTTGCCGTCCTTGCTGAAGGCCATGCCCAGCTTGCTTTCCGTGGGGTGACGGCCTCTGCCTGTGAGGAAGGTTTCCTCGCGGTCCATGGTGACCTTGACCGGGCGGCGCGTTTTCATGCTCAAGAGCGCGGCGATCATCTCGTGCTGGAAGGGGTCCGACTTGCCGCCGAAGCCGCCGCCCACCATGGTGCGGATTACCTGGATCTGGTGCATGGGCAATTCCAGCACCTTGGCGAGCGCGCGGTGGGTGTAGTGCGGGACCTGCTGCGGCGTGTAGAGCTGCAGGCGGTCGTCGGCGTCCCAGTGGGCGATCACCGCGTGCGGCTCCGTGAAGCCGTGGCTGATGCCGTCGAACTTGAACTCGGCGCTGACGATGGCGCCGGCCTCCTTGAACGCGGCCTCGACGTCGCCGAACTCCTGGTCCACGGCCTTGTGGATGTTGGTGTTGGGGTGCTTCTTCTCGACCTTCTCGTGCAGCTGCAGCTCGGGCGCGACCTCTTTCAGGCTGTCGCGCGGCTTCAGGAACTCCTGCAGGGGCTCATACTTCACGTCGATCAGCCAGATGGCTTCGGCCGCGATTTCCTCGGTGTCCGCGGCGACGGCTGCGACCGGCTCGCCGTTGTAGATCACCTTGTCGCGCGCCATGGCGACTTCGTCCTGGCTGACGGGCAGCACGCCGAAGCGGTTCCCGGCGTCGCGGCCGGTGACGACGGCGCGCACGCCCGGCAGGGCCTCGGCCTTGCTGGTGTCGATCGAGACGATCTTTGCGTGAGGCGTGGTGGCGCGCAGGATGCGGCAGTGCAGCATGCCGGGGAATTTCATGTCGTCGGCATACACGCCTTCGCCGGTGACCTTGCGATAGGCGTCCTTGAGGGGCACGCGCTTGCCGATCACGTTGAACGGGGCCTCAGCAGGCGCGCCCGACTCGGTCCAGACGCCCTTGTTGAGCTGGTGGTTGTTTTTCGTCTGGCCTGATCCGCTGACTATCGGCATGGTCACATCCGGACTGCAATTACCAATGTCCAATGACCAATTGGCCTACGCGGCCACGCTCATTGGGAATTGGTAATTGGTTATTGGTCATTGTTTTTTGGCAGAATCAGGACTTCACCGGCACCGGGTGCTCAGTCGGCTTCTTTCGCAGCTCTGACGCCGCTTGCTCTACCGCGTCGTAGATCTTCATGAAGCCGGTGCAGCGGCAGAGGTTGCCGGCCAGTGCGGCCTTGATTTCTTCGCGGGTGGGGTCCGGGTTCTTGGCCAGCAGCTCGGCGCTCTTCATGATGAAGCCTGGCGTGCAGTAGCCGCACTGGCTGCCGCCGCACTCGGCGAAGGCCTTCTGCAGCGGATGCATCTGGTACTCGTTCAGGCTCTCGATGGTGTGCACGCTGGTGGCCTGGCATTCGAGCGCCAGGGTCAGGCAGCTGAGCTTGGCCTTGCCGTCGATGTGCACGGTGCAGCAGCCGCAGGTGCCCATGTCGCAGCCGACCTTGGTGCCGGTCAGGTTCAGCTCGTTGCGCAGGACTTGGGCCAATGTGTGGTAGGGTTCAACGGCGACTTCCACGTCGCGCCCGTTGACCTTCAGTTTAAGCAGTTGCTTCGCCACGACGTCCTTCCTGTGCGCCCGGTCCTAAAGATAAACGCCTATGCGCCCGAAGTTTAGCCGCAGCAGCACGCCTCGCAAGGCGTGTGCGGATGACGAAAATCTGTGTAAGTTTGCTGCCGGTACAACCACTCTTTGCTAGACTCACCCGTGCTTTCCGTGAACAACATGAACCGGAGGATTCACCCGATGAAAAACCTGCTGCTGATCGCATTCGCCACTCTCGCCCTTTGTATGGGCGCTAACTTCATCGACGCCTGCCCCAACTGTGAGGGCACGCAGGTCGTGAAGGCCGAGGAGAAGAAGGCCGAGAAGGCTGAAGTCAAGACTGAGAAGGCCACTGCCACGGCCGAAGTGAAGGCCGACTGTAACGCCAAGGGCTGCGCGACCGCTAAGCGCGCCTCCGCGGGCCAGGCCGTGAAGGCTGACCGCGACTGCGCCGGCGCCGCCAAGCGCGCCGCCAACGGCCAGGCGGTTGCGGCCGACGGCGACTGCTGCGGCGGTTGCTGCACCAAGGCTGCGGACGGCAAGGGCGACTGCTGCGGCGGTTGCTGCAACAAGAAGAAGGACTGCAGCGGCGGTTGCGAAGGCAAGGACTGCGGCAGCGGCTGCGGCGACAAGAAGGATTGCGCCGGCGGTTGCGGTGGCGAGAAGACCGTCAAGAACTAGCAGCAGAGCGATCACCATCACAACGCCCGGGGCTTCCCCGGGCGTTGTGCTTTCGGGGCGAAAACCTTACAGAATAATCCTGCGCGGTCGCCCTGAAACCCGCCACACGAAGCGGTTTGGCGGGGTACGCTTTATCCATGCGAGCCAAAGCCCCCACAGCGAAGCAGCCCCTGGTGCAGGGTCCGATCCAGCGTCTGCGCGCCGCACTGAAACCGGACCTGAACTTCAAGCGCGTCAAACGCGACAACGGCATTTTGCTAAGGCTGCTGCCGCTGATCGCGCTGCCGTTTGCCGGCGCGGCGCTGCTGGCAATGCACCCACCTCAGTGGCCGGAGCCCGGCGCCCAGCCGGTGGCGTGGCTTGACGTGCTGTTCTTCGGCGTCGCGGGCCTGACCATCGTGGGCGCATTCATCGTGGGCGCCAACCGCGTGCTGAAATCGTGGGCCGAAAGCGTGCCCGAATCGCCCGAGGCCGCGCTGCGCGAGTTCTATCGCCAGACCCTGTCCGGCAAACCCTCCACCCGCCGCCTTGCAACGTTGCTGGCCGGCTTTGAGGTGCCCGGTCCGCGCGTGCAGCCGGTGTATCACTGGCTGACCGCGTCGGCCGTGCCGGAGCTGGATTCGCCGCGCAGCGTGGCGAAATACTGGCGCGCGCTGGTACGCGGCAACAAGGACGTGACGCGACGCTTCCGTATCACGGGCCTGGCGCTGGAGCAGCCTGTGGCCGACGTGGCGCTGGCCACCGTGCAGATGCACGCCACGGTGACCCGCAAGATCCCCGCCTTTATTGCGACATTCGTGGGCGTGGCGATAGCGGTAGCGCCGTTCTTCGCGGGCATGGCGCGAATCGAGCGTTTCGGCGTATCGTTCTGGACGGCCGTGGCGGCCGCGTCGGCGCTGGGACTGGCGGTCGGCTGGCTGCTGCGAATGGTGTTGCACGCGGGGGCAGAAAGCCGCGACGTGGCCGTGCACAAGCTGCTGGTGCGGCAGTCGTACGACTGGCGGCTGCTGAGCGGCGAGTGGGAAAGCCAGGACGAAGCGGACACCGCCTGGCTGGACCCGAAGCTGTTGAGGTAGAGGCCAGAGGCTGGAGGTCAGAGGTCAGAGGTCAGAGGCCAGAGGGCAGGGGACTTTGTTTCCTGCCTTTCCTTGGTTGGCTCACCGACATGCTCCTTGTTGGTGGCTGAACGCTGATTGTGGCTGGACGCCAGCCGCGAGCCGCAAGTGGTTTCCCCGGTCTCTGGCCTCTGACCTCCGGCCTCTTTCTTGCTAGCATCCTGCCCATGGCGAAACCGACCACCATTGGCGCATTGAAAGAGTCCGGCTGGAAGTCGCGCGGCGTGAAAGACGAAATGCGCGACAACCTGGTGCGGCGCATCCAGTCCGGGGCGCGGCTGTTCGAGGGCATCGTGGGCTACGACCGCACGGTGCTGCCCCAGGTCATCAACGCCGTGCTTTCGCGCCACAACCTGATCCTGCTGGGCCTGCGCGGCCAGGCCAAGACCCGCATCCTGCGCAGCCTGATCGAACTGCTCGATGAATACATGCCCGTGGTGCGCGACAGCGAGATCAACGACGACCCGTACAACCCGATCAGCAAGCGCGCCCGTGAACTGGTCGCGCTGCACGGCGACGACACGGAAATCGAGTGGCTGCACCGCGATGCCCGCTACGCAGAGAAGCTGGCCACGCCCGACGTCAGCATCGCAGACCTGATCGGCGACGTGGACCCCATCAAGGCCGCCACGCACAAACTGACGTTCGCCGACGAAGAGGTGATTCACTTCGGCATCATCCCGCGCACCAACCGCGGCATCTTCGCGATCAACGAGCTACCCGACCTGCAGCCCCGCATCCAGGTGGGTCTGTTGAACATACTCGAGGAAAAGGACATCCAGATCCGCGGCTTCCCGGTGCGCATCCCGCTGGACCTGATGCTGTGCTTCAGCGCGAACCCCGAAGACTACACCAACCGCGGCAGCATCATCACGCCGCTGAAGGACCGCATCGAGTCGCAGATCCTCACGCATTACCCGCTCACGCTTGACGACAGCAAGGCGATCACCGACCAGGAAGCCTGGACCTCACGACCCAAGCTGGCGGAAATCCACGTGCCCGCCTTCATCCGCGACGCCATCGAGCAGATCGCCTTTGAGGCCCGCAAGTCCGAGTTCGTGGACCAGGCCAGCGGCGTCAGCGCGCGCATGACCATCGCGATTCTCGAAAGCGTGCTCAGCAACGCCGAGCGTCGCTGCCTGCTCACCAAACAGAAGGAAACCTGGCTGCGCGTGATCGACCTCGCGGCCGGTATCCCCGCCATGTCCGGCAAGCTGGAGCTGGTTTACGAGGGCGAGCAGGAAGGCGCTCACAAGGTTGCCACCACGATTATTGGCGCGGCCGTGCGCACCACCTTCGAGAAGTACTTCCCCGGCGTGTACGCCACCCGGGCGCGTGCCGGGCGCAACAAGCGCGAGGCGGTGCCCCAGCGAGAAGAGGGCCCGTACAAGCCGGTGATCGATTACTTCGCCAAGGGCAAGCGGCTGGAGCTGACGGATGATTCCGGTGACGCCGACTTCGCCAAGCAGGTGAAGAGCGTGCCTGAGCTCGAGAAGCTGACCCTCGAGTACCTGAAGGGCCTGAAGGGCGGCGAGCTGGCGGTGGGCATGGAGTTCGTGCTGGAGGGTCTGCACCAGAGCAGCCTGCTGGCCAAGGAAGACCTCGACCGCGGCGTGCTGTACTGCGACATGCTCGGCGCCATGTACGAGAACCTTGAGTGAATGACACATTGCTCCGAATGTGACGACAACTGTCGCAGAAAATAAAAATAGACAACAAAAGAGCGACATTGCACCCGGCAGGAGGTATACTCGCGATACACGTTTTCCCACCAATGTCGCGAGGAGAGCCCAAATGCCACTTACCAATGCCGATCTGCTGGCCGACGATATTGTCGCGCGCTGGATCGTTGAGAACTCTCCGATCAAGGTTCCGTTTTATCAGGCGTGGTTTTGGCAGAACGTTGCTGGCAAATCGCTGATATACCCACGCACGACGCAACTCGCTCAAGCCGCAGTAATTGCCGCCTGCGGCGCACCGACTGAGCAGCTGCCGACGGTCAGCCAGGTTGAGTTCACCTTCAAGGAGTTCATCACCCACTACAGTGTCTGCGCGGTCGATCTTGATCGCTTCCAGCACCCGAACAACCTCGATGCGGTTCTTTTCGCTCTCGCCAAGATTCGCATCCTGTATGCTTACGCGTCGATACTGGGGGACGCGCTACAAGGGCTGCCGTCGCTGGCTGATCCTGCGCGAATCGTCGCGGCGGGTGGCGGCCCTTTGACTCTGGACTGCCTTGATCAGGCTTACGAACTTGTAAGCGCCGGAACAGGTAGACCCAACCTGATCATGAGCCATTCATTGATGCTACGTACCTATCGTAGCATCTGCCGTGCCGCCGGACTTGTTCCGGAACGGGTGGACTGGATGTGGTACAACCCGGCAACCCGGCGCATGGAAGAAGGCAAGGTGGACGCTTTCAACGGCACAGTCTGGTTGGCCAACGACATGCTCGATGATGGCAATCCGCAGATTTTCTTCATGATGATCGGCGATGACGGTGGCGCAGGACCGACGCGCGGCATTACCGGTATCGTCCCAACCGCGAAGGACCGCAACTTCTTCAACAAGCGCACGGTGAACGGAATCTTCGTACCTGACGGCGGAGGCCCGGGAGTGCCGCAGATGCAGGCCGGGGAGGAAACCTGGGTCAGCATGCCCGCCGGTTTCGCGCTCGGAAGCCAAGGCGCATTGAGTATCCTACAGGAGTTCGCCACAGTGGCCGCGTGCGGAGGATAGCGCCAGAGACGCACCGGCGTTCCCACACCTGCCACAATCCCACGGAGCAAGCCATGGACAACAATCGAACGTGCGAAACCTGCGGACCACACGGCCTTAGAGTCGGCAAGGTCAACGGCGTGACTCAGGTGGAAGTGCCCCAAGACTTCGTCTCGGCCAAGCTCGGGAGCATGGACCGTCAGGTCGCACAAGCAGTATCATTTTTTGAAGGAGCACTTCGTATGCAACGAACTAATGGTAGAAGTTTGGGTCAATTTACTCTTGCTGACACCAGCGCTTCGGATGGGTACGAACCGGGGGGATGCCTGACACTTTGAACCGGGCGGATGCCTGACAGGTAACTTGGGCGGCAAGGAGACTGCCGATGCCCTGGAAAGAGACCTGTCCGGTGACCGAACGAATCAACTTCATCAACGACTGGATTGCCGAAAAGGGCTCCGTCAGCGGTCTCTGCGCGACCTACGGCATCACCCGCGAAACCGGCCATCTGTGGATCCGGCGATTCAAGCAGGGCGGCTATCCGGCCCTCGAAGACCGCAGCAAGGCCGCCCACAGCCACCCCAACGAAACGTCTGCCGACATCCGCGCGCTGATCCTTGCCGCCCGCAAGGCTCACCCCACCTGGGGCCCGAAGAAGCTGCGGCCTCTGCTGGAGCGCGTCCACCCCGGCATCGAGCTGCCGGCGCTGAGCACGATGAACGACATCCTGAAACGGGCAGGCCTGATCCAGCCCGGGC
>JAANMX010000482.1_pt1 | contig 52630 bp, 49 predicted proteins | sample 7279681 | NCBI WGS metagenome assembly JAANMX01 (sample SAMN14094542, study PRJNA606508) | bioreactor metagenome | isolation source: A lab-scale SPAN reactor treating ammonium-rich wastewater day 351 | place: Ireland: Galway | collected 2018-01-01
ACGCCCAACATATTGTGCTAGAAGTCCGGCCGCCTACAATATCTTGTGGTGGCGGAGGTTCCCTCCGACACCACATGGGGGTTTGCGGCCGGACTTCTAAAGTGCAAGGCCTTTGGTCTTGCACTTTACAACGCGCAGGAACGCAGTTCCGGCGCGTTCGTTAGATTGTGCTAATGTGCCAGACCAAAGTGCGAGCACATTAGCCACGGATCGGACCTGCGTCAGCTCACGGCAAAGCCCAGCCCGGCTGCCGCCAGGATCACCCAGGCCGAGTTGACCCGAAGACCAATGATCAACAGCCCGCCTACCAGAGCCAGGGCCACGGTGGGAGGATCCACGACTGCGGCTCGAGCTAGCTCCACGGCCACCGCGATCATCAGCGCCAGCGAGGCCACGTTCACTCCGTCGAGAAAGGCGCCGGCCAGAACGCTCTGGCGCACGCGCCGGACCAGCGGCCCGCTGAGGGCAACGAGCAGGAACGAGGGCAGGAAGATTCCCAGGGTGGCCAGAGCGGCTCCTTCTCCCCGGCCCAGGAGGTAGCCCACAAAGGTGGCCGTGGTGAGCACGGGCCCCGGAGTGACCTGCCCCACGGCCACCGCGTCCAGCAATTGGGCCTCGCTGAGCCAGTGCCAGCGCTCGACCAGCGTCGACTGCAGGAAGGCGAGCAGCACGTAGCCGCTCCCATAGAGCACCGAGCCAACCTTCAAGAAGTAGGCGAAGAGCAGGGAGGAGCTGTAGGGCTGAGTACCCTCCCCCGCCACCAGCAGGCGCGTCAGAGCAGTCGGAAGCAAGATCAGCGCCAGGGCCACGGCCAGCAGGCGCACCAGTGAGGAGATCGCCGGGCGAGGCCTGGCCAGAAAGCGCATTCCCCCTGCCAGGGCGCCGCAACCGAAGAGCAGAGCCAGCTCATCCACCCCGAGGAAAGCCAGAATCAGGCCCACCGCACCCAGCAGATGCAGAGCCGGGGTCTTGAGGGCCGGGCGAACCAGGCTGAGGATGGCCTGGGCCACCACCACAATCAGGACGGGCTTGACGGCATAGACAAGCCCCTGAGTGCGCGGCAAAGAGCCGAACGAAACATAAAGCTGAGCCAGCAGCGCCACCAGCAGGGCAGCGGGCAGAATGAAGCAGAGCCCAGCCACCAGCAGTCCCGGCCAGCGGGACCGGAGCCAGCCGATGTGGATGGCCATCTCGGTCGAGTTCGGGCCGGGCAGGAGATTGGTGGCTCCCAGCAGGTCGAGGAACTCCTCATGGGTGAGCCAGCCACGCCGGTCCACCACCTCCTGCTTCATCAAGGCGATGTGCGCGGCCGGTCCCCCGAAGGCCGTCAGGCCGAGCCTGAGGAACAGTAGCGCAAGCTCTCTCAATGGCCATGCTCGCGGCGGATACGCTCCACGACAGGGATGAAGTGATCGACCTTCTCGGCGGCATGGCAGCTCAGGCAGGCCTGGTGCAGATTTTCCATGGCCCCCGCGATGCGGACTCGATCTCCCGACTTCAGAGCCTGATCCGCTTCAGGAACGGCCTGCTCGAGGAAGGGCCGGGCCGAGGCGTGCCGTTTGGGGCGTCGCTCCACGGCCAGGAACAGGGCCAGGCGGATCTTGTCGAGATGGTAGCGCGCAAGCTCATCCTGCTCCTGACCTTGAGCCCGCAGCAGTTCCCCATAGCGATAGCCGATCTCAGCCATGGCCACGTCCAACCCGCGGGCGTGCTTCTCCAGTTGGGCCACCTGTTGCCCTGGGGTGCCCTTGAGCCAGGCCGTCTCAGCAGGGGAGGAACGTTGCCAGGCTGCAATTCCCACCCCCAGGGCCAGCAGCGAGAGGGCCAGATTGAGCCATTTCATCTCTCAGTCCTCCAGCGCGAATCCAGTGACCAGGGTCCGGCGCCCTCTATTCGCACGAGCGCCGACCCGGGCACGGAAAGGTCGGTGAGTGGAGCGTCCGTGAAGTCCTTCCCTACCGTTACGTCCGGCCCTCCACCTGATGAGCCTGATCGGACGCGGAGGGGTGCGCAGCCATCTCGAGCACTGTGGCGAGAGACGTTCAGGGCGGTGATCGAAAACCAGATCAGCCCTTGCTCCCCGGACCGATATGGTTTAGACTCATCCTGCGTCTCCGCGTAGCTCAGGGGATAGAGCGACCGCCTCCTAAGCGGTAGGTCGACGGTTCGAGTCCGTCCGTGGAGGCCATTGCATTTCCCGATGTCCGAAGATCGACCCGAAAGCCACTCCCAGCAAGCTCTGGTCGGGCCCGAGGAGCACCGGGAGGGGGGCCACCGGCCGCCCTCCTTCACGCGCCGAGACCTGGTCTGGTTGCTGTTGCTCGTGCTCTTCGCTTTCGTTAGCAGAGCTTATCGCATAGACTTTCCCTCCCGCGAGTACTTCGACGAGATCTACTATGTGGATGCGGCTAAGAAGATCTATGCCGGCCAGGAAGACCCGAACAGCGTGCATCCTCTGCTGGGCAAGCTGCAACTCGGCCTGGGCATCGAGCTGGTGGACTTCCTGCGTTTTCAGGGCCTTGCCCTCAACGAGACAGTGGGGTGGCGACTGGGCAGCCTGGTGCTGGGAGTGGCCATCATCCCGCTGACCTTCTACCTGGGCTGGATCATGCCCGGGGGCGGTCGTTTCGTAGCCTTCGCAGCTGCCGGCCTGGTGAGTTTCGACTTCATGCACCTGGTCCAGTCGCGCATTGCCATGCTGGACATGTATCAGGCTTTCTGGATTATGCTGGGCCTGGTGGCCGCCTGGAAGTCTCTCCAGGCCGGAAGGCGTTCCTCCCTCTGGGCCCTGTCGGCGGCGGTCATGTTCGGCCTGGCCACGGCCTGCAAATGGAGCGGCCTGTTCGCGGCCGTGGGGGCCTTCCTGGCCATGGTCTGGCTCTGGCCGGCCGGGTTTCACTGGCGGCGTTTTCTCGCCCTGAGCTTGCTCTTCTCGCTGGTGATCCCGGCCGTCTACCTGTTCTCTTACACGCCGCTCTTTGTGCGCGAGGGCGCCATCGGGCCCAAGCAGCTCAAGACCATTCGGGGCTATCACGAGCGCATGGTGCGTTTTCGCTACAACAAAAAGGAGTTCGACCACCGCTACCTGTCCCCGTTCTACTCCTGGCCGCTCGATTATAAGCCGGTCTGGTATGTCTATGAGGAAGAGCCCAAGGATGAGCCGCTGGCAGAGAACAAAACGGTGCGGGGCGTGGTGACCATCGGCAATCCTCTGTTCTGGCTGCCTTTCTTGATGTTCTTGCTGGAGGCCAGCATTCTGGCCTGGACCCGGCGCGACCGGGCCCGGGCCTTCCTGGTTCTGACCTACTTTCCTCAGGTGCTGCTGTGGGCTTCGGCCACCACGGGCGGCTTCATCTACTACATGCTGCCCTGCATTCCCATCATGGCGTTGATCTCCGGGATGGCCCTGGTGGAGTGGACCGACACGCCCTTCTGGCGTCGGGCTCTGATCGGCTACTTCGTCTGCATCCTGATTTCGTTTGCTGTCTTCTTCCCGCTGCTGACCGGGTTGAGCATCCCGGAGGGTTACTTTCGTCGTCTCTTCTTCATTCGCAGCTGGATATGAGGGACGACTTCTTCACCCCCCCCGAGGACGTCAAGCCCGAGCCCAGCGTGCGCAGCTTTCAGGTCGGGCCAGAAGACGTCGGCGCGCGACTCGACCACTTTCTGGTCAGCCGGCTGGAGTGCTCGCGCTCCCAGATTCAAGACTGGATCGAGTCGGGCCGAGTGATTCTGGCCAACCAGCATCCCAAATCCTCCACCCGTCTCAAGGCCGGCTGGCAGGTGATGGTCGAGATCCCTCCCACCCTTCCGGCCGAGCCCGAGCCGGAAGCAGGCATCCCGCTCGACATCGTGTATGAAGATGCCCATATCCTGGTGCTCAACAAGCAGCGTGGACTGACCGTGCATCCCGGCTCGGGAGCCCACGGCGGCACGCTGGTTAACGCTCTGCTCGCTCACTGCAGCGATCTGTCCGGTATCCGCGGGGTGGAGCGGCCGGGCATCGTGCACCGCCTGGACAAGAGCACTTCGGGCCTGATGGTGGTGGCCAAGCACGACCAGTCCCATTTTCGTCTCCAGCAGCAGTTTCAAGACCGCACCGTGGTGAAGGTCTACCAGGCCCTGGTGCACGGGGCGCCTTCCCCGGCTCAGGGGAGGATCGAGCAGCCTATCGCCCGTCATCGGATCGACCGCAAGCGCATGGCGGTGATGGCCGGTGGGCGGGACGCGCGCACCGATTATCTCGTCAAGGAGAGCTTCGCCAGCCAGTATTCGCTAATGGAGTGTCATCTGCATACGGGACGCACCCACCAGATCCGGGTCCACCTGACCTGGCTCGGCCATCCCCTGGTCGGCGACCCGACCTACGGCAAGCGGCTCAACCCTTTCGGACTGGAGGGTCAGGCGCTGCATTGCTGTCGGCTGGAGCTGCAGCACCCGATCAGCGGCCAGACGCTCGATTTTACGGCTCCCATGCCGGCGGTGCTGGAGGAAATCGTTCAACAGTTGCGACTTCGCTACGGAAGTAGTACACTGTCGGCATGAAGCGCTTCGTGACCGCCCTTTTGATCTGTGCATTGAGCGCGTGCGCCTGGGCCGAGAAGGGCCTCGTGACTCAGACCCGCACCGATGCCCACGGGAACAAGACCATCGTCATCAAGGACTTCCGCCCCAAGAAGAAGCGGACCCTGAAGCGACAGCCGGCCTTTAAAGAATACGATCTGGGCCAGTCGAACCTGGATGACTCCAGCCCGGCTCCCTCCGCCCGGCCGGTGATGCAACAATACGCCCCCCGGTCGATGGAGGCGGCTCGTGAGCCGGTCCAGCGGGTGCAGACCTACAGCCAGACTTATTCTCCCGGCCCCAACAAGACCATGTGCCCGGGCGGCGGTGGGGGGGCCTTCGCGTCCACGGTGCTGCCTACCGCGCCCGTGTGGGGATGGGGGCCCTGGGGCTACAGGAACTGCAACAACTTCGGCCCCTTTTACCCGGGCGGGGCCCGCGTGGTGCCCGGCGTCCGGGCGGTCTATCCCAACACCTACCCCGGCTTCATGCCCGGCTTGCCCAGCGGCCCGCCGGCCATCACCGGCTATCCGGTCTTCAACACGGTGAGCCCGCCCATCGTGCGGCCCGTGCTGCAGCCCGGCCCTTACTTCATTCGCTGAGCGCCGCCTCAAGCACGTCGAGCCCCTCGTCGAGCTCATCCCAGCCGATGGAGAGGGGCATCAGGAAGCGTAGCACGTTGGCGCCCGCTCCGGCTTTGAGCAGGATCAGCCCGCTCTCGTAGCAGCGCTTGAGCACCCGCGCGGCGCGGTCGCTGGCCGGGGCTTTGTCGGCCTCCACCAGCTCCAGGGCCACCATGGCCCCCAGTCCGCGCACCTCTCCAATGAAGGCAAAGCGTTGCTGCCAGGCACTTCCCCGCTCGAGCAGGCGACGGCCGATCTCCTCGGCTCGGCTCAGCAGCCCCTCCTGCTCCAGCGTATCCAGGGTGGCCAGGGCGGCCCGACAGGCCATCGGCGAGCCCCCGTAAGTGCCTCCCAGGCCGCCCGGGCCGGGCGCGTCGAGCAGCTCGGCGCGGCCCGTGACGGCGCTGAGCACTGTCCCTCCAGCCAGCGACTTGGCCATGGTGATGAGGTCAGGCTCGATGCCGAAGTGCTCCGAGGCGAACCAGCGCCCGGTGCGCCCGAAGCCGCTCTGCACCTCGTCGGCGATCAGAACGATGGCGTGCTTGCGGCAGAAGGCCTGCAGATTGGTCAGATAGCCCTCGGGAGGTACGATGAAGCCTCCCTCGCCCAGAACCGGCTCGACGATCAGAGCGGCCACCTCATTGGGCGCCACCTGGGAGCGGACCAGGTCTTCCAGGGCGGAAAGCTCGAGCTGGCAGCAGGGGGTGCGCTGGTGGGGGCAGCGGTAGCAGTAGGGGAGAGGCAGGCGCACGATGTCGGCCGGAAAGGGACCGAAGCCGGCTTTGTAGGGCTGCACCTGGCCGGTCAGTCCCAGGGCCAGCAGAGTTCGCCCGTGGAAGGCGCGATCGAAGGCCAGCACGGCCCGCCGACCGGTGGCTGAGCGGGCGATTTTGATCGCATTCTCGACGGCTTCGGCCCCGCTGTTGAAGAGCACGCTCTTCTTGGCGAACGAGCCGGGCGTGAGGCGGTTGAGCCGCTCGCACAGCTCGATGTAGGGCTCGTAGACCATGACCTGAAAGCACTGGTGCAGGTAGCGGTCGGCCTGATCGTGCAGGGCAGCCACCACGCGCGGTGCCCGATGGCCCACGTTGACCACTCCGATGCCCCCTCCGAAGTCGAGCAGCACATTCCCATCCACGTCGGTGATGCGGGCCCCCTCGGCGTGGGCTACGGCGATCGGGGTGGTGTGGCCCACCGAGCGCGGAGTGGCCGCCTGCAGCCTTTCGTAGAGGGCCCGGCTGAGCGGCCCCGGCACCTCGGTCTTGAGCGAGATCGCGCCCATCAGCCCAGCCGCGCCATCACGTGCTTGACGATGGTGTAGTCCTCCAGCCCGTACATCGAGAGGTCTTTGCCATAGCCGGACTGCTTGAAGCCGCCGTGGGGCATCTCGCTGACCAGCGACATGTGGGTGTTGATCCAGACGCAGCCGAAGCGCAGCGCCCTGGAAGCCCGAAGTGCCCGGTTGATGTCCTGGGTCCAGACCGAGGAAGCCAGGCCATAGTCGGTATCGTTGGCGTGGGCGATGGCCTCCTCGTCGGAGGCAAAGCGCGTCACGGTCAGCACCGGACCGAAGATCTCGCGCTGAGCAACCTCGTCTTTTTGCTCCACTCCGCCCAGGATCGTGGGCAGGAAGTAGTAGCCGCGCCCGTCGGGGATGTTGCCCCCCAGCAGAACATCCACGTGCTTTTTCTCTCGAGCCCTCTCCACGAACCCATTCACCCGCTCTTGCTGCGAGCGCGAGATGAGCGGACCCATCTCGGAATCGTCCGAGCCCACGTCTCCGACCTTCAAAGTGGACACTTTGGGAATCAGCTGCTCGATCAGCCTGTCATAGACCTTGCTGGAGGCATAGATGCGCGTGGCTGCGGTGCAGTCTTGCCCGGTGTTATAGAAGCCGGCCGTTCGCAGGGTTTCGGCCACGAAGCTCAGGTCGGCGTCATCGAACACCAGCACCGGGGCCTTGCCGCCCAGCTCGAGGTGAACCCGCTTGAGGTTGTCGGCCGCGGTCCGGGCCACTTTCTTGCCGGTGGAGGTGTCCCCGGTCAGGGATACCATGGCCACCCGGGGGTGGGCCACCATGGCTGCCCCCACGTCGCCGTGACCGGTGATCACGTTCAGCACTCCCGGGGGGAAGAGGTCGGCGGCCAGCTCGGCCAGCCGCAGCGTGGTCAGGGGGGTCTGCTCGGAGGGCTTGAGCACGACCGTGTTGCCGGCCGCCAGGGCGGGGGCGATCTTCCACACTGCCATCATCAGGGGATAGTTCCAGGGAGCGATGGAGGCCACCACGCCCACCGGCTCGCGGCGGATCCAGCTGGTGTGGTCGGCCATGTACTCACCCGCGGCCCGTCCCTCCATCAGCCGGGCGGCACCCGCAAAGAAGCGCAGGTTGTCGCTCATGAAGGGCACCTCTCCCCGGGAGTAGCTGATCGGTTTGCCCACGTTGGCCGACTCGAGCTGAGCGAGCTCCTCGGCGTGCTCGTCGATGCGGTCGGCCAGCTTCAAGAGGGCCGCGGCCCGGTCGGCGGGGGTGAGTTGGGACCACTTCTCGAAGGCTTTGCTGGCGGCCTGAACGGCTCGCTCCACGTCCTGGGAGGTGGCTTTGAAGACCTGAGCCAGGCCCTGCTCGGTGGCCGGGTTGAGCACCTCCTCGCTGGCGCCTCCGGCCGAGTCGGCCCACTGGCCGTCGATGAACATCTGGTGGTGCTTCAAGGCTGTCTCCGCCATGGCATGGTGCCTCCTGTCTCTTGGGTCGTGAGCGCCTTCGAGCCCGGCTGGTCGAGCTCCCTCCAGAGGAGCCCACCCGAAGGTTTGCGAACCCCAGGGCATGATGCGATGGGTGCTGATCATCTGCCTGATGCTGGGAGGCCTGGCATGGGCGCGACCGGATCGTCCCGACCGCCCCGAGCGTCCTGCTTCGACTCCTACGGCCCGACCGACGGCCGCTCCCACGGCTCGCCCCGACGCCCCCCCCACCGGCGAGCTCAAGCGGCCCGAGATGTCGGCCACCCAGCAGCAGAACGTGGCCAGATTGCAGGGTGATTTGATGGCCCTGAAGGCTGCCTCACAGGTGACCCAGGCCCAGAAGCAGCAACTTGCCAACGACCTGATGACCCTGGCAGAGGGAACCACCAGGCCTTCTCCGCAAACTGTGCAGACGCTGGCCAACCACCTCAGCGAGGCCATGGTCGACTCGACCATCTCCCAGAAGGAGATGTACCAGCTCATGAACGACGTCAACGCGGTGCTCAACAGCGCCAACATCCCTGCATCGGAGCTGCAGGCGGTCATCACCTCGGCCCAGGCCATCCTGGTCTCCAGCGGGGTGGATCGGGCCGAGGCCGCCGTGATCGCGGCCGACCTCAAAGCCATCGCTCTGGAGCTGAGGGCTCACTCGCGCTGATGCGAGCTGCCGTGCTGGCCGGGGGGATCAACACCCGCTCGCTGTATCCCGGCTACCAACCCGGGCCCAAGGCGACGCTCGAGATTGGTGGACGCCGGCTGATCGACTACGTCCTCGAGGCGCTCAAAGACCTGGAAGAGGTGGCTGTGGTGGGCCAGCTCGACCTGCCTGGCTACCGCTGCCTTTCCGGCGGAGCTGAGCCGCTGGAGAGCTTCAAGGCTGCACTGGGTGCATTCCCCGCCGACGAGCACGTCCTGATCGCAACGGCTGACCTGCCGCTGCTTCGCTCGGAGATGGTGGAGCAGTTCCTGACCCTCTGTCGGGCTCGTCCGGGTGGCGATTTCTACCTGGCGCTGGTGCCTCGCGAGCGGTTCACGGGCCCCTTTGCCGCCACCGGCAAGTACTTCAGCCATTTCGCCGACGGCTCGATCTGCCACGGAAACCTGGCTCTGGCGCGACCCTCGATCCTGCAGAACCGGGCTGCCATGGAGCGGGTCAACGCAATCTATCGCAATCGGCTCAACCCGGTGAGCTCGGCCATGGCCCTGGGCCTCAAGCTTGGACTGGTCTATGTGCTGGGCGTTCACTTTCTGCACCGACTGCGCCTGGAGCAGTTCACCGAGGCCCTGTCGCAGCGCTTTCACGCCAGGATGATCGCCATCTTGATGTCCTATCCCGAGGTGGCCGTGGACATCGACGAAGAGACCGATTACCGGATCGCCCGCCAGGTGCTCGGGGCATGAAACGGCGCACCTTCCTCGCCATGGGAGCGGCCGCGGCCGGACTGGGCCTGGCTCGGGTGACCCTGGAGCCCTGGTGGCTCGAGACCCGCAGGCTGACTCTCGAGCTTCAAAGTCTGCCGAGCGAGCTCGACGGGCTCACCGTCGCCCAGTTGTCTGACCTGCACCGCGGGCCCTGGGTGCCCGAGGCCCTGCTGCGCAACGGCATTCAGCAGGCGCAAAACCTCGAAGCCGACATGATCGTCTTGACCGGCGACTTCTTGAGCGTCTCGGCCAGCTATGCCCCCAGTCTGGTGGCGCTGGTCGGCGAGCTGAGAGCGCCGCTGGGCGTTTACGCCGTGCTGGGCAACCACGACCTGTGGGTGCGAGGTCAAGAGGCCCTGGCCCGGGGCTTTGCCCGCCACGGCATCCAACTGCTGATCAATCGGGCCGTGCAGTTGCGTCACCGGGGGGCAGCCTTCTGGGTCGTGGGGGTGGACGACTGCTGGTCCGGCCAGCCCGATCTGGCCCTGGCTCTGAAGGACATCCCGGCCGACCAGTTCCGGCTGCTGCTGGCCCACGAGCCTGATTTTGCCGACGTGGCCGCCAGCTTTGGGGTTCCCCTGCAGCTCAGCGGGCATTCCCACGGGGGACAGTTCCGCCTGCCCCTGCTGGGCCCGGTGGTGCTGCCTCCCCACGGACGCAAGTACCCCAAGGGTCTGTATCGCCTGGCAGGCGGCACACAGGTTTACACCAACGTGGGGCTGGGGGTGGTTTCCCCGCCCATCCGGCTGGGCTGCCCGCCCGAGCTCACCCACCTGACCCTGCGGAGTTGCCCGGCGTGAACGCCTGGCTGGAACGCACCTTCAAGCTCAGCGAGCGGGGCTCGAGCGCCCGCATCGAGGCCCTGGCCGGGCTGACCACCTTCATCACAATGTCTTATATCCTGTTCGTCAACCCGGCCGTGCTCGGCGACGCCGGGATGGACCGCCAGGCGCTCTTGATGGCCACGGCCCTGGCCTGCGCCTTCGGTTCCATCTTGATGGGGTTGCTGGCCAACCTGCCCTTCGGGCTGGCCCCGGGTATGGGGATGAACGCCCTCTTCACCTACACCGCCGTCAAGCAGCTCGGTCTCACCTGGCAACAGGCTCTGGGAGCCACCCTGATCGACGGATGCATCTTTCTGGTGCTCAGCTTCCTGCCGGTTCGCGAGCGCATCTTCAAGGAGATCCCCTTCAACATCAAGGTGGCCACCTCGGTCGGGATCGGCATGTTCATCGCCTTCATCGGATTGAAGAACGCAGGGATCGTCGTGCCTCATCCGGCCACGCTGGTGACCATGGCCAGCCTGACCTCGCCCACGGCCCTGGTGGCCATCTTCGGACTCTTGCTGACCGCCTTTTTGCTGGCCCGCAAGGTTAAAGGGGCGCTCTTTCTAGGGATCATGGCGGCCACCCTGGTGGCCCTGCTCGTGCCCAGTGGCGAGGCCCACGTGGCCAACTGGCCCGCCGACGGGCGGCTGGTGGCCTGGCCCGATCTTCAGGTGCTGGGGAAGGTGGCCTTTCAGCTTGATCTTTCCGGGGCCTGGAACCGCGGCCTTCTCTTCATCGTCTTCACGTTCACCTTCGTGTCCATCTTCGATACCGCCGGCACCCTGGTCGGGCTGACCACCAAGCTGGGCTGGATCGACCGCGAGCGCCAGACCTTCCCCGGACTTTCCCGGGCCCTGGTGGCCGATGCCAGCTCCATCGTGTTCGGCTCGGCGGTGGGCACCTCCACCACCACGGTTTACATCGAGAGCGCTACGGGCATCGCCGAGGGGGGGCGTACCGGCCTGGCGGCGGTGTGTACGGGACTTTGTTTTCTGGCGGCCATGGTGCTCTCACCGCTGGCCTCCGTGATTCCCGCAGCGGCCACCGCGCCCACCCTCATCCTGGTCGGGTTCTTCATGCTCGAGCCCATCCGTGACCTTGAGCTCGAGGACATGACCGAGGCCCTGCCTGCCTTTCTGACCATGGTGATGATGCCTTTTACTTTCAGCATCGCCCACGGATTGATCTGGGGAATCCTCAGTTATGTCATCTTGAAGGTCGCCACCGGGCGGGTCCGCGAGATCATGGCCACCACCTGGGTGATGGCGATTCTGTTCGTGATCAGCATCCTCTGGCATCCATAGGACTGCTCCTTCAACTCCACGAAGATTCAGCCAACGTGCCCAAGTTCTCCTACCGACTGCGCGACCAACACGGTGGGCTCAAGACCGGAGTTCTAGAGGCGCTCGATCATCGGCTGGCGCGCGAAGATCTGGTGGCCGCCGGCTGGAAGATCGAGACTCTGGCGCCGGCCGACCCGGCGACTCCCGCTCAGCCCCTGCCCCGGCCGCCCACCATGGTGGACTTCAGCGAAGTCTTCGAGAAAAAGCCCGCACCCGATCCCGATGCCAGGCCCAGGTCGGCCCGGCCTCAGCTCGACCAGGCGCTGGAGGAGGCACTGAAGCCTACCCGGCCGGCCCCCCCTTCCACGTCAGGCCCGCCCTCGGGCACCTTTTCTCGGCCGCAGCCGGGCGGGGAGGGTGCCGGCCCCCCCTCGGGCACCTATTCTCGGCCACAGCCGGGCAGGGAGGGCGCCGGCCCGCCCTCGGGCAACTTTTCTCGGCCGCAGCCGGGCAAGGAGGGCGCCGGCCCGCCCTCGGGCGTCTCGTCTCGGCCGCAGCCGGGCAGGGAGGGCGCCGGCCCGCCTTCGGGCGTCTCGTCTCGGCCGCAGCCGGGCAGGGAGGGCGCCGGCCCGCCCTCGGGCGGCTCGTCTCGGCCGCGGCCGGGCACGGAGGGCGCCGGCTCCTCGGGCGTCTCGTCTCGGCCGCCACCGGGCGGGGGGGGCGCCGGCCCTCCCTCGGGCTCGCTTTCTCGGCCCGGCCGGGAGCCTTTGCAACCTGCCGGCCCAGAGCCGCAAAGGCCTGAGTCACGACGCCCCTACTCGGCACCGACCGCCTCCACTTCGTCCTGGCGCTTCCTGGCCATCGGGGCCCTGATCCTGGTGGGGCTGGTGGTCTGGGTCCATCAGAGCCGGGCCCATTCTTCCTCGCGCTCGTCTCAGTCCACCCGTCTCGAGTTGCACGATGTCAAAGTGCTGGTGCGCGGGCGTCTGCGCCTCGGGGATGTCAGCGGAGCCCCACGAGACGCCCGGCTGACCATCCACCTGCCCCAGATCCCTCTGGACTTAACCCGCCAGGGCGAGCAGCTCAAGCTCAGCGAGGAAGGCGATTTTCAGATCGAAATCAACTTCCAGAGCGCTCGCCGGCCGGCTCGGGTCGAGATCACCGCCAGCATGCCAGGCTATCGCGAGGAGCATCTCAAGGACATCCCTCTCCAGGGCGATCCGCTGACGGCCGAAGTCCCTCCCATCGTGCTCAAGCCGCGCTAACCCCGAAGGATCTGGGCCCCGGGGGGAGAATTGCCCTGCCCCCCAAGGAGGAACTGATGTACGGCAACCTGTTCGGAGCCCCCAATCGCGAGACGTTCGCCACCAGCCTGCTCAACGCCATCCGGCGCGCCGGCGACGAGCGTCCCATCCGCCTCGACCGCGACAACTTCTGCCTGCAGGTCGAGCAGGATAAGATCCGTCTCTTCCTGGCCCAGGCCTACGAGGAGTACGTGGCCGCCGCCGGGCGCGAGCGCCGGGGGGTCATCGAGCGTTACGTTGGGGTCTGGCTCGAGGGCGGACAGGCCCAGGGGCCGCCAGATACCTTCGCCGAAGCCCGCGCGGGGCTTCTGCCCCGGGTGCGCGAGCGTATCTACTTTGAGCAGTCGCGGCTGCAGTTGGGGGCCGACATCCCGTTTCGCCTGCTCTCCACTGAGCTGGGCCTCGAGCTGGTGCACGAGGACTCGGTGGCATTGACGCTCGAGCACCTGGAAGAGTGGGACGTCAGCTTCGAAGAGGCCCTCAAAGTGGCTCGCCTCAACCTGGCCGAGCGCAGCCAGGCCGAGTTCCGCGAGCTGGCTCCGGGCTACTTCGTTTCAACCTGGAAGGACGGCTACGACGCCACCCGCCTGCTGCTGGCCGAGCGTCTGGTCGCCCTGGCTGTCAAGGGTGCTCCTGTGGCCGTGGCGCTGCGCAGAGATACCCTGGCCGTGACCGGCTCGGAAGATGCCGCCGGAGTCGGTCGCCTGGCCGCGCTGGCCCAGGAAGCCATCGGCCAGGACGGCCTGCTCTCGCCCATCCCGGTAATCTGGCGCGGCGGGGCCTGGCACCCCTTCGTGCCGCCCGTGGAGCACCCTCATTACGAAGCTGTGCGCCGTCTGTTCATGCAGAATGCAGCCCGCGATTATGCGCTGCAAGCTGCCCTGCTGCAAGGCTACCATCCCGAGGCCCGGTTGGCCGGCTACGAGCTGGCTCGGGATCGCGACACGGGCCACTGGGTGGACCTGGCCAGCTGGGACGAAGCCGCCGGCCAGCAGCTCTTGCCCCGCGCCTCGACTGTCTCGCTGGTGCGCCAGGGGCGCAGCCTGGGCTATTTTCGCTGGGAAAAGGTGCACGAGGTCTGCGGCGAGCTTCTCGAGCCGCTGGCCTACCACCCGCCCCGGGTGGCCACCCTGGGCTTCCCCACCGAAGAGCAGGTCACACAGATGCGATTGGGCTAAGAGGCAGAGCCGGAAACCCCTTGACCCAGTTTTCCGGCTGCGCTGCTCATTCGCTCGCACTATGGTCTTGCACATTGGCACCATCTGTTCCAGCGCGTTGCAAAGTGCAAGACCAAAGGACTTTTGAGATCCGGCCGCCTACAGGAGGCGGGGGCAGGCCCGAAGCCGAGCCGGGCCAGCTGCCCTGGCTCGAGAAGATGGTGTGCCACACCCGGGCCCCAGGGCGTGGAGCTCCGACGCCACAGGCGGAGTGCGGCTGGACTTCTGGCGGAGAGCGCTTCTTTACGCCGCATGAATGAGTGGGGGGCAGGACCTCTGGAATGAGCCCGTGGCCTGACGCCGGCTTCAGGCTTTTTTCAGGCAGGCAGGGTTTCATGCCCTCGCAATGATCGTCTCGCCTGTCCAGATGACCAGCCCGGAATGGAACCGTCAGCGTGCGCTGATGGTTCCCTCCTGGCTCATCGAGTCGGAGCCCTCCGAGGAGCGCTCCCGGCGACGCCGCGGCCGACGCCGGGGCGCGGACCAGTTTGACCTGAGCCCCCAGCTTCAGCACCTGCTCGTCGAGGAGGCCCTCGACCGCCTCTGGAAGGAGATCGCGCTCCCTCCCACCCCGCCCAGCCTGGACTGGGGCCGAGCGGCCCTGGGGGCCTTGCTGGGCAGCCAGCTGGCCGGCGCTGTGCGCGAGGCGGACCGGCGCTCGCAGCATCACTTCCTACCCCGGACTTACGCCGACTTCTCCTCCCTGGTGGAGGCATTCTCGCTGCACTGAGACGGAGCAGCGGTGCTTCTTTGTGACTGGCGTCCAACCCGGCTTGAAGGCTCAGATTCGGCGCTCCCGCAGCGGCGAGATCTGAGCCAGGAGATGAAAGTCCCGGTCGTGGTGCAGAACCTCGACATCCTGGCGCAATGCGCAGGCGCAAATGAGGCAGTCCACGGACGACCGCACGGTGATCCCAGCGCGCCGGGCCTTGCGGTAGAGGCCGGCGGCCTCTTCGAACACCGACAGGTCAAGCGGACTCTCGAGGATCGGCAAGGAGATCAAAGCTCTGTGCGCTAGCCGATAGGCAGCCTCGTCTCGGAAGCCCTGGAGGACCTCCTGCACGACCGGGAGGCACGTAACCACTTCCTCTAACAATACGTGGGTTTCGAGGTCGAGCGGGTGTTTTCGCTGAAAGACCTCGATCCAGACCGAAGTATCAACCAGGACCAAGTTGATCGCTCGTTCGGGAATCCGAGTCGCCGCGCATCTGTGCGAGCTCACCCTCCCATAACCCGCTGCCTCTCAGGTCGAGGATGCTGCGCGCCTTAATCCGACGAACAAACTCGTTGAGGGCGCGATTGACCGCCCCGGAGTATGTCTTCTCTCCGCTCAGCCGGACGGCTTCTTGAAGAAGCTGCTCATCCAGCACAAGATTTGTGCGCTTCATGTGCAGACCATAGCCCAGAGGGTCAGGGCTGTCAACCTGTCATCGAGTCGGAGCCCTCCGAGGAGCGCTTCTCCCCCGTGCTTACTCCGACTTCTCCTCCCTGGTGGAGGCATTCTCGCTGCACTGAGACCCCTGGAACCGGGAGGGCTGAGCGGTAGCGGTGCTTCTTCTTGACCGGCATCCAGCCCATCATGAAAGGCCCCACCACCGCTCCCAGAGCGGCAAAAATAGCCGCCAGAAGGCCGCTGAGGCGGGGGCCCGAGCCGGCCCCGATCCAGGCGCCCACCCCGGCCAGCGCGCCCCCCACCAGCCCGGCCACGAGACCGTAGATGGCCATGATCACCGTGATCACGAGCCAGCCCATCAGCGGGCTCATGATCCCGCCGCCTCCTTCCACGCTGGCGGCCACCAGAAAGAGCGCCAACGAAGCCACCAGACAACCCACGAAGACCCCCGCCGTGGTGGCGTAGAAGGCCCGCTCGCCCGCTTTAGAGCGCACGTCCCGTCCAGAAGAAACGGCCGAGTGGTAGCCTCCGGTGGCCCCGAGATAGGCCGGCAGCGAGGTGAAGAGCAGCAAGATGAAGACCGGCAGCAAGGTGAGCCAGGCTCGGCTAGAAGACTTGCTGCGGCGCTGTTGCTCTTCTTTCTCGCGCTGCTGCTGTTGCTGCTCGAGCAAGGAGGGGGGCGGTGGGGGAGTGGCCGAGGCCAAGACGGCCGGGGCGGCAACGTCGAAGCTCAGGCTCGAGGCCAGATCGCTCAGGCGCTGCTCGGACGCGTCCGGTGGACCACTCAGAACGAACACCACCAGGTGGCCACGGTAGAGCACGAACAGCGCCGTGCTCGCTCCATAGCGGCTGCGATAGCTGGCCAGAGCGCGGGGTGGGTCGAAGCCCTCGAGCGGCTTAAGCCAGTTGAGGGCTCTGGCCTCCGAGCGTCGGCTCTCGATCGCGAAGTAGTGCTTGACCCGCGCCTGGAGGTCTTCGGGAAGCTGGCGCCGGCGCAGCTCTTCGAGCACCTGCGCGCCCAGCTTCTTGCCTCGGGCCGGGTCGGTGCGGAAGGCGCGTCGGGCCTGGTCGACTTTCTTGCGCAGAGCGTAGATTTCGTCCCGGTCGGGCTCGAACTCGAAGCTGACGTAGGGGAATCTGGACAGCTCGAGCGAGCGCTCCTCGGGGTCCATGGCGGAGTCGGCCAGCGCCTTCTCCAGGCGGTCGGCGGCCTCCCGGTGGGGGTCGGCACCGGCGTCGGTGGCGCGCAGCGTGCCCTCCTTGCCGTGCGACCAGACCCTGGCGCTGGGCTGAAAGCCGTTCGGGGGCTGAAAGCTCAGGTGGTGCTCTCCCACGGCTACAAAGCCGGGCGGCGACTTGCTCGCGGGGCTCGGCTCGACCCCGGCAGGGCCGCATCCGGCGAGGAGAAAGAGCAGGAGCAGCACGAACTGTAGCCGCGCCAACGCGCCCCGTGGGGCGCAAACACCCGCCCCAAAGCACCGACCAGCAGTCGTGGCGGCGCGAACGCCCCCCATGGGACGCAAATACCCGCCACAAAGTAACGACCGGCGATTGTGGCAGCGCCAACGCGCCCCATGGGGCGCAAACACCCGCCCCAAAGCACCGGTTAGCCGTTGAGCGACGGCGGGAGCGGTCGATGATTTGACCATGGCAGGAGATTGCTCCTCGGGCGCCTTTGAGCCTTCTTTCAGCCTCTCTTGGTTGCATGGTAAGCATGCAGATTGACGCCCTCTGGAGCGGTGCCCTGCGCCCCGTGGTGGCGGCTCGGGACGGCTCCAGGCCGGTCACGACGGGCCCCGTGGACGCCTACGTCCAGGGTCCGCCGACCGAGTCGCCCGTGGTGTTGCCCTCGCAAGAGCTCGACCGGCTCAGCAAGCTCGACTTCCGCATGGGTCTGCAGACCATGACCTACTTCGACGCCGAGCTTTCGCCCCAACCCGAGATCGACGCACTGGTGAAGGCCGTGGGGCGCAGTCGAGTGCCCGACCAGGCAGCCCGAGCCCTGACCGGCATCGCCCACTCGTGCATGATCCGCGAGCGGGCCAACCTCCCGCCGGGCCACCGCCATCGCGAGCCGGTGGAGCAGGACCGCGCCTGGGCTCGCGCCTGTCTCAAGACTCTGACCAACTGGCGCGACAGGGGCCAGCTCGAGATCCGCTATCAAGGCCGCCCCATCACGCCCGAGGACGACCTCTACGCCCTGGTGGCGGCGGGCCGACCGGCCGTGCGCGACGGGGTGGTCCACCTGCACGCTCCTCCGCCTCCCGCCCCGCCGCGCATTGCCGCTCTGGCCGAGGAGGTGCTGTCCGAGCTGCCGCCCCAGTCCAACGTGCCCGCTCCGGGTCTGGACAAGCTGGCCGCGCTGGAGCCCATGCAGGCCGCCCTGGTGGTGGGCGCGCTGCTCGATCGCTTCGATCTCGTGGGCAACGCCGACGACATCGACCGGGTGACCCGGCTGGTCAAGCACGCTCCCCTCAAGCAGGCCCTCGAGCCCCACGCCGAGCGGCTGGCCCGGGTGGGCTCGGAGGCCGAGGCCCGGGGCCGCCTGGCCTGGAGCTTCGGGGAGGGGCGCCACAAAGTCTGGCTGCTCAAGGAGCTGGTGCAGGTCTTTCCAGCGGTGGCCGAAGGTCCTTCAGCGGCGGTCGAGCATTCAGGGGAGCTCTCTGCGCCCCGACAGGATTTCTTCCAGCGTGAGCTGGCGCCGTTCTTGCTCTGCGACGAGTTGAACAGCTCGCACGCCGCCGTCGAGCTGGCCGGCACCCGGCCCGACTGGACCCGCAAGGCGCTGGACCTTTTCACCGCCCAGAGCGACATACGCCTGGACGAGCAGCAGCACCGTCTCATGCACCAGGGCCTCAAGGAGGGCCACTGGCGCCCCGATGCGGCCCAGCAAGAGTGGCTGGCCCGCCGCCTGGAGCTGCCCGACGCCAGTGTGTTCAAGTACGAAGGCCCGGCCGAGAACTTCCGCTATACGCTGCGGAGCGTGCGGATGGCGGCCGAGCAGGACCCGGCCGCCTTCTCCGAGGAGCTGCGCGACCGCCTGCTCGAGCGCTTGCTCAGCGATCCCGCCCCCAAGCTGAGCGAGGGCCTCTATCGCGAGCCCAACGGGGTGGATCCCTACCGCATGATGGGAGACGCGATGGCCTTCGTCTTCCACCCGCCGGGCGGGCGCGTCGACCGGCTGGTGAGCGAGCTGGACGGCCCTCGCGGGGAAGCGGCTCTGGCCCTGCTGGCCTCGCTCGAGCTGCCCGAGGAGCTCTCCGAGCGCCTCGCCGAGCGACTCGAGCCCGAGATGCGCCGGGAGCCACCCCCCGATCGACGCGACCTGGACACTCTGGGGCGCATCGCCGAGCAGTTCCGTCCTCGCCGCATGGCCGCCCTGCCGGCTCGCGAGGCGCTGCAGCTGGCCTACAAGATGCCGTCCCAGAGGGGCTTTTCGCCCCCGCCGGTGGACAAAGTGGTGGAGGATCTCGTGCAGCGGCATCGGAGCGAGGCCAGCGAGCTGCCGGTGCTGGCCGCCGGCAAGCTGGAGAGCTTGACGCCCGAGCAACTGGCCGAGGTGGAGCTCTGCGAGGGGATGACCCGCGGAAGGCCCGAGCGCAAGGCTTTCCTGGATCGCTTCGGGCCCGAGCTGCGCGAGCATAAGGAGCGTCCAACTTTGCTCGAGGGCGTGGTGCGCCGTCTGCGCCAGGCCGCCCTCAAGGAGGCCCTGGAGCAGCTCAGGAGCGGAGAGCTGCCCGTGAAAGAGCGCCTGGAGCAGCTCGAGCTGGCGGGCAACTCGCGCGAGGCCTGGCAGGCCCTGCGCCAGGGGCTGAGCCAGGGCGAGGACGCTCGCGCTCGCTGCAGCGAGCAGCTCAAGAATGACGGCGAGCTGCGCGCCGCCCTGGAGCACCTGGGCGACTCGGGTGAGCGCTGGGAGCGCTTCGAGAAGCTCTATGCGCTCACCGACCGCAAGTTCCCCGATGCCCTGAACGCGAGCCGGGCCCTGGAGAGCGCCATCGAGCGCGGCCAGAGCCCCGAGGAGGCCTGGAAGGCCGCTCTCAAAGGCTGGCTCTACGAGGATGGCTCGACCGGCGAGCCCGGTCTGGTGGTGGGCGTGGAGGGAGACTCCCTGCGGGTGGGCTCGGTGCGCGTGCCGATCAGGCGACCGGAGGGCACCCCCTCGCCCGAGACGAAGGACGGCCCATGAAGCGCTACCGCTGGTTCGTGGCCGGAGACCTGAACGGGTTCTTCGGGCTGATGTTCGACAATCTCACCGTGCTGGCGTTCCTGTCCGGCATCCTGGTCTTCGTGTTCGACTTCCCGGCCGAGATCGTCTACACGAAGATGTTCCCGGGCACGGCCTTCGGCGTGTTCTTCGGAGACATGGTCTACACCTGGATGGCTTTCCAGCTGGCCAAGAAGACGGGCAACAATAACGTGACCGCCATGCCGCTGGGCCTGGACACGCCCTCCACCATCGGCGTGGCCTTCACGGTGCTGGGTCCCTGCTATCTCACCATGAAGGGCCGCATGACCCCCGAGGATGCGGCCTTGATGACCTGGTACGTGGGCATGGCCACCATGGTGCTGATCGGCATCATCAAGCTGGTCTTCTCCTTCACGGGCAGCTTCTTGCAGCGCATCGTGCCCCAGGCGGGCCTCCTGGGCTCGCTGGCCGGCATCGGCCTGGCCCTGATCGGCTTCATCCCCATGGTCGAGATCATGGGCGCCCCCCTGGTGGGCTGCGTGGCGCTGGGCTTGATCCTCTACAACCTGGTGGCCCGCATCCGGCTGCCCGGCAATTTCCCCGGGGTGGCCGCCTCGGTGCTCTTCGGTACGATGCTCTACTACCTGCTGGCCCCGGCCGGGCTGACCGGCGGCATCTACTCGGCCCCTTCGGCCACCTTTCACATGGGCTTCCCCACCCCCACGCTGGGCTTCCTCAAAGGCTTCGCCGAGGCCCTCAACTACCTGCCCATCGCCTTCCCCTTCGCCATCTTGACGGTGGTGGGCGGCATCAACGTCACCGAGAGCGCCCGGGTGGGCGGCGACGACTACAACACCCGCGACATCCTGCTCACCGAGGCGGTGGCCACCCTGATCGCCGGCGTCTGTGGGGGCGTGGCCCAGAGCACCCCCTACATCGGGCAACCGGCCTACAAGGCGATGGGGGCTCGCGCCGGCTACACCTTGCTGACCGGTCTTTTCGTGGGACTGGGCGGCGTGCTGGGCTACATCGGCTTCATCGTGGAGCTGATCCCCAAAGCGGTGCTGGCGCCCATCCTGATCTTCGTGGCCCTGGACATCATGGTGCAGGCCTTTCTGGCCGTCCCGGCCCGCCACACCCCGGCGGTGGCTTTCGCCTACATCCCCAGCGTGGCGCGGCTGGTGCAGATCAAGATTCTGGCCCTCTTGATGCCCCCCACCAGCAAATACTGCGAGGAGTTGCTGGAGGTGGTTCCGGGCATCGGGCACTCCAAGATCCTGCCCGAGAGCATCGTCACCGTGGCCCTCGGCAACGGCTTCATCCTGACGGCCATGCTGTGGGGCGCGGTGGTGTCCTGCCTGATCGACCGCAAGCTGCGCGCAGCCTCGGCCTACCTGGTGATCCTGGCCGGGCTGACCTTCTTCGGCATCGTTCACTCGGTCGATCCCGACGGCAAGATGTACCTGCCCTGGGGCCCGCTGGCCCCGGCTCACCTGATCAAGCCCTTCGTCGAGGAGACCCGCCAGAAGGCCTCGGCCGAGCTGGCCAATCCCGAGTCGGTCGGCGATCCGCACAAGCTGGAGGTGCTCAAGAAGAAGTCCGAGCTGACCGAAGGGCAGCTCCAGGCGGCGGCGCGCCAGATTCCCTACCAGTTCACGGCGGCTTACCTGGTGATGGCGGCCATGATGCTGGCCTTCTCCTTCACCAAAGAGAGCCAGGAGCCGTTCCCTGAGGAGGAGCTGGGCCACGGCGGCCACGCTCCCCCACCCACACCGAAACCTGAGGAGCCGGCTGGCATCATTCCAGCGGATTGACGAAGGTCAGCTCGAGTCCACAATGCCCAAAGTCCTTGTCGCTCGAGGAGAGCGTCGCGCCCTGCTCGATGGCCAGCCGCGGCCAGGTGGGCATCGGAAGTCAGATTGCCCTCGGATCAATTCGCCCAAGATGGACCAGTGGCGCGCTGCGGGCTGAAGCGCCAGCACAAGGAACGGCCGGCATCCTCGCCGGCAATCAAGACAGACTTGTCTCCGTGTGCCAGCTCTGGGGGTGCCAGAGAGCACGCCTGACCTGATCAGCCCAACCAGCTCCAGAAGGGTCTGGCCTGGCCGCTGGGCCCGGGTCGAGGCGGCGGTGCGTGGTTGTCCACGGCAGATGGATAGCGATGGGCCCGCCGGATGTCCATGTCGCTGTCAGACGGATAGGCCTCGGTACAGTCGACGAAATCGTCCACGTCCTTGTCGGACGGGTAAGCCTTTGTGACGGTCACGGGCTCCGGCTTCGGCTTCGGAGCGGGTCGCTCGGTCTGGTCCTCCAGGAGTTGGTCGAAGAAGGGCTCTGAGCGCGTCAGTGCCGAGGCACCGAGCAGCGCGCCTCCCACGAAGAGCATGTCGGTCAGCAGGCGGCGGCGGGTTCGCTTGTCTTGCATAGCCATCCCGTCGTCGGTTTCGGGAGCTTTGTTCCCTCGGACAGGGCGCCCGCGCCAACCGGGCCTTCAAAGCCGAGCATCCGCTCGAGAAGTCGGCTCCGGACAAGCGACGTCGACCCGGGTCCTTCGGGGTCGACATCAGAGAATTCCTGTCGCTCGTTTGCGTCGGACCACCTGGCAAATTCAGCTGGATCGCCAGGGAGGAGGCCTCTAGGATCCGCCCGGGCGCGTCGCTCGGAGGGTTCGAGATCGCCTCGACCGGTCTCCTCCGCTCCGACTGGTTTTGTTGGACCTGACGGGTCGGGTTTGATCACCCCCTGATCATCATCTCCCTGATCTCGTGGTTGAGCCATTCCAGAAGCGCACTTGTTCAGACTGTTTCAAGCCTATCGATGATGCAAGCAAAGAAGTCCGTCGACCACAGTTCGAGCAATGATTTGTCTCGGACATACCGCTCCACTTCCTGTCGCGCTTGGTCCACGTCGAGTCTAGCGATCGCGGCACGCACCATACTCATGAGTCTGTCGCGGTCGATGCGGGTGGACTCGGACCAATCGCCCGTGGCCCTCATGCGGGCCTCGAGATGAGACAGGCGAAGCCGCGGATAGTGGCCCAGGTACCAAACCAGGTCATACCAATCACGTCCTTTGACTCGTGTCTTCCATCGTCGACAGAGGAGAGCGTGCATCTTTCCTGCGAAGAGGTCCGGCAGACTGAAAACCTTTACGGCAAAAGGAACTGGCAGCAACAGGAATCGGCTCTCGGTTTCAAAGCCCCCAGGTGGTTGCGTGTCTACCTCGAGCTTGATTCTCAAGACTTCTCCCGGGTGGAGTTGCGAGGTCAGGTTTGGCACGGCCTGGATGAGAATCAGATGCTGCAACGTATTGGCTTTCAGGAAGGCTGACTCGATAGCCGAATCGACCTTCTTGCGCTTGATTTCGAACGAAACCTCGAACCCGAAACTGGAAAGCTCGCGTCGAAGCGCCTCTCCATAGGGGCTCAGCGAGAAGGTCGGGTCGGGCCCCAGGAGTGAGAAATCCAGGTCCTCTGAATAGCGGTCGAGTCCGTAGAGCACGCGCAGGGCTGTGCCACCATAAAAGGCAGCGTGCTCGAAGAACTTGCTTCGCCAGAGACCGAGCAGGGCGATCTGCTGCAAGATCTCACGCAATGCACTGATATACTCATCGCGAGTTTGGCAGTGGTACCGCTCAAGCATCTGCTGGATAGCATCGATCATGAGGTTCGGCCGAGGTAACGGACCAGCAGTCTGAGCTTCTTCGACGCAAAAGCATCGGCCAGAACAGCGATGAACTCCTGGTCCAGGGCTTGCAGGCACTCTTCGTCCAGACGCAGATCATCCGTCAGGTAAGGCTCAAAGTCGCTCAACTCGGTGGGCTTGAAACGTTTGTCCGTCCAGACCTTATCTACCAGGGCCTTCTCGCGCGAGGCCATCAGAAATCGAATGTCCCCCTCTCCTCTCCAGTGAATGCCGGGGGCATAGCGGGCGTTCGACAGGGGCTGATAGGTGAACGTCCCAAGAGGTGTGTTAAATCGGCGCTTCTCTGCCACGGTCACGGACGTCACGTTCTCTACGCGTTCAGGTATCATGGAGTAGCTGCTCAGCGCATAGTCCAGGCTTACATACGACGGACCGTAGATCAGGTTTGCCAGGACCTCACGACGTATCGGCCCCCGACGATAGCGCTCACCAAACACGTAAAGTCCCTTCTTGACTCGCACCAAGCTGCCGTCTGCGAGCAAGGCACTGACGCGATCGCGAGGCTTTGCATATCCCCGTAGAAGCGACATCAGTTGCTGGTAGTCCAGCCAGTCGAGCTGTACCTGGCTACGGAGGTCCATTGCGGTAAGCATGCCTCGAGAGTGTACCATGGATACCGCAGTATGTCCATAAAAAATGGACATACTGCACAGGTTTCCACCGGGCGGTCTTACTCAAAGAACCTGCCGGGGACCGGAGGATTCGGCTCCAGTCGTCAGGTCACGGGCACAGGTGTTTTGATCACCAGGCCGGGGCCCGGCACCAGGAACCCGATTGGCAGGCAAGAGCAGCCAGAAGGGCTTCAGAAATATCTCAACCAGGCGATCTGGACGGTGATCAGATAGATGGTGATCATTTCAGCCCGCAACCCGGTCGAGGCGCCATCGCAGAGCCCCACGGAGGCTACCCGGGGGTGACGGCCTGGTGGGGTCGGCAATTACTTCTGGATCAGCCCGTTCACCGATGTGTAAGCGGGATGATTGGGAGGGTAGCCTACCTTCCTGTGGTGCGATCCCTGGCAGCACAGGGTGAAGGCATCCGGATTGGAAGACATCTGGTAACTGGCGCTGTAGCTGTCGGCCCCAGCCGCCGGACAGGAGGGAATGCGGCGCAGGTATTTGGGCGTCAATGCTGACAGTGCGACGGGGTATCGTCCTTGATTGTCGGTGGAATATCGCTCCAGAGCAGTGGCAATGCTGAGAAGATTGCTTTTGCAGGCAGTTGTCCACACGCTCGGTGTGTTCTTGGCGGCCTGCTGGATCCGCCCCAGTGCCGACTTGGGTCCCAGGCCTTCTTTTCCATCGTAAGCCGGCTGATTGGCTTTCAGGCCCGCACGAGCATGGTGGTCTCCCGAGCAACAGAGCCGATAACACACTTCCGCCTTGTCTGGATGATAACTGGCACTGTAGGTGTCCTTACCAGCCGCGGGGCATTTCGGAATGGACTTGAGGTATTCGGGTGTGAGCGCGGACAAACTCTTAGGAAACTCACCCTCGTGCTCCGTTGCGTACCTCTCCAGGGCGGCGGCGATATTCTTCAGGTTGAACGTGCAACTGGTCAGTTGGCTATCCGTGCGGTCGGCCTGGGCCATCAGTGCCAGAGCCAACGTAACGAGCAGGATGGGTAAAACGCGAAAACGCATGGACGGCTCCTCAGGTTTGAGATTCGGTCAGCGGCCGGGATCGAGTCGCAGTTTGAAGCTCGCTCGGAATCGAAGTATACCTGGTCTCTAAACACTCGTACAGGTTCTCTGTGTGAGAGCGAGCTCTCAAGGGCCACGCCCCTGATGCGACCTGGCGAGAACATGCGCCTGGAGATGGTCAAAGCGCTGCTGAAACATCACGCCAGGTTTACGGCGCAGGACCAGCTCCAGATCAGGCTGGCAGCCGGGCAGAGGGGGAGGACCAGGCACGGAGCATACTTTCCGGGAACAGACGCAAGTTCCCCCAGCGGACGTGACCTGTCTTGTGTCAGCCCGACAGGTCGGCAGGGATGATATAATCCAGGCGTGAGGCTGGCTGAGCTGCTCCTGGTCCTGCTCCTGGCACTCCCGGTGGAGGCCCAGCCTCCGGCTGAAACCCAGCCCGAGTCCGGGGCCGAGGAGATCCGCGTCTACCTTGACCCCGGCGGCGAGCTGCGCCTGGAGAACCCGCCTGCCCAGGAGATCGAGCTGACGCCCACCCTCTCTCGCAACGAGCCCCCCAGCTACACGGTCTATCCCAACTGGCTCTGGTACGACCCCTGGGAAGATCCGGGCTGGCTGTATCTTTACGGACGGTATCCGACGCCCTTCGATCCGGACTACTGGCCCGGTCCCAATGGCTGGTTGGGCCCCTGGTGGTAGCCGGACCCCCTTGACACCGTTTTCCGGCTGTGCGACGCCGAAGTCCGGCCGCCGGGCCCCGAGAGCGTAGCTGCTCCGACACCACATGGGGGTTGCGGCCGGGCTCGCGCTCTCCACAACTTGAGTCGCTCGATGACCCCGGTGGGCCAGCTGCTCCGGGTCATTTGTCCTATCTGATCCCATGGACTGACTCGCTCAGACCTCTCATTGGAAACCAGCGGATCTGGTGCTATACCCAAGGGAGCTGGACACCGGAGGGCAGGATGTCTCCCAGGCGCGGAATGGCTCTGATCAGCGTGTTGACTATGAGCAGCATCCTCTTGATGATGGTCATCTCGCTGTATCTCTCGGCCCGCGGGGGCCTCTTCTCCAGCATCAGCCACCAGCGGCGAACCCAGTCGCTGTACACCGCCGAGGCGGGACTGGCCGACACCATGGAAGCGCTGGAGGCTGTCCAAGAAGTTCCTGGGCCTGAAGGACGTCTACGTCAACTGGGGCTCGGAGAACGGGGTCAATCCGGCCACCGTCACGGTGGCTGACATTGTGACCGAATGGCAGTCCGGGGCCTGGCAGACAGGCAGCAACACCTACATCGGAATCTTCGACGCCGCTATCGACGGCGGTTATGACCTGGTGATGCCTGAGCTGGTGAGCCTGACCAACCAGATCGACTACGACAAGCTGGGAACCTCCTACTTCCAGGGGATGATCTACACCAACGGCTATCTTTACGCGGCCCACGAAGTCAACGTGCTGGGGGCCGTCCTGACCCAGGGCGATTCCTCGCTCCCCTCGGCCACCATCAACGGCAAGACGGTCAAACCCGGAGACATCTACCTGGCCAACGGCACCCGTGTCACCTACGTGGAGAGCCTGTTCACCAATCCCATCGGCTCGGCCGCCGGCCCCACCGTCGCGGTGGAGACCTGGATCGGCCGTTAGCACTGCATGCTCGTGTCTTCAGAAACGGGCTTCTCGATCGCGAGCTCGGCTCGACCTCTTGACCCGGTTTCCCGGCCGCAGTCCTCAAGTTGCGGGGCAGGCTGGCTGAAGTTGTCAGCAGCCTCCAGAGCCCGGGGCTTCTCGGTGGCTGAGCTGGTGCTGGCCTTTGGCATCGTGGCGGTGGCCATCCTGGGCCTGGTGGGAGTCTTCCTGGGGGGCGTGCAGTTGTCGGCCCGCTCGCGAGACCTCGCGACCGGCACTGAGCTCGCTCACCAGGTTCTCGAGCAGGTCAAATACAACATCAAGAAGGGCGGCTTTGCCTACATCCCCAACGGCGCCTACACCTTTGACGGACGAAATCCCGACCCCACGGTCGGCGTCGCCCCCCTGCTCTTCCCTCCCGGACCCTACCCGGGGCAGACCCTCAGCAGCCAGAAGTTCGACATCATCGTGACCGGTCAGGAGCTCTCCCCCACCCTCAGGAGCATCTCCGTTCAGGCTCGCTGGGGCCAGACGGGCAACGTCGTCCTGGAGACCCACCTGCACCCATGACGAACAGACAGGGGTTCACGCTGGTTGAGGCCATCGTGGCCTACATGCTGCTGGCCATCCTCAGACCCAGTTGCTGCAGGAGGCCCAGGTCATCACCGGACGCCTGAGCCGAGAGATCGAGCGCAGCGTCTACGCCAGCGCCGCGCTTGACCCGGGTCCGGGCACGGGAACGGCGGTCGCATTCCTGACTTGCTGGAACGACGCCACCCAGGAGTACGACTACGATCCCGCCACCCGCAGCCCTCTGTGGCACAAGTATCTGATCTGCTACTACGACGCGGCCAATCAAGAGGTCTTCTGGACCGAGACCCCGCTGGTGCCCCCCAGCTCCACGCCAGCCCCGCTGGCCGGCCTGGCCGGATTTCGAGCCGGCGGCAAGCTGCTCGCCCGTAACGTCACCCGCTGCGATTTCACCCTGAGCGAGGACATGCTCGAGCTGCAACTCGAGCTCTCGCGCAAGCGCTACGGTTCGGAGACCCTGGAGACCGTTCAGCTCCCCTTGCGGGTATTTTTCCGGAACTGAAGTCAAGCGTCGGGCACGTTGCGCTGCAGCTCGTCGAGCCACACCCGGGCTTCTGAGTCGGAGGGTGCCCGCCAGTCGCCCCGGGGCGAGAGCGAGCCCCCCGAACCCACTTTGGGCCCGTTAGGGATGCAGCTGCGCTTGAACTGGCTGATCTGAAAGAACCGAAACAAGAAGACCTCCAGCCACTTCTTCAGGGTTGCCAGGTCGTACTGTCGGCGCTCGCTCACCCCTTCGGGCCAGCGTCCGCGCTCACGATCGCTCCAGGCGTGGTGGGCCAGATAGGCCACCTTGCTGGGACGGAAGCCGTAGCGGGTCAGGTAGTAAAGATGAAAGTCTTGCAGCTCGTAGGGCCCGATTTTTGCCTCGGTGCTCTGGCCACCCGGGACCAGCTCCGGCGAGATCTCGCTATCCAGAATGGCTTGCAGCGTGGCTTCGGCATCGGGCCCGAGCTGCTCGCTCGAGATGACCCAGCGGATCAGGTGCTGGATCAGCGTCTTGGGCACCGAAGCGTTGACCGCGTAGTGAGCCATGTGATCGCCCACCCCGTAGGTGCACCACCCCAGCGCCAGCTCGCTCAGGTCGCCCGTGCCCACCACCAGGCCGCCGTGGTGGTTGGCCAGGCGGAACAGGTGGGAGGTACGCTCGCCGGCCTGCACGTTCTCGAAGGTGATGTCGTAGAGGCTCTCACCCTCAGCGTAGGGATGGTCGAGATCTTTGAGCATCTGCCGGCAGCTCGGGCGGATGTCCAGCTCGTGGGCGCTGACCTGGAGAGCTTTCATGAGACGGTGGGCGTTGGCCAGGGTCTGCTCCGAGGTGGCAAAGCCCGGCATGGTGTAGGCCAGGATATTGCCGCGCGAGAGCCCCAGCCTGTCCATGGTGCGGGCGGCCACGATCAGGGCGTGGGTGGAATCGAGCCCTCCCGAGACCCCGATCACCAGCTTGTCTATCCCCGTCTGCTCGAGCCGCTTGGCCAGGCCATGGACCTGGATGTTGTAAGCTTCGTAGCAGCGCTGATCGCGGTCCTGGGCCCCGGAGGGCACGAAGGGAAAGCGGTCCACGGCGCGCTCCAGGCCGAGCTCCCCGTCGGGGGCCTGGAAAGGCACCTCCACCCGGCGCAGGGCCCGCACTCTTTCGACGTGCAGGGCGGCGCAGTCGTGAAAGCTCGACTGGCGCACCCGATCTTGCACCAGGCGCTCGAGGTCCAGGTCGGCCAGAATCAGCTGCTCTTCGCGGCTGAATCGCCGCGACTCGGCCAGCTTCTCGTTGTTCTCGTAGATGAGCGCGTGGCCATCCCAGGCCAGATCGGTGGTGGACTCGCCCGGACCGGCTGCCGAGTAGAGATAGCCGGCCACGCACTTGCCCGACTGGGAGGCACACAGATCCCGGCGGTACTCGTCCTTGCCCACGGTGATGTTGCTGGCCGACAGGTTGGCCAGCACCGTGGCCCCGGCCAGGGCGGCATAGGTGGAGGGGGGAATGGGAGCCCACACGTCCTCGCAAACCTCCACGGCCAGCGCAAAATCGCCCGGACCCTGGAAGATCAGGTCGTTGCCGAAGGGAACGCGCTGGCCCAACAGCTCGACCTGGCTGAAGCCGGCCGAGGCTCCCGACGTGAACTGGCGCTTTTCGTAGAACTCGCGGTAGTTAGGCAGGTAAGTCTTGGGCACCACTCCCAGCACCCGGCCCCGGTAGAGCACCACGGCGCAGTTGTAGAGGGCGGCCTGGAAGCGCAGGGGAGCCCCCACCAGCAGCACCGGAGTCAACTCCGCGCTGGCCAGGGTCAACTCGGTCAGCGAGGCCAGCACCCCGTCCAGTAAAGCGTCCTGAAAGAAAAGGTCGTCGTTGGAATAAGCCGACAGGCCCAGCTCGGGAAAAAGGCACAGGGCGGCCCGGGCTTCGCTGGCCCGTCGAGCCAGCTTCAAAGTGGCTTGCAGGTTGAAGGCCGGCTCGGCCACCTTGACGTGCGGGACGGCCACGCTGGCGCGCACGAAGCCGTGCCGGTAGGGTGAGTTGAACATGCTGGCTCAGCTTCTGCCAGCGGGCTTCCCGCCCCTGTCCGGGCGCTAACCATCCAGCCTGCAAAGCGTAACAAGCCCCCGACCAGGCAACCACATTCTTCAAATTCGTGCAGGCCAGCGCCTGACCCCACTCACCTCTTGATCCGGCTTGAGCTGCGGGCCTGCCAGGGCAGGTCCGCTTGCTTGTTGGCTGGCCTCTTGCAAGCGGGACCTCATCTTTGCCAGAGGATGCGAGAGCGGCGTGAGAAGAACGGCGAGCGAAACATCCCGGTCGACTCGCAGTCGACCTGGACGTGCAAGCCTTTCCCCAGCTCCACGGCCTGTCGCACCACCCGAAACCGGAGACCTCGCTGGCCGACCTTCACACCGCTGATCTTCACCGGGGCCTGTTGCCCGCTCAGCAAGAACACGGCCCGGGCATTGAACATGTTGGGCGTGCTGCACAGATCTCCCGCGAACGTGTCGGTCAGGGAGGCGGCCAGGGCCGGGTTCTGCACCCGCACTTCCCCGGGGGCAATCGAGAGGGGGGCCGGCACCCGGGGCAGGCCCAGCACCACCGACGGGTCGCCAAACAAGACCCGGGAGGCGGTGCCGTAGGCCATTACCTGGCCCGGGGTCCAGATGGGGGGCTGGCCGGACCTGAGATTGGGCATGTCGGCCGAGCCCAGAGCCAGAATCACCTCGTCGTGGGTGGCCTTGATCAGGCTCCCCGCCGAGCCCCCCTGCCAGGCCAGGCGCTCGATCTCTTGATACACCGGTATCCCGTGATCGGGGTGCAGGCTGGCGAAGTAGGCCAGCGGGCGTCGGTCGAGAAGGGCGAGGCAGAAGCTGGCGCCGGCTGTCTGCCAGCTTCCGGCCTCGTAATAGCGGCCGGTCACCCCACCATAGCAACAGCCGTTGAACACGAAGGCCGGCGGCAGCTGAAGCAGGCCGACCTGGGAGGCCGTCATTCCCTCGCTGACGCGGTCTGGAACCCCGTGTCCGCCCAGGTGGAGAACGCCCGCGCCGCTCATCGACTCGAGGGCCGCCGCCGGGGGCGTGCCCGGTCCGTGGGACAGGGTCATCACCTCGAGGCCCTTGAGAGCTGGCAAAAAGAAGCTCGACCGCGTGGTCTGGAGCTTGCCGCTCTTCAGTCCCTGGCTCACGGGGCCCAAATTGTCCACCAGAACGGCTGGAACGCGCTCGCGACCGGCCAGAACGTCGGCCAGTCGCTGGAAGTAGGCGCTCGCCTGGGGGGCCGTCAGGAAACCCGTGCGCGTGTCCACGAAGGGATCGCTGTCGAGCCTGGCGGTCCGTTTGAGCCACTTCCAGGCCAGGTTGGCGTCCAACTCGTCGGGCATGAGCACGACCAGCGTGAAGTGGGGGCGGTGACGCTCGAGCAGCGCCGAGGCCTGGGCCAGCTCGGGCACATCGAGGCGTCCTCGGAGCGCTTTGGGATGGAGCTTGAGGGCCTGCGTCAGGGCCTGAGGGCTCGCCTTCTCGGCCCGGGAGCTGACCAGAATCAGGTAAGGCCCGGCCGGGTCGAGGGAAACGGGCAACGTGGTGGGCTCAGCCGCAGCCAGGGCGAGGGTCAGGAGCCACACCCACAGGGTCCTCATGAGCCATGATTCGAGGATCTTGCGGCCCGGCCTGTCGGAAGTGGGAACGGCGACGGCTGGCAGGCTCAGGCTCGCCCGCGTGGTCGCACTCCGTCAAGTGCTGTGCGGGCGCGCCCGACAGCACCGGGTTTGAGCCATTGAGCTCGCGACCACGACCGGTTCAACCGCCATCCCGGGCACCGGCGATTGTGTCCGGAACTGAAAGTTGACAGCCCGGGCGTCTGCTCATGAGCCGACACCGAGCGTGTCAACTTTGGGCAGCACCCAGGCCCGGGCCCGGGTCGGCGCGCCCGGGGGCTTCCCTGACGTTGGGTCAGATGCCCCCTTTACTCGGGGCGGACCACCCCTCATGATGGCGCTATGGATCCCGAGCGAGTGGCCGCCCTGCGGGCCCAACCGGGAGTCGCACCGGGGGCTGTCGAGCGCGGTCTCGAGCTGATCTATGCCCCTCCCTCGGCAGAGGATTGGCGGAGTTTTCTGGATCGGGCCCTGGCCGGACTGGGCGCCCTGCTGCTGCTGGCCGGCGTCTTCTTCTTTTTTGCGTACAACTGGCGGGATCTGAGCCGCCTGGCCAGGCTCGGCCTGTTGCAGGGACTGATCGCCGTCCTTTTTCTGGCCGGTCGGCGCGAGAGCCTGGCCGGGCGGGTCTGCCTGGCCGCCGCCAGCACCCTGATTGGCGCGCTGCTGGCGGTCTACGGCCAGGCCTACCAGACCGGGGCCGACTCTTACCTGCTCTTCACCACCTGGGCCTTGCTGGCGATCCCCTGGGTGGCGGCGGCCGGGCTTTCGCCGCTGTGGTTGGGATGGACTTTGCTGGGGAACCTGTCTCTGGGGTTGTACCTCGGGCAGGAGCAGGGGGTGAGCCTTGAGGAGCCAGCTTTAACCCTGATTCTGGCAGGATGTAACGCGGTTTTCTGGGTGGTGGGCGAGCGCGCCCGCCGGGGCTGGCTGGTGGCCGCCCTGGGGACCCTGGCGGTGGGCTGCCTGACCTGGGCTTCCGTGGGTCAGTTGATCTCGGGCGTTCTCCCCCTGGCCGCCCTGGTGGCCCTGCCTCTGGTGGTGCTCTGGTACCGCCCGCGCCATCAGCTCTTCTTCCTGGCCCTGGCGGCCGGCTCGGTCATCACGCTTTTGACCGCGGCCTTCATCAAAGCCTTCGAGCAGATGGCCGACAACCCGGCTTTCTGGCTCCTGCTGGCCGTCATTTTGCTGGCCCAGTTGGCGCTGGCCGCCTCCTGGCTGCGCTTCGAGGCCCGCCGATGAACTGGGCCCAGCTTCTGCAAGAGTTGAGCCGCCAGGGCCTGATCGAGCCCGAGGCCCTGCCCAGGCTGGAAGCCATGGACGAGCATGACCGTCCGCCCTGGTTCGTCCGTCTGCTGTTAGGCCTGGGAGCCTGGCTGGCCTCGCTGTTCGCTGTGGTGTGCCTGTTTCTGGCCCAGCTGCTCAATTCCGAGCTGTCGCTCCTGGTGCTGGGGCTGATCCTGGCCCTGGGAGCCACCGCTTTGCGCAGGTCCATCCGCGAGGGGGGCAACGATTTTTTCAATCAGCTGGCCCTGGCCGGGATGCTGACCAGCCAGATCCTGGTGGCCGTGGGTCTGGGGTGGTGGATGGACGAGCTCTGGGCTCCCGTCACGCTGATCTTCATGGCCCTGTTGGTCGGGGTCTATTCCGACCGCACCGGCCGTTTTCTCACCTGCCTGGCCATGTGCGCCATCCTGGCCTATCTGTGTCTCGAATACGGGTGGCTCACGCCCGCCATGGTGGTCGTGCCGCTGGCCCTGGCGGCTGGATGGCTCTGGCTTAAAGCCCCCCGGTTGGCCTCCACCCCTCTGGGGCCCGCCCTCCCTCCTCTGTCCTTCGCCTCGGTGGTGGGTTGCTTTGCTCTGATCTTGATCTTGAAGCCCGGCTCCTGGACCGGGGCTCTCTTGACCCTGGCCGTGTCCGCTCTGGCCTGGCGGCTGTCGGGCCAGTTCTGGGGCCCGCTGGGCGTGGCGGTGCTGGGCCTCTCGACCTTGAGCGCGCCCGGCATACCGGCCGCTCTGGGAGCCCTGATGCTGGGTTTCTACCGGCGCAGCCTGTTGCTTCAGGGTCTGGCCTGGGTCTTCTTGATCGTCTGCGGAGCCCTCTACTACTATGACCTGGGACTCACGCTGCTGACCAAGTCGGGCCTGATGGCCCTCAGCGGCGCCGTGCTGCTGCTGGTGCGCTGGAGGTTGCTGCGATGACCCGTCGTTTGCTGCTCTGGCTGGGTTTGGTCCTGGCGCTGGGGATCCCCAATCTGCTCATCGCCCAGAAGGAGATGCTGCTGGCGCGGGGTCAGCCGGTTCTGCTCGAGCTGGCCCTGGTAGACCCCCGCTCGCTGATGCAGGGAGATTACATGCGCCTTCGCTATGCCCTGGCCAGCCGGGTCAGCGGATCGGGTCGCATGGTAATCCAGCTCGACGCCCGGGGCGTGGCTCAGTTCGTGCGACCCTACGAGGGCGGTCCCCTGGCCCCCGGCGAGCTGCTGCTGCGCTATCGCGCCGCCGAGGGAGAGCCCCGGTTGGCCGCCGAGAGCTACTTCTTCCAGGAAGGCCAGGCTGAGCACTTTGCCGCAGCTCGGTACGGCGAGTTGCGCGTGACCCCGGAGGGTGATTCGGTGCTGGTTGGACTTCGGGACGCCGACCTGGAAAAGCTCTGACGATCCGCGCTACCACGAAGTCCGGGCGCGTCAGTCTCTGTGCAGCGAGCGGTGCGCCCGAGCCGGGTCCAGGCCCGCCTGGACCGGACGAGTGGGGCGTTCACAGTCAGACCAGGTTCGCGCTCTGCGCGTCCTCGATCCACCCGCCCTGGACCTGACGCCTCCCCCCGCGACCGTGCCCCAGCAGCTCCCGGCCGGACCGCTGCAGGTTCTGCTGGTGGACGCCGACCCGGCCACTCAGGCCCTGGTCAACCGGGTGCTGGTCGGTCATGAGGTGATCGTCGCCTCGGACGGGCAGACGGCCATCGACATATGCGCCCTGATGGACTTTGACGTCCTCTTGATCGATCTCCAGGCGGCCGGGATGAGCGGCGCCGAAGTTGCCAGCCTCCTGCGCGCCCAGGGCCATACCAGCCCCATGGTGGCCCTCACGGCCGGCAAGCGAGAGGCCGCCCTGCGGCCCTGCCTGCTGGCGGGGATGAACGGCCTTCTCTCCAAGCCGCTGCAAGAGCCCGAGCTGCTCGCGGCCCTGGCCCAGGTCCTGGCCGCGTCGAGTCCTGGATAGCCGGAGACTTTCAGCGCAGTTGGTTCGACGATAGCAGGACCAGTCCAGGAATCAATGGAAGGCATTGGACGTGCACTTTGTCCGGATGCCCGGGTATGCCTGACCCGCTGACCCGGCTCGCGCGCGCGCGGCGAAGCCTGGATGGGCTATCGGTAGGGGACGCTCTTGGCGCACTGGCCAGGGTGGCCGACCGACAACTCCCTCCGGGCCCGTGGCCTTTCACTGACGACACAGCCATGGCCTGTTCGGTGGTGGAGGCCCTGCAGCAGCGGGGCGGGCTGGACCCGGACGACCTCTTCGAGCGGTTTGCCCGCCGCTACCGGGCTGACCCCAATCGAGGCTACGGCCCGGGGATGATTCTGCTCTTTCACCTGGTTGGGCAAGGCATGACCTGGGAAACCGCCGTCCGCGATCTGTTCGGGGACGGCTCGGGTTCGTTCGGAAACGGAGCGGCCATGCGGGTCGCCCCGGTCGGCGCCTATTTCGCCGAGGACTACGATCAGGTGGTGGCCCAGGCCCGGGATTCGGCCCGGACGACCCATGCCCATCCCGAGGGTATCGCCGGCGCGGTGGCAGTCGCGGTTGCGGCGGCAGCCGCAGTTCGGGGCGAGGTCGACCTGTTCGGGCCGGTCCTCGAGCGCACGCCCCCGGGGCTGACCCGCGACGGTCTTGAGCGGGCTCGCAAGCTCGAGGCCTCGCCTCAGGAGGCGGCTCGGGAGTTGGGCTCGGGCCAGCAGGTTACCTCCCAGGATACCGTGCCTTTCTGCCTTTGGTGCGCCTCGCGCTATCGGGAGAGCTACGTCGAGTGCTTCTGGTCAACTCTGTCCGGCCAGGGGGACCGAGATACGACGTGCGCCATTACCGGGAGCATCGTGGCCCTCTCGGCCGACGACCTCCCGGACGAATGGCTGGCCCACCGCGAGCCGCTGCCCGGCTGAGGGGGCCTGTGGACAGGGGGCCAGCCGGTCCTTTCTCAGTCAATCGCAACGGCGCTGATCGCCGCCGGCCACCTTCTTCTCAGGCAGTCTTTCGCGCCCGATGGGCGGCCCGCAGCCTCTTCTTCTTGCGCCGTACGACCACCCCGCCCACCTTCACGTTTTCTCGCGTCTCCTGCACCGATCCCGGGGCCGTCTCGGTCTTGGGCCGGCTCAGGCTGGCCCGCGCCTCCTCGGGGCTGTCGCGCAGCACGAGCGTCTGCAGGAAGCGCTGCACCAGCTCCTCCTCGCTGCCGCTCAGAGTGCCGTACTCCAGCCCCTGGCGGATCATCACGTAAGTTTCGCGGGCCTGCTCGGCCTTGCCCATGGCCCCCAGCGCATCCAGCAGGATGAGCAGGGGACCGGCCGCCCGGGTGAGGTTCTCGCCCGAGCGTCGGTTCTCCAGCACGGCCCGGTAGTCGTCGGCCAGGCCGTCGTAGCCTTCCTGGCGTTTGCCGGCGCGGTGCAGCTTGCTCAGCTCTTCCACGCGGGCCTCGAAGGGTGAGCCGTCCACCTGCGTGCGCGCAAGCTCGAGGCACTTCTGGGCCAGCTCCGTCTCGGCCCCCCCCATCACCAGCTGCATGAACGCCTGCTCCGAGCGCTGGCGGGCCGGCTCGAAGCGGATCTTCTCGGGCAGCTCCTCGCGCAGGAACTTGACCGCTTCCCGGGCCGAGTCCGAGCCGATGGCCCGCGAGAGCTCCAGGGCCCGCTGGTGCTCGCGCTTGAGCTCGGGACCGGGCAGGTTGAGGTCCACCAGGTCGTCGTAAAGTCGGCGCGCGTCGTAGAAATCTTGCTTCTTGTCGGCCTTGATCAGGTCCAGGCAGAGGTTGGCGCGCTCTTCCAGGCTGAGCCCCTGCACCGGCCTGGCCGCCTCGCTGACCACGTCCTCCACGTTGCTCTCGATGATCGCGCCCGCCTGCACGGCCGGCCCGAGCACCCGCTGGTCGAGCAGCTGCCACTCGCGGTGGGTGGCCCGCAGCGACTCCAGGTCGGCGGGGGTGAAGGAGTTGATCTCGGCCACCTCGGTCTTGTGCTCCACCAGCTTGACGGTGTTCCCCTTGAGCGCAGCGGTGTACCAAGAGAAAGGCTGCTCGTCGCGCTCGCCCAGCCCGTAGGTGGAGCCCCAGCAGGTCAAGGTCATGCCCTCTTCGCGCAGCGCCTTCAGGCCGCGGGCCAGCTCGGGATTCTCCAGGCCCTGGGTGCTGCCCGACCCGTAGAAGAAGTCCACCGCCGGCAGCGTCTCGGCCTCGGCCCACATGCTGTCCTCGGCCAGCACGTGAGAGGCGGGCGGCTGGAGCTTGACCTCGTTGCCGCGCGAGTAGTGGGGCAAGCCCCGGGTGACCGTGCGGTAGGCGTCCAGCACCGTGGCCGGGCGGCTCTCGCCGTCCCGCTTCACTTGCAGCTGCCAGCCCTGCCCGGCCAGGCGCTGCAGGGCCGGTCCGGCCGGCTGCACCGGCTCCGAGCCCGTCAGAGCCGAAGCATCCCTGAGGTCGGCCAGGTTGCCAAGCTGCCAGCTCTCTCCGGCGAACTGCACCGTCAGGGGGCTGGCGAACTCGGGACCGCTCTTGAGAATCTGCTTGAGGGCTCTCTCCGGATGCAGCTCCCCGCCCTGTTTTTGAATCCCCCGCAGCACCTCCAGGATGCCATCCTTCTGCACCCGGGTGAGCACCTTGCCGAGCGGCCCCGGCACCGAACCCCCGCTCATCACCTGGGCCGTCTCAAGCGAGGTCCAGAGCAGCTCGCGGGGCGTGGGCACAGGGGCCTGGGCCAGTTGCACCGAGTCGGCGGGCGCGGCACTGCTAACCGGACGGGCAACCGGCGGACGGCAGGTCGGGAGCGCGCTCTGCAGGGGGGAGATGACCATGGCCCCTATTCAGCCACACCCATCGCCCCGAGAGGTTACCCTTTCGTTAACAGGGCTATTCCCCGGCCATCCACCAGTGGCTCCCGGTGATCAGCCCGTCGCGGTACCAAAAGCACAGGAAGTCGTGCCCGCCTCGCCAGTGGTAGACCAGAATGCGCTGGGTGCCCTCCCCGCATCCCCCTCCGGCCATCGCCCACAGATTCGAGCCCGGGGCAGCGGCCTTGTCCGGCGGCCCCATCAGCTCCTCCACCTCCACGGCCCGGTGGCGACCGTCCCCCAGCAACTCGCCCAGCCGCCCCATCACCCGGTGCTTGCGCCCGTCCCACGAGTCCACCGCCTCGACCCACCGGTCCCCGCCCGAGAACCAGCCTCGCACCTCACGCAGCTGGCGGTACTCGCGGGCCAGAGTGACCAGGTCTTCGGCCCGCGCGGGTAGCACCAGGAGGATAGCGACCAGGAGCAGAGCGCGCATGCTGTATCCTTGCCCTCCGAGGTTGCCGATCCCTGGCGAAATGCCTGAGGAGTCAGCGCACGAGGCGAATTTCCAAATCCAGGCTCAGCTGCTCCCAGATCTGGTCCGCGGTCAAAACCGGCAATCGAAGGCGCCTGGCCAGGGCCAGACAAGCCCTGTCGCCCAGGGAGAGGCCCAGCGGCCGTGTGATGGGTCGAAGTCGCGCGGCCTCCAGCGAGTCCTCCGGTAGGAATGGCTCCAGGGCAATGAGTTGCCCGATGATCCCACGTGCCCTGAGATCCGATTCGATGTCCTCAGCGGACTGGCCGTTGGCCTCAAAGAAGCTCAGAGCCTCAGCCCAGTTCACAGTGCTGAGTGCGCCCCCTGTGCGCAGGTTGTCTCTGACCACCTGCGCTCCCGGCTCGAGTCGCAAGAACGCCAGCAGCGCCGAGGCATCCAGAACCGTCACTTATGGCCCCAATCTTGCTTTCGGTCCCGCAAGAATTCGTCCACTGTCCCCTGCGCGTGGCGATAGTGACCCATCGCGTCGTCCAGGACGGATTGAGCCCGGACCAGTCGCACCGATCCATCCGGCTCTGGCACAAGCAAGACCAGGTCCCCCGCCTGAATCCCCAGTTTCCTGCGCAGCTCCGCCGGAAGAACCATGCGCCCCCGATCACCGATCTGGACAACGTGTGCCACATCGAAGAGTATACCACTCTCAAGAAATTCCCACAACGCTGGCGGCGAGGAGCGGGTGCGAGGGTCTGGTCCAACGACGACGCTCCCCTTTCCGGCGAGTCTATCAGGCTCCATCGCCCTGCTTGATGGCGAGAGCGATCAGACTGCCCAGGGCAGGGCAGCTCGCGCTCGAGAAGGCTCTGCACCTGAGGCGCCCGGGATCAGAGCCTGGTCGCTTTGACTCGCCATCAGCTTCCTTTCAGGCCGGCCTGGTAATCTGCAGGCGATGGTCCTTCCTGTCTCCTGGTCCTTGCCGTTCACGACCCGCCCCAAGAGCTCTGGCGCTGCTGCCGATCCGCAGGGCGACTGCGAGCCGCTGGCCCGGGTGGCTCTGGAGAGAGTGTGCCAGACGGTGCAGGCGGCTGGCAAGGTTCCAACCGCCGTCCTGCCCGGAATGGTGGCGGGAGCAGCCCACGGGGCCAGCGGTGGCCTCACAGAGAAGCAGCTCGTCCGGGTGCTCGAGGTGGCCACGGGTGTTCAGCTTGCGGTCCTGGCCGCTCTGACCCGTGGTCGAGGCAAGGGCAAGACGCGCGTTCAGCCGGTGACCAGCTCGGCGCTCAAGATCGGCAAGCAACTCCTCGCGCCTGGCGGGGATCACGACAGGGTGGCCCGCGAGCTGGCCGCCCACAAACCGGAAGGCAACCTCGTCGAGCGGGCCGTGAAGGGTGCGGGTCAGGGCGTGAGGACAGCTGTGGCGGAGGGAATCTCCACCGCCTGCGCCGAGGGCCGCGGGGATGCAGCCGGTCTGTGGGAGGGCACCCGGATGGTGCCGGTCATCTTGCAGGAGGGGGAGGACCCGAAGAGCTGGTGGGCCAGCCTGGCGGGCGGCGCCACGGCCGTCTTGCTCTTCCCGGGGGCGGTTGCGGACGGGCTGGTCATCGCCCTGGACCAGGAGCAACTGGCCTCTCCCTTGCTGGTGGGAGCAGGCTCAGTGGCCGCCGTGGTCATCGTGGGAGCGTCCACGCTGGGAGCGCCCGTGGCTCTGGTCGGTGGAGGGCTGGCCCTGGCGGCCTCCCTGAAAGGAGCCCGAGCCACCCACGAGCTGGTGGAGGAGAGCATCCAGAAGCTGGAGAGCACGGCCCCCGATCTGGGTGACCCCGTGGCCAATGAGCGGCGCGATTTCATGGGCGCGCTGGTGGTGAGCGGGGCGGCCGGCGCGCGGGGTGGCTACCTCTCCTGGGCCTGAGGCCTGTCCTGGCGCAGGTAGGGAAGCAGCTTTCCCGTCTGCACCAGGCTGCGGGCGTAGATCAGGCGCTGGACCGCTCCTACCAACGACACGGTGGCCATCAGCCAGAGGGCCAGCTCGGCGCTCTGGCTCCAGCCCAGCGCCAGTAGCAGGATGGAGACGAGCACCAGCGCCACCCGTTCGGAGCGGTCACCCCAGCCAGGCCAATCGTGGTTGTCCGAGACGATCACCAGGCCGGTGCGGGCCTTGACGTAGGAGACCAGGGAAGAGCAGCCCAGAGCTGAGGCAGCCGCCAGCGGAAAGAGGCCGGCCAGGCCAGCCAGCAGAGCCGCGTCCACCACCCGGTCCACCACCGATTCGAGCAGGTTGCCGAAGGGTGTCACCCGACCCTGGAGCGTGGCCACCGGGCCATCCACGAAGTCCACCAGCACTGCAGGCAGGGCCAGGGCCAGGGCCCAGCCCGGCTGGCCATGGAGGATCAGCCCGGCCGCTCCCAGGGAAAGGGGGACGGCCGACAGGGTGAGCAGGTTGGGGGGGATGCCGGTAGCGGCGATGGGGCGAGCCAGACCCATCTTGACCGGCATGACCGCCTGGCGCAGCTGGTTGAGCATGCCCTTTCAGCGGCGCTTCCAGACTGCCGACCAGGAGCGCTTCTGGTTGAAGATCTTCACGCTGTCCGAGTCGGCGCGGTAGAGGCCCAGCACCCGCTCCTCTTTGGCGTCGTAATAGAACTCGCTGTCGGAGGTCCAGTGGGCCGTGTACTCGGCGGGCGGGCCGCTCTGGTTGTAGACCTGGACCAGAAAGGTCTCCGGCTGGCCCGAGTAGGCAACGGCAACCTCCTTGCCGCTGGAGGAGACCCAGTAGCCGACGACCCGATCGCTGCGAGGTTGCCCGGTCTGGGCCAGCACTGCAACCTGAAGCAAGATGACCAGAAGAAGACGCTTGAGCATTGGCCGGCTTTCGTCACGGGGTCTCGTTCAGCCTGCGCTGGATGTGGCTCATCATCAGGCCTGCTCCTGCACCGGGGTCAGGCAGTCCGGCCCCTCGTGGGCCGGAGAGTTGACCACGGGAGAGACGGCGTAACTCTCCATCTCATCGGCGGGATAAGGCCGCAGGAGCCCCTGCAGCGCCTCGGGGCTGGCATCGTGGTCGAGCCAGAGGGTGCGGGCCTCTCGGGGCAAGATGACCGGCATGCGGTCGTGCAGCCGGCTGACCAGAGCGTTGGCATCCGTCGTGATCAGGCTGCAACTGCGCACGGTCTCACCCTCGGCTGGCCGCCAACTGGCCCACAGGCCGGCGAAGGCGAAGGGGCGGCGGTTCTTCAAGCCGATGAAATAGGGCTGCTTGCGCCGATTGGCGGTCGTCTGCCACTCGTAGAATCCGTCTGCCAGGACCAGGCAGCGCTTGCCCTCAAAGGACTTTCGAAAAGCCGGCTTGGAGGCCACGCTGTCGCTGCGGGCATTGATCAGCTTGCTGCCGATCTTGAGATCCCTGGCCCAGAACGGCACCAGACCCCAGCGCAAGAGCTGGATCTTGCCTGGCTCGCGGTCGCAGATGACCGCGGCCCCCTGGGTGGGAGCCAGGTTGTAGCGTGGCTCGAAGTGCTCGTCCACCTCTTGCACCCCGAACTCCTCGATGAGCTGCTCGGGCCTCGCCGTGAGCGTGATGCGGCCGCACATTACTGCATCTTGAAGCGGGTCTCTTGGAGCACGACTTCCAGGTTCTGGGTGGGGATGGCGATCTTGACCACCTGGTTCTTCTCGTTGAGGAAGAAGGCCATCCCTCCGTCCGACTCCAGTCGCCAGACCTGCATCTCCTCGCCGTCCGGGCCGGCCAGCGGCTCTTGTCCGCGCACCTCGAGCACCATCTCGCGGGTCCGCAGCTCTTCGGGCACGAAGATGTGGAACGTGTATTTGTCACCCACGTTGTAAGTCTTGCCGGATTCGGGTTTGGGGGTCTGGCCCACCACCAGGGCCCACTGGGAGAGGAAGCGCTGGTCGGTCAGGTAGGTGCCCTGTGAGAAGGGCACCTCGCGCACCACCGGTCCGCTTTTCTCCTGGCGCTCTTGACGGGCCACGTCGCGGCTGAAGGCAAAACTCTGCTCCATGGTCTTCTGGCCGTTCTCCAGGGCCTGCAGCTTGAACTCCAGGGGCAGACCGCGAGTATCCACAAAGAGCTCGGAATCGGCTTTATAGGGTACTGTCTGGGCCTGGTTGATCTCGGCGGCAGCCTGGAAGACGTAGCCTTCCTTGTCGCCCCGCACCACCAGCTCGGTGATGCCGGCCGTCTCTTGACCGATCTTCTGGCCGTCCTTGACGATGGTGTAGACTCGCTCCTCACCCACCGGCCAGCTCAGCTCGCTGTTGAAGAAGGCCACCTTGCTCGGAGCGCGGGGGGCGTAACTGATCACCTTGACATCCAGGCTCTGCACGTCCCCGCTCTCCCAGAGGGCGATGTGGCTCGCTCCCACGTGCCCCTGCTCCTGGGTGGTCGGGTCGAAGGGGGTCCAGCCTTCGTTCGGGCCCAGCCAGATCTCGGCCCAGTGATGGGGGACGAAGGAGCCGTCACGGAACAACAGTCCCCCCACCCGACGCGCGGGCAGCTTCGCCGCCCGCGCCATGGCCACCAGCACCAGGGCTTTGCTCTCGGGGTTGCCCACGCCGCTCTCCAGGGCGTAGCGGGCCGAGGGCAGCGAGACCCCCTCCTCGATCTGCGACTGCACGTAGTTGCAAAGCCGGCGGGCCGCCGAGTAGGTGTTCTCGGCTTTCCAGGTCAGCTCGAGCGACTTGTTGACGATGGGAGAAAAATCCGATTCCACGCCGGGACCGGGCTTGAGGTAGGGAGCCACATCCTCGGGCACCGCATCGCGATAGGGATAGGGTGTGCGGCGCTCGCTCTCGATCGGCACCGAGCGCACCACCACGCGCCCCTTCATGTACCCCTCGCGCAACTCGCCGGTGAAATACTGGCGATAGCCGGGTACTTTGTGATCGGCAAACTGCCCGCCCCGCAGCGAGATCTCCACGTCGGCCTCCAGGGCCGTGAGCTTCTCGGGGTCCGGGAAGAAGACGTTGGAGGCGCGCACCTTGCGGGGCCAGAGGTCGAGCCCTTTGGAGGCCTCTACCTTCTGGATGACCTTGGGATCGGAGACCCGGCGCAGAACCAGGCCCCGCCCGATCTCGTTCACTTCCAGCAGCTCCAGGTTGGGCTCCGACACGCGCACGGAGGCCAGCAATTCACCCTTCAGGTCGGTGATCACATAAAGGCGGGTGCTCACGTCCTTGCCGCCCCATTTGATCTTCTCGATCTTGGGGGCGTACACGACGATCTGCCCGCTGCCACGCAGAATCGGATCGTAGGCTGTGAGCACTCCCCCGTTGACGGCCGAGCGGATCAAGAGCCAGTAGTGCTCGGGGAAGGTGTCCAGAGCCCCCCACAGGTTGTTGAACAAAAGGCGCGGGGTCTCGCCCTGCGGGAAGCTGAACAGGTGCTGCTGCTGGATCTTCCCGGCTGTATTGGTCTGGGCGATGGCCCCCTCGGTGTAGACGCACTCCAGGCCGAAGATGTCGTCTTTCTTGCCTGAGCCCTGCTTGCAGGTGAAAAGCGACGGCTCCAGGGTCTTCTTCTCCACGATCAGCTTGGATTGGAAGACGGTGTCGGTCACCCCTCCCACGCCCAGCTTGATGCGGCCGCGCGAATCGAGGATGTAGTACTGCTCCCCCGCCAGGCCCATGGAGCCGGTCACCTGATACATCGAGAAACCGACCAGCTTGTCATCGTAGAGGATCTCGAAGAGGGCGGCATTGCCCACGGGAAGATTGGCCTTGACCACGACCGGGCCCGCCGGCATGGGCCGCGGGGCCAGGGGAGCGGGCCGGGTCGCATCGGCGGGAGGCTCGTCGGGAGACATCTCGGTCGGCTCGAAATCTTCATCCGGGTCGGGGGGGGCATCGGGCATGTCTGGCAGCACCAGGGGAGGCAGGGAGCCCGGGGTCGAGGTGGGCTGAGAGGCAGGCACAGCCGGGGCCGGCACGGCCGTGGTGTTGGGCGCTCCCGCCGGGGGCTGGTCGGGCTCTTGAGCCGGTGCGCCAGAGACCAGCAGCCAGAAGGCCAGGATGAGGCTCAGGGCCAGGCGGCTCGGGCGCCCGGACGGTGTATGCTGGCCTGCGGAGGCGGCCGGAGGACCCGGGCGAGCCGATCTCCCGAAAAGCTTGCGAGCGTAATCCACTAACATCGTTTCCTATGCCTCAACGGAGTTCTCCTGACCTTCCCGCAGCCGTCGCAGAGCGAGAGCCGGATCTTCTGCTGTCACCAGCGATTCGCCTACCAGAAAGGCATCCATTTCCGGCAGCTCCTCGAGCTCGAGACGACTGAAGAATCCACTCTCGCTGACCCGGACGACCGCGGGGGGCAGGCGCGCTCCCAGTTTCTGAGAGATTTTCCGGTCAACTTGAAAACTGGTCAGGTTGCGGTTGTTGATTCCGACCAGGGAGGGGCTGAGGGGGAGAGCCCGCTCCAGCTCGGCCTCGTCGTGCACTTCGACCAGGGCGGCCATCCCCAGCTTGCGGGCCAGCGATTGCATCTCTGCCAACAGCTCGTCGCTCAGGGCGGCTACGATGAGCAGCACGGCGTCGGCCCCCATGGCGCGCGAAGCATATATTTCCCAGGGCTCGAGCAGGAAATCCTTGCGCAGGACGGGCAACTCGACGGCCTGGCGAGCGGACTTCAGGTCGGCGGAGTGGCCCTGGAAGTGCTCTGTTTCGGTCAGAACCGACAGGGCGCAAGCGCCTCCGGCCGCATAGCGGCGGGCCAGGTCGGCCGGGTCGAGGGAGCGGTTGAGCACCCCTCGTGAGGGAGAGGACCGCTTGATCTCGGCGATGATGCGGGGCCAGGGGCCCGCCTTGAGAGCGGCGGCAAAGTCGCGGACCGGCCCGGCCGCCGCGGCCGCCTGCTCGAATTCGCGCTGGCGGGCCGGACCTGACTGAAATTCGCTCGACTGCCGACGCGTATTCAGAATCTTCTCGAGGTACATTCTCGCGGCCCGCGTTTTCGGCCACCGGGGCGGGAATCCTCCGCCCCGTGTAGGATTTGGCGGCGCGGTGGGCAAAGCTGCCGCCCATGGTGACCTGCCGTTTGATCCTGGCCGACCAGCCCGAGTTCGAGCAGGCCTTGCAGTTGCGCCACATGGTCTTTGTGGAGGAGCAGGGCGTGCCTCCCGAGCTCGAGCGCGACGAGCATGACGGCTCGGCTCACCATGCGATGGCTTTTCAGGACGAGCGGTTGCTGGGCACGGCCCGGCTCGTGAGAAACGGAGCCCGAGGCAAGATCGGGCGTGTTGCAGTTTTGAGCCAGGCGCGCGGCCAGGGGACCGGGGTCGAGCTGATGCGGTTTCTGGAGCAGCAGGCGGGCCACATGGGTCTCTGCGAGCTGTACCTCGATGCCCAACTGGCTGTGATCGCTTTTTACGAGCGGCTGGGTTACTCCGCTGAGGGCGAGACTTTCCTCGACGCCGGCATCTGGCACCGGCGCATGCGAAAGCAGCTGTGATCGAGCCTGAGGAGCTGACCGGGCTCGAGCTGCATGGACGCTTCCGACTGGCCCAGTATCAGGGGTCGGGACAGTTCAGCCGGGTCTTCGAAGCCGAGATCCTGGCCATGGGTCGGGGAGTGGGGCGGTGCGCGGTCAAGATCTTCCAGCTCAAGCCCAACGCCCTTCGCGATGAGGTCAATGAAGAGCTGCAGTCGCTGCTGGGCCTCAAGCACCCGGGCCTGGTGGCCATGCAGGCCCTGGGCGAGTTGGAGGAAGAGGAGAGGCGCATTTACTGCGTGGTGGAGCTGGGCAACAACACGCTGCGCCGTCACCTGGCCCGTGTGCGCCAGATGCCCGAGAACGAGGTGCGCAACCTGGCCCGCAGCCTGGCCGAAGCGTTGGAGTATCTGCACATCCATCGTCGCGTGCACGGTGAGCTTCGCACCGGCAACGTGGTGCAGTCGGTGGAGGTGTGGAAGCTCTCCGACTATGAGCTGCCCCGGATCAAAGGGCATCTGGTGCGACTCGAAGCGGGCTCGGACACCCTGCACTACGGTGCGCCGGAAGGGGTTCTGGGTCGACCCGTGCCGGCCTCCGATGTCTGGAGCCTGGCCTGCGTTCTGCACGAGGCCCTGACCTCGCACCATCCGTTTGCGCACCTGGCCGGGTCCACTCCCTCCGAGCTGGCTTACCGGTCCGAGCAGGAGGGCCCCAACCTCGACCAGGGGCTGTCCGATGACTGGCGAGAGCTCTTCATCGCCTGTTTTCGGCCCGAGCCGTCCACCCGCTGGACCGAGCGGCAGATTCTGGAGTGGCTCGATGGGAAGTCTCCCGAGGCCGAGGAGCAAGAAGAGCCCGCCCCTGCGCCCGATCCCGAGCCCGTCGAGATGGAGATCAAGCCCTTCAAGCGCCCGGAGAAGAAGAAGGGCACCATCGAGCTCGAGCCTGTGCCCGTGCCGGCCCCGGAGCCTTTGCCGCCGCCGCCTCCCCGGAGGGTATCCCCTGCCCTGGTGGCGGGTCTGGTGGCCCTGTCGGTGCTCTTTGTCCTGGTCGTGGGGGTTTTGCTCTGGAAAGGCCCCAGGCCCGACCCGGGGCCCTCGGCGACGCCATTGACGCTCTACCCGATGCCCTTCGAGGCTCCCACCCTTAACAACACCGGCCGCATTCTCGGGAGCGAAGCCGGGGAAGCCCAGGGCTACGCTGAGACGCTGACGGGCTCGGATGCCATCGAAATGGTGCTGTTGCCGGGTGGAGATTTCACCATGGGGGTGCCCGAGCTCGAGCCCGAGTCGGAGCCCCATGAAGGGCCTCCTCACACCGTCCAGCTCAGCTCTTTTTTCATTGGCCGACGCGAGATCACCCAGGAGCAGTGGAAGGCGGTGGCCGGGCTTCCCCAGGAGAAGATCCCCCTGGTGCTCGAGCCCTCCGAATCTCGCGGGGACCAGCTCCCGGTCGAGTCGGTCAGCTATGAGGACGCCCTGGAGTTTTGCCGTCGCCTTTCCCGGCTTTCGGGGCGCACCTACCGCCTGCCGACCGAGGCCGAATGGGAGTATGCCTGCCGGGCCGGTACCAGCTCTCCCTTCTGCTTCGGGCCCACCATCAGCCCCGAGGTCGCCATCTACAATCCCACCCAGGCTTATGGAGAGGGACCCGTGTTGAGCGAGCCCAGGTTGTCTGCGGCCCCGGTGGGGGAGACGGGCGCGGCCAACCTGTTCGGTCTGCTCGACATGCACGGGAACGTCGAGGAGTGGTGTCTGGACTACTACGGCCCCTACTCCGGCGAGACCGAGAAGGACCCGCGCGGGCCCGAGAAGGGATCCGAGCGCGTCCTGCGGGGCGGAGGCTGGTTCAGCTACGCCTGGAACTGCCGCTCGGCGGCCAGAGCCCACGCCCGACCCGACCGGGGCAGCAACTACACGGGGTTCCGAGTGGTCGCCGAGGTACCCGACGCCAAGAAATAAAGGTAATGCCGGGCGTTGTGAGGACAGGCCCCCACTCGCCCAGCTTCTGCTCCTGGATTTCTGTGAGCTTGAGTCGAATTCTGCCTCGGGGAGGCCTCCAGAACAGTCGTTCTCTCCTCAGCGATAGGAGCCCGAGGCTCGGTAGTCCTCGGTGTCGTGGCTCAGGAGAGTCTGGATTCCCAGCTCTGCAGCCACGCGGCTGGGTTTGGCCGGGCTGCCAGCCGAGGTCTCGAAGTGACGCTAAAAACACGTAAACGACTTTCAATTGGCGTCGACCAGGAATCCGACCCGGTTTCCCAAAGCACTCTGGCGTGCGCTGCGCTTACTGCTCGAGTGAAGCCTGCTTCGACCTCTACAGCGCTCGGCCCAGATGCCATCGCCACTGGCGCTACCAGTGTGGGCTCTGCCTGACCGTCCACCACTTTGCAGGACTGATCCACTGTCCTGAGGAGGACGATCTTTTCTGCTCTCATTGTGCCCTGGGCGACCTGTGCCCTTACTGCGGCGAGCCCCACGCGGCCAGGGACGGGCTCGACTGCGCCCGACGCCTGGTACCCGATCCACCGGGGCTGGTGCGGCGCTTCCAACCCGGGGATGGATTCTTCCCTGCCCTCGAGAGCCCCGAGTACGCCGATGTGGAAGCTCAATGGAGCGGTAACGCCGAGGCCTGGACGCAGAGCCTGGGTAATTTTGGCGATGCGGCTCGTCGGGTCAGCGATCCGAGCCTGCTGGACTTGATGGGCCCACTGACCGGCAAGGACGTGTTGGACGCGGGGGCCGGGGAGGGCTATCTCAGTCGCCTGATGTTTCGCCAGGGCCCGGGGCGCCTCGTGAGCCTGGAGCTCTCGCACAAACTGCACGAGCGCGCCCGCACGGCTCAACCGGACGGTATCGAGTACATCCAGGGCTCGGTTTGCTCCATGGGAATGCTCGCGTCGGGCAGCTTCGATTGCGTGGTGGCAAACAATGTGATGATGTATTGCTCGGATGCGAGCGCAGCCGTACGGGAGTTTCACCGCGTCTTGCGTCCAGCTGGCGCGGCCGTGGTCAGTTTCAGCCATCCCTGCTTCGCCGGACCGGTATCCGCCGCTGTGATCGAGCCGCCCGACAGTCCGCTGGCAGAGGATTCCGTCTGCCGGGTGGTGGGGGGGTATTTCGACCGCTCTCCGCGGGGCTTCTTCCAACCGGGCTACCATTCCAAGATCACCTTCTTTCCGCGCACCCTGACCGATTACTTCCAGATCTTCCGGGGGGCGGGGTTTACGGTGACTCACCTGGTCGAGCCGGAGCCGCCGGCAGCGGCCGCGGTCGCTCCGCGGTTCTCATCCCTGCCGCTCTCAATTCTCTTTCGGCTGTCCAAGGAGCGATCGCAGGAAGGGCTGACGTCCGGCTGAGCCGCGATCGTGGTCGTTGAGGGAAGAGCCGATCGGGAGCGATGCTTCTTCTTGACCGGCATCCCGCCCGAGCCAGCTTGCCTCCCCGGCTGGAGCCTTGCGGGAGGCCCGCCTGGCCTGCTCAATGGCTATGGAACGCCACGGGCTAAATCTTCCTTGAGCCTTCTTCAGGTTCTGCTCGGCTGTCGAGGTAGTTGAGCGCGGCCGTCAGGGCGTGACTGACATAGTCACAGCGAACCTCGGCCCTGTTCAGCGAGCCCCGGACTCCTCCCACGAAGTCGGGCGAGGCCAGCAGAGGCGCGTCCTCGGGTCGCAAGCGCAGTCGCTCCAAGAATCGGAAGGCATTCTCGCACGACTTCCAGCGACCGGCCCGAGCCATTCCCTCTGCGATAAACCCGGTGTGGAAACTGAATCCGTCTGGATCCAGGTCGCACAGAAAGGCGCCGCTTGCGCGATGCTGCAGGGCCTCGGCCCAGTCCGCCATTTCTTGCACCAGATCGGCCGCCTCGGGCACCAGACTCCAGGCTTGCGCGTGCCAGCCGACCATCGCCCAGGGATGGCACAGACGGAAGCGACGACGGTAGAAGGTCAGGCTGCTCTCGAGATCCGGCAACGGGAGATTGCGCCTGTGGGCCCTCGTGATTAAACCAAGGAGGACGGCGCCGCTCAGACAATCGAGCTCCAGCTCGACTCCTCTAGCTCGCGGTCCTTCCACGATTCGTCCGTCGTTTTGGATGAGCCGCCCAAGAAGCTCCGCCAGAACGGCCTCCGCCTCGTGCTCCTCGGGACTCTCGAGCAACACGAGCATGAGGAGAGCATCGGCCAGACGAGAGCCGCCCGCCAGACCCGCCGGCGTGAGCAACTCGAGGCAGGTTTGCTGGCCGATCTCTGCTGCCCGGGCAAGCTTTTCGTCGTTCAGCAGACGGGCCGCTCGAGTCAGGGCCCAAAGCGCATGCAGCCGTTTTGCGGGCGCTCCCTGCGGCTGCGAGTGACCCGTGCAAACCTCAACCCGGAGAATTGGCAAGCCGTCGTTGTTCTTTGCCAGAAAGCGCGCCAGCGGGGCCGGGTTGTCCAGGAGCGTCCGTGCGCCAGTCGAGCGACGCGGGAAGCCGAAATCGAGCCCCCAGAGCTTATCGCCTCTCCGGAGCCAGCTGATGGTTGGAAGAAGGGTCCAGTGGGCCGTCGCCTTCGGAGGAAGCCCGGCTTTGAAGAGCAATTGCTCGGCCGTGGCGCGAAAGTCCCAGCTGCGGTGCACGCTGACGTGATTGAGAAAGAGGGCCTGCCGATCGGGTGTGGCCAGGGCCAGCGAGTCGAGTCCACGGCGCAGGCGGGAAGCGCACTCGGTGCCCCCTTCTCCAAGCCAGAGTTTTTCATACAGCAGGCTTACCAGCACCGCAAACCCTCGGACCGGGACGCCTCGCCGTCGCTCGAGGTAGCGTTCGTCCTCAAGGAGCGCGGTTCGCGCCGCCCGGCGCAGGCATTCGTCCAGGCTCCCTTCGTAACTCACTCCGCATCCAGCCAGACCGTTTCGGTAGAGAGAAACGGAGAGCCCGAACAAGGGCTGCCCCAGGAGGTCCTCGGGTAAGGGCTCGCCCTCCGGCTCGCTCCCGGTGGCCAGCGATTCCAGGTGCTGCAGGGCTCGCTGTGTGATCCGGTCAGCCAGCTGGCGGTCGCTCAGCCAGGACGGCTCCTCGCTCTTCGGGCTTCCGAAGGAGGGCCAGGTATGGCCGGGCTCGACGCACTTGGTCAGCGTGTGCGTCAGCAGCACGTGCGGCTCCTCCACCCCCAGCCCGGCGTTCTTGAAGCGGGCGTGCCGATATTGCTCGAGCTCGTCGGTAAACACCTCGGTGTTCGGGAGGGCGCCACCGACGCGGTAGGGCAGGTCCGTGCTCCTCACCACCAGCCCCCGGTTCCAGTAGTCCAGGTCGGCGGGCAGGGTCGGCTCCAGCGGCCCGAAGAAGGTCACGCAGATTTTCACTGCGCTGAGATCCAACTCGAGGCCTGCCAGGGTCATCGCGGTCGCAACCACCAGATCTCTGCCCGGGACGCTCTCTGCCGAGTCGAACAGCCAGTATCCCAGACGGGCCAGTTTCTGGTCGGTCGAGATTTGACGTAAACTCACAAAGACGCCGCCCCGCCCATCGTATACCCGGTCAAAAGCCCGCGGAGGCTGGGGAAGTTGGCCCGTGCCGAGGAGGATGCGAGCCGTCTCACGGACTGCGACGGCCGGATGAAGGCCTTCCGGCAAAATCTCCGGGCCGAAGACGACGTTTCGATAGGGTGGGATGAGCTCTGGGTGCTCTCTCCCGAGGTCCTGGTGGACATCGTACAAGATCTCCACGCGGTATCCCAGGCCCCGCAGCAAATCAACCCCGCCGCGGTGTTTAAAACCCACCAGGGCCAGGCACCCCTCCACCGTGAAGCCTTCCTCCTCCAGGGAACGGATCGCTTCGAGCATCGAGCTTCCGGACACCAGGCTGTCATCAATCACCACGACCGGAATTTCCCGATCACCCGGCCCATCGATCTTGCGCAGGCTGCCGTGGGTCTTGCGCTCCGTGCGGATCGAGAGGGCGCCAAGGGGCTCGGTCGCCTGGCTCAGGCAGGCCACGACCAGGGGCAGGCCCGTATAGCCGTAACTGGCTACCTGGCGGGCGCGGAAGTCCTTGAGCCGTTCCCAAAGGCAGCGACCTAGCACGGGGGTAGCCCGTCCATCCAGACTTACGTCCCACGTGTAGAGGATCCAGGGCGGACTCCCGCCCCCACCCCGATAGGCGAGTGGGTTGCCGGGCGAAGCGGAGAGGAAGGCGTGCTGAGTGAGCAGCTGCCTCAGGGTCTCGCGGTCGCTCACCGCAGAAGGCAGTCCGCGAGGGCGCTGGCAATGGGGAGACCAAGCGACCTCTCCATCCAGAACCACTCCCCGTAAGGATTCAGGTCGAGGAAAAAGTCGTCGGCGAAATCCAGAGTCGCAAACGTCAGTTCGAGAGACTTCATCAAGCTCTGAATCCCATCGTTCTGAGCCGTGTTGAGGGAGCAGGCCTGCCAGGGCCGGGTGGCGCCACGCCTCCAGTCCACGCCCCGCGCGTCAGAATCCTCCAGGCTGACCGCGAAGACCTGACCATCGACAAAAACGCACCGGATATCCCGACGCTTGGGCACATAGCGCTGAATCAGGCGCGGCACGAAGCGAAAGTCCACCGAGTCCGCCTGGAGGTGTTCCTCGGTCAGGCATTGAGCGCGGTGCACCCCGGGACCCGGCTCGGCGGACGGCAAGGCCGGGATCAGCCAGCGCACCACGCCCGCCCCGTAATGAGCCACAAACTCCCGGGCGGTCTTCAAAGAGTTGGTTACCACCGATTCGGGCACAGGCAGCCCCACGCACCGCGCCGTCTGCGCTTGAAGCAGCCTCGACTGCGCCAGCGAGGCCGACCAGATCGGGTTCACGCAGCGGATCGGTAGAGCCTCGATGGCATTCGACAGAGCTGAGCGAGAGGTCGCTACCGACAGCGCAACCAGGGTAGGATCAAGCTCCGGATTGGGCGCCCCGGGTGCAAAGCGATGCACGAAGATCGAGCCCAGTTGATCGAAATCGATTGCCTCGTTGGCTGTCTCGATCCAGGCGTCCGTCCGCTCGGCTCCGCAGTGCACCGATAACGACTGGTGGCTCGGGAACAAGTCGCTGCAATACACCGAGACGGCGGCCCCGCGCTTCTCGACCTCCTCGGCCACCCTTCGAAGAGCCGGATGGTCGCTGGAGTCGGAAACGAGTAGAACCAATACCTGAAGGCCTTTCTTGCATGGCGGGGCCGACGGGGCCCAGCGTCAGCGAGTGATAGAGGTCAGACTTCGGGGCCTGCGCCACGAGCCAGGTCAAACCAGTGCGGTTTGCGGAATGGCTCGGGAGCCTCGATGCCAGGACTCGGTCCGGGGCCGGGCTCGGGGGCTTCGATGCCGATGGGCCAGGGCCGCGGACGGGGCTCGGGAGCTTCGATGCCAGGACGGGGGCCGGGCTCGGGGGCCTCGATGCCGATGGGCCAGGGCCGC
>JAANMX010000484.1_pt1 | contig 52393 bp, 46 predicted proteins | sample 7279681 | NCBI WGS metagenome assembly JAANMX01 (sample SAMN14094542, study PRJNA606508) | bioreactor metagenome | isolation source: A lab-scale SPAN reactor treating ammonium-rich wastewater day 351 | place: Ireland: Galway | collected 2018-01-01
GTTATTATCGAATTGATGATTGCTATAATCTTGTCTTGGATAATTACGCGCTTTATAGGGTCAGTTGTATTCTCTAATTCGGTTTTGAGCACACTGGCTTCTACTACTTTTTTATTAGCGGCCTGATCTGGGTCGGTGCACGCTGATAAAAATAAAAAAGCTGTAATTGTAATAAGGGTTATATTTTTTAAAGCCATTTTGATCTCGAAATATCTTTTTATTTGAGTAGGAGTATAGTTTTTTTCTGATGTCTTTTTAATTTATTTGCAAAGAAATTTCTCTGCCACACATAATTAAAAAAATTTTCTAATCAAACCGATTGGTCTTCGGGAAGCCGTTCGGGGGCATGCGGCCCGCCGAGGCGCGTGCGCCGACCCACGGGTTGAGGTCGCCGACGAAGGTTTCGCCCGCGCCGTATTTGAAGCTGAGGCCCTTTGTCCAGTTGAAGGTCTTGGCGTCTGACAGCCCGCCATCCTTGAATTTCTGGAGGCGTACGCCCTTGCCCCGGCTCATGACCGGGAGTTCGCCGATTTCAAAGACCAGCATCTTGCGGTTTTTGCCGATGACGGCGATGTGGTCGTCGCCCTCCTCCATGTAGCGGCAGACGGCGGCCTCGGACTTGCCGGAGACGTTGAGGATCTGCTTGCCGCTCTTGGTCTGGGCCAGCACGTCATCGGAGGGAACGATGAAGCCGCGCCCTTCGCTGGAAGCCACCAGAATTTTCGCGCCGGGGCGGAAGACCATGATGCCCGTGATGTCGGCATCGTTGGGGATATCAGCCATCAGGCGCACAGGTTCGCCGAAGCCGCGCGCGGAGGGCAGCTTGTCGCAGCCCAGCGTATAGAAGCGGCCGTTGGTAGCGAAGACGAGGATTTTGTCGGTGGTCTGCGCCTCCAGCGTGAAGCGGCCCCGGTCGCCGTCTTTATATTTAAATTCCTTGGGGTCGTGGCCGTGGCCCTTCATGCCCCGGATCCAGCCCTTGTCGGAGCAGATGATTGTGACGGGTTCCTTTTCGATCATGGCCTCGTTGAGGTCCACGGTGATCGGCGCGGGGGGCTTGCCGATCTTCGTGCGGCGCTTGCCCAGAGCGGTGTCGGGGCCGAACATTTTTTTCAGATCGCCGATCTGTTTTTTGATGTGGCTCCACTGGCGCGCCTCGGACTTGATGAGTTTTTCGAGGCGGTCGCGTTCCTTTTCCTTGTCTTCGAGTTCTTGCTTGATCTCGATTTCCGAGAGCTTGTTCAAGCGGCGCAGGCGCATGTTGAGGATTTCCTCGGCCTGCAGGTCGGTCAGCGTGAAGGTCCTGATCAGCTTGTCTTTCGGATGGTCGTCGAAGCGGATGATCTTGATGACCTTATCGACGTTGAGGTAAATGAGCATGAAGCCCTTGAGCACCTCAATACGGTCCAGCAATTTGTTCAGTTGGAACTGCGAGCGGCGCACCAATACGTCCTGCTGGTGGTCCAGCCAGTTTTGCAGGGCTTCCTTGAGGTTCATGACGCGCGGAACCTTGCCGCCCTCAAGCACGTTCAAATTCATGTTGAATCGTGTTTCGAGATCGCAGGAGCGGAAGAGCGCCTCCATGAGAAGCTCAGCCTCGACGTTGCGGCTCTTGGGCATCAGGACGATGCGCATATCCTCGGCGCTTTCGTCGCGCACGTCGTCGAGCATCGGGATTTTCTTGGTTTCGATCAGATCGGCGATGCGCTGGATCAGCTTGGATTTGTCGATCTGATACGGAATTTCGGTAACGACGATCTGGTACGCGCCCTGTTTGAGTTCTTCCTTGTGCCATTTGGCGCGTACGCGGAAGGCGCCCCTGCCGGTTTCATAGGCTTTGAGTATTTCGGCCTTGCCCTCGACCAGAATCCCCGCCGTCGGGAAGTCGGGTCCTTTGACGATTTTTACAAGTTCCGCCACGCTCGGGTCGCTTTCGAGCATCAGCTCCATCGCCTCGCAGAGTTCGGCGACGTTGTGCGGGGGAATGTTGGTGGCCATGCCGACCGCGATGCCGCTGGAGCCGTTGGCGAGCAGGTTCGGGAAGCCGCCGGGAAGAACGACGGGCTCGACGTCCTGATTGTCGTAGGTCGGGCGGAAATCAACCGCGTTTTCCTCGATGCCTTCGAGCAGGAGCAGCGCGACATCCGTGAGGCGCGCCTCGGTGTAGCGCATGGCGGCGGCGTTATCGCCGTCGATGCTGCCGAAGTTGCCCTGCCCGTCCACGAGCGGATAACGCTGCGCGAAGCTCTGGGCCACGCGGACCATCGTGTCGTAAATCGCGGTGTCGCCGTGCGGGTGGAATTTACCCATGACATCCCCCACCACGCGGGCGGATTTCACGTGCTTCTGGTCCGGCCAGAGGCGGAGCAGATGCATCGCATAGAGAATCCGGCGGTGAACGGGCTTCAGGCCGTCGCGCACATCGGGCAGCGAGCGGCTCACGATCGTCGAGAGCGCGTAGGACAGGTAGCGCTCGGAGAGAATATCGCCGAACTGCTGGTCGATGATTTCTGCGGCGGGAGCGGTGTTTTTATTCTTGGCCATAATATCGTTCAGTTTTTACGCGCTTCAGAGGAACCTAGCCTGCGTCCTTCAGGGGCGCCCGGTGCTCTGTTTTCTCAAAACGCTCGGCAAAACGCAAGTGCAACATGCGCCGGGCCTCGGGAATCCCCTCAGAATGGTGGGTAAAGGCCCAGTGTTCGAGGAAATAGCCGGTCAGGCGCAAACCGGTCAGAATTTCCGTATCGTCCGCCGGACCGCCGTTGGGCTTGAGGAAGGCGGGCAAGTCCAGAAGGCGGGCTTTGTACGTCTCTCCGGCGGCGTAGCTGACCGCCCGGCCCGTCTTGGGGCTGACATAAGCCAGCGTCCGGGAATCGCCGCCCGCCGCGCAGCGGCTCAGGTCGAGCGAGAAGCCGAGTTCCTTTAGGAGGGCGATTTCCCATATTATATAGGCCGCGCCCCATATGTCTTCGCGGAACGTGTCCAGAAGCGCCACGAAGCCCCGGTAGAGGCCGGGGTGGCCTTCGCGTTCGGGCAGGCTCTGGTCGCACAGGGCGCAAGCCGCTTGCAGGGCGGCGAGTTTGAGGGAGTCGCCCAGAAAGGGCGCGGCGGCGCTTTTTTTCAGCTCGAATTTGAAGGTGCCGAGATTTTCCTCGGTCCGGGCCTGCCAGTGAACGTCCACGACGTTGCCGATCTCAAGCGTGCCCCGGTTGCGTGACGAGAACGCGCCATGCAGGAATCCGGCGCGGCGGCCATAGTTTTCCGTAAGGACGGAGACGATCGCGCCGTTCTCCGCGTAACGGCGGGCGGCCAGCACTATTCCTTGATCTTGCCACTGTTCCATGCTTATTGAGTATCGTGATTTTCGGGATAAAAGACCAGAGTCTTTGCGGATGAGTACAACGCGGAACACGGACGCGATCAAGGTCGGCGTCGCCGGGATCGGGGCTATCGGACGCGCAGTATGCCGGGCGTTGCTCTCCGAAACCGGGATCGACGGGTATGTTTTGCACCGGATTTCGGACGTGAAACTTGTAGCGGACCTTCCGGTTGCGAATCTCGATTTTGATAGATTAGCGAAAGAGTGCGATTTGATCGTCGAATGCCTCCCGGCCGCGCAGGTGCCCAAGCTGGCGGACGCGGCGTTTGCGCACGGGCGCGATCTTATCCTCATCAGCAGCGCGGCGCTGTTGCTGTATCCCGAGATACTTGAGAAACAAAAAGGATCAGGCAGCCGGATTTATGTTCCCTCCGGCGCTCTGGCGGGGCTGGACGGGGTGAAGGCGATGCGCGAAATGGGGATCGAGCGGGCGCTGATCGCCTCGACCAAGCCGCCGAAAGGTTTCGAGGGTGCGCCCTATATCATCGAACAGAATATCGACCTTGGGGCGATCAAGGACAAGACTCTGATCTTTTCGGGTAACGCGCTGGACGCCTCCAAGGCGTTTCCGGCGAATGTGAACGTCGCCGCGACGCTGAGCCTCGCCGGGATCGGGCCGCAAGATACGCAGGTCGAGGTCTGGGCCGACCCCGCCGCCAAAGGCAATACGCACGAGATTACGGTTTCGACCCGGTTCAGTACGCTCAACGCACGGATCGAGAACATGCCAGACCCCGCCAACCCCAAGAGTTCGGTTCTGGCCGCGCAGAGCATCGTTGCGATGCTGCGGGACATGAGCCGGGCGATCGTCATCGGATAGGAGATTTTGTCCATGCTGCCCTCCCGACATTTTTACATGATCCGGCACGGAGAGACCGAGGCCAACGCCGCGAAGATCATGGCGGGGAGCCTTGATTCCCCCCTGAACGACAACGGAAAGCGGCAGGCGCGGGAGACCAAGGCGATCATCGAGAGCCTTCAGCACAAGCCGCGCGTGATCGTGCACAGCCATCTTTCGCGCGCGCGGGATACGGCGGCCATTCTGAATGAAGCGCTGGGGGTCGCGATGCACGAGGATGCGGGGCTGGCCGAGCTTCACGCCGGAGACTGGGAGGGGCAACCTTATGATGTCTGCCGGAGCTTGCTCACAGGCTGGCAGGACCCGCCGAACGGCGAGAGTTTTCAGGATTTCTGCGCACGGCTGCAGCGCTCCAAGACCCATGCGCTCAATACGCATGACGCGCCCGTGATGATCGTCAGCCATGGCGGGGTGTTTCGGGGGCTCGGCAAGATTTACGGGCTGGAGGTGCCGGGGGTTTTCAAGAATTGCCAGCTTTATGAATTCATGCCGGATGAAACGAAACGTACTTTTCCGTGGGCTGTCTGGAATTACCGCATCGAGAACGGGCAGGCCGTGCGCGAACGCACGGATGTTTACCATTCCTGCGTCGGTTAGTTGATCGCCTTCCAGACTTTCAGCGCCTGAACGGTTTCGTGCACATCGTGCACACGCAGAATTTTTGCGCACGCCTCGACGCCCCTCAACGCCGACGCGAGGGAACCGCCGAGACGGTTTTCCGGCGGCGACTGGTCATTTGCGGCGGCAGAGATGAAACTTTTGCGCGACGTGCCGAGCAGGACCGGGAAGCCCGTTTCCACGAAACGTTCAAGATTGGCGAGCAGCGCGATATTGTGCGCGAGGGTTTTTCCGAAGCCGATGCCGGGGTCGATGATGATCTTTTCCTTTGCAATGCCCGCCTTCATACACACTTTTGCGCGGGCAAGAAGATAGGCCAGTACTTCGGCGACCACGTCTTCATATTCCGGGGCGTATTGCATGGTCTGCGGCGTGCCCTTCATGTGCATGAGGCAGACGGGAACGTTGGCGTGCGCGGCGATCTCAAGGCTTTCCGGGTTATGAGTCAGGGCGGTGACGTCGTTGATCATGTCTGCGCCCGCCGCCAGAGCCGCGCTCATGGTTTCGGGGTTGCGGGTGTCGATGGAGAGGATCGCGCCCCTGCCCTTCAGCGCCGCGATCACGGGAGCGGTGCGGCGGATTTCCTCTTCGACGGTTACAGGCTCCGCGCCCGGGCGGGTAGATTCGCCGCCGATGTCGATGATGGCCGCGCCTTGCGCGATCATTTTCAGGGCACGGGCCACAGCCGCCTCCTGCGTTTCGTGCAATCCGCCGTCGGAGAAGCTGTCGGGGGTCAGGTTGAGGATGCCCATGACCAACGTGCCTTGAGCCATCATTTTTTGCAGATCGTGTTTCATAGCAACGTCTGGATCAAGAGTTTTTCGCCGCGCCGGATTTGCTGATCCTGCGGCAGGTTTTCGATTAATTCCGAAAGCGGTATTTCCAAAGCGGGATGAGGCCAGTCCGGCGCGATTTCCTGTAAAGGGTAAAGCACGAAGGCGCGTTCGTGCATGCGGGGGTGCGGCAGGATGGGCGCGTCCATCGTGATAAAATTTCCGTAAGCAATGATATCGAGATCGAGCGCGCGTGGCGCGTTGCGCTCGCGTTCCTCCCGGCCTGCATCCTTTTCGATCTTTTTAAGGCGTGCGAGCAGGGCTTTCGGAGGAAGGTCAGTTGTCACGGCGCACACGGCATTCGCGAACCAGGGCTGGTCGGAGACAGGCACCGGCGCGGAATGCCAGATCGACGAAGCCGCAACGACCTCGATTTCCGGGTCGGAACCGATTTCGTCCAGCGCCGCCTGTATCGCCTTTTCGGGCGGGCCGTATTTTCCGGGCACGTTGGCGCCCAAGCCGAGATAAATCATCGTGTCCTCTCCCGCCTTGGCGGGCTAAAAAGAAAAAAGGGCCTGCACGGCCCCGTTTCCATATCATGTCTTTTTGGCGTTTACCAGCTTCGCACCTTGCCCGTATCGACGTGGACGAAGTTGCTGCGCGGGTAATAGCCGACGCCGCCCGCGCGGAGATCGAGCGCGGTGTTGCGAACAATTTTGGTGTTCTGGCCGGGGATGCGGATGTCGATCGCCTGCCCGTACATATGGAAAGAGTTGCGAGCAACTCCTGTCCCTTCGCCGCGCAGCATGGCGTTGGTCTTAGGGCTGCGGTAGCCGGAGAGAACCTGATAGGATTCCGAGGCGTCAAGGCGCTCGTATAACAACGAGAGAATATCCAGAATGCGCGGGTCCATCGGGAAAACTTCCTCGGTGCGGAAATCGCGCAGGACGTAATTCATTCTTTCGAAGGCTTCGGGAAGGTATTTATCGCCGACACGGTAAACGCCCGCAAAGGTCTCGCCCGTATGGGCGTGGCGGAAGGCGATCTTCCATGATTTGAAGCTTCTTTTCGCCCAAGCCTGACGCGTGGGAAAAAGCGGGAGTACGGATGTCAGGAGAGCGCCCAAGCCCATCTTGACGATTTCGCGTCTGTCGAGATTGAGCTTTTGCCCGGGGGCTTCTGTATCAATAGTACTGCTCAGCACAAAATACCTCGCACTTCTAATGTTTCGCTATCACATAGAACTTAATTTCTACGCTAACCGGGAAGAGCTATTGGTATCCGAATTTCGATCAGGAGTAAAGCTGAAAAACGAATCGCTTTAATCCTCTTGGCACTTGCAAAGCGCAAGGATTCCTGTGCGGACCAAGATCAAAGCCGCTGTTATTCTGCGATTGAGATCATCATTTCATTTTCGCTTCCGGGTATAAAAATTCCCTTCGTGCGATTGAGCGCCTGAGAAAGTTTTTTGTCGTTGCCGTAGATATCCTCACCGAATACGACCTGCCCCTCCGGCCCGACCCATGCCGTGTTGTAGAGCAGATAGACAGGAATTTTTTCGGGGATCATGATGTCGCGGGTTTTCTTGCCTTTAAGATTTTTTTGCATCTGGTCTTCGGTCCAACCCGGTTTGGTCGAGAGAATAAAAGCGGCCAGTTTTTCGGGTTCCTGTACGCGGATGCAGCCCGATGATTGTGCGCGGTCGGAGCGGCTGAAGAGTTTGCGGTCGTTGGTGTCATGCAAATAGATATTGTGCGCGTTGGGCATGAGAACGCGGATTCGGCCCAGCGGGTTATGTGCGCCGGGAATTTGCACGAGGCGCAGTGTTCTGTATTCTTCCTGGGTCATATTCGCCCAATCCACGACCATCGGATCGAGAGTCTCGGCCTCCGCGCCGTGACCGCTATAGACCTCCATGCCCTTGTCCACCAAAAGGCCCGGGTCTTCGATCAGCTGCGGCAGGATATCTTCCTTTTGAATGGTTGGAGGCACGGTCCAGTCGGGGTTGAAGCGCACGCCTGTGATTTCGGTCCTGAACGAGAGCGTGGCGCGTTTCGGTCGGCCGACGATCACCGGCATTTCGAGAACGGGCTTTCCGTTTTCCAAAGCCCAGAGTGTTGCGGAGGGCAGGTTAACCATGACCACGCGCTGCGCCGTTTCATGGGGCATCCAGCGCAAGCGTTCGAGATTGACGGCGAGTTGCACGATTTTATCGGCGATGCTCTGATTCAGGACGTAGAGTGTTTTCGCCCCGATCACGCCGTCGGGCTTGAGGCCCTTTTGCGCCTGAAATTTTTTGACGGCTTCGGCGAGCGTTGCGTCATATACTTCGCTGTTGCCGTTGTCCGCCGGAGCCCCTATGCCCAAGCGGCGGCGCAGTTTTGGCACTTCCTTATGCGCACGTCCGGGCGAGAGCGGCGATGAAATCAGGACGCGCTCGACACGAGATTCCGGGTCCTCGCGCATTTTTTTCGTCAGGGCAATCAGTTCCTTTTGAAGCGCTTTATAGGTCGGGCCTTGCGGGGTCACACGGTCGAGCGCCTTCTGAAGGCTGTTCTTGCCATCGCCCTCCTCCAGCAAGGATAACGCATCAGCGGGGGCTATTGATTGCCGCCAGTGTGCGGCGTTCAAGCCCAGAGCGGAGGCCTTCACGCGCATGCCGGACAGGTCGGTGACATAGCGAACATAGGCATCGGTGAGCATCAATTCAAAGGTCATCACTGCGTCGGCCTTTAGGGACAGGCGCATACGGTTTCGAATTTTGCCGCCGGTTACAGCCGTGATCGCATGGTCATGGTAGGCTTCGGCATTGAGGCCATGAGTCCAGGATTTGTTGATTGCCTCAATCATTTTCACGGCGTTGGCGTTCAGGCGTACGCCATCCAGCCAGAACGGTTCCCCGCCCCGCTTCTGATAGAAGGCTTCAATCGCGGCCCGGTCGATCAGTTTGAGTTCGTGCGGTTGATCCGGTTTCTTTCCGTATTCACCCTGATACGCGTTTTCGGCGTGCAGGGGCGAGACTTGCGCAAACAAGAGCGCCGCAGAGAGCAGCCAGAGCAACGGGAGATTTTTATAGACGCGGTGCGCGATCATGCGAATACGAATGTTGCAGAAAAGCGCCTCCTGACCAGGAGGCGCGAAGGTTCTTTAGAAATCGCATGCAAAGCCGGGCGAACGCAACGAAAAGGCGCGCGTTTCGGGAGGCTATCCCCAGTTTACAGATCGACGAAGGTGTGGGTTTCGTCTTTTGCACCCGGGTGCGTGACGGCACCTTCACTGGCGGGGCCGACGAGCTGGGCGTATTTCCAGAGCGCGCCGGAATTATAGTTGTTCGCGCGGGGCTTCCATTCCTTGCGGCGTTTTTCCAGCTCTTCCTCGCTCAGGTCCACGTCCAACGTGCCCTTTTCGGCGTCGATGCGGATCATGTCGCCGTCTTTGAGCAGTGCGATGGGGCCGCCAACGGCCGCTTCCGGCCCGACATGGCCGATGCAGAAGCCGCGTGTGCCGCCGGAAAAACGCCCATCGGTGATCAGCGCGACCTTGCCGCCCGTTCCCTGTCCGTAGAGCGCGGCGGTGGTGGACAGCATTTCGCGCATGCCGGGGCCGCCTCTGGGGCCTTCGTAGCGAATAACGAGGACTTCGCCTTCCTTATATTCTTTTTTCTGAACAGCGTTGAAGCAGGCTTCCTCGCCGTCGAACACACGAGCCGGGCCGCTGAAGACCAGATCGGTCATGCCGGCGATCTTAACAATCGCGCCGTCGGGGGCCAGATTGCCCTTGAGGCCCACCACGCCGCCCGTGGGGTAAATGGGTTTCTTGACCGGGTAGACGACATCCTGATCTTTCGGGAATTTTACGTCCTTCAGGTTTTCCGCGATCGTTTTTCCGGTGACTGTTATGCAATCGCCGTGGATGAAGCCGTTATCGAGGAGTTCCTTGAGCACCACGCCGACGCCACCGACATCGAACAGGTCCTTGGCGACGTATTTGCCGCCGGGGCGCAGGTTTCCGATATAGGGCGTCTTTTTGAAAATCTCGGCGACGTGAAACAGGTTGAATTCGATTCCCGCCTCATGCGCGAGCGCGGGCAGGTGCAGCGCGGCGTTGGTGGAGCCGCCCGTCGCCGCGACGATGGCGGCGGCGTTTTCCAGAGCCTTGCGGGTTACGATATCGCGCGGACGCGGACCGCCGCTGCGGATCAGCTCGACCACGGCAGTGCCCGAAGCACGGGCGTATTCATCGCGGCTTTCGTAGGGCGCGGGGGCGCCCGCAGAATTGGGAAGCGCGAGGCCGATCGCCTCGGAGACGCAGGCCATGGTGTTGGCGGTGAACTGGCCGCCGCAGGCCCCGGCGGAGGGACAGGCCACACATTCGAGTTCGTGCAGGTCTTCGTCAGACATGGTTCCGGCGGCGTGCTGGCCCACGGCTTCGAAGACGTTGACGACATCGACATCCTTGCCCCGGAATTTCCCGGGCAGGATCGTGCCGCCATACATGAAGACGCTGGGCACGTTCAGGCGGATCATCACCATCATCATGCCCGGCAGGGATTTATCGCATCCGGCCAGGCCGACAAGCGCGTCGTAGCAGTGGCCGCGCATGGTCAGTTCGACGGAGTCCGCGATCACGTCGCGGGAGACGAGCGAGGAGCGCATGCCCTCGTGGCCCATCGCGATGCCGTCTGTGACGGTAATCGTGGTGAATTCGCGGGGGGTCGCGCCGCTTTCGGACACGCCGACCTTCACGGACTGCGCCTGACGGTTCAGGGCGATGTTACAGGGCGCGGCCTCGTTCCAGCAGGTGGCGACGCCGACCAGGGGCTGGTGAATTTCTTTTTCCGTCATGCCCATCGCATAGTAATAAGAGCGGTGGGGGGCGGATTTCGGGCCTTCGGTCACGTAGCGGGAGACCAGACGGTCCTTGTTCCACTGGGTGCCTTCGGCGGTCTTTTTATGTGATTTTTTCTCGTCAAACATGACGATACGGATAACGGCTTTTTCCGCTAAAAACAAGTGTAGAATCGAGCGTGAGCGCGATTACTTTGCGCGGCGCGCAGCCTTCTTCTTGGTCTTGCCCTCAGGCGGTTCGGGCAGATCGCCGACATCATCTTCATGAATGCCTTCCTTAACGAGGGTTATCTCGTTGTGGTAACGGCGGAAGGCTTCGGCGTTGGCTATGTAAGGGATGCGGATAAAGCGTTGACCCGTGCCCATCACCACAACCGTGGCATAGCCGAAGATGTGACCGGGAAGCATACGTTCGAGGTCAATGCTCTCGATCTTGCTGAAGCGGATATCAACCACATCCATCTGAAGAAGGCCGTATCGGGCCAAAACGCGCTTATTGGTAATGGCGAGAAGCAGATAATGCTTTGTGATAATTGCGAGGATCAGCATGATCGCGCCTACGACCAGCAGGAGTACCCCCAAAGGCACAGCTACGAAAAACAGAAAAAGAACCGCGATGCCCAGAACGGCAACCGCCTTCCAGTAGATGGCGTTGTGGAGTTCGGCGCGGAGCACGACCTCCTCCCCGGACACCATCATGCGCTTGAGTTCCTGATCCTGAAACGTTTCCTGACCGCCTGAAGAAGATTTCGGTTTGGCCGGTGCCTTTTGCTCTGCTGTCGTCATAACGCCTTCGCCTTTTCGATCGCCTTTCTGAACGCAATAGGATCTTCGATCGGTGGCAGAACCACCTCTCCCACGCCCATACCGCGAACCATGATACGGCCGTAGTTGAAGATCCTTCCCATAATGGTTTGCAACACGTTCACCCCTTCGATCCGGTCGATGTTGATTTCACCGACCTGACGCGCCACGAGGCCCCGCTTGAAGATCAGGCGGCTGTTCGTGATCGCGATTTCCGTTGTGGCCTTGATGACCATCATATGCGCGAATTTCAGAAGACCAAAAATGAATACAAAAAACGCCGCGAGTTTGATGATCGGATGCAGAATCTGGATTGATTCCAGCACATCCGCATTTTTCATCTGATCGACACCCATGATATCGTAAGCTTTGATCGCCACAACGATAATGACGATGCCGACAAACAGGCCCCAGACGATGGAGAAAAAGGCGCCGACCGTGTACATCCAGTGGAACTGGCCGATGTGAACGAGTTCTTCGTCAGGCCCCAGAGATTGTTGTACGTAAAGCATTTGAGGCTAGTCCCTTTCATCCCGGAGTCGGGTTAAAATCTTGTAATTCCGGTGAAAGTTTAGCTTTACTCATGACTGCCTGCAAGACTCAAAAAACTCAAAAAAAGCTTATACTCTGTGGACAGTTCGGCACCGCAGATCGAAATATGGTAACAGAAAATTCAACCCTTTGCTACGCATCACCGAAAGAAATGCCCAAGGCCCGCGCCGTGCGGACCAGAACACCGCCCGTGGAAACCGTGCGACACTCGCTGATCGCGTCTTCTATGGGGACATCTATAACGTTCATGTTGTGCCAAGCCACCATACGGGCGAATTTTTCCTCCCGCAGCAAATCTACGGCTTTTACGCCTAGGGCAGAGGCCAGAAGACGGTCGTTAAAGGTGGGGCTCGCGCCGCGCTGGACGTGCCCCAAGACCGTCACACGGGTCTCGGAATTGGTGGCCTGAGCGATGCGGACGCCCAGATACTCCCCTATTCCGCCGTAGCGCGTCTCGCCGCCGTGGTAGACGACCTCGAATTTCTTGCCGTCGGGGGTTTTTACGGCTTCTGAGACCATCACAAGCGCGAAATTGCGGCCTCCGGCCTTTACTTCCGCGATTTTCCGGGCCACGCTTTCGACCGTGTAGGGGATTTCGGGGATCAGGATGATGTCGGCTCCCCCTGCGATTCCAGCGGTGAGCGCGATATGGCCGGCGTCGCGGCCCATGACCTCCAAGATCATCACGCGGTCGTGGCTGGCCGCCGTGGGCTGGAGCCTGTCGAGCGCCTCTGTGGCCACGGCCACGGCGGTATCGAACCCCACGGAATAGTCGGTCATGTTGAGGTCGTTGTCGATGGTTTTGGGGATGCCGATGAATTTCAGGCCGCCCTTTTTCATCAAGCGGTTAAGGATTCGGAAGCTGCCGTCGCCGCCGATTCCGATCACGTAGTCGATCTCCAGCGCCTTGAAGGCGGCGATCAACTCGTCGGAACGGTCGAGAACCTTGCCGTCGGCCATTTTATATTCAAACGGATTGCGGGAATTGGTGGTGCCCAAAACCGTTCCGCCGAGGCGCATAACCGTGTTGTCGAAGTTCTCGGGCGTCAGGCGGCGGTAGGCGGGCGGGCTGTCAAGAAGGCCCGCCGTGCCGTTTTCTATACCCAGAACTTCCCAACCCAACCGGGAAGCCGACAGGACCACAGCGCGCATCACCGCGTTCAACCCGGCGCAATCGCCCCCGCTGGTAAATATGGCGATTTTCTTTTTCATGACTATTTTCCTATTTTTCTTGTTCCCATGCGGAGGCGGGCAGTGGAAGTTTCCGGAATCGCCCGCCCCTTCTTCATTACAGGCTGTCCGCGCAAAGCGCAATCGGGCTGTTCGCGTCTGATTTTTTTTGTGCGCTGCCGCGTTTTGTGTTAATAAATATGGGAATTTATGCTAGAATTATTCTTTTACAGATTTATACCAGAATGTACGATTTTACACACATGGAAGACCAACTTGAAATGCGCGCAAAGCTTGCCGAGTACAAGAGCGAGCATCAGGCGCTTGACGATGTTCTGCAACGGGCAACCGAGGGTGATAAGCCTGTAAATCTGCTACATGTTCAGCAACTTAAAAAGAAAAAGCTTTGGCTTAAGGACATGATCCAGAAGCTGCAAAGCGACCTTATCGACGACATCATCGCCTAATTGTTGTTCATGTTTTTTCCCGCCCCGATGAAAGTCGCGGGTTCGTGTTGATTTTTCCGCTCCCTTTGCTATAAACGGCTGGTGATACAGCAAGACAGTCAACCCCTCGTCGGCGTTATTATGGGTTCCCAGAGCGATTGGGAAACCCTTTCGCATGCCCATGACGTGCTGAAATCCCTTGCCATTCCCCATGAGTGCCGGATCGTGTCCGCGCACCGGACGCCTGACCGGATGGTCGAATACGCACGCAGCGCCCCCAAGCGCGGGATCAAGGTTATTATCGCGGGCGCGGGCGGCGCGGCGCATTTGCCGGGGATGGTGGCGAGCCTGACGCATCTCCCCGTTTTGGGCGTTCCGGTCAAGAGCAAGGCGCTCAAGGGCATGGATAGTCTTTTATCGATCGTGCAGATGCCGGGGGGCGTTCCGGTCGGCACGCTGGCCATCGGCGCTCCGGGCGCACGCAACGCCGGGATTCTGGCGGCCTCCATCCTTGCTCTGTCCGATCCGGGCATCGAGGCGCGGCTTAAGGCGCTTCGCGCAGACCAGACCGCCGCCGTGGCCGAATTTCCCGATGATGCCTGACCCCCGTTATCCCATGACCCCGTTTTGCCGATTATGAGTGTTAGAACCCTTGGCATTCTCGGCGGCGGGCAGTTGGGGCGGATGAGCGTAATGGCCGCCGCGCGTCTTGGCATCCGGTGCGTGGTGCTGACCCCTGATGAGGATTCTCCGGCTTCGCATGTCGCGTGGAGGACTCTTCGGGCGCCTTATGAGGACCGGGCGGCGCTGACGGAATTGGCCGGGATGTGTGAAGCCGTCTCTTATGAGTTCGAGAATATTCCCATTTCAACCGTCGATACGCTCAACTCTCTCAAGGCGGGGATCGTTAGGCCGGGGCGGAAGCTTCTGGAGGCTTCGCAGAACCGGCTGGTCGAGAAGGCGTTCCTGAACAGCCTCAACATCGAGACTGCGCGGTGGGCATCCGCCGATACCGTAGAGGAGATCGAGTCCATCGTGAACGGATGGAAAAGCCAGTCATTCGTTCTGAAAACCGCACGATTTGGTTATGACGGCAAAGGCCAGATTTTCTGCGACGCGGCCGGATTGAAAGATAATCCGGTATTGGCGGACTTTATGAAGGCGCATGCGGGTTCGGAACTGATCGTCGAGGACGCGATCGACTTCATTGATGAGATTTCCGTCATCGTCGCGCGTGACGTGCACGGCGCGATGGCGGTTTACGGGCCGATGCTGAACGAGCACCGCAACCATATCCTCTACAAGACCACCGTCCCGGCGCCGCATAATCTTGAGATCTGCGCGCAGGCCGTGCAGAAGGCCAAGGCGCTGGCGGAGGCGGTTGGGCTCGTCGGCGTCCTGACGCTTGAAATGTTCGTGACGCGCGGCGGGCGGCTGCTGGCCAACGAGATCGCGCCGCGCACACATAATTCGGGGCATTGGACGATCGACGCCTGCGCCGTTTCGCAGTTCGAGCAGCATGTGCGCACCGTTTGCGGCCTGCCTGTCGGGCCGGTGTTCGCCCATTCGGATGCCGAGATGATCAACCTGATCGGGCCGGACGTTCTGAGTTCGGATCAATATCTTTCGCAAAAAAACGCTTGCCTTCATCTTTATGGCAAGCAAGATGTGCGGGAGGGGCGCAAAATGGGACATGTGACATTTCTTAAGGAGAAGAAACAATGAGCAAGGCCGCCGTTAATGTCAGCAATTCGGGCGCAATCCGCACCGAGACCGATTCCTTCGGCCCCATTGAGGTGCCCGCGCACCGATATTGGGGCGCGCAGACGCAGCGCTCTCTCGGGAATTTCAAGATCGGCGGGGAGCGCATGCCTGAGCCACTGATCCGCGCACTCGGAATTCAGAAGAAGGCGGCGGCGCTGACCAACATGCAGCTCGGGGTTCTCGATTTCAAGCTCGGCGAGGCCATCGTCGCGGCGGCGGATGAAGTGATCGACGGGACGCTGACCGACGAGTTTCCGCTGGTTGTCTGGCAGACCGGATCGGGGACGCAGACCAACATGAACGCGAACGAGGTGATCTCCAACCGCGCGATTGAAATTCTGGGCGGCGAGATGGGCAGCAAGAAGCCCGTTCACCCCAACGACCATGTGAATATGGGGCAATCCTCCAACGATACGTTCCCGACGGTCATGCATATTTCGGCGGTCGAGCAGATTCATCACGAACTGATCCCCGCGCTGCAGAAACTTCACGCCGCGCTGGACGCGAAGGCGAAGACGTTCAAGGACATTGTGAAAATCGGGCGCACGCATTTGCAGGACGCCACGCCACTGACGCTCGGGCAGGAGTTTTCCGGTTATGCCAAGCAGATCGAATATGGCATTTTGCGGGTTCAGGCCACCCTGCCCCGCCTGTTGCAACTCGCGCAGGGCGGAACGGCCGTTGGCACCGGGATCAACTGCAAGGCCGGGTTCGCTGAGAAATTCGCCGAAAACGTCTCCAAGATCACCGATCTGGATTTCATCACGGCGGAGAACAAGTTCGAGGCGCTGGCCGCGCATGACGCGCTGGTCGAGGCTTCGGGTGCGCTGAATGTTTTGTCCGCATCGCTGATGAAGATCGCGAACGATATCCGCCTGCTTGGCTCCGGGCCGCGCTGCGGGTTCGGGGAGATCGACCTGCCGGAGAACGAGCCGGGATCGTCGATCATGCCGGGCAAGGTCAACCCGACGCAGTGCGAGGCGCTTACGATGGTGTGCGCACAGGTCATGGGCAATCATGTCGCCGTAACGGTGGCGGGATCGAACGGGCATTTCGAGTTGAACGTGTTTAAGCCGGTCATGATCTATAACGTGCTGCAATCCATCCGCCTGATCGCGGACGGGTGCAACAGCTTTACCGATAACTGCGTGGTGGGTATCGAGGCGAATGTTGCGCGGATCGACAAGCTGCTGAACGAAAGTTTGATGCTGGTCACGGCGTTGAACCCGCATATCGGGTACGACAACGCGGCGAAGATCGCCAAGAAGGCGCATGCGGAGGGCACGTCTCTGAAAGACGCCGCTGTGGCGCTGGGGCTTTTGACGGCGGAGCAGTTCGCGCAGTGGGTTAAGCCTGCCGATATGATCAAGCCGCGCGACTAGTGGGTTTTTCCAATAAACCTTGCCTTATAAGGGGGGTGGCGCCTATTCTTTTACGAGGATGGGTTTAGCGGCGTTAGGGTTATGGTGATCAACGATCCCGGTGAACAGGTCAGGCAGTCTCTTTCCGACCCCGCAGTGCGGCGGGGCGTGGCGGAGGCGTACGCGCGTACATTCCGTTCGGCGGGGGTGGCGCAGGGCCAGACTTTGGCGCTGGCCGAGCAGGTGATCGGAATTTTGGAGCGGGCGCCGGCGGAACAGGCGCAGGCGGAGATTTACGAATTGTTCGCACGAACGCCTGCCAAGACGAGGTTTACGGCGCAAACGACTCTGAACGAGACGTTCCCGTCTTTTCTGAGCTTACGGGCGAAGGCCTTTTCCTCTCAGGTGATGTTCATTCTGCAGGATTTGCCCGAGGAGAGCCTGATCGCCAATGTCTCGCCGCACCACGATGCGCTGAGCCAGCGGGTTCCCAAATACAAGATCGTCGAGGTCGAGGACGCGCGAGGGCTGCGCGGACCGTTTCAGGTCGCGGTGCTCAATAACGTGCTGCACCATGAGGCGCCTGAGGAGGCGCAGGCCTTACTGGATGCCGTGAAGGAGAGCGATGTCGAGCGTCTTGTCGTCATCGAGAACGCGACGTTGGGGCGCAACGCGGCCGAGATCGAGCGGGACCGCGCGGTGCAATATGTGCACGAATATCTGTTTCACAGGCTTTTGCAAGGGCCGCGCGGCGCGGCGACGCCCCTGCCCGGCAATTACGACACCGCCGACGGCTGGCGCGCGAAGATCGAGCAGATGGGCTGGCGCCAGAGCCAGCGCGACAGTTTTATCATGGAGCCGCATCACACCGTCATGGTGTTCGAGCGGGAGCCGTAACGCGCATGAAAAAGCGCTCGGTCAAGATCGCCGGACATGCGACCAGCGTCACGCTTGAGGACGAATTCTGGGAGGCGCTGGGCGAGATCGCGGCAAAGCGCGGGGTGAGCCTGAACCACATCATCGCGGAGATCGATTCGGGCCGCAGCGGGAATCTTTCGAGCGCGATTAGGGTGTTTGTTTTGAATAAAATCAAGGATGGGCGTGATGAACGCGCAGATTGAGAGCGGTTTAATGCGCTTTCTCAAGTTTACGGCGTTTATCTTTTTGCTTTGGTTCTTTTATTACGCACTTTTGTCTTTGTTTATTTTTTTTAATAACGGTCTTGGGTTTGAGCCTTTGAACTATTTCAGGCCTTACTTTGGCAGTACGGCGATCAGCTCCTATCTTCTGTTCCTTCTGATTATCGTCTCAATGCAGTGGCTGCGCTGGCTGTATGCGCTTTATCAAAAGCATGAGGTTACTGATCTTTTCGTAGAAAATTATTTTCTTCCTGTTCTTTACGGCAGTGCGTGCTCTTTTTTTATCGTCGTGCCTATCCTCATCCTGCCTTTTGAGATTAATGATGGTTACACCCCGCTATCTGATCTATGGATCATCCCTTTTCTTGCTTTTTGCTTTCACGTGCCTTTGTTTTTTCTTCTTGTAGCTCTCGTTCGCATATCAGGACGTTTTGCAAAATATCCCAGTGACCGTGGCCTTACAGCGACATGCCTCGCAGGTGTATTACTCACGGCCGTATTTGATTTTTTTGCCTACACCCAAGGGGCTACGACATTCTATCCTTTATGTCATTTGAGCGAGTATTCTGGCCAAACGCTTTTGGCCTCGTGTGTCTTTTTTAAAAGCACAGAGTGGATTGCTCGTCCATACTTAAGCGAAGGATATAAACCTCATCATACGGTTTTTGCCGTACCTGCATGCATCGTGATGTTTGTTCTGTTTTATATCAACCTTCTGAGCGGAATGGACGCGCTTTGTTATGATTGGGGATCGCATGACGATCCTCTTCTTTTCAACGCAACAACCCTTTCAGAACATCCTTAACCACGTCTTCGGCGTCGGGTTCCTTCGGTTTTTGCTGCTGAGCCGGCGGCTGTTGCTGCGCGGGTTCCTCGGCGGGTGGCTCCTCGGGCGGGGGCGCATCAGAGCTTTGCGGGTCGAGCACCTGGCGGATGATGTCGTCGGGCGTCAGCTCCTTTTTTGGCTGCTCGTGCTGTTCGGGCTCCTGGCCGCTGCTGGGCAGGACTTCCTGCGGTGTATTTTGCTGATCCTTCTGCCCCGGGATGCCGATCTTGTCGCCCAGCATTTTCTCAAACTTGCGGCTGATCTTGCGGTTAAGATAATCCTGCAACACGCCCTGGCCGAAGGTCTGGGCGGGGTTGTCGAGCGAGCCGCTGAAGGACATTTCAAAGGGCGGCACGTCGGCGGGCACGTCGCCCTGCGGCTTCACGGTGATCTTATGCTTGGTTGCGAGCGTCCATTGCGGAAGGTTGATGTTTCCGGTCGTGGCGATATTCGCCTCCGGTCCGTCGAGGTCAAGCTTTTGAATGGTGATCACGCCTTCCTTGATGACGTAGTTGCCGTCGAGCGTGTCGAAGGCGGTCTGGCCGCCGCGCGTCGAGCCTTGCCAGAGGCCGAGGACGGAGTCGCCGGGTTTGCTTTCGTCGGAGAGGGCGGTGGCGAAGTTTTTGACGTCTACGCCTTTCAGCACGATATCGGAGCCGGTCACCGTGCCCTGCCCGCCCAGATCATAGACGAGCGCGGCGGCGCTGGTGCCCGAAGTCGTGATGTCGAGATCGCCGTTTACGCGGCCCGAGGCGTCGATCATCTGCGAGCCCGCCAGAGCGCGGATGAGTTGCGCGAGAGAGACGCCGTTCAGGGAGGCCTTAGATGCGATGTGCACGGGTTGGCGCGGCTGCGCGGCGGATTCGACGGTGGCGTTCATGGCCAGCGCACCCTCGAACAGGCCCGCCTTCATGTCGGAGACGTTCAATACGCCGTCTTTCAGAGCGATTTTCATTTCCGGCGCCACCAGCGGCCACGGGCCGTAGGTGATGGAGGTTGCGGAGATCGCCAGATCGGCGTTCAGGGCGTGAAGGGCCTGCGCGTCTATCGGGTCCTTCGACCAGCGTTCGCCCTTCACTCCGGGCTTGCCGCCCGGTTTGCCGGAGGTCACGCCGGAGGCCAGAACGACCTTGCCGAATTTCAGATTTCCGGTCAGGTAGGGTTTCGCGCCCGAGGCGTCCACCTTCGCGTCGCCCTGCACGGTGAAGCCCGCGAGGTCGCCCTTGAGGCCTTTCAGATCGTAGGTTTTGCCCGTCTGGGTGATCTTGGCGTAAATATCCATCGGCTTGGCCAGAGACGCATCCTGCTCCGCCGCGCCGCTGATTTTCTGGATCAGTTCGGCCATGTTTTTATGCTTCACCTGAAGGGCGAGGTCTTCGAGCGTCGCGGTCTTCATGGGCGAGCCGATCTTGCCCTGCGCGATGAATTCGCCGTTCAGCGCCGCGACGTTCGCGGTCATGTCCATCGCCTTGGCGGAGCCCGTCAGGCGGGTCTTGAGGTTCACGGCCTTCACCTGTTCGGGCAGGCCGGAGGCGTCGAGTTTCAGCGCCTTGGCCAGTTCGCGCGCATCGCGGGCGTTCACGGCGAGGTCCAGCGTGATGCCGGATGCGGATGCGACATCCTTGATTTCGCCGCTGGCGGTGATGTCCGCCGATGCAAAATTCTTGACGGAGACGCCGGAGAAGCTGAAGGCGTTTTCGCGGAATTTCAGGTTGGCACCGACCTTTTCGAGGCTCTGGCCCTGATATTTCAGTTTGCCCGCGTTGACGCCCAGATCGAGATCGAGCGGCAAGGCCACGGAGCGGAGCGAGGATTCGAGATCGGCGTTGGCGGTGTCCTTTCCGACGGACATCTTGGCGGCCAGCGCATCATAATCCAGGCTGCCGGTCGAGAAATCAATATCCGCCTTCGCGCGGGCGGATTTGCCCGGCGCGGCGTATGTTCCCGAGAGCTTGAATTCCTGCGTGTCCAGCTTTACATCGCTGGGGTGAATCTTTGCGGATTTCGCGTCGCCCTCAAGCTTGACGTTGAAGATGGCCGTTTTGAACATCGGGAGCTGCGGCGCGATCTTGGCGACCTGCACCCCCTTGGGGGCCTTGATCTCCAGCGCGTATTTCAGCGGATCGAACAACAGGCCGAAGGAGCCGGAGAGCGGCTCGTCACCCAGCGAAATTTCAAAATCGCGGTAGTCGATCTTTGCGGTATCGGCGGTCAGCACGCCCTTCATCTTGAGCGGCGTATCCTTGCCCGCGAGCGCACCGAGTTTAAACTGATCCAAAACCCTGCCGAGGCTGGGGGCGCTGGCGCTCAGGACGCCTTGCCCGCCGACCGGGTCTTTCGTGTTCAGGGTCCCGGTATAGCTGATCTCCAGATCGGCCGGGCGGAGCGTCAGTTTCAGCTTGGGCTGCAGCTGCCCGGTCTGCGGGTCGATCTTCGCGGCCTTGAGATCGAATTCCGCCGCGTGGCCTTCATAGAACAGCGAACCAGCCGCTTCATAGGGGCCTTCGAGCGTCTGGGCCTTGAGGTCGGCGTTGATATTTCTGACGATGGTTTCGGTCTTGGCGGCATGGTCGTAGAAGGAGAAGGTTCCGTTGTCGATCACGAGCTTGTCGAGCGAGATTTCCGGGCCAGCGGATTTTGCAGAGGCCTCGCCCTGCCCGGACTGGAGCGCTTCAAGCTCGGGCGTCATGGCGTTGAGCTTACCCAACTCCAGCTTTTCAAGATTGATTTCGGGTTTGACGAGCGTGACGTATTTAACGGAAACCTGACCGCTTAGGAGAGGCATGAGATCGACGTTTACGTCCAGCCGCTCCACGGAGGCGAGAGTCTGGGCCTTCGATCCCTCGGGGGCCTTGACCGTCACCTTTTCGGCCATGATGCGCGGGGACGGCAGGATGGTGAAGCCGATATCGCCCGCCAACTCCAGATCGAGCCCGGTCATCGCCTTGACCTGCTGCTGCGCCTGCGGCTTGTACTGGTTCCAATCCATGAAGCCGGGCGCGATGACCGCGACCGCGAGCAGGACAACAAGAATAGAGGGAATGATTATCAAGGCGCGCTTCATGAGCAGGCTCCTTATATTTTCAGCGGATTCTTTAGGGTTATGCCCTTTTTATAGCCAATATGGCTTGCATAGGGCAAGGCTAAAGACCTATTCGCGGCTATTTATGCCTTGTTTACTTTAATATAGGGCTCGGCACGTTGCACGAAACGGTCGAACAGGGGCAGTACCTCGTTCTTGAAGTTCTCCTGTTCCTCTTCCGTTAGCCCCTGCGTCTCTACGATTGTCTCAAAGATCGCGCCCGCGAGGTCGATCATGTCCTGCACGTTCGGCTGTTTCTTGTTGCTGTGGGTGACCAGCATATTCCCCGCGCCCAATCTTTTGATCAGCATGTCCATGACGGCGCGAATGGTGGGATCGGTTTTTTCCAGTTTTTCCTGAAGGACTTGTTTGGAGATGATGATCAGGTTCGCGTCCTCGACGACCCGGACGCTCGCCGTGCGGCGTTTCTGGTTGAACAGGGCCATCTCGCCGCAGATTTCACCGATGCCCAGCCGCGCAAGCTCGACCTCCTGCCCTTCCCCGGTCTTGGTGAAGACGCTGACCGCGCCGGACTGGATGAGGTAGGCGCAGTTCGCCTCGTCGCCCTCGTTGATCAGGATCGCCCCGGCGGATACGAAGCGGCGCTCCAGAATGATGGTATGTTTCGGCATTATGACTCCCCTTCACACAAGCGTGTTTACTATACGCAATCTTCGCTTGCGGGCAAACAGGAGAGTTACACCATATATTGCCCGCCGTTGGCGGCAATCGTGGCCCCGGTGATGAAGGCCGCCTTGGGCGAGGCGAGGAAGCAAACGAGGTCGGCGATCTCGTCGGGCTTGCCCATGCGGGTGACGGGGATCTGGCGAATGATGGAGTCTAAAACTTCCTGTTTCATTCCGGCGGTCATGTCGGTTTCGATATAGCCGGGGCAGATCGCGTTGACGGTTACGCCCTTGGCCGCGACCTCCATCGCCAGCGCCTTGGTGAAGCCGAGCATTCCGGCCTTGGCGGCAGAATAGTTGGTCTGGCCGAACTGGCCCTTCTGGCCGTTGATGGAGCTGATGTTGATGATGCGGCCATAGCTGCGTTCGCGCATGCCGGGAACTATCAGGCGGCACATATTAAAGCAGGATGTCAGGTTGGTCTCGATCACCTCGTGCCAGCTTTCCTTGGCCATCTTGTGCAGCATGCCGTCGCGGGTGATACCCGCGTTGTTGACCAGAACCTCGATCGGGCCGTGGTCTTTTTCGATCTGCTGCACGGCCTGTTCGCAGGCGGCATAGTCGGCGACGTCGAACTTGACGGCGGCGCACCCGGTTTCGTCACGGAATTTCTGCGCGGCCTCCTCGTTGCCGTGATAGGTGGCGACGACGGCGAAGCCCGCCTGCTTCAAGCCCAGAGAGATCGCATGGCCGATGCCGCGCGTGCCGCCGGTGACGAGTGCTGTTTTTGTCATGATCTTATGCCTTTGTTTTTCTTGGTTCAGCCTTAAGCGACTTTTTTCCAGTCCTGCCCCTTCGTGCGCTCGACGGTCAGGGCGATGCCCATGCCGCCGCCGATGCAGAGCGTGGCTAAGCCTTTTGCAGCGTCGCGGCGGGCCATTTCGTGCAGCAAGGTGATCAGGATGCGCGTGCCGGACGCGCCGATCGGGTGGCCCAGCGCGATCGCGCCGCCGTTGACGTTGGTTTTTTCGGGATCGAAGCCCGTTTCCCTGAGGACGCTCAGGGCTTGCGCCGCGAAGGCCTCGTTCGATTCCACGAGGTCGAGGTCCTTGACGCTCCAGCCCGCTTTTTCCAGCGCCTTGGCCGAGGCCGGGATCGGGCCGGTGCCCATCACGGAGGGATCGACGCCCATCGTTGCCCAGGATTTGATCGCAGCGAAGGGGACAAGGCCGCGCTTGTCGGCCTCGCTCTTGCGCATCAGGACCACGGCGGCGGCACCGTCATTAATGCCCGAAGCGTTGCCCGCCGTTACTGTGCCGTCCTTTTTGAAAGCCGGGCGGAGCTTGCCGAGCGCTTCCGCCGTAACGCCCGCGCGGGGGAATTCGTCCTGCTCGACGGCTACGGTTTCCTTTTTCACCACAACGCTGATCGGCGCAATCTCGGCCTTGAACTTTCCGGCTTTGATGGCGGCCTCGGCCTTGTTCTGCGATCCGGCGGCGAAGGCGTCCTGCTGCTCGCGCGTGATCTGATATTTTTCCGCGATGTTTTCGGCGGTGATCCCCATGTGATAATCATTAAACGCGTCCCAGAGGCCGTCCACGATCATCGTGTCCTTGAAGTCCACGTTGCCGAACTTTACGCCCTCGCGCATCATGATGGCGTGGGGGGAGCGGCTCATGCTCTCCTGTCCGCCCGCGATGACAATGTCGCTATCGCCACACATAATGGATTGAAGGCCGAGCGCCACCGTGCGCAGGCCGGAGCCGCAAACCTGATTGACCGTCATGGCCGTCTTGTCGTGGGGGATGCCTGCTTTTACTGCAGCCTGCCGCGCCGGGTTCTGGCCTGACGACGCTGTGAGAACCTGCCCCAGAAGAACCTGATCCACCTCTTCGGGCTTTATGGTTTTAGCGTCTTCGAGGACCGCCTTGATGATCTGCGCACCTAGGGCGTCGGCGGACAGAGACGAGAGCGCACCGCCCAGATTTCCGATCGCGGTTCTTTTTGCTGCAACGATGACTACGGGATCCTGGGCGCTCATATGCTTCTCCTGAAAAAAAAGAATTAAAAAATACGGTTGGGACAAAATAACAGCCGAAGCAAAGTTTTCAAGTGCAAAGTCGCGATTTTCCGCGACTGCGAAGGGATCGTCACCCGGCAAGCCAGCGCACAACGGGCGCCCAGACTTCGGCGACGGCTTTGCTCCCCGCGATCAGGCCGATATGCCCGCATGCAAGGCGATGCGTTTGTGCACGGCCGGAGTGCATGGATCGTGCGACCGCCTGTGCGGCTTCGAACGGCACAAGGCGGTCGGCGTCGGAGGCTACGACCAGTATGGGCCTGTCCAGCGCCGAGATATCCACCTTGCAGGCGCCGACCGTCCACTCACCCCGCACGGGCGCGTTGAGCGCGAACCATTGTTGCAGCACATCGCGGGCGATCGCCGGGGCGAGATCGACTCCCTCGTTCAACCAATCCTCAACCGCCACAAAGAGTTTCGCTTCGAAGGATTCCTGATCCATGTCGGCGAAGCGGGCGAATTTTTTTGCGGACCCCTCGGGATCGAGCGTTGCAAAAAGGGTTTGGGTCCACTCCGCCGGGAGGCGTCCTCTTTGATCGAGTTGCGGCAGGATAAGCGGCGCCCATCCGCGGACGCGGTCCGAGAGCAAATTTTGACCCGCGCGGAAATCCCACGGCGCAGCAAGAAGGACCAAGCGGTCAATCTCATGAGGCGCGAGCGTGGCCGCAGCCAGCGACAATGTTCCCCCCATGCAGTAACCCACCACCGAGACGGGTTTTTGTGCGTGAGCGGTCACTGCGCGCAAGGCGGGAATCAATCGCTTTTCGATCACGGAGGAGAGGTTAAGCGGGTCTTTGTCCCTCGCCGTGTCGCCCCAATCCAGAAGGTAGACTTCATACCCGTTTTGACGCAGGAAACGCGCCATCGAGCGGCCTTCACATAAATCGAATATTGCGGACGAATTAATCAGGGAGGGAACGAGCAGAACGGCCTTGTCCGCCTGCGCCCCCTCCTGCCCCACGTAAAGACTTCTTAGGGTGGCGCTGCCCTTTTTCCAGACTCTCGTCCCCACTTCCTGCTGCGCGCGGTAAGGGTGGCTGAGATACATCTGGATGCCCCGCACGACATGCTCGATCTTTTTTATTTTGAGATCAGAGAAATATGGCGCGGCATGCTCGGCTATACCCTCGTGCATATCCGCCTTTGATGCAGCGACCATGCCCAGATGAGCAAGTAAAGGGTAAGGTCCTTTCCTTTGATTATTCGTGCTGCTTTTTGTTCTTTTTGTCATCTTGCAGCATTATAAGTTTTGCGTTAACCAATGAGTACTTTTTTTTGCAGCATTTTTGTGCATAATGTAAAATAACTCACGAAAATTGAAATGTTGATTGCGAAGGTGCAGCATGGCCAGAACACGTAACGGCAAAGATGGGCCGACTATTATCAAGAAATATGCGAACCGCAGACTCTACGACACGGGGCGCAGCAGCTATGTGACTCTTGACGATTTGTGCGAGATGGTCAAGGAAGGTCACGACTTCGTGGTGCAGGACGCCAAGACCGGTAACGACATCACGCGCTCTGTCCTAACGCAGATCATCGTGGATCAGGAATCGCAGGGCGAGAATCTTCTGCCCACGAATTTCCTGCGGACCCTGATCGGGTTTTACGGCGACAAGGTTCAGAATTTCATTCCGGGCTATCTTGAACAGACGCTCGACCTGTTTGTGAAAAATCAGGAACGCATGCGCGAACAGATCAACAAGTCGTTTGAGGGGATGCGGACCATGGAGGGTATGTTCCCCGGCATGACGAGCCTTGAGGAATTGAGACGCCAGAACATGGAAATGTTCGAGAAAACCCTCAAGATGATGACGCCTTTCGGGACGACTTACGGACAGCCTTCCGAAGATGACAAGACGAAGAAGCCGAAGTAGGCTGTTATGCATTCGATGTTCAATCAAACGAAACGGGGCGCAGGCCCCGTTTTTGTTTTCATTGTTCTGCCGCGCTATCTTCAGCCGTTGGTGTGGATCGTGCGCTTTTCTTCCGGCTTGCTCGCAGCCGGCTTGCGCTCTTCTGGCACGGCGCTGTCATTGCGCACCTGCTTGATGCCTTTATCTGTTTCAATGAGCGCGGCGCCCGAGTCCGTTCCCGACGCAGGCTGGATGGCGGCGGGCGCAATTTCGTTAATGTCCGGCAGCGCATCGCCGCCGAGATTTTGGGTCACGGAGCCTGAATCTTCTGCCATGAGCTGACCGGCGGTCGGCATTTCAGGAAGCGGTTTGTAATTCTTACGGATGAGCTGAACGTTTTTGGTTTCCGGCTCAGTTTCCAGCAACTCGCTTGCTGTCGGCATTTTTGGCAAAACCACAGGCACCTCCGCGACAGGCACGGCCTCCAGAGCGCTTTGGCGGCCCTGCTCCTGCGGCGCTGATTTCCGGCCCTGGCCGGATGCGCCTTCCAGCAGTTCGAGGCGCGCGCGAAGCTCCTGATTTTCAAGCATCAACGCCCGGACCTCAGGCGCATAGACGCTTTGCCCTTCGGTTGGCGAGGGCGCAGCGCCCTGATCTTGATATTGCTTAATCATCTTGCGGTATTCCGATGTCGCAGCGCGCTCCTTTTCAAGACGCTGCTCCAGATCGCGCACTTTAATCAAAAGGGCCGTGCTGTTGCCTGCGCCGGATTGCGCCGCGTCTTTTACATTCAGGCCCGCCTGACGCAGTTGTTCATTTTCCGCCTTGAGGTTTTGGACCGTCTGTTTCAGCCCTTCAAGACTGGCCGCATCGACGCCGCCTTCGCTGATCTGTGTTTTAAGGGTCGCGATTTCGGCTTGCAAAGCCCTGACGGTCTGCTGGCTTTCCTGAACACCGCCTGCTCCCTGTTGGAGTGCCAGTTTAAGATCGGCATTCTCCTGCTTAAGGCGCGCATTCAGTTTGATTGCGTCGTCGCTGGCCAACAAGGCTTCGTTCTGAGCCTGAATCGTCTGACGGAGGCTTGAATTCTGGGCTTTGAGTTCTTCAACCTCAGGTCCGCCCGAGCCCTTGCCGCTCTTCTTAAGAGCGTTATTTTCCGCTTGAAGCGCTTCATATTTCTGTTCGAGCGCGGCGAGGCGGCTCTTGGCCTCCTGCCCTTCGCGGGCGGCCAGCGCGTCTTGAGTACGGTTCTTTTCAGAGGCCAGCGCCTGTGTGCTCATTTCTGCCAAGGCCTGAGCGAGTTTGCGATTTTCGGCCTGAAGCTCTCCCAGCATGTTCTGCAACTGCGTCATTCTTTCCGGATCGGCGGCAGATTGCATTTGGGCGCTGCGGGCTTCCAGCTCCTCGATTCTTTGCTTGAGGGCGTTGTTTTCCTGCGCCAGCCGACCAAGCTCCTGCTGCCCGCCCTTCTTGTTCGCGGCGGCCTGTTTCAGGCTTTCGTTTTCCTGCCGGGTTTGAATCAGGGCCTTCTGGCTAGCATCGAGGATTCCGGCATTTTTCTGGAGGCCCTGCGCGAGTTCGCCGATCTTTTGCTCCAGTTCCTTGTTCCGGCGCTCCAGTTCGCGGATTTTTTTGTTATAATCAAGGGCCTTACCCTGCACCTGATCCGGCTCAATCTGAACCTGGGGCGAGGGTTGGAGGTTTTCCTGAGGGATCTGGGGAACCTCGTTGCGGGAACGGTCAAGGATATTCCGGAGCTGCTCGTTCTCAAGCTCCAGTTGTTTCAGGCGATCCTCAAGCTGGCTATTGCTGATTCTTTTTGCAGCGTATGAGTCTGACGGCAGGGCGACTAACGCCACCGAGGCCATTAAACCGATTGCAAAAAGATAGCGTCCGGCACGGCCTTTACACGCCTTACGCGTCTTCGCGCCCGCCGCAGCTTTTCCGCCGTTCTGCATGATTTCTGAGCACCCTAGTATTTACGAAATTCGGCCCCGATCATACACGTTTACCCATAATTCTCAAAATATAATTTCAAAAAGTCCTTTAATGTCCTGAAATTAATGAAATTATATGAATTATAGGTTGAGAGGAGTTCAAGAACGGGAGCGACCTGCGCCAAGGGCTAGGCTGGCTTCCAGAAATTCATCGAGGTCGCCGTCCAGTACGCCCTGCGCGTTCGAGGTTTCCACTCCGGTCCGTAAATCCTTAATCATCTGATAGGGTTGCAGGACGTAGGAGCGGATCTGGTGGCCCCAGCCGATGTCTGTTTTCTCGCCGTGTTCCTTCGCGGCCTGCTCCTCGCGCCGGTTGAGTTCGGCTTCGTAAAGCTTGGCCTTAAGGAGTCTAAGAGCCTCGGCCTTGTTTTGATGCTGGGATCTTCCGGCCTGGCAGGCGACGGCGATGCCTGTGGGGATATGAGTCACGCGTACGGCGCTGTCGGTCGTGTTGACGTGCTGGCCTCCGCTGCCGCTGGAGCGGTAGGTATCGATGCGCAGGTCCTTGTCCTCGATCTCGATATTAATGTTGTCGTCGATCACCGGGGAAACAGCCACTGAGGCGAAGCTCGTATGGCGGCGCGCGCTCGAGTCGTAAGGCGAGATGCGCACAAGGCGATGAACCCCGGTTTCGGTCTTCAGCCAGCCGTAAGCCTGCGGCCCTTCGATCTTGAAGGTGCAGGATTTCAGGCCTGCCTCTTCTCCGTCGCTGCGCTCGATCACGCTCACCTTGTAGCCGTGCTGTTCGGACCAGCGCATATACATGCGGGCGAGAATCTCACCCCAGTCCTGCGCCTCCGTGCCTCCCGCCCCGGCGTTGACCTGAAGATAGGCGTCGTTATTGTCGGCCTCGCCGCTCAGGAGGCTTTCGAGGCGCTTGCGGCGGGCAGTTTCCATGACCTGATTCAAAGCGGCTTCGGATTCCGCGACCATCTGCGCGTCTCCCTCCGCCTCGGCCAGTTCGATCAACTCCAGATTGTCGCGCATTCCGGATTCGATGGCGCGCACGCCCTCAACCGCCTGCGCGACATGTGTGCGCTCGCGCATGAGTTTCTGCGCCTTTTCAGGGTTGGACCAGAGATCGGGATTTTCGGTGAGGTTGTTCAGTTCTTCGAGGCGAAGTACGGCGGCTTCCCAGTCAAAGATTCCTCCTCAGCAGCGCCAGCGACTCTTCGATGTCGCTCACGACCGCTTGAATTTCAGCGCGCATATCTTTTTATCCATGCAAGTTTATTCGTTGCCCCTTGTTTAGGCGAAAGAGCATCCCTAAATCAAGCGGCTTTGTTGCCTCTGGCGCGGGTGCGCATGTCTTTTTTGGCCTCGGGCTGCTCGTGGACCGTCAATTTCTTCAGAAATCCGCCGATTTCCTTGGCAAAGGACGGTTTTCTGGAGGACAGGGTCAAGAGATCGCCGCTGACGGAGGCCGAAGCCTGCGTCCATTCGCCGCCCACCGCGCGGATCGCGATGGCGAGTTCCTCGGGCCCGGCTACCGTGCGGCCGTTCACGATCTCCGCGCCGCCCAGAAGCAGCTCGACCGCGTGGTTATAAACGATGACCGGCCTTTTGGAGGCTAGAAACGCCTGTAGACGCGGCGTAAGACCGGGCTGAAGCTTGAGTTTTTCAACGCTTCTGCGCCCGCCCGGAATAACGAGGAGCCCATAATCACCGACCGTGATGTCTTCGATTCCGCCCGAAACAGCGAAAACATTGCCCCACGCGCCGCCTTTCCAGCCGCGTACGCTCTGGCCGCCCGGGCCGATAATCCGCGTAAACCAGCCGTCCTTTTCCAGAATTGAAACCGCATCTGCGTAATCGGCCTCCGAAAAGCCGTTTTCGACGAGGAACGCGACCTTTCTGACCTGTGCTGTTTGTGCTGCCATCTTTTTGCTCTCTGTTCCTGTTCCCGTTGCTTAATCAACAGCTTCGAGTATACGCCGCCCAATTTTTTGTGCAATGCAAAAAAATATTCCTCCACATTCTTTCACCCATAAAAAATCTTAAAAATCATAAACTAAGCTTTACTTTGCATTGTTCTACATATAAAAACTGTATTTGGATGTTTTCGGTGGGTGCATAACTCGGTGGGAAACGTTTTTAGAGTACAAAGTCAAGCTTTGCTTTTATTTGAGGGGGCAAAAATTATGAAATCCTTGCGTAACGTTATTTTGGCAATGGGCACGGTCGCGCTGAGCGGATGTACGGTGTTTGACACTTACAGTGAAGTTGATGCCCTCAATGAGGCCAAAGCCGTCGGAAGCCCCTTTACGCAGGCCTTGACCGCCGAGTATCAGACCTTCGCAAATCGCGAACTCAAGGACATGTTCGATTATCCTGACGCGCTGCACTTCGCGCGCAAGGGACTGGCTGCTGCCTCCGGTGAGAGCGTTATGCCCGAACCCGTCAACGACTGGAACCTCAGCGAAGGTCATATCAAGGAACTGGGCGCCGCGCGTGGCCGTCTGGTTGTCGCCTTCGACCTTGGCGGACGCGAGATTGCGCCCGCAACGGCTGCAAAAGCTCAGGTTAATTACGATTGCTGGATCGAGCAGCAGGAAGAAAACTGGCAGACTCATGATATTCTGTCCTGCAAAAAAGCTTTTGAGGACGCTATGAACGAGCTGGAAGGTCTGGTTCACCAGACGCCTCAGGCTGTTTCGGCCGACGAGCCACCTCCGATGATCCCCGAAGAGGCGATGTATCTCGTGTTCTTCAACTGGGATGCCTACGATGTCAGCTCCAGCGCTCAGAGCGTTCTGGAAGCCGTTGCCAAGGAAGTGGCCAAGAACCCGCCCTCTCAGGTGAATATTCAGGGCCATGCGGATACGTCCGGCCCGTCGGACTACAACCAGCGTTTGGCATTCAAGCGCGGCTCGGCCGTGCGCGACTCACTGGTCAAGCTCGGCGTTCCTGAGAACCTGATTAATATCGAGAGCCGCGGCGAGGACGAACTGCTTGTTCCGACTCCCGACAACGTTCGCGAGCCGGCTAACCGCCGCGCCAACATTTCCTTTAGATAAGGATACGCTCTCTCAGAGTATTTAAAAGAAGCGCGGGATCAACTTGCGCTTCTTTTTTTTGGCTTTATCCTTAAGCCAGTTTCTTTATGCCGCCCTTTTTTGCGCGGCTTCAAGCGGGGACAACCGTGCAGCTTCGACCGATCCTTTTCATTAACGGCATTCTGCTTTCGATTCTGGCGCTGAGCATGACTCTGCCCATGCTGGCCGATTTTTATTTCGGACATGATGACTGGAGGGTCTTTTTTATTTGCATCATCATTACGGCCTTCTTTGGCGGGGCCATGGTTCTGAGCAATACGGGCGGGGATTTTTCTCTGTCCATCCGTGAGGCGTTTATTCTGGCCGTCTCGTCGTGGGTGATCCTATCGATCTTTGCGGCTTTGCCGTTCTGGCTCTCCTCACTGCAAATGACTTGGACGGCCTCCTTCTTCGAGTCTATTTCGAGCCTCACCACAACGGGCGCAACGGTTATAACGGATCTTGGGAAGGTTCCCGCAGGGCTTCTTCTTTGGCGGGCCCTCTTGCAATGGCTGGGCGGGATCGGGATGATCGTTCTGTCCGTGTCGCTTCTGCCTTTCCTCAATATTGGCGGGATGCAGATTTTCCGGCGCGAATATGCTGACTCGGAGAAAATCTACTCACGCACCATGCAGCTGGTGACGAGCCTCTTTATGCTTTATCTCGGGCTCAGCGTTACGTGCGCCCTATTATATATGGCGACGGGCTTGCAGGTTTTCGACGCCGTTGTTCTAAGCATGAGCACTATTTCGACCGGCGGGTTTTCAACCTTTCCCAATTCTTTTACCTCCATAGATAACGGCGCTACGGAAGCCGTGGCCATTGTTTTTATGATCATGGGCTGCTTGCCTTTCGTGCTTTACATCAAGGCCGTGCGGGGGAATCCGGGGCACATTTTCCGCGACATGCAAGTGCGCTGGTTTTTGACCGCCGTTGTGCTCAGCGTGCTCGTTATCAGTTACTCTCTTTACAGTCAGGGACTTTATGACGGGCCGGAAGCCCTGCGCACCGCAACGTTCCATACGGTTTCCCTCATGACCGGGACGGGCTTTTTCTATGAGGATTATACTGTTTGGGGGGGATTTTGCCTGACTGTCATGTTCTTTCTCATCGCGGTCGGCGGATGTTCAGGTTCATCGACCAGCGGGATCAAGATTTTCCGGTTTCAGATTCTTTATTCGGTGGTGAAGGTGCAGCTCTATAAGCTGGTTTACCCGCGCGGCGTGTTCCTGCCGCACTATAACCGCAAGCCGATCCCCCCGGATGTTCCCGTATCGGTTATGAGTTTTCTGTGCGTTTACGCCGTGTCCTTTGCCGTGATCGCAGCGCTTCTGTCCCTGACCGGCCTTGACCTTATGACCGCCCTCAGCGCCACGCTGGGGTGTCTTGCCAACCTCGGGACGGGTTTCGGGCCCATGGTCGGGCCGCACGGCAGTTATGCGCCGCTCAACGATTTTGCCCTGTGGTCGCTTTGCTTCGCCATGCTTCTCGGGCGGCTTGAAATGTTCACGGTTCTCGTGATCTTCACGCCCTATTTCTGGCGGCGTTAATAGCCCTGGAGAATCTGGAAGTCTTCCTTCAGGACCTGCTGAATCGAGCCATCGAGATCGTCGAGCAGGTTATCGAGCGCCTGCATCTGGAGCTGTTCGCGTTCGGCCAGCGTATAGTGCTCGGGCACGGTGATCATGCGGTTGGCGATCACGTCGATGCTCTTTTTCTCATACTGCCCAACGCCGAAAATAGCCATGTGCACCACAACCTTCATGTCGTAGCGGTCGCGGTTATCCACCTGCATCCACGCGCCGACCTTGTTGTCGGAGGGCAGGACGCTCTTTTTCAGCGAGGCTTCTTTCAGGACGGCCAGAAACTTGCCGTTCGAGCCAACCGAGGAGAAACGGTGCTGCAGGTAATCTTCGACCGTCTTGTTGACCGAAGCCACGAAACCGTCTTCCTGGCGCTCGTCCTGCGGGATGATCCCGCTGGCCTCGGGGGTCTGGTTCTGGATTTCATAGGATGCGACGTAGATCGGGAATGGATCGAGGCTCTCGAAGGTCATGCGTTCGACGGGGGGCGCCTTCGCGGCCGTCACGCAGCCCGCCAGAGCGAGAGAGGCCAACCCGGTCAGGGCCAGAGTCTTTAAAGAACGTGTTTTCAAATTCTTGTTCATGCTTCCTGTCCTTTTGCCATAATGTTGTTCCTCAGGAGATCGTAGGAACGGCCACAAAATTCGCATTTCATGTCGATCCTACCATCCTGCGCGAGGGAGTCCAGTTCCCTCGGGTCCATCGCGCGGAGCAGGCTTTCGACCTTTTCCGGGCTGCAACGGCAGCCATGCGCTATGGGAGACGGATTATAGAGCTTTACGCCCTCCTCGTGAAAGAGCCTGAAGAGCAGGTCCGCCTCGGGAATTTGCGGGTCGAGGAGTTCGGCGTCCGTGCAGGTCTGGAGCAGGATCATCGCCCTTTGCCATGATTCCTGAGGGTCTTCGTCGTTTTCAGAGGCGGCTCCCGGCACGCGCTGGAGCATGATCGCCCCGCCGCGCCAGCCCGTTTCAAACCGCGCGGCGGCGAGCCGGATTCCGGTCTGGATCTGTTCGGACTGGCGGAAATAATGTTGGACGCACTCGGTCAGGCTGCCGCCCTTCAGTTCCACGATGCCCTGATAGCGGTCCCCTCCTCCGGCTTGATCGACGGTGAAGGCGAGATGGCCCGCGCCGAGCAGCTTGAAGGGAACGGATTCCGGGGGTTTAACCTCATCGGGATTGAAGGAGGCGCAGGCGCGGATGGTTCCTGCGGAGGTCATGTCGGCCACCAGCATGCGCACGGGGCCGTCGCCCTGCGCCTGCAACGCGAATATCCCGTCGAATTTCAGCATGGACGACAAAAGCGCGGTCAGAAGGACCGTCTCCGCCGTCAGGTGCGCGATGGGGGCGGGGTATTCGTGGCGGTTCAGGATTTCATCCAGAACGCCGTCCAGACGCACGATCCGCCCACGCAAGTCGGGGCGCACGAGATCGAAGGTCGTCACGGTATCGGACATCAGCGGCCTATCCCTTGATCTTATAGCCGCTCTTGAACATTTTATAGGCCAGAACGGTTAAAGCCGTGTTGAGGGTGACGAGCAGCATCACCCCGGCCAGAACGCTGCCGTCGGCCTGTCCGATAAAACCATACCGGAACCCGTCGATCATATAGAAGAACGGGTTCAGGTGGGCGGCCAGATCCCAGGGCTGCGGAAGAATATCGATTCTGTAAAATGTTCCCGAAAGAAACGTCAGGGGGGTGACGATAAAGTTCGTGAAGGCGGCGATATGGTCGAATTTTTCGGACCAGATGCCGGCGATCAGGCCGAGCGCGCCCATCATCCATGTGCCCAGAACGGCAAACCCCAGGATGGCGATGACCGCGTGAAAAGGCAGCGGCACGAAGACATACAGCAACGCCAGCGTGGCAGAGCCGACCGCAAGGCCGCGAATGACCGAGCCGACCAGATAGCCGGTCAGGATTTCCCCGGCGGAGAGGGGCGGCATGAGCAGATCGACGATGTTGCCCTGAATTTTTGAAATGACCAGCGAGGACGAGGTGTTGGAGAAGGCGTTCTGTGCCATCGCCATCATCACGAGTCCCGGCGCTAGAAAGTCCAAATAGGACAATCCGTTATCCATCTTTCTTTCCAAGCCGCCGAAGGCCAGTGCAAAGACCGTGTAGAACAGCAGCGTCGTAATCGCCGGAGCGATCAGCGTCTGGGTATAGACTTTCAGGAAGCGTTCGACCTCCTTGCGGACAAGGGTGTAGAGGCCGATATGGTTAATGCCCTTTATGCGGCGTTCGCCCGGCTCCGTTATCACCATTTTCATACGCTTTAACCTAGGATAAGTTGGTTTTATGCAAGGTCCAAAGCATAAAGCAGAACCGAATACGGTCAACAGCAAAAGCGGGGCTGCCCCCACAAGGGACAGGACAGCGAAAAAGATTCCCAAAAAAATTACGGACACATACCTGCATAATTCCGGGCTTTACTATTTGCAGCGTTTTTCGGCCAGTACTGCACATTTCAAGAGCGTTATGATGCGCAAGGTCAAGAGATCCTGCATGGCGCACCCGGATCAGGATTTCGACGCTTGCCGGGCGATGGTGGACGCTCTGACCGAGCGGTTTGAGGCTTCGGGGCTTCTGAACGACACGGTTTATGCGCGCGGAATGGCGGACTCTCTCCGGCGGCGGGGGCGGTCGCGCAAGGCGATCATCGCCAAAATGACCGAGCGGGGATTGCGCAAAGACCAGATCGAGGCGGCTCTTGAAAGTTTAAGGGAAGAAAGCGGCGTTGCCGAGAGCGAGGCTGAGCTTGCGGCCGCCCTCAAATTCGCGCGGCGTAAACGGATCGGCCCGTTCCGCGCGGGGGAGAAGGACCCCGCCCTTTTGCGCAAGGATCTGGCGGCGCTGGCCCGTGCGGGTTTTTCGTATGATACGGCGCGCAAGGCGCTCGATTTCGACGGGGAAGATGCGTTTTAAAGCGTATCGCCGGTGTTCTGAATATTCAGCGTGGGCATGCCGGGGGACTTGCCCGTCGGGGCCTTCTTTTCGCGCCAGGAGACTCGCTCGGGCGGGAAGATGAGGCTGACGGTCGTGCCGATGCCCTTTTCGGAGAGAATTTCAAGATCGCCGCCGTGCAACTGCATCATGGATTTGGAGAGGGTCAGCCCCAGACCCGCGCCGGAGCCGGAGCGGTCAAGCGCATTGTCGATCTGGCCGAAGGGCGAGAGCGCCTTCTGGATTTCGTCCTTGCTCAGGCCAACCCCGGTATCGGAGATGGAGAAGCGCAGCGAGCCGTCATGATCGAAGGTGGACATCAGGGTGATGCGGCCGCCGTCGGGGGTGAATTTGACCGCGTTGGAATAGATGTTTGTGATGATCTGTTTGACCGCCAACTCTTCCCCGATGATATGAGGCAGATCCTTGGCGTTGTTTGCGATGACGATGTTTTTGTCCTGTACCTTGGTATTGTGAAGCGCCAGACAGGTTTCCAGCACGTTGGCGAAGGAAAATTCGCTTTCATTGATTTCGCGGTCGCCAGACTCGATCTTGGAAATATCAAGTATCTCATTAATAATCTTCAATAAGCCCTTGCCGCTCTTATATATATCTTTGACGTAATCGCGGTACATGTCCGCGCCGAGCGGCCCCATAACCTCGTTCTTCATGATCTCCGAGAAGCCGATGATCGCGTTCAGGGGCGTGCGCAGCTCGTGACTCATGTTGGCGATAAATTCGGTTTTGGCGCGGTTGGCCATATCGGACTGGACCTTCGCTTCGCGCAAGGCTATTTCCGCTTCCTTGCGTTTCGTTATATCTTCCATGCTGCCCTCAAAGTAGAGTACATGGCCGTGCTCGTCCTTCACGCAACGGATGTTCTCGCTGACCCAGATTTTTGCGCCGCCTTTTTTGAAAACCTGCGTTTCGTAACCGTTGATCTGGCCTGCGCGCATCAAAGCGTTCACGAAGGCTTCGCGCTCTTCTTTGTCGATATACACCACGCCGTTCGCATTCTTGACGTCGCGCAGCAATTCCTCCACTCCGGCATAACCCAGAATGCGCGCCATTGCGGGGTTGGCGCTGAGGTAAATCCCCTCGGGTGTCAGCTGATACAGACCGCCTGCGGCGTTTTCAACGATCGTCCGGTATTTCTTTTCTGCTTCGGCCAGGGCCCGTTCTGCGCGGCGGCGCTCCTCGACGTCCGTGATCGTTCCCACAACGCGCAGGTTTTTGTTTTCGTCCTGCCGGATCATGGAGATGGCCAGTTCGACGGAGCGGAAGGTTCCCTCCGCCGTGCGGATGCGCGTGAAGGTGCGGTAGGCCTGCTTCTGGCCGCGCACCATCATGTCGAATTCCTTTTTTTGCTTCGCCTGATCTTCCGGGTTGAGCATGGCGAACAGGTTGTTGCCTTTCGAGCGATCCTGATCGAAGCCGGTAATCTTGCGCCATGAGGCGCTGAGGAAAAGAATATTGCCCTCGGTATCCGTTTCGAAAATAATGTCGCTGACCGAGTCAATCACCGCGCGGTTTTCGCGGTCGGCTTTTTGCAGTGCGCTGTTGAGGCGCTCGCGTTCACCGATCTCCGTCTCAAGCTCCAGATTTTTTTGCTCCAGCGCCTTGTTCATGAGGGCCACGCGCTTGGACTGGGTCTGGTTGTTGCGCACGAAAAGTGTGCCAATGACCGTCAGGGCAATACCGAAGAGCAAGATGAGGTAGGGTATCTGCTCGATATAGGCCATGTTCTTCTTTTTGGAGAATTGCAGAAGAATCTGCCATTCGCTGTTGCCTACGGAAAAGTTGTAATTTTGCGAATAGGCGACCGACTGAACGCCGTTGCGGTCGTTCTCCATATTGTAAATGTTTCGCCCGGTCGTCGTCTCCTTGATGCCCAACGTATAGACCGAGCCTTGCTTCTCCAGCCAACTCTGGTCGATCAGGTTTTCGGGTCGGCCGATCCCGAAAATCACGCCATCCTTGGAGCTATTCTTTCTTACGACTTTCACATAGGCGAAGGGCCGCTCCATCGTTGGCGGAGAACCGCTGGTTTCAACATAGTTCATCCCCGGAAGATCTGTGACCACCCGCAGGCGGTCGTCGTCAAAATATTTATCCTGTACGATCTGGGTAATCAGCTTCTGATTGGGAACCAGAGAATAATCGGCCTGCTTGCTTGCGATACGCGGGGATTCAGAAAGCGTTTTATATTGCCATGCGCCTGGAGAGGCTTCGTAAATCCAGATGACCTGTTCGAAGTTGCTCAGGCCCGGGACGTTTCTCCTGATTTGTTCTAAAACGTGGGTTTTATTCGTATTCTCTGAGAGCATCAGGACGCTGGAGATCAGGCGCATGGTGTTCTCCTGCCCCGAAATTTCCTCCACAAAGACCCGGCCTGCGTCTTCGGCGATCGAGCGAAACTCTTCGTTCGACATGCCTTTGACAAAAATATTGAGAATATAGAAGGCGGTCACGGTCAGGATCACCCCGTTCAGCAGCACCATCGCCTGCGCCAGACCGGAGGTCAGCCACAGGCCGGGGCGTGCGCCCGAGCGCTTTTTGCTCCATTTGCCCTTTTTATTCTTCATTTTTATTCCAGTTGCCCCTTTGAAGCGGGCGGAAACCGCCAGCCGGAAGCGTCCTTTACAGGGATACTCCCAACTGTACAGTGCCGGAAAGGCGTTAAAAGATCGCTAAAATGCTCAAAAAACTGGGAAAATACTTGCCTATCAGATTTTCATAACAATAAAATCCGGGCGTATCGGCGCAGCAATATTATCCACTGCTTCGGGATTTGTGCAGGGCGTAAACTTCTTGACTTCGATTCTATTAAAATCTAGCATGTTTGAGCATTATTATTTTCATTCGGTTTTAATTTGTTAGGGGCTTTTCATGGCGCAAGATTTCAATTTCAAGGGTTTTTTCCCCTACACTGAATTTCTCAAGGATAACGGCCTTACCAAGGCGCCGTTCGACGTTAACCGTCTTATTGAGACGCAGCGCCGCAATTTTCAAACTCTGGCCGAGGCGCAGCAAATTGCTTTCCGCAGCTTCCAGTCCATCGCCACCCGTCAAGCGGAGATCTTCTCCCAGATCCTGAAGGAGCAGAACTGCCTGACCTCCGAGATCCTGAAGGATGGCACGTCTGAAGATGCCATCGCCCGCAATGCCGAACTCATCAAAAAAAGCTATGAGACGACGATTGCCGGTATGAGCGAGATCGGCGAGATCGTGCGCAATTCCAATGCCGAGACGTCCGGGGTCCTTAACCGTCGTCTTAAGGCCAGCATCAAGGAAATCAAATCCGCGATTGACAGTGCTCAGGACGACGACGACAAGCGTGCGGCCTGATCGGCTTGCGGATTAAGGGCTTTTTGATTATTAAAGCCTGATGACTGTTTCATGCACTTATGACGATTTTCTCAAGGTCGATGTCCGCATCGGCACAATTGTTGACGCGCAACCTTTCCCCGAAGCCCGTAAACCTGCCATCAAGCTCGTGATTGATTTCGGGCCAGAGGTCGGCCTTAAGAAAAGCTCCGCCCAGATCACCGCGCATTATACGCCCGAGGCGCTCATCGGGCGGCAGGTCATGGCTGTTGTGAATTTTCCGCCCCGGCAGATCGGCCCGTTCATGTCGGAGGTGCTGACGCTCGGGTTCGCGGATCAGGCCGGGGAGATCGTTCTGGCCAATTGCGATCAGGTCGTGCCGAACGGAGCGCGGCTGCTTTAATCTCTTTGATTTCGGGTTTTTATTGCGGCAGCCGGATCTTGACGGCCAGACCGCCGTGGGCGCTGCGCTCCAGCCAAATCGTGCCGCCGTGCGCATGGACAACATCCATGGCGATCGGAAGCCCCAGACCCACACCTCCTGTATCCACATTTCGAGACGCATCGACGCGGTAGAAGGGTTTGAAGACCTCTTCATATTGATCTTCGGGGATGCCGGAGCCGTTATCCTCAACGGTCATGAGGACGGTTCGCTTTTCCGGCTTTTCAACGGAAATCCAAACTTTCGTTGCGTATTTTGCTGCGTTGCCGATGACGTTCATCAGGCAGCGCCGCATAGCCAGCGGGCGCAGCGTCATCGAGAGGCCGTCCTGTCCGTCATGCGCGAACGCGATATCGCAGCCCTGCCGCTTGGCCGAGACGATCACGCCCTCGATCAGAGGGATCATGTCGGTCAGCACCGGTTGCTCATTGCCGTCGCCGCGCACAAAATTGAGGTAGCCCTCGATCATTTTTTCCATTTCTTCGATATCGCCCTTGAGCGCGTCGATATCGGGGCTATCGCCCAGAAGGGCTAGTTGCAGTCGCATGCGGGTCAGCGGCGTGCGCAGATCGTGCGAGACGCCGGCCAGCATGGTGGTTCTTTGCTGGATCTGTCTTTGGATACGGGTGCGCATATCCATAAAGGCCTGCCCGGCCTGACGGACCTCCTTCGCGCCCTCGATCTTGAAATTTTCGACATCCCTGCCCTTACCGAAGCGCTCGGCAGCGATTGAGAGCTTGCGGATCGGGCGGATCTGGTTGCGCATGAACAGGACGGAGATCAGAAGCAGGACCGCCGACGATCCGTAAACCCAGAGCAGGAAAATATAGGTGGTGGAGGTGAACAGGCGGCGCTGCGGCAGCGAGACATGCATGACGCCCTCTTTGAGCTGTAGGCGCACCTCGACCCATTTTTCCTGAAAATCGACATCGACGGTAAAGGGGTTTTGGGTTTGCTGCCTCAATTCCTCCGTGAAACTGTCCGCAATATAATTCGCCCAGCGCCCCTCGGGCCGGATGCTTGTCCCTTCGACTTTTTCACCGGGGCGGTAGCTGACGATCAAATCCAAACGGTCTCCGGCCAGCGCGGCCAGAGACTCCGCCGCCACCGGGTCCGGGTTTGCCTCGATGAGGTTGGCGATCAGCACGACCTCTCCCGCTACGGCGTAGGACAAGCGGCTGGCCATCTTGTACCAGTGGCGATCAAAGAACACATAGGTGGAGATCACCTGTATGAGGAATACGGGCGTAATCAGGATGAGCAGTGAGCGGCCCAGAAGTGTCTTGGGCAGGACGGTCTTGAACCATTTGCGTTTTTTTGTTTCGCCGCCCTCCATCGCCGTGATCTCCTCCCCTAGCCGATCCGGTCGGCGTGGAGCATATACCCCTTGCCGCGCACGGTGACCAGCGCGCGAGGGTTTTTCGTGTCGTCCTCGATCTTGCGGCGCAGGCGGGTGACCTGCACGTCGATGGTGCGCTCCCCGGCCGCGTCCATGCCGCAGCGGACGGCCAGATCGTGGCGGCTGAGGGGCTGGCCCGCGCTTTCGCAGAGGGCGCGCAGAAGGTTGGCCTCGACGGTCGTGAGTCTTTGGAGCGGTTTGTCGGCGGCCTCGTGTTCGAGCTCGGCCCGGTTGACCCGGAACAGCCATGATCCGACGCGGAAACAGGCATCGCCTGATTTTGCAGGAGCGGCGGGGGCGCGGCGCAGCACGGCGTTCAGGCGCAGCACAAGCTCGCGCGGCTCGAAGGGTTTGGGCAGGTAGTCGTCGGCCCCGGTCTCCAGCCCCGCGATGCGGTCTTCGACCTCCCCCAGCGCGGTGAGGAGAATGACGGGCACCGTGCTGGTTTTCCTCAGTTCGCGGGTGAATTCAAGGCCGCTCTGGCCGGGCATCATCACATCCACGATCAGGGCGTCGAAGCTGAAGCGTTTTATCATTTCCGCCGCCTCCTGCGCATTTTCGGCGGTCTGGACCACGAATTGCTGCGCCATCAGGAAGCGCGAAACGAGCTGGCATATCCGCCTGTCGTCGTCCACGACCAGAATATGGGGTTGTTGGGCCAGAGCGCCGATGAGGCATTGAAGGGACTGCATGATCTTCTTTACAAAACAAATATGCGCGTATAGCTTGTTTTTTCACGGTTTTTGACAGCGTAGACCGAAATCCGGCATGCGTAAACGTAAAAGATAAGGACTTGAATCATGACTTTTGTGCCCTTCGATGACCGGGACGGGTTTATCTGGATCAACGGAAAGATGCTCCCGTGGCGCGAGGCGAAAATCCATGTGCTGAGTCACGGCTTGCATTATGCAAGCTCCGTCTTTGAGGGCGAGCGCATGTATGACGGCGTGATCTTCAAGAGCCGGGAACACTCCGCCCGCCTGATCCGCTCCGCCGAAATTCTGGGCATGGAGATGCCGCTGTCGGTCGATGAGATCGAGCAGATCAAATACGAGGTGATGGAGGCCAACGGCCTCAAGAACGGCTATGTCCGCCCGGTCGCGTGGCGCGGCGGCGAGCAGATGGGCGTTTCGGCCCGCAAGACCAAAACGCATGTCGCGGTCGCCGGATGGCACTGGGGCACCTATTTCCCGCAGGAAAAGCTTGAGAACGGGATCCGCCTCAAGACCTCCCCGTGGCGCCGCCCCGCGCCCAACACCGCGCCGACGCAGAGCAAGGCCGCCGGGCTTTACATGATCTGCACCATCTCCAAGCACGCTGTGGAGGACGAGGGATACGACGATGCGCTGATGCTGGATTACCGGGGTTATGTCGCCGAGGCTTCGGCCGCGAACTTTTTCGCGGTCAAGGACGGGGTTCTGCTGACTCCCACGCCGGACTGCTTCCTGAACGGGATTACCCGCCAGACCGTCATGGCGCTGGCGCGGCAAATGGGTATCACGGTCGAGGAGCGGCATATCAAGCCCGAGGAGCTTTCCGGCTTCCAGGAGGTGTTCCTGACCGGGACCGCCGCCGAGCTGACCCCCGTGGGCGAGATCGACGGGATCAAGTTCAAGCCCGCAGCGGTCACCAAGCGGCTTCAGGACGCCTATAGCACCCTTGTGCGCCAAAAGGACCACGACAAGCTGGTCAAGGCCGGGTAACCCGCTGATTTCCTCATATTTCAGGGCTAAAGCCCCTGCCTTCACGAATGTTTGACAAAACAGGCGGCAAACCCGTATAATTTGTCAAAATATAAGAATTAATATCCCGTCAATGTAAACGGGGTGAGGGTTAAATGCCGGATAGTCCTTTAGTCGAGCTTAAGAAGGCGCTCAACACCGTTGTTCCACAGATCGTGGACCGGGGTCATACGGCGCTTGCGCTTAATGAGAACGCCAGCGAAGCGGCTTTTACCCAAAGCTACAGCCGTACCATCGAATCCATACAGGTTTTCCTTTCCACCGCCGCGCCGGATCTTCGGGCGCTTGCGGGCAACCGCGCCTCCCTGCTGACCGACGTCAAGGTTACGGGCGAGTTGGACGCGGCCACGCTGGCCGCGTTGCAGATGCTGGGCGAGGCCAGAGCCGCCGATACGGCCAATCAGTATAGCGCCGGGGTCAAGCAGACCGTGGGTCTTATCAACGATGTGGTGGCACGGGCTCAGGCTTTGCCCGAAGCGCAGAAAAGCACTCTGAACACCGAATCGCGCCGTCTGACCGCCGCGCGCAACCCCGCCGCCTCGAATAACAGCGCCGGAGCGGAAGCCCGCGAATTGATGGCCGTGGGCGACTCGTACCTCGGCATTACCGGAAACCCGGCGTCGAACACCGACGTTCTTGAAAATACCGGGCGGGCGCTCAAGGATTACCTCAAGGAACAGCAGGCCGCGCACCCGGAAATCGATGTTGATTTCGCGCCGCAGAGCATTGACGGGCGCACCGTCGCGTTCATGCGCGAATTGATGCGCCAGAAAATGGAGGCCGCGGGGGTCAAGCAGGAAGATCTGCAGACAACCCTTTTCCAGCTCTGGATGATGCAGCGCAACGGTCAGGAACACCCAAACCCGGCCATGCGCGATCTGGGCCGGACCGGCGCTATGAGCGCCCTTGTGGATTACGCTTTGGGCGGACGTTTGCCTACCGGAGCGCGGACGGAGATCCCGCGCACAGACTCGCCCTGGGAAAATCCCGTCAAGGACCGGTTCTTCAACCGGGCGGTCTATGTGGACCTTCTGAACGGCGACACAGTTTCCAATAAATCCCTGCTGCGGCCTGACGGCGCGGACCCGGGGCAGCAGACCCTTATTCGCGAGGCGATGCAAAAACTCGGCATCAGCGATAATCAGCAGACCTATACCCGCGATCAGGTCGGCGCGATTGCCACCGAGATCATGGTGGCGCAAGCACGGGCCCTGTGCATCGAGGAAAAGGACATTTCCGCAGCTATGCTCACCGGGCGGTTCAACCCGGACATGGATGATATTTTCCTTGCTCATATCGGCATGGGCAAGCCAGAGCGGAATCAGGCCCGCGCCGAGCAGCTTGAGCGGATCGGTATTTCGCGCGAGGAGCAACATGATGTGTTTTTCGATGCGCAGTTCCAGCGCCACCGCGATGCGCAATGGAGCCAGCGGTTCGGCGGCGTCACCGACGAACACCTGTTCCGGCTGGCGCAGCGTCTTCGGCCCGACGCGATCCCGCAGAACCTTGATCTTAAATATTCTGATTTAAGGGGCGACCCGAACGTTGAGTCCCTGATGAACGACCTGCGCAGCCGCAACGTCTCTCCGGCGGGGCTGTTTATGTGGGGCGGTCGCGGCGGCGGCGATCCGTATAATTTCCGCGAGGTTTATCGCGGGATGCGCGAGAATACCTATTTGCCCAAACTGCGCGAACAGGTCAACGAAAACGGCCTTAATCTCTGTGAACCCGGCAGCGGTGCCCGATCGGGCGGAACGGGCGGCGCTCGCCCCGCGACGGGCGATGACGGGCGTTGCTTCGCCGACGATGCCGCCGGACCGTGCGATCCGAACACCGGAGCGTCAGGTTCGGGCTCCACTGGCCAAAGACCGCCCAATGTCGGCCAATGTTTTGCCGACGATGTTGACGGCCCCTGCGCCACAAACGGTTCGGGCAACCGCACTACAACGACGGGCGGCGGAGACGGGAAATGCTACGCCGATGATTTCGGATCGGCCTGCGGCACGCCGAACGCCAGCACGGGCGAAGCCATCCGCTCCAACGCGGGGGATTCTACGGGCCAGACCCCGGCGGACGTCGAACGCTGTTATGCCGATGACGTCGCGGGACCGGACTGCAACAAGACCCCGCAGGTTGTGCCTGTCCGCTGATTTCATATCTTTTTTCGTTGTTTGTTTAGACATTAAACCGGAATTTTTGATCTAAGACACTGTAATTTATAGTGTATTTTTCAGCGCATTCCATTTTGTACCCGGTTTTATACACGGTTTTGTATGCGCTGGCATGATAATCACGCGGGATTATTCTCTTGGGAAGAATATACGAAATCATCCGTTCCGAAGCGATTGCTGCCAAAAATCGCCTCATAGTCCCCGCCAAGCTCATCCCTATACGCTTCCGCCTGTTCCCTGATAGCAAAAATTCCGGCTAATTTCCACGGATTTTGTCTTAACACACCCCAGACACGAAGCCATCCTTCATTGTCCGTATCAACGATGGGTAAAAAACCTCGCATGGCCGGGATCGGACGAAACCAAAACGAATAACCTTCCGTCAATTCGTCAACATCGGGATCATGAAGGCTGGAGCTGACTATCCCGATAACATATCCATGCTCATTGAAAATGGGGCCGCCGCTAATACCGCTGGGCCATTTAGACGAAACGACAAAGGTAGGCCAGCGTCTATTGGCGTTGCGGCCTTGAGGCAGTATCTCCGTAATAGTACCCACAGCGCCATGCAAGCCCTCAGTAAAATGAACAAGATTGCTCTCAGGAACATGCTGCACGTTCATAACGCCCGGATACCCGACAGCCATGACGCGATCCCCTATCGCGGGAGGGTTGCCACCATAAACCTGCAAAGGCAAAAACCCACGATGTTGCTGTACCTTTGGACTGCGCGGATCAAAAATCAGCTTCGCGCAATCAAAGACATTTACCGTTTCATTCGGCAGATGGAACAAAGGGCTTTCCCTTTCACCCCGTATCGTTGCCGCCTCATGCAGAAAAACAAAACTCTCACGCGGGATTGGCGGTCTGCCTAAAACCATTCCGGGACTGAAAAAACCAAACACAGTCCCAAGCTCAGGGCCGTTGAAAAAATTCCGTGTCTCCCGGCTCTCCAGCACATGATATGCGGTCAGATATGTTCCAAAGGGATCAACGCGGAAGGCCGTCCCTATACCGCTGATTTCTTCGGTTTCTCTATCAATGGAAAACAAAGGAATGATGACGGATCGCAACCCGAACGGATCATCAATCCGAAATAACGCTTCATCCTGACCGTCCCTTGGCAGATAAGGAAATGGCATGTCTGTTTCCTCAAATCAATTACGCCGCCTTTTTCATCAACGCGCCGTGTACCTTGCCGTCTGTGCCGGACTGCATCAAAACCCAGAACATCTCATCTTCGCGGATAAGCTGGATTTGATGATGGTTAAGCAGAGTAGTAATCTTCTGTACCCACTCGCTGATTTTCTCAAACCCGATTTCCTTTTCCTTCCCGCTGAGGATATGGCGCAGATTTCCACGGTGCAGAACATCGCCGCATTCGCCGTACAGTCTCAGCAAATCCTCTTTTTTTAAGTACCCCTGGGTTATAGGCTCCACCCTCTCAGGGCGTCCGGTCTGAGCGTTGCATATTTGGCGGCTAGGAACGGGATAAAAATTGGAGTGCAGCTTTTCCAACTGTTTTATGATTTCATCGGCGTTATAGGCTTTGGAGAGCTTCTTGCCCTTGGCCTCCGGCAAATCGCCATGCGCGGCTAGACACGCCAGCGCAATCAGTTCGCAGATCATCCGAAGCTGCAAATAGCAGATTTCATAGGCGACAATGCGCGGGAGAGGCATAAGGCCCGCCGTTATATTCGTGATGACGGCCACGCGGCGTTTTATTTCCTCCATGAGGTCGCAGTACAAATCCCGCATGGCGCTTGAATTTACATCTTTCATCGTTCTTCCATTTTCAGGCTTTTACCCCCCATTAGCCCACCTTCTGGAGATTTTCTTTTCTTCTCTCTTCAAAGGCAATCTCTTCCTGTATCGCATAATGCAATTTGCGAAATGCCTCTTCTGCTACACTCAAATCTATTTTGATCGGCTCGCGGTCATGGGGCAGAGAATGGCCCAGCAACTTCCAGATCAGTATTTCAGCCAGGTTCGTTTCTTCAACATTCCTATAGCGATGAATTTCCCAATCACCCCACGGGGGTTCCCGATAAATATCTTCCGTCATGGCGCACCCCACCCCAATCTTTACCAATCCCGGTTTATCAGGGTGCGTTAACAGGCAGATAATACCCGCATTTATCATTTTCCTGATTTCCGCTGAGGTTCTTTCGCCTATGCCGCACTCAGGGCAGCCCTCACCTTCGGCCACAAGCATGGGCGTTGTCCGCCATTCATGGCCATTGCTGCATCGGAAATTAGATTTACCGCTCACCATACTTTTCACATACCCTAAAAGAGTAATGTCACGGCCTTCCAATCGTCTTTTCATTGAAGCCGTGTATGCGTAAACCCAATCCGGCAAAGGCGCTGGCGGCTGTTCTGATCGAAGGCCCGCCTTCTTTGCAGCATCCAGTCCTCTTTGTACTTCTTCCCAACTCATTTTCTCAACTTCAACCCCATTTCGATAGGGGATAACAGAGAACGGCGTTGTCGCCCAAAATGCACGTTCGGCCCAATATGGATCAGAGACAGCGTGATATTCTTTCAATTCCCATTTCTTGCCGGTTTCTTTAACAATACGGCCCGCTGCTTTGGATAACTGTGTATTGTGCTGAGCCAAACGCTCTTTCGGATCAAGGATAGTAACCCCTATCTTGTAAAGATCAGGGTCAGACGGATGCGTTAACACATAGATATAACCGGGTTTCATTTCCATCCAGCTTCCTTTATGCCCGTTTTTTCTTTTTTATAATCTTTGTCACTTTTTTGCCTTGGCTCTGACTTTTGCCCTGAGATCATCCAGCTTGGATTTCTTCGACTTCGAAGGCTGGATACTCGGTTTTTCTTTCTTCGCCGGTCGAGGCGTTTCAGCCACAGGTTTTTTACGTGGCTCCTGTCTTTGTACTGGCGGAGCTTTCGGCTCGGCTTTTTTCGTTTCGGGAGCGGGTTTTTGTTGAGCCGCTGGTTTTTCCTCCGGCTCAGGCGTCACAAATTTTCCCGATCCTCTTTGAGCCATAAATCCGTTTAGAGCCGTTGTGGAGATTGCTGGCCTTGCTGGAAACGGGTCATAGGTCAACCCTTGTATGATCGCGCCGGACACGGTTTCTTTATGGCTGCATTTCCCTTTGTTTTTGCCGTAGCTGTTCGTGCAGGAATAGGCGTAACCGGCATTCCAATCATGTTCCAAACGCAATTCGCCGGATTTGCATTTCGGACATTTACCCTTTTTCTGCTTTATGGGTATGGCTTTCATGAGCTTGGGGAAGTGAAATTTAGGGGCGCTCCAGCCGCATTTATTTTCACATTGGAGATACGGTGCGCCTTTTTTGCCTGTCCTCAATTCTGTCTGCGATCCGCAATCCGGGCATACGGGCAGTTGCGCGGCCAAAAGGTCATTCGTTCGCTTCAAATCGTGCCGCGCCAGCATGGAGAGCATTTCCTTAGCAAAGCTACTTGATACTGTCCGCGTCATGACCTCATTGGATTTGTTCTGAGAAAGCATGTTCAAAGAACCATGCCAGACAATTTCATCGTCGATCACGATGACCTTTTCGTGAGGCAGGGGGCGCATTTCAAAGGTAATGCCGGACTGCCTGAGCAACGGCAAAAGGCCGACAAGCTCATCCTTATTAGCTTCGGAGCCGGTTTGATTGTCCACGGTACGGGTAACGATCCTGATTTTCACGCCTCTTTGCAAACATTCGGAAAACAGCGGAAACCATCGATAAAGACCGTCCGGGGTGGCAAAGGCGCTGAAAATCACGATAGAGCTTTCGGCTTTCTTCAAGTCCGCCGCCAGCGCGGGATAAAAGCTCTGTTCGGAATGGAGGGTATTTGGCTCATGGACATCAAAAACCCTGCCGACAGATAGCTTGCGAGCCTGCTCAAAAAGCGCCGTCTGATCGAGAAACAAGCTGGCATCCAGTTTCTCCCCTTCCGTCATCACCGTTTTGAAAAACGATTTCATGAAAGGACTTCCCTTGCCAAGGAAGGGGCGGGTGTCGAAAATGAGGATGAGGTATTGCTTGGCACGGCTCAAAGCCACATTCAAAAGGCATCCGGCCTGATCGTCGGATTGTTCGGCATTGATAAAACGGCTCGGCGTTTTTAGGCTTGTGCCGGTCAGAACATAATCGAAGATGATTATATCCCGCTCGCTCCCTTGGAATTTATGCGCGGTTCCGATGGAGGAAGGATCGATGTATTCCGCCTTGTCCTCCAGCAATTTTTTGACAAGCTCGCATTGCGCCGCGTAGGGAGAAACAAATCCGAGGCCGCTTGCCCTGTTTTTCTGATTTAAAATGCCATCGGCAATAAGCTGATCGACGATAGCGCCGACAATGGCGGCGTGTGTTACATTGAAAAGGCTGCTTTCGCCGTAACGATGCGCTGACCATGCGCCAAGCTCGGACGTATCAATCCAGAAAATTCTTTTACCCTTTTTGCTGAAAGCCGGTGTTGGGAGGGGAATGTGTTTATGAACACGCTCTCCGGTCTTGAGAGGGCGTTCCTTGTAGAATTTCTGGCTGATTAAATCGCTGATTTCCTCTTTCATGCGGTTTTGTTCCCGCAATCCCACAAGACATTCCGGCAACTCTCCCTTTATCAGGGCTTCCGGTATGCGGTGCTTGTGAAACGGTGTTTTGAAAAGCCATTCTTTCACAAGGTCGGTTTCGGCCTGTGTGATCGCCGGAAGCTGCTTAAAATCTCCGACAATAACTATCTGGCTCTTTGCGCGGCCAGCGGCGTAATAGGTCATCGGTAAGACAACCATCGACGCCTCATCGATGATAACGACATCATAGGTTCTGTCCGAGATTTCAGGTTTTGAAAAAACACCGTAAACCGTGGTGGCTATCAAATCCGCCTTTTCAATAAGCTCTTTCCTGAGGTTTCTGAGCTTCGCCTCTATTTCCGCCATATCCGCTTCGATACCGGCAAGAGTTTCCACAACCTCATCGGCGGCTTTTTTCAATGGATCATAAGGCTCCAGCGCCTTCGTTTGCGATGATAGGGAGCCATGACGCTGTTTTGCATCCCGCAAATCCGTTTCCTTGATTTTTGCGCCGTCGATCAGGGTTTGTACCTGTGAGGCGATATTCTCCCGCTCGGCTTCTTTGCTCTGAATTTCCCTTGCAATCTCCGGTCTGGATTTTTTAAAGCCGAGGCGCGTTGTAATGGTTTCCCCTTCCGGCGCTCTTTGGAAATCCTCTTTCAGGATTTGGATTGCGGGTGCGATTTCCTGTAATCGCCTGTTGTTCGTTTCAATCGCCTGAGCGTCTTTTGACAGCCCTTTTTTCAAATCGTCGATTTTCTTTTCTGTGGCAAAAAAATCATCCCATACCCTGATTTTTTTATTCAGCGCATGGAGTTTGTTTCCGGTCTTTTCGTGATCTGATTTTAGGGCGTTGTACTGCTCTTGCAGTTCTTTCTGCCGATCTTCGAGAATTGCCTCCGGCGTGACTTTTTTAGCCCATTCTGGAATTTTATCTTCGGCTTTAATTGTATCGGTTATGCCGCTTCCGAGGCGCAACAGGGTCTTTTCGCCTTCCTTGAAACTTGGGATTTGCGTATAGGCGTCGATGACAGATAACAACGCCTGATCGACGGCCTTGTTTGTATTGGACGCCAGCAAAACGGACTTTCCCTGCGACAAATATCCCAAAACCATCAAGCCCAAGGCGAATGTCTTTCCCGTTCCGGGCGGCCCCCACAGCAACAGGCATTGGCTGGAAACGGATTTTTGCAGCGCTTCTTTTTGCTCAGGATTTAGGATAATTTCTTTGGAGGAAAGGCAGTCCTCAACAGCTTTCGGTATGTCAGAGATTACTATTTTGGGATTTCCCGCGCCGATGGAAATATCGGCAAGCTCCTGATTTATGCTTTTTTCTTTATCGTGAACCTTTTTAAGCTGGCTCCGCAATATCGCCAGTTGAGCGCCTTCGCTGCTTGTGATCGTGATTTTATCGATTTTTTCTCCGAGATTGTCCTCAAAGCTGATTTGCGCGGTGTTGAGGGAAACCTTAGATACGGTTCCCCGGATTACGTCCCGCCCTTCGGCCTCGACATAAACATCCTCGTTTTCGTCAAAATCGAAATCTTGGATAAGAAGAAACTCATAAACGTGATAATCACCTACTTTTCCGACATAGGTTCCATCTTTCAGCGTGGCCTTTTTTGCGTTGTCCTGCACAAGGTCGATTTCATCGGAAAGCGCAAGAATGATCTTGCCGATATTTGTATCGGCACGAATGTTTTCCCTGTCAAAAGACTGTCTGTTTTGTTTCTTTTTCGCCGCCATCAATACAGGTCTTTGCCCCAATAGGTGTTTTCGAGTTCATCCCCAAGACGAGCCGTTTTAAGGACAAGCTCTTTCATGAGTGGAAGATTTTCTGAGGTGAGGGATGCGCCCGAAACACACCCGACAAAGGGAATGCCGTTCCTGTCCATGACAGCGATTTTTACGGGGGAGATTTCATCGTTTCTTTTAAAAATTGGAACAAGGGATGTATCGACTTCCTCAACCGGGCCGCTGATCGTTTCAATGCGTAGGAGGCCGTCTGTTTCCCTGCGGATATAAACTTGTTGCGTCCGGTTTTGGGCGAGGCTGATCGTAACGATGATTTCCTGCGAAGGGTGAAAGCTGGCCTGAAAATTATTGCCCTTCAAAAAATCCAGTACGGCGCTCGGCCACAGTTTTCCGTCATCATTGGCCGGTCTTTTATCAGGCTCCGCCAGCGAGGAAAATAAATCCATGCTCTCCGCCTGTTCCTGCGGTTTTGTGGCGGACGGCGGACGGCTCTCATGGATTTGCTCCGGCCTGCGCTTTGTATGCTTGAACCGTACAAACTTTCCGTCCTGAATATCGGGATTTTTCTGCGCTACAACGAAAGCCACAATCGGCTCGACAACAGAGTGAGGAACATCCACACCGGCATCCTCCTGATAAAGTTTTCTGACCTTGGATACGATTGTCGAAATCTGACTGTCCGCCCGCATTTCTTCCTGCAAGAGTTCTGCGTACTGCGCCAGAATTTCTATGGTTTCTGCGTCCTGTTCCCAAACTTTTTTGTTGAGGGCAATGCGATAGCCGCCTGAGGATTTCTTTTCCTGCAAAATATCAAATTCCAGAAATTTCAGGCAGAGCCGCCCGAAATGCGAATATGGACTGCGGGCGGCGGTTTTGCCGACAGTCTTGTAATATTCCTTTTCCAGCAAATCCTCACGCTTGGAATACCCTTGCAGCTCGGAAAGAATTTCTATCAACGCCTGAGAAGTCGGGGCTTTCAACCCCAATGCTAAACACTTTTTCCTAATATCCTTAATGCTCATGGCGTATCCTTACTTTCCGCAATGATTTTAAATTCTTATTTATGCACAATATCAGGCTCTTATAGAGCTTTAAAATCATTAAATTGCGTGTTCATCGTTGAATATCGCATCCCCTTCCTATAAAACCAAGGCAGATTGTTCTTTTTGGAACAATCCGGGGCGTAAGAACCCTTCCTAGACGGGCAAATAGCATCTGCCCGACACCATTGATGCTGCCCTCTCGATCTATGGTCGGGG
>JAANMX010000486.1_pt1 | contig 52379 bp, 45 predicted proteins | sample 7279681 | NCBI WGS metagenome assembly JAANMX01 (sample SAMN14094542, study PRJNA606508) | bioreactor metagenome | isolation source: A lab-scale SPAN reactor treating ammonium-rich wastewater day 351 | place: Ireland: Galway | collected 2018-01-01
GATTTCCGGGAGGTGGGTATGCACCGAAAATCTCCTCAGGCGGATATTGCCCCAGATCTGGTGGTGGGATCATTTTAACTATACGACCAGAAAAAATAATATCAGCCTCGGCAATGTTTTCTTTACTGTTGACTTCAGTAAAAGTTCCCTCTTTACAACTCACCGCCCACGCCGCTGGCGCAGCGAGGATCAGGGCGGCGAGGAGAAGAAGGATCAATCTCATGGGCGGAGTTTAGCTTATAACGGCGCTTAAAATCACGAAATTTTGCGGATTTTTAGAGGCTATTGGGCCGGCGGAGTTGCGGGTTCGAAGAAGGCGGAAGTATCGGGAAAATCGCACTGATTCAGTTGATAGATATCCCCAGATTCAGCGGTAATATACGGCGATATGAAGTGCTTTTCTTTTTCGTTATAGGGTAATAAAAAATTCATAAGCGAAATGTTTTTATTTAGGAGGTCTGTGCTTTCAGGCTTTAAGAAAGCTAAGTTAATATAATATGGTCTTTTACGATTTTCAGAATTATAAAAATCTGTCTTTTTTGAATCAATACTTTCTATGCTTTTGCAGCTTTTTATTAATTTTACAAGTAAGTTCTTATAAACCTCAATATCCTGAAGTGGCTGATGCTTATCTTTTTCTGTTCCAAAAATGCGCGGCTCCAAGACTGTGATGTATGTATTCGTTTCGGGCAGTGCTTTGGTGTAGCTTTTGGAACTGGCTGTTTTTAAATCCTCCAGTTGCTTTTCGTCTACACCCCATAGATATCGAGCTGGATTGATTAATAGATATGAATTATCTTTTGTCTGCTGTATCTGACGAACCTCAAATTTTGAAGTGGTTTGTGGTCTGAGATCAACACCACATAATGCTGGGTCTACTGAAAAGTTAGCTTCTATTATGTGTGGTAATTCGCCTTTATACTGTTTTTTTATCGTTAAAATAGCTTTTGCAAAATACCAAGGGCTTTTTGGATCCGGAATAATTTTCAGAACCTTTGCTTCAATAATATAATCTGCTTCTTTGAATGTCCTCTTAACAAAATCCAGCTTCGTCTCTTCTGTTGGCAACTCAATGCGGCACCCCCACGCTTGAGGCGCGGCAAAGATCAGGGCGGCGATGAGGAATAGAAAAAAGCGCATGACGGATTTTAGCGGGCCAGCCGCGATGGAGCCAGAAAAATGCGCGCCGTACCGCAAGGCCCTAGGATTCAACCTTTTGCGGGTCGGTCTTGTCCCTGGCGGGTTTTGGTTTTTTCGTCGTGCGCTCGGTCTTCTTCTGGCGGTAGATGGCGGCCCAGCCCTTGCGGACCTCCTCCTTCGCGCGGGAGACGGAGAGCGCGTCGGCGGGCACGTTTTGCGTGATGGTCGAACCCGCCGCGATAAACGCGCCGTCGTCGATGATGAGGGGCGCGATGAGGTTAGAGTTGCTGCCCACCATTACGCCCTTGCCGATCAGCGTGTTGTGTTTTTCAAAGCCGTCGTAATTCACCGTGATCGCGCCGCAGCCGAAATTGACATCCTCGCCCATTTCGCAATCGCCGACATAGCCGAGATGGCTGACCTTGCTGCGGTCGCCGATGCTGGATTTCTTGATCTCAACAAAATTCCCGATGCGCACCTCGTCGCCCAGAACCGTGCCGGGGCGGATGCGCGCGAAGGGGCCGATCACGGACTTGCTGCCGATCTTGACGCCCTCAAGATGCGAGAAGGCGCGGACGCGCGTGCCGTCGCCGATTTCCACGCCGGGGCCGAAATAGACGTTGGGCTCGATCGTGACGTTTTCGCCCAGCACAGTGTCGAAATGGAAATAGACGGTCTGCGGGTCCTGCATCGCCACGCCGCGTTCCATGAAATGCTCGCGCATGCGTTGCTGCGCGATGCGTTCGAGGGCGAAGAGTTCGGCGCGGGTGTTGCAGCCGCGCACCTCGTCGTTATCGAACGTCACGTGCACGCGGGTCTTATAGCCATCGCGCGCGGCGATCTCGGGCAGGTCGGTGATGTAATATTCCTTCTGGGCGTTGCGGTTATTGAGGCTGCCCAGCCAGCGTTCTAGGCGTTTGCCGTCCATGCAGAACGCGCCGGTGTTGACCAGCCGTACCTGCTTTTCCTGAAGGCTGGCGTCTTTTTCCTCGCGGATTCTGACCACGTTGCCGTCCGCGTCGAGCAGCAAGCGGCCATAGCCCGTGGGGTTGGCCATTTCGGTCGCGAGCACGGCGATACCGACATCGGGGGACTGGCGGCGGGCCTGAATGAGGTGCCAGAGGCTGGCGGTGGTGATCATCGGCGTGTCGCCAAGAATGACCAGCACGTCACCGCTGAATTTCTGCAAAAGGCCCATCGCGGATTTGAGGGCGCTGCCCGTTCCGTCCTGCTGCGGCTGGAGAACCGCCTCGCAGGGGTGGACGGCCTGCACGAGTTCCTCCATGCCGGGGCCGACGACGACGATAATGCGGTCAGGTTCGAGGCGGCGGACGCTTTCGAGCAGCCATTTGATCATCGGCCAGCCCAAAAGCTCGTTCATCACCTTCGGGCCTTTGGATTTCATCCGCTGGCCTTTTCCGGCGGCGAGGATTACGCAGGCAAGGGGTCTGTTGGTCGCGGTCATCGCGGGTTTATCCTCCTGATAGGCCCTGACATAAACCTTGGGCTTATTGCGCGGTGAGCTTGACGCCTTCGGTCTCGTAGTATGTCAGGTGCATGAACAGCGTACCGTACGCGGTCTTGACGCGCACCCTCACAGGCACGGCCACGGGGTTTTTGTCCCCAATCATCGCGAACCATACGGTGGGCATCGTGCCGCGCTCGCGCCCCTGTTCCTGAATGGAGAGCCAGCCGCGTGGTTTTTTATGCCATTCGCCGCCCCGGGGCTTGACCTCGACCGTGCATTCGACGGCGGGGCCACTATAGACGTTATAGCGCGTGGGCTTGATCATGACGTAACGCTGGTGCTTGAACTCCATGCCGTAACGGCGTTTGCCGTCGTAGATTTCGGAATAGCCGTTACATTCCTTGCCCTGCGCGAGATCCTTCATCATCACGAGCGTGGCGCTCAAAACGTCCGTGGTCTGATCGGTCAGCTCCGCAGGCGGAACTTCTTTCTTGGGCTTCTTTGTGGTGTAAGTGGTTTCGATGTCGATAAATTTTCCATCTTTTCCGTAGCGGTAAGTCTTGACCTCTTTTTCCTTTTTCCACTGCGCGATGGATTCATGTATCTCAGGCTGGTGCTTGCCACCCTGAAGAACCCATCCCGTGGACTCAAACGTGCCCTGCCAGGGGACCATACTCGCCAGAGCGCCCTGCGTCGCCGCGCCGAAGATCATTCGATATGTGCCCTTCTGGCTCATATCAAGCTGCATTTCGGCGGTTACGGCGTTGAAACCGCTGGTGTACACCTCGTATTTCATTTTCTGGACTTTTGGCGGGACGCTCGTATCCTGCGCCAGAGACGGCACCGCAAGCACGCAGAGCACCAAGGTCAGGGCTACCCTAGACCCAGAGGCCCGGCGTTTTGAAGGGATTTGCGCCCATACCGTCCTTGAAGCTTTTGACGCCTGCCGCATGTTCCGCGTCAATCCCGCCCAGATCGAAATCATTGATCGCCCTTTCCTTCAGTTTTCCCACCACGCTCCACAATAAGAGATGGTGAGCACAAAACTCGCGCCCGGAGGCTGTTGTCCAGCCCGCCTGATACGTCGCACTTTTTCCGTGACAGAAGATTAATACACCTGCAAGCGGCTGTCCGTCCAGCGTCGCGCAACCAATCAGCGCATTTTTTCCCTTAAGAAACGCGGCGGACAGGCTGGATAGAACCCCGGGTTGGGGGCCCCTGTATCGCCGCTCTTGCCTGTCCTTTGCGTATCCGCCGATGAACCAGGGCAGGAGGGCGCCCTTCTCATCCCAAATGATCCCCAGACCCGCGCGTTCGGCCTTGCGCAGCGATCCTGCCCAGCCGGATTTGAGCGCGGCACGGAGTTGCGGCGCGGGCTTGCGCAGGTCCAGCCAGAGCGTTTCATAGGAAGGCGCCACACAGCGGAACCCGGCTTTCATGAGGGCGTCGCGGGCGTTTGGCGTATCCGGTGTTTCGGGGATGAAGCGCATCCGGCGGCCAAGGCGCTTGGGGTAGTCGCGGCGGAGCGCAACCAGAAAGGCTTCTATGGCTTCCGGTTTGTCCTCGCCCTCCAGCCAGAGGGGGCCGCGATCAAGGTGGGCGCCGTGGATCATATTGTTCATTAATCCGGCTTCGAGGATCTGCACAAGACCGGATTCACGGCCTTCGCGCAGGATCAAGCCGCGCCGGACGCGCTGGCGGTTCAGGGCTGCCATCGCGTCGCCATAAGGGCGCGATTGCAGAAGGTTTGAACGCGGGATGCGGGCGAACACTGTATCCCAGCGGTACGGCTCAATACCGTCCCATAAAATGGCGCATTCTGCGGGCGGGCGGGTTTTTTCTTGAGTCTTCATAATGCTTGATTTTGCAGGGCCGCCATGCTCAATTCAATTGAAATTAAATGTTTAGCGCCCATCACCAAGAGGTTTACGTCCATGTCCGCATTGCACGCCCAGCTTCAGACCGTCATCGACAAGGCGTGGGAAGACCGCGCACAGATCGGCCCCGACACGGGCGGCCCGGTTCAAGGCGCCGTGGAGGAGGTTCTGGGGCTGCTGGATAGCGGCACGGTGCGGGTTGCTGAGAAGCGCGACGGGCAGTGGATCGTCAATCAGTGGCTGAAAAAAGCCGTGCTGCTGTCGTTCAGGCTGAACGCGATGCAAGTCATATCCGGCGGTCCCGGCGGCGGAAGCTGGTATGACAAGGTGGACAGCAAGTTTAAAGACTGGGACGAAAAAGAATTCAAAAAGGCGGGTTTCCGCGCCGTACCGCACTGCGTGGTGCGCCGTTCGGCCTATGTCGCGCCGAGCGCGGTTCTGATGCCGAGCTTTCTGAATGTCGGAGCCTACGTTGATTCGGGAACCATGATCGACACGTGGTCCACGGTCGGGTCGTGCGCACAGGTCGGGAAAGACTGTCATATTTCCGGGGGCGTGGGGATCGGCGGCGTATTGGAGCCGCTGCAGGCCGAGCCGGTCATCATCGAGGATAACGTCTTCATCGGTGCACGCTCCGAAGTGGCCGAGGGCGTGATCGTCGAGCAGGGCTCGGTTCTCTCCATGGGCGTCTTCATCGGCGCCTCTACCAAGATCATCGACCGCTCGACGGGCGAAGTCCATATGGGCCGCGTTCCAGCGTATTCGGTTGTCATTCCCGGCACGCTGCCCGGCAAGCCCCTACCCGACGGCAGCCCCGGACCGGGCCTAGCCTGCGCCGTCATCGTCAAGCGTGTGGATGAAAAAACCCGCAGCAAGACGGGTGTGAATGAGTTGCTCCGGGATTAATTTAAACGCCCGCGCTTCAAGCCAGCTCCGGTTCTTGAACTTCCCGTTCTGCGCCCTCTTGCTTGGCGGGCTTGCCGATCGTGTTAAACACAAGGTCCACGTCTTTAAGGAACCGTTGCGGGTGCGCGGTCCTGAAATCACCATTCCATAGGGCGACGTTCAAAACGCCTTTCTTGTCGCGCGAGACAATCACGTCTGCGGCGATCTCCTCCGCCAGCTCGAAAAACATATCGTCGTCCGGGTCAGGCGACACGTCCAAAACCACTTCCGGGGTGTGCCAGAGGGCATGCTCCTTGAGAATGTCCTTAAAACTGCGTATTTTGGCCTGGTCGAGATGCGCAAACCGGGGGCTGGTCAAAACCCGGTCCAATTCATCGAAGGTGTCGGGGCTGAAATACACATCGCAATGACGCAAGACATCGGCCACGACGCGCCTATCTTCGGCCTCGCCCGCCAAAGCGTTGATCAGGACGTTCGTATCGATCACCACCTTAAGCCGGTTAATCATCAGATTTTTTCCGCTTTTTGGCTTTCCTGATCTTTTTTAACTCGTCCTGCGCGTCCTTGCGGAATTTTTCGGCGCCGCCCTTACTCTCTATGTCTTGCGCAATGTCGTCTATGAGGGATACGAGCCTTTCCGCTCGGCGCGCACGGTTATCCTCGTGCGCCTTTTGCGAATCCACAGCTGTACTAAAGGGTGTGCCCATGTCTTTATTCTTGTCTTTCCCGCTCATGATGCCGTTTTAGCAGTTTTTTGCGGGAATCTTGACTTTTTATAAGGTTATGGGCGTATGTCCACCTAACCCCTTATGTTTATTATAATTTGTTGGTTTTTGTCGCTTTTTCTGGATAATTTTGGTCCAATATGATAACTAGTCTCAACTTTTCTGAGCGGGTATAAGAAAATATATTCAGGCAGTTGATTTTATGAATTTACGATTTGACGATGTGTCCGCATTCTTTAGAAGTGTCGCACGCGGCGGTTTGTTCCGTCGTCAGGGGACTTTTGCCGAATATCTGACCGAGACCGGGCTTTATAATTCCGAAAACGACGTGATCAAGAACCACGACCGACTCGTCTCGGACGTTCGCAACTGGCTGCACGCCAAAAATTACAATCAAGCCGAGGCGCTTCTCGATTTCATGCTTGATAAGAAGAAGGGTCTGATGCGTAAGGATGGCATTACGCCGAGTTCCTTGCACGAACTCACGCAGGCCGTCTGGTTCATCAGCTGTATCGAAGACGGTCTGGAAGTCGATGATCCCGAGTCCGTTATGAGTATCATCTTCTCGCACGATCTCGGCGAGGATTTCGGGGTCATGCCCGACGATCTTTGTCGTTACCTGCAATTTGACAAGGGGTTTATGCAAACTCCCGAGCTTCAGGAGTTCATCGAGGATTTCGATATCATCTCCAAGCGTTTCGGCAAGGGCGGTACGCCGCGCTACAAGAACGACCACGAATATTATCTGGCGATCCAGAAAAGCCGTAATGCATCGGTCGCCAAAATGATCGACCGGGCGCACAACATCATGACCCTGATCGGCGTCAAGGAAAACGAAGGGCCTGCGGACAAGATCCGCATGATCGAGTATGTGGCCAAGACGCTGCAGCTGCAGAGCGACTTCGTGCGCGACGCGTGCAAGGCTTTTCCATCGCAATCCGAGATGTACCGGGCGCTTGAGGCCGTCATCGAGCAGGAATCGCAGGTCTGCCGTTACTACATCGTTGATACGGGTAAGAAAATCACCGACGACGACGATCTGCGGAGCGAAATGCCCGACAAGGGGTTCCGCAAGCTGCCGAACGGCTTCCACCCGCTGATTTTCGCGGCTGAACGTATCCGCCATACCTATCCTGAAACTCATCTGGGGACCAAGGCTGTTCCGGCTGAAGCTGATCTCGATCACGGCATAATCTCCGGTTCTGCGGGCGGCAAGACGGGCAACGGGTCCGGGAACGGCTCTGCAACCGTTACTGATGACATGCCCGACGTAACCCGCTAAACTCCCCCTCTATGAGCTATGACGTTCTCTCGCTTTCGCAGGGCTTGATCCGCTGCGCGTCCGTAACCCCCGAAGATGCCGGGGCGCAGGTGTTTCTGGCCGAAAGGCTGGCGGCGCTGGGTTTTTCCTGCCATCACCTGCCTTACGGCGAAGTCCCCAATCTATTTGCGCGTTACGGTTCGGGCGGCAAGCATCTGTGCTTTGCTGGCCATACGGACGTGGTGCCGACGGGGCCGGAGAATCTCTGGACCTATCCCCCGTTCGGGGCGGCGGTGCATAACGGCATTCTCTATGGTCGCGGCGCGTCGGACATGAAGGGCGCTGTTGCGGCTTTTGCTGCGGCTTCGGCTTCTTTTCTTGAGCGGGCACGGAATTTCGAGGGCAGCATCAGCCTGCTGATTACCGGAGACGAGGAAGGCCCCGCCGAGGACGGCACGGTCAGGGTTCTGGAATGGATGGCGCAGAACGGGCACGTGCCCGATGTCGCGCTTGTGGGCGAGCCCACCAATCCCGATGAAATGGGGCAGGAAATCAAGATCGGGCGGCGCGGGTCGCTTTCCGGTCTGCTGCGCGTCGAGGGCAAGCAGGGGCATGTCGCCTACCCGCACCTTGCGCACAATCCGCTGCCGCCTCTCATCAGAATGCTCGATGCGCTGAGCGATTATGTTTTCGACAAGGGATCGGCCTATTTCCCCTCCACCAATCTCGAAGTCACCTCCATCGACGTGGGTAACAAGGCGGGGAACGTGATCCCGGCGGCGGGCAGCGCGGCGTTCAACATCCGGTTCAACGACCGCTGGACGTCCGAAACGCTGGGCGCGAAGGTCCGCGAAATTCTGGATAAGGTCGGTCACGACTACACGCTTGAGCTTTCCTGCGGGGCGGAGAGTTTCATTACGCGTCCGGGCGACTGGTCGCATACGGTTTTACGCGCGGTGCAGGATATAACCGGGCGCAAGGCCGAATACACCACGAACGGCGGTACTTCGGATGCGCGCTTTATTGTGAATTACTGCCCGGTCGTGGAGTTCGGCGTACTGAATAAGACCATCCACCAGATCGACGAGCATGCGGCGGTTTCCGATCTTGAGACACTCACGCGCGTTTACGAGCGGATGCTGATGCTCTATTTCGAGCAGGTCTAAAAAAAGAAGGAGAGGCACGCGGCCCCTCCCCCTCATAAGATTTTTCGTGTCGTTTACTTGCCCGATTGCGCAATGGCGAATTTCAGGACTTCGGCGGCTTCCTCGGATTTGATCGAGAAGCTGGGACGGCCTCTTTGCAGTTCAAAATCAATCGCCTCCATCGGCACGGCCACGACCGCATTTTTTACCGGGCCATAGCTGATCTTCATCAGGGCCGCTTCAACGCGCGTTCCTTCCTCAGAAAACAGAATCTCCAGAATCTCTGAAAAATCCTTGCCTTTTTTGGTCACCACATCCTTGCCGGAAAATACCTTGGCCGATAGGATTTTTCCGCCTTTTGAGTCGGGCGCACCCTTCGGGATCTCCCCGAAGATGCCTTTTACTTCGGTTCCGGTCAGGCCGATCGCGTAGCCCTTGCTGGAGCCTTCAAGGCTCATATCCTGCGTTGAGAGGAAAACATCGCCGGAGAGCGACAGGCGGCCCAAAGCGGCCGTAATGCCCTCGACACCACCACCCTCAGCCACGAAGACATCCTTCACTTCGCCGATCACCTTACCCTCGCTGTCGGCCACGCGGCCCTTGAGAATATCGCGGGTTTCGATTAGCACGGCGCCATCGCCGTTGAATTTGGCCAGCTTTTCCTTGAAGGTCAGCTCGGCCTCGTCCTCCTCGTCGTTAAGCGCTGCGTCGAGATCCTCCTCGTTCTTTTCCTTTACCGCTTTGACGTAGGGCGGGTCCTCCGAAGAGTCTACGGCCGTATAAGCCTGAACAGCGAAGGGAACGGATCCCAGAACAGATAAAAGCGATGCGCAGAGAAGAAGTTTTTTCATGGGAATCCCATCCTGTTCAAATAAGTGTTCGCCCATTATTATAGAATTGCCCCGAAAAAGACAATTCCCATGGCCCTTTCAGCCGGGGCGGCGGATTTCAGCCCCGTGCACCAGAACGACCGGCTCCTTCCAGGGGTGGGCCGGTTTCACGGTTTCATTGATGAAACGCTCCAGAGCCTCCCGATCCTTCGGCAGAGAGCATTCAAAACGTGCGGCGGGCACGCGCTCGATCCGGCCTCCCTCGATTTCCCGGCTTTGCTCGAAGCCGCTTTGCGTCCACCAGCAGACATGATCGTAGCCGCCCAGAAAGGCCGGGATATGGGGGCTGACGGCGTTGACGAAGGCTTCAAGGGCTTCGAGCGGCACAAAAACGGTCACGCGGTAGCTTTCGATCCATTCACTCATCGTAAAAGACTTTCATCAGGTAGAGCCCCTCGGCAGGGGCGGTCGGGCCGCCGCGCCTGCGGTCGCGGGCGTCAAGGGCGGTTTTAAGATCTTCGGGCGTCCACTTCCCCTCGCCCACAAGGCTCAGCGTGCCGACGATATTGCGCACCATGTGGTGCAAAAAGGAGCGCCCGCTGACGTCGAAATGAAATTCGCGCCCGCCCGCGCCGTCATAATCGCGTTCGGTGATCTCGATACGATCCAGCGTCTTGACGGGCGAGGCGGCCTGACATTCCGCGTCGCGGAAGGTGCTGAAATCGTGATGGCCGATCAGATAGCCTGCCGCCTTGCGCATCTCTTGCGCGTCCAGAGGCTTGCGCACGTGCCAGGCCAGTCCCTTGTCGAGGGCGAGGAAGGGATAGCGATTAATCACGCGGTAACGGTAAAGCTTGCCCTTCGCATGATAGCGGGATTCGAAATCCGGCGCGACGGGTTCTGCCAGAATGATACTGACGGGCTGCGGGCGCAGATAGGCGTTGATCGCCTTGGCGACCTCGAAGGGTTGCATGGGTTTGGAAAAATCCTCAAGGTCTGCGTGGGCGATCTGGCCCTTCGCGTGGACGCCCGCATCGGTTCGGCCTGCGACGTGCAGGGTGACCTTCTGGCCGCTGAAGGAGAGGATGGCTTGCTCGATGGCGTTCTGGACCGTCGGCACGTCGTCCTGCCGCTGCCAGCCCGCGAAGGGTGCGCCGTGATATTCAATCGTGAATTTCCAGCGGGTGGGCATGGATCAGGCGCCGAAAATCTGCGTATTGTCGCCGATATAGCCGCCATTGAGAACCGAGATGAAATCCATCGGCTGCTTGCCGTCGGGCTGGAGCTTGGCGACTTTAAGCACCGTGCCCTTGCCGCAGGCGACATGGCCGAGGCGGTCGAGGATCGTGCCGGGCTCCTCCTTCGTGGTCTGTTTTGCCTTCGCGGCGGAGAGGATCTTAAAGCGGCGACCTCCGCAGGCCGTCCATGTGCCCGGCCACGGGTTGAGGGCGCGGATCTGGCGGTCGATGGCGGCAGAGTCCTGCGTCCAGTCGATCTGACCGTCCTCCTTTTTAAGCAGGTGGGCGTAGTTCGCCTTGCTGTCGTCCTGCGGCGTCGCTTTCACCTCGCCGTCCTTGGCCAGCTTATCGAGGATTTTCACAATCAGTTCGCCGCCCAGCTTCGCCAGATCATCATGCAGGCTTGAAGCCGTCGTCTGGTCGTTGAGCGCGATATAGGCGTGGTCAATCATCGGGCCGGTGTCCAGCCCTTCATCCATCTGCATGATGGTTACGCCGCTGTATTTGTCGCCTTCCCAGATCGCGCGCTGAATGGGCGAGGCGCCGCGCCAGCGCGGCAGCAGGGAGGCGTGGATATTCAGGCAGCCAAAGCGCGGGGCAGCGAGAATCGCGGGGGGCAGGATCAGGCCGTAGGCGGCCACGACGGCCACATCGAGATCGTTTGCGGCGAATTCGTCCTGCGCGGGCTTGGTCTTGAGCGTCGTGGGGGTCAAGACCGGGATGCCGCGTTCCTGAGCGAAGGCGTGGACGGGGGAAGGCTGGACCTGCTGGCCCCTGCCCTTGGGCCGGGGGGGCTGCGAATAGACGCATACGACCTTGTGCGGGCTGCGGAAGATCGCGTCGAGCGCGGGTACGGCGAAATCGGGCGTTCCCATGAAGGCGATGCGCAGGGATTTGCCCATTATAATACCTGCTGTTTTTTGATTTTTTCGGCTCTCTTGAGGATCATGCTGCGCTTGAGGCGCGAGAGGTAATCCACGAAGAGCACGCCGTTCAGATGGTCGATCTCATGCTGCACGCAATGCGAGAGCAGGCCTTCGGCGCTGAGTTCGGCCTCCTTGCCGTCGTAGCCCAGATATTTCACGCGCACGATGGCGGGACGCTCGACATCAGCGGCTTGACCGGGGATGGAGAGGCAGCCCTCCTCCAGAACGCTGATTTCCTCGGACTCCCAGATGATTTCCGGATTGGCCATGAAGATGGGCGCGGCGGGCGAACCCTCGGTGCGCTTGCTGAGGTCCATCACAAGAACGCGGTTGAGCAGGTTGACCTGGTTGGCGGCGAGGCCGATCCCCGGCGCGTCGTACATCGTCTGGAGCATCCGGTCCATCTGTTTGCGGACCGCATCGTCGACGCGCGAAACGGGCTGCGCGGTCTGGCGCAGCACCGGGTCGGGGACCGTTATGATGTCATAGGTCTTCATCTCGCTCATGGTCACAAGAGGTACTGGTTTTTGTCTTTGGGGTCAAGAATTTGAAGGAAAAACCCCGGGATTGCGCGGGTCAGGCGCGTTTCTTTTCCTGTTCGTCCTCGGCAGCCAGCAAAAGCGGACGGATATTGTCCTCCTGCGGCTCGAAGGCGGGAAGTTCGTCGCCGTGGGCCTGTTTCTGGAGATCCTTGAAGCGGCGGGCGGCGGGGAGGACGTTACGCTCCAGAGAGCCGACGGCGCTGTTATAGCCTTCCAGCGCGTTCTTGAGGCCCTTGCCGACTTTTTCCATGTGGCCTGTGAAGCTGAGAAGGCGCTTATAAAGGTCGAGACCGCGCTCGGAGATCAGCTTGGCGTTTTCCGCCAGCTCGACCTGCCGCCAGCTCAGCGAGACGACGCGCAGAAGCGACATGAGCAGAGTCGGGGAAGCAATGACCACGTTTTTCTGTGCGGCGAAATCGACCAGATCGGGGTCGGCGCGGAGCGCCATGGAATAGAGATGCTCGGAGGGCAGGAACAGGACGGTAAAATCGGCGCTGTCGATATTCTCCCAATAGGTTTTTCCACCCAGCGCCTTGACGTGCTCGCGCACCTGCCGCGCCAGACCGTTCATGAGGTTTTTCGTCTGCTCGGTGTCCAGATCGTCGGCGAGGCGCTGTGTGAATTCGTTGATCGGGGCCTTGGCGTCCACGATGATGTTGAATCCGTCCTGCATTTTGATGATCGCGTCGGGGCGCTGGCGCCCCGCTTCGGTTTGAATCGTGACCTGCGTTTCGTAATGGATTCCTTTAATGAGACCGGATTTGTCGAGCACGCCCTCAAGGATGAACTCGCCCCAGAGGCCTTGTCTTGAAGGGTCGCGCAGCGCGCCGACCAGCTTCGCTGTTTCGCGGCCAAGGTTTTTCAGATCCTCGCGCAGGGCGAGATCGGTGCCCTTGACTTGTTCGATCGCGCCGGAGAGGGATTTCAGATGTTCCTGCACGGGGGTGATGAGGTCGGCGATCGCCTTTTGGCGTTTTTCGAGATCGTGAGCGCTCGTCTGTTGTTGTGCGCCGAGGCGTTCGCGCGCGAGCTGGAGGAATTGTTCGTTGCTGGCGAGAAGGGCTTCCTGCGCCGTTACGCGGAAGCGCTGGTCGAGAATGTCCCCGGCCTGCGCGAGCGCCCGTTCCTGTGCGTCTAATTTTGCCTCGGCGGCGAGGGCGCGGGCCAGAAGTTTCTGCCGCGCGATCAGGGCAAAAAGGCTCGCGATCACCACGCCGAGGCCGAAGGCACCGACGCCCACGCCGATTTCGGGATGGGCGGTCAGAAGCTCCTGCAAGCGGTCGAGAAGGGGCGCGGTTTCGTTCATGGGTTTCCGTGTTGATCGGGGTCTTGGAGAATCGTTCGATTCATCCTACACAAGGTTTTGCAAAAAGGAAACAAAGAGTGAACGAGGTTCAGGCGTAGTCCGCAATCACCGCGCGGAGGTCAGGGATGCCCGCGCCCGTTTCGGCGCTGGTCGGGGCCACGCCCGGGAAAGCGGCGGCGCGCTTCTTGAGGGCTTCCAGGGTTTTCGCCACGACGCTTTCAAGCTCCTCATTTTTAATCTTGTCGATTTTGGTGAGGACGACGCGGTACGAAACGGCGGCCTCATCGAGCATTTTCATCAGCTCGATGTCGCTGTCCTTCAGACCGTGGCGGCCATCGACCAGCACGAAGACGCACCGCAAATTCGGGCGGCCGCGTAAGTATTGGAAGATGAGTTTGGTCCAGTCCGCGATCTGAGTCTTGGAGACTTTGGCATAGCCGTAGCCCGGCATGTCCACGAGGGTTATGACATCGCCGAGATTGAAGAAGTTGAGCTGCTGCGTGCGGCCCGGCGTGTTCGAGGCGCGGGCAAGAGTCTTGCGGCCCGTCAGGGCGTTGACCAGAGAGGATTTACCGACATTGGAGCGGCCCGCGAAGGCGACTTCGGGGCGGTCGGTTTCGGGGAGCTGGTCCAGACCCGCCACGCCGAGCATAAAATCGCAGGGTCCGGCAAACAGAACCCGCGCGGCCTCGATCTGCTGCTCGGTAAAATCATGATCCATGAGATGTGCCTATTTCTTTTTTTTCTTTTTGGGTTTGGGCGGCTTGATCGGGGCCGGGGGTTCGCCGTCAGGAGCGGATTCAGAGCCTTCGCCGAACAGCGCCTTTTCGGCGTCTTCCTCTGCCATGTCGATCAGCGGATGGGCGGGCGGACCTTGCTCGATTTTCTTTTCCATTTCTTGCTCAGTCTTATCCTTCTCGAAGATGTGGATCGGCACACCCAGCGATTTCATGATGTAAGCCTGCTGCATGGCGGAGATCGCGCCGCTAAACGTCCAGTATACGACCAGACCGGCGGGGAATTGCGCCATGACGTAGCTGATGATGAAGGGGAAGTAATTCCGCATGTCGCGCTGCACGGGGTCCTGCGGCGGCGGAGTCAGTTGCTTTTGCACCAACATGACGCACAACATAAAGCACGGCCACGCGCCGACCATAAGGAAGCCCGGCGGCGTCCAGGGAATCAAGCCGAACAGGTTAAACAGAGTCGTGGGATCCGGGGCTGAGAGATCCTGAATCCAGCCGAAGAAGGGCGCGTGGCGCAATTCTATGGTCACCAGAATGATTTTATAGAGCGCAAAAAAGATCGGGATCTGCACCAGCGCCGGCAAACAGCCCGAAAGCGGATTCACGCCGTTGGTTCGGTAAAGTTCCACAAGCTCCTTCTGGAAGCGTTCCTTATCATTGCCGAATTTGTTGCGCAGTTCGATAATATGCGGCTGTACGACGCGCATCTTGGCAAAGGAATGAAACGTCGTTTTGGTCAGCGGATAAACGGCCATCCGCAGGAAGATGGTCAGGACGATGATCGCCACGCCCATGTTCCCCGTCCAAAGGCCCAGATAATGGAGCGCGATATAAAACGGATAGGTAAAGAACCAGAACCAGCCGAAATCCACGGCGAGGTCGAAGTTGGGCACGCCCAGCGCGGCTTCGTAATCCTCAAGCACCGAGACTTTTTTCGTGCCGGTGTACAGGGTGAAGGTCTTGGCGACAGTTTCGCCCGGCTTGACGCTGACCGCATCGCCCGTAAAGTCGGACTGGTAGCGGTGCATTTCAGGATGGATCGGGTCCGGTGTCACATGAAAGCGGAATTTCGCACGCTGGCCCTGCGGCGGAATCATGGCCGTCAGCCAGTATTTATCGGAAATTCCGAGCCAGCCTGAGTCCGCTTCTCTTGAGATTTTGCGCTCTGTCAGCAAGCTCGCGTAATCGGCGTGGATCAGTTCGCCGCCCATAAAGCCCATAGGCCCTTCATAGGCCGTCCAGCTCCCCTTGAAATCCTCGGGAACGCCGTTCTGTACAATCAGACCGAAGGGAAAAACTTCAACCGGCGCGGCGGTGTTGTTCGTGATGCCTTGTTCGATGGCGAAACCGTAAACTTCGTCAAGCTTGAGGGTGCGCTCGAAGATGATGCCCTGCCCGTTGTCCCAGAACAGTGTAATCGGCGCATCGGGTTTGAGTTCACGATTGCCCCGCACCGACCAGAGGGTTTTTTCATCGGGCAGGGTTATATTTTTGTCCACGGATGCCCATCCGTATTCGACATAACGGGCGCGGTCGGTGCCGAGCGGGCGCAGCAATTCTACGTTCTCTTTATTTTCGCGCGTCTTGAAGTGTTCCTTGAGCTTAAGATCGTCAATGCGCCCGCCTTCGAGCAGGATGGAGCCGGCGATCAGATCGTTCGAGAAATTGATGCGTTTGATCTTCGAGGTGTCGAGCGCGTCCTCCCGCGAGACGTAGGTGATCGGCTCAAGCATTTCCGGGTTTTTGATGATCAGCTCGTTGCGGGCTTCCTTGGCCTTTTGCAGTTTTTCCTTTTGCGGTTTCGTGATGTAGGTTTCCCAGACGAACCAGAGCAGCATTGAAAGCACCGCAAACAGCACGAGGTTGCGAAAATCCTGCGGATGCATCTGGTCCTTTTTATTCATGGGCGCGTCCTGTCCTGACTGATTTTTGTGCTGTGTTTTTTGTTTCGCAATTTTCTTGTGCGCAGTGGCCGCCGCATGCGCGAGGGTCCCGGCGTTTATAGCGCAATAGTCTTGTGGCTGTAAACCGCTCTGGCACCGGGTCGTGCCAGTCGGCCTTGGACCAGGGGTGGCAGCGCAACAATCGAATGATTGTCAGGCCTATCCCTGCCCAAGGGCCATGACGCTCGATCGCCTCATGCGCGTAGCGCGAACAGGTCGGCTCGAAGCGGCAGGTCCGACCCAAAAGGGGGGAGATTAAAAAAGCATAGCCCCGTATCAGGGCCTGAAAAAAGCGGGCAATTAAGCTGTTGAGGCGCATGCGTTTATTCCTGCTTGAGAAAGCCGGTTTTTTTGAGGCACCATTTCAGGTCGTTGCACAGGCTTGCGTATGGGCGGGTCGCCGTCTGCTCGCGTCCGATGAGGACGTAATCCACGCCGGGGCGGGCGAAGGCAGGCAGCACATCGGCGGCGGCGGCACGCAGGCGGCGTTTGATGCGGTTGCGCCGTACGGCGGATTTGTCGACTCTCTTGGTGACTGTAAAGCCGATGCGCACGGCATCGGTTCCGTTTTCGCGAATCTGGAGGATGAGGCCGTGCGAAACCCACTTCGACCCCTCACGCATTTTGAGGAAGTCGGCGCGTTTCTTTAGCTGTGTGAGGGTAGCTTGCTGCTGTTTCGTGGCATGCATGGGCGAGCCTTTCCAAACAGGCTCGGCCCGTCTTAGGCGCTCAGGCGCTTACGGCCTTTGGCGCGGCGGCGAGCCAGAAGGACGCGGCCGTTTTTGGTGGCCATGCGGGAGCGGAAGCCATGACGGCGCTTGCGTACGATGCGGCTTGGCTGGAATGTTCTTTTCATTGTTTCACCTTACAATATCATGGCCCCGTTTAAGGGCGAATTCTGTCTCTTTTTCAAAAAGAAGCTGGTTTATAACCTTTCGTAACGGGCTTGTCAAATGCGCGGGAGGCCGCGCAGGCGCTAAAATCGCTAAAATCGCGTATTTTTGGGTTATTTACCTGTTCCCATTGCGTTTTTCATGAAAAACCGCTTCGCGGGGGGCAAAGCAGAAACGGCCCGCAGGCCCGCCCGGCGCAGGAGGCGGACGGGGGGCAGGTTGTTGGAGAAGAGGCGCACGAGCGCATCCGTGACGGCGGCCATGGCCACGTTGTCGGGGCGGCGGCGGCGCTGGTAGGCTTCCAACAAATCCGGCGCGCCGATATCCTCGCCCTTTTCGGCGGCCTGCGCGATCAGCCCGGCCAGTTCGCCGATGTCGCGGAAGCCGAGATTAAGCCCCTGCCCTGCTACGGGGTGGATGGCGTGGGCGGCATCGGCCACAAGGGCCATGCGCGGGCCGATATAGCGTGCGGCGTGGATCAGGGAGAGCGGGTAGCACTGGCGCGGGCTGGCGAGCTCGATCTCGCCATAAAAGGCCGGGAATTTATCCGCTACCGCCTGAAGGAAGGCTTCGTCGTCCAGCTTCATGAGGGAGGCGCTTTTCGGGCCGTGCTCGGTAAAGACGAGGGATGAGATATGCCGCCCGGCTTTATCGTCGTTCACGGGCAGGATGGCGAAGGGGCCTTGCGGCCAGAAATTCTCGATCGCGCGGTTTTCGTGAGGGTTTTCGTGGGCGATGTTGCAGATCACGGCGCGTTGGCCGTAGTTCCAGCGGCGGGTGGGGATATCCAGCCAGTCGCGCACGAGGGAATTGCGACCGTCCGCCCCGATCACGAGTCGGGCGGAGAGGGTTTGCCCCGATTCCAGCGTGACCTCCACCTGCTCGCCCGTATTCTCGAAATCCGTCACGCCCATGCGGGGGATGTGCGTCACGCGCGGCAGGGCGGCGATCTTTTGGTGCATGACCCCGCGCAGGTCGCTGTTTTTGATGATCCAGCCGAAATCCTTGCCGTTCATTTCATCGCTGAGGAATTGCAGAAGGAGGGGCGTGTCCTTGTCGAAGATGCGGATGTCGCGGATGGGGCAACCAAGCTTCTCCATCTCCCGCCAGAGGCCGGCGCGGGCCAGTATCCGGGAGGAGCCATAGGAAATCGCGGTGGTGCGGAAATCGCCGTCTACGGCGCGTTGCGGATCGTCGCGGTCGATGCAGGCTATCGTGAGCGCAGGCGCGGTCTCGCCGAGCAGGCAGGCGAGGCTCAGGCCCGCGAGGCCACCGCCGACGATGATGACGTCATAGGATTGCGGGGAGGATTTTCCGGGTGTTTTCTTGCCGCGCTTCATGCCCCATGGCTATAGCACCGTTGCGGACGCGCCGCAACTTTTCAGGCGTTGTTCCATGCCCGCTTTGACTGATTCATGGATCTGTTCGGGAAAGTCGGGCGGCAGTTTTTTTTCAACATCTTCAATGGCCTTTTTCGCTTTGTCCGTGATTTCTTCAAGCGCCTCTTTTGCTATGACTTCTGGCAAACCCGCCTGTTTTGCCGTCTGGATAAAATGACGGCCGTGAATTTCGTCCATTTTGTAATGGTTTTTGTTGTCTCCGACAGACATCGCCATCTTCATTTTTTGGCGCTCAACCTGCCTTTCATCGACAAGCGGCTGCGCCGTCAGGACATCGTAGAACGGCGTTAGAGCAAAGCTGCCGCCTATCCCTAAAAAGATGCTGAAATTCTTGGCATGGCCGTCGGTCGCACCGATCAACCAGAATAATATCTGCGCCTTTAAGAAAGCCTTCTGATCTTCTGCGGGCTTATCGCTTCCTTTTAAAAATTCTAGAATGTCAGCCATGCCGGGGCCTCCCTGATTCTGGTATTTCAGGTTAGGGGTAACAGAAAGCGCCTGACAAAAATCCTCTTGCGGGATACGCAACAAACGCCCGTCTTTCGTCCATACACGGTCAAACCGCTCGATAACCAGCGCCTTGGTCTTGCCGAAAGTTTTCATTTCAACCTTGTTTACCGGGAGCCCAAAAGCTTCCATTAATCGTAAACAATAAAATTCATTCTCGACGCTGTTTTTGAGATCAACCCCACCCGGCAACTTGCTGATTTGTTTTTTGAAGATATGCGTTGTCGGCGTTGCGCCCGAGGGTCGTAGCCATTTTCCCTTATGAAACAGAAGCGCCGTTTTTTCCTGCGCTCCGGCAATTGAAATGCGAAAATCCTGCTCTCTGTCCAGCCCCAGCGGGGCGCGCGCGAGATTATTTAATACTTTTTCAATTTCTTCTTCGTTGACGGGTTCGCCTTCAATAGTGTGAAGGTTAGAAAAATCGACATCCACGTCTTCGGGAAAAAACTGCAACGCGCCCACGCAATCCCTGCCGATCCGGGATAAAAGACTATAAGCGTCCTTGCCTTCGGCCCCTATTTTTTCTGCTACAAGCGCTTTTAGGGCTTCGTTGTCCGGCAAGAGATTTTCAAAAACGGCGATGACAGGCGCACCTTTAAAAGCATCTTCCCGCAGCGGCAGGGATAGCGACACCGGATAGGCGTGTTCACTTGAAAGCCATTCTTCGGCATAGATGAAGTCTATGGCGCCGCTTGGCTGTTTGGAGAGAAAGCCGACGATTTGGCCGTTTTGATACACGCGCAAGCGCGGATGTTTTCTACTTCTTGCCATAATTCAGAAGCGCGTCCGCCAGCATAGTTTGTTTTGTTCTTTCATTTGTTCGCAGTTCTAGATCCAGTGCAGCCAGAACGGCTAAAATCGTTTCCAGTTTTGCCGCCGGGTGACCGTTTTCGATCAGGGAGATTGTTTCCTGACGCAACCCCGCCTTTTCGCCCAATTCAGATTGGCTTATCCCGCGCTTTTTGCGAGCGCGGCGGATGGTATTTCCAAGTTGTTGGGGGCTGCGGGCGAGTTCGGCCATTTTTGACTCCTCGGAGTCTATTATGTGTCAAGTCGTATAAATTGTCAATATCGTAGTTGCCGCATAAATAATTATTATGTGTCAAGTAACATAAATAATGTTTATAGAACTTGGCGCATAAAAATCTTGTTCTTTTTTGCTACGATATAGTCTTTTGCTGGCTTGCTTTGAAATAGGCGTGGCTACTGAACCCTTGCAGACGCGCCGCAACGGAAGATGCCTTAGACGATCCGGTCTGGAATTAGGCGATCGGGCAGTCGATCTTGGCCTTGAGGTCGCCGGCGATCGGCTCGTCATTGAGCATCTCGATCATCCCGGTGTGCTGGATGGCGAAGTTCGCGATGAACAGCGCGTTGGAGTAGAAGACCACCGCATCGCTCAGGAAATGACCGTGCTCGTTAGCGCCCTCGAAGCTGGCCGGACGGACGGTGCCCTCAATGACGGAGCGGGTGACTTCGTCCATCTCGCGCGGCATGTTGGGGTCTTCGATGGATTCAGCAATGTAGAACGGACCCTCTTCTCCGCGGACGAAGAAGCAGAAGAAGCGCAGGTATTCAAGGACGTTGCCCTCGTTGAGCTTGACGGGCGCCTTACTGTTGACCTCATGGATCGGGGGGGAGGTTCCGTTCAGGCGGAACAGGCTGCCCTGATCGGTGAGGTAATAAATATTCAGTTTTTTGTTGACCCAGTTGGGGTCCTTGACGCGGATCAGCGCTACGGTCTCATAAAAAGGAAGGGTGCGCCAGTGAACCTGCGTGCTCTGCGGGGAGGTGCGGTATTTCCCGTCGATGGGGTTGATCTGATCGAGGAAGCCCGCCAGCTCGTCACCCGTTACAGCGTTCCAGTTATTATCTTCATACATCGCAGAGAAACCTTACCATTTTGGTCCAGAGGCGTTAAGCCGCCTTATTTTGACAGAAAATAACACGAGTGCAACCCCCTGTTATTCAAAATTTTTTTAAACTTAAGCGCAAATAGCACAGGGTTGGCAAGTCTTTTATCACATAAAATGGTTAACAAATGAAAAAGCCCGCTTTCGCGGGCTTTCGCTTGAATTTCCGTATTTCGGTCAGGTCCTAGATCTGCTGCTGCGTGCCGCAGTTCAGCGCCTGATCCATTGCCGTTTCCGCCGAGCCGTCGTCGTTCAGGGAGGCGGACTTGCCGGTTCCCAGGACGTTGGTCAGGTCGGACCAGCAACCGACTTGCTCGGAGCCTTCGCCCTCGCCGGCGGCGGGTTCGATGTCGGCCGGGTTCTGTTCGCCCTCGCCCTCACCTTCGCCAGCGGCGGGGGTGATGTCGTTCAGGCTCTGCGGACCGATGGGCGGGAGGCCTAGGAAGGTCACGTTCAGACCGTTGGAGCGTCCTTCGCCGTCCTCGAACTGCTTGAAGAAGTCCTGGATGTTGTCCAGACCGGACGGGGCGGTGCCCACGAAGATCTGGCCGCGGCCGTTCAGAAGCGGATCATCAGCATCCCAGAGGCGGGTTTCGATGAAGCTCAGCTGCTCGGGCGCGATGACATCGCCGGTCGCGGAGGGCAGGATTCCATCCCACGTCGCGTCCGTACCGTCGATGACGATGACGTTGCCGAACTGGTCGAGGATCGCGCCGTCTTCAAAGCGGACGTAGAAGCTGCCCGTCGGGGCGTATCCGTTGAACACGGTCGAACCCAGAGTCTCGTTCACGATCGTCAGGTTGGCCAGGATCGGCTCGTAGTAGCTGTCCTCGAAGATGTAGGCATATTCATAGCCGTAGTCCGGGTAGCCGTACATTTCGGCCGGGTCGAACTGCATGCCCAGAGCTTTGCCGCCGGTGGTGTTGACGAAGAAGTTCGGGCGGGTCAGATCGCTCATGTCGATATCGCCGCTTTCAAATCTTGCGCCCGCGCCGACCAGAACATCGCCGTCTTCAGTGCTTTCCACATGGCCGTTGTCGGTGAAGGTGTTGCCCTGCATCGAGACGTAGCCATTGTAGAAGCCGGAGACGTACAGCCCGTTGTAGTAGCTGTTGCTGACTTCGTTGTTGGTGACTTCGAGGGTGTCGTAGCCCGAAGACTGGATGCCGTCACCGCCGGAATTATCGACCGTGTTGTCATCAATCACCGCGTTGAAGAAGCCGCTGAAGATCGGTACGAGGGAGACCTCATACTCGTACTCATCATCCGGCTCTTTGTAGGCGTAGCCGCCGTAGCCGAGGATGTTGATGCCGTCGTCGCCAGCATCCTGCACCGTGTTACGGGCGATCAGGAGTTGGTTGACGCCCTCGGTCTCGATGCCGTCGTCACGGACCGTGTCAACGACGTTGTCGATGATGGTCGTCGTGTTGCCGAAGTACGGGTAGTACGGCACTTCCGCGATTTCCTGAGTCTTTGCGAAGGCCGGGAAATAGCCACTTTCCGCCACGACGTGGATGCCGTCCGCGCCCCAGAAGTCAACCGCGAGGTCGTAATACTCGTACTCGCCGTCGTAGACCTTGGAAGCGTAGACGTCGCCGCCATCGAAGAGGTAGCCGATATTGGTCAGGCCGTTTTCTGCGATGAAGGTGTCGCCGCTGAAGAGTACCTGGATGCCGTCGTCAGCGGTGCGGTCAACGGTGTTGCCGATGATCTGGACATCGTAGAAGTGCTCAGACGGGTCTTCGGAGATGACGCCCGCATTGTAGCCCATAGACGGGCCGCTGAAGACGTTCCGCACGTGGATGCCGTCCGCGCCGTAGCTTTGGTAATACGGGTAGTCGTAGGCGTAGAAGGTGCTGTAGTCGGGATAGCCGAAGCCCACGTTGGTGATCACGTTGCCTTCGCCCTCGCCGTAGCCGCCGATGCGGGTGCGGCCGGAGCCCACCACTTCGATGCCGTCGTCATGGGTGTTGTCTATGGTGTTGCCGACGATCAGAACCGCATAGGGGTCGATCTCGCCGTCCACGACTTCGCCGCCGGCAAGGCCAGCATCGAACATGCTGAAGAACTGGCCGACATTTTCGACATGGATACCGTCGCTTCCCTGGTCGTATTCACGGCCGTTCAGGAGGTAGCCCAAACCGATGTTGGTGAGACCGTTGCCCGCGATCAGGGTGGATTCGGAGTTGGTGACTTCGATACCGTCGTCCTGCGTGCCGTTCACGGTGTTGCCGATTATATCGACCGCGTAGCCGTAGTAGCCGCCGGGGCCTTCGGAGTCGCCCGCTTCGTAGCCCGCATAGGTCGGGTAGCCGAAGTAGCCGATGAAGACGTTATCGACATGAATGCCGTCCGCGCCGGTTCCATCGGGGCCGTAGCCGCCGCCGGAGCTGCCGTAGCCCGCGTTGGTGATCGTGTTGCCTTCATAGAAGCCGTAACCGCCGATCAGGGTGCGGCCGGAGGAGAGAACCTCGATGCCGTCATCGCCGGTGTGGTCGATGGTGTTGCCCTGAATGATCACGCCGTACGGCAGGTCGTAGCCGTAGTCGTATTCCCCCGCGCCGGAGAAGCTGCTCATCAGGATCGGGTAATTGCCGACATTTTCGACATGGATCCCGTCATGGGAGTCGTAGGTGATCGCGCTTGGGAACGAAACGTGCCCGGACAGGATCTCGACCAGAGACAGATCCGAAGAGGACCAAAGGTCGCGGCGGGACGGGTAGTCGTCGTCGCCGTAGCCGTCCTCAACCAGAGAGATGAATACGGGCTCTTCGCCTTCCTCATCGTCGTTGAAATAACCGCTGTGGTCATCGAACGGGCCGGTGGACAGGAGATCCTGCAGGCTTTCGAAGCCGGGGATTGTCGTCGTGTTCAGGCCGTTATACAGCACGGTGTTGTAGCTGATCCGGGCGAAGGCGGCATCGTAAACATTGATGCCGTGTCCGCCGGTGCCGGCCACGAGGTTGTGCTGGATGTCCACGGCTTCACCGGTCGGGCCGGAACCGAAGACGTTGTTGACGCGGATGCCGTCGCCGTTGCCCCAGTTCCAGTTGAAGGACGGGTCGTACCAGCTGTATTTGTGCTCGAAGCTCTCCTGTGCGGAGAGGAGCAGGAAGAGCGGCGGCTTGCCGGAGGCGAAGGCGTTGATGATCCAGATGTTATCGGCCAGATCTTCGCCCATGCCCGCAGCGATCACATCGTTATTGTGAACGCGGACGGAGGAGCTGTCGTGCGCCCAGATGCCGTTTTCGCCGGTCATCGCGACTTCGTTACCGTCGATGTTCACGGCCCAGCCATAGTCGCCGTAGCCGCTGCCGCCTAGGACAACACTGTCGTAAGAACCATACGGGTCGGAGTTGATGTTCTTCACCTCAATTCCGTCATCGCCCGTCAGGAGGATGCGGTTGCCGAAGATGCCGGCGTAGATGCCGTTGCCGAACTCACTGTCATCGTCCTTGCCGTAGCCGAAGCCACGGGAGTCATAGCCGTAGTCGTCGTCCGGTTCGCCGCCGTCAACGAAGATGCCGTTTTCCAGCGCGAGCGTTATGGCGTTATCAACGATGTAGGTCGCGCGGGTCTTCTTGACCGCGATACCGTCGCCGTTCACGTGGCCGATCACGTTGTGGCCGGTGTAGTTGATGTTGCTGTTTTCGACCTCGATGCCGTCGTCCTTGACGATGGAGATGTCGTTATCGAAGATCTCGGAGTCCGCGCCGTATGCGCTGTAGCCGAAGCCCTCGCCCGTCTCTGCGGGGATGAAGCCGCCGACGTTGGCGACATGGATGCCGTCCGCGCCGTCGTCATAGTGGCCGTAGCCCTTTCCGAAGATGCTGAAGATGTCGAAGAGATCAAAGTCGCCAACATTGACGATCGTGTTGCCGTAGATGGAGACAAACTCGCCATCCTTGACGTCGATCCCGTCATCGCCGGTTTTGCTGATGTGGTTGTAAGCGATCCAGGACTGGCCGAAATCCTCGACATGGATGCCGTCCTTGCCGACATCGTGAATGACGTTGTCGCGGATGTCGGAGGTAATGACGTTCTGCAGTTCGATGCCGTGGCCTTTTTTGCTGGTGATGCCACCATCGGGAACATAGCCGTGGTCGCCGTAGCTGCCGTCGCCGTTGCCGCTGATGTTCACGAACACGCCGCCGAAGTATTTGTCCTTGACGTAGACGCCGCCATCTTCACCTTCGATGGACTCGTTACCGGTGATGTTGATCACAGCGCCGTCCTTGAGGTCGCCGTTGTGGATCTTAATGCCGTAGCCGTTTTCGCCCTCAATCTCGTTGCCTGAGATGTTCAGGGTCGAGGCGCCCAGCGTGGTGCCGTAGGACGAGCCGGATTCGACCTCAATGCCGTCGGCATCGTCGGACGAGATGTCGTTGTCGGAGATCGTGACGGTCGAGCCGTCGGTGATGCCGAGGAATTTGACGCCGTCGTCATCGCTGCGGACCTTGTTGCCGTCGATGTCCACCGTGCTGCCGCTGACCTGGGCTTTGAAGTGGATGCCCTTATCTTTGGCGTATATGTTGTTGCCTTCGTTGATGGTGACGGTGGAATCCTTTACGCGTCCGCCGATCTCGATGCCTGTTTTATCCACTTTGTTGGAGTGGGAACCGATATCGTTGTTCGCGATCTCAAGGATCGTGCCGTTTTCCAGCTTGCCGGTGCGGATCCCGTAATCGAGGCCGCCGTGGAACGAATTGTTCACGATGCTGATATCGCCGCCGGAGGTGTCTTTAATATAGACGCCGCCCGTCTTGAAGTTTTTGAAGCTGTTGCCGTCCACGACCAGGCCTTTTGTTCCGTTGCCCTGCGCGACTACGCCGTAATTTGTTCTGTTCTGGCCGTCCAGAGTGAAGGACGGGCCGATGGTTACGTCGGAGGCCGTGACCTTGATCAGCGCCTCGCCGGAATTCTGCGCCTCGAGTTCGACGTCGCCCAGACCGAAGAGATTCAGGGACAGATCGATCGTAAGGTTTTCGGAGAAATGCCCCTCACGGACGTTCAGGGTATTCTCACCCGTTCCGGTGTTATGAATCGCGTCGATGGCGTTCTGGATTCTGGCCTTGTAGCCCGCGTACGGTCTTTCGAGGCTGTCTTCAGACTGGTGCAGGGTAATCATTCCGGTGCCCGTGGTTTTCAGGGTATTGGCCAGACCGTAGAAGCCCTTTTGATTGTTGATCAGGATGTTACCGCCGAAGGCGTTGATGCCGTCGGTGTCCTCGATGGTGACCTCGTCGCCCGTATTCAGGGTGACGTCGCCGCCTGCGGTCTTGATGCCGGTGCTGCCGTTAAAGATGCGGATATCGTCGTTCGCGTTCAGGATGATGTCGCCGCCGCCAGTGGCGTTCAGGCCACCGTTGGTCTGAAAGTGAATGTCGCTGAAAGCGTTGACGGTAAAGGTGTTCGCCGTCGCCCAGTCCACGGTGGACTGGAAGTAGATGCGCCCGTCGCCGGGGCCGCCGACCGGGGAGGCCAATTCGGCGTCTCCGACGGTAAGCTGGCCTTCGATGATGGTCGCCAGAGGCGCATCGACCCAGATATCGGCGGGGTCGAGCAGCCATTTGCCCGCGCGGATTTCGGTTTCGTCGCCGAAGGTGACCGAGGGGGCCGAGGTGTCGATAAAGCCGGTTTTGCCTTCGCCCTGCGCGTGCAGGGTGCCATTGACGGCGAGGGTTTCAGTCGCAATGACTTCGGCTTTTCCAGCCGCGCCGGAAGAGGCGTTGGCCTTGATTTTGGAGGTCGCGGCCAGTTCGATCGCCTGTCCGGTGACCTTAATTTCGCCGCCCTCGGTTCCGGACGCATCAATCGTTCCGGTGTTGCGGACCTTGCCCTTTTTGCCGCCGGAGAGGACGATCTTGCCGCCCTTTTGCGTGACGGAGCCAACGGTGATCACGCCTTCGTTATTAATGACATTGTCAACAACATCGCGCGCGGATTGCGCGGTCATGACGACCGTGCCGCCCTCGGCGTCGATCGTTCCGGTGTTTTCGAGAAGGGTGTTGCCCAGCGCGCCGTCAACGGCAACCTCGACAAGGCCGTCGCCGTAAAGGTCGAGGGTGACTTTCTCGCCGCCCGCGAACACGACCTTACCCATTTTGGCGTTAATCACGCCGCTGTTACGGACATTCGGCGCCACGAAGGCGGCCAGGCCGGCTTCGTTGACGTTCATCGTGCCTTCGAGCACGATTTCACCGTTGCCGAAATTCTGGAAGGTGAAATTCTCGTTGCCGTCCATGATGTCGGCGTTGGAGACATCGCCGGTGGTCGCCGCGATTCCGGCGGCATCCACGACCGAGTTTGCGCCGAAGAAGACGCCGTTACGGTCGATGATCATGACCCGGCCATCGGCGGAGAGGCGGCCGAGGATTTGCGTGGGGTCGGAGTGGTTGCCGACAACACGGCCTACGAACAGGGAATTCTTTGAGGTCTGGTTAATGCGGACCGAGCCCATTGTTCCGATGTGCAGTTCCTGCGCTTCGCCAACGGCGCGCATGGAATGCTGGTCGATGGTGGTGCTGCCGAGTCCGGTGTCGGTGACGGTTCCCTGCCCTTGCACAATCGTGACGTTATCCCAGTCGGCGTGGTCATCGACCGCTTTCGCGTCGTTTGCGGGGAGGAATGCTCCTGCAGCGAGAAGGGCGGTGGTCGTTACAAAGAGACGACGCTTTTTGGCCGATACGATTGTGTTGCTTACAGAGACCTTATTCATGGACTACCCCTAATACTTCTATAAAAAATGTTAAAACCCAGTGATACTCAGGGAAAATAAAGACCGCGCTGACCTGACTCGCTTTTGCGTCTTTGTAGCATATGGACGCATTTTTTGTTTTACCGACGGTCAGGTGAATCGATTTTGCACCCGGTTCGTTCGGCTTCCCTCTTCATAGTCTTCCGGGGTTGCTTCGCCCAAAGGGGCGGATTTCCCGGGAATTTTCAGACTAGGGTTTTGCGAGTCTTATCCGCATGGTGCCTTTATTGCACCTTTTTTAAAACTTTTCAACAGGATGCGGAAGGAAGCTTACGTATTATCGAAACTTTATTCTGCACCTTTAAGGGCGGTTCATTTCCGTTTCCCGTTGCGACTTTGCCGCCCGATTTTCCGGATTGGCGCGTTCTGCACCGGATGACTCTCTTATGAGTCAGGCTGCGCCTGAATGCGCCCCTTAGCGTTGCCCCCTGTTAAAAGCCCCTCTTCTGTACTAAATTTATATGTAAAATACAAACTTTATTTTGGTTAGCCCCTGTGTGGCCCTGATTTCCCGCCGCTTACAAGGGAAAAGTCCTGAAAAAACAAAACGGCTTGAAAGTTTCGATAAAAAATATATGCTTATTTCCGGGCGTTTGTATGCTTTAACGCTTTTCCTTAAGTTGCAGTTCTGCGTGTTTTTTCGGGATTTTGTCTTCGTGCGTACGTCTTGGGCGTGACACGCGGATGCGTTCATTATGACTCGCCCGGGGGGCCGGGCTAAAAAATCAGGATTCATGAATATGTGCGGCAGAAATTTGTTCTTTACCTTAAGACGTCATCTCGTTTTCAGCGCTAGCGCCGTTTGCCTTATGGGCGCCCTGCCGGGGCTGGCCTTCGCGCAAGTGGCCGAGGCGACGGGAACTGCCGACCCGACCCGGGCGCAGGACCGTTTTCTGGATGAACAAAGGCTGCCTCAGGTCGAGCCTGAGGTTGAAGTGCGCGCCGCGCCTCCTCTGCAAGCACCCGAAGGCGCGGAAAGCGTCACGTTTGAGCTGAAAACCCTGCAGATTGACGGAGTCGGCACTTACACGGCTGAAGACCTTGATCCGCTTTACCGCGACAAGCTGGGCACAACGGTCAGTCTGGCGGATATCTATGGTGTGGCCAACGCGCTTACGAGCAAGTACCGCAATGACGGATATGTTCTGACACAAGTCATCGTGCCACCGCAGACCATCGAGTCGGGCACCGTGCGTTTGCAGGTGGTGGAAGGGTTTATCGATCAGGTCTTCGTTGAAGGGGTCGAGAAGGAAACCGAGGCGAAGCTGATCCGCAAGCTGGCGGGGAATCTTCAGGGCGGAAAGGCGATGAACGCGCAGGATCTGGAGCGGAATCTGCTACTGATCAACGATTTGCCGGGCGTGACGGCACGGTCGATCCTCAGCCCCTCGAAAACCACGACGGGCGCGGCGGACCTCACGATCATCGTCGAGCGCGATAAATATGAAGGGCAAGTCGGGTTCGATAATTTCGGCAGCCGCTTCCTCGGGGAATATGAAGGACAGGTCGGCGGATCGTTCAACTCCATGTTCGGTTACAACGACCGGATGGCCGCGCAGTTCGTCATGGCCGGAGATCACAAGGAAAGCGTGGACGAGCTGCTATTCGGCTCGCTTTCGTATGAATTTCCGGTCGGGTCGCGCGGCACGACTCTCAAGCTTTTGACCAGCCTGACCTCTACCGATCCGGGCTATACGCTGCGGGAGTTCGATGTCGAGGGGCGGTCTTCTCTGGTCGCCGCGACGGTGACGCATCCGTTCATCCGCTCGCGCAATCTCAACCTGTATGGTTACGGGACGTTCGATATCCGCAAGGTGGACAGCAAGAACAATCTTGAACCCAAGCGTGAGGACCGGATCACCTCTATCCGCGCCGGGGCGCAGGGGCAGTATGTCGATACGCTGATCGGCGTGGGCGTCAATACGGCCACCATCGAGTTTTCGCACGGGCTTTCGATTCTGGGGTCGAGCGACAAGGGCGACCCGAACCTGACGCGCGAGCGCGGCGATCCGGAATATTTCAAGACCGAGCTGAATTTGCAGCGTTTGCAGCGTGTGACCTCGCAGATCAATGTTCTGGTCGCGGCGCAGGGGCAATGGTCGGCTGTGCCGCTGCTCAGCTCCGAGGAATTCGGCGTGGGCGGCATTAATATCGGGCGCGGTTACGACCCTTCTGAGATCGTCGGCGACGACGGGATCGCGGGCAAGGTCGAGCTGCAATGGAACGAGCCGCGGGAATTCAGCGCCATCGATCACTATCAGATCTATACGTTCTTCGATATCGGCCGGGTCTGGAATCACGACGGCACGAGCACGAACGACAAGCGGGAGTCGGTGAGTTCCACCGGCCTTGGCGTTCGCGCGGACATCACCAAGAGCACACAAGCGGGCGTCGCTGTGGCCTTCCCGCTCACGCGCGAGGTGGATGCACGCGAAGACCGCGATCCGCGTTATTACGTGAATGTGAATCACAAATTCTAGAGACGCGACCGGACTTAGTCCACTCGGGCGGGCAAAGTGGACTTAGTCCACTTTTACGGCACCGCTATGCCTGCGCTCACCGCCACGACGTTTCCGAAGCTATTTGTAAATTCATGCTCTAACGTTAGCGTCGTGCCGCTATCCCCGGCCACCTGCGTGTAGGTCATGGGCGTATCGCCGGGGTTTTTGGTGAGGATCGTGACGCCGTCGCGCTTCACGCGGCATTGCTGCGCGGTCGGCCCGCCGCCGTTGATCGTCGAGGGTTGCAGCGTCAGGGAATTGCCGACGCCGGGCGTTCCGTTGAGGCGCGGGCGGTCCCCGATCGGGTTTTGAACGCCGGAGAACATCGCGCCGCCAAGGTTGAACGGTTCGCCATAGGCCACTTCCTCGGCCCGCCGCGCGCCCATTTGCGCCACCACGATGCGTAAATCCACCGCGCCGGAGATCAGGCCGAAGGACACTTCGAAATTCTCGCTGGCGGAATTGGAGAGGCGGACCTGCGGCACGGTGCGCAACACGCCCTCAAACGCGCCCGTCAACAGCCCGGCATTGATAAGCTCAGGCGTCTTATTGAACATCGCGCCGATATTGCCGAACCCCGCATAAAGTGTGGAGACGCCCACGGGGGCGCTTGACCCGTCCGTTGCCGTGACCTTGACATAGGCCCACGCCTCGCCGTAATCCCCGAATTGGAACGCGGCTACGACCTGATTGATGAGGGTCAGGATGCCGAGCGCCGAAGTGGTGCCCACAACGTCGATCTGCTGCGCGGGAAGGCCGTTCCCGACGCCGGGGATATCGACGGTGGTTTTGGAACATGTCGCCGTCACGCCGATGGTCGCACCGCCAGACTGTCCGTTGCTGGAACAATAGGCGCTCCACCCGGTTGCCACGTCTCAGGTCGTTCCGGTGCCCGCGACGCCGCCCGTGCCATCTAGGTCCCAATTCGTTTCAAGGTTCGAGCCGGGAGCCGAGCTGCCGTAGAGAAGGCTTTCGGACGTGTCGAGATAGGGCAGGATATCCTGCGCGTCGGCATAGCCGATCAGCCGCGCCCCTGTGCCGTTGGGGTGCAGCTCGTCATAGAGATAGGTCGAGGACGTATCGATCGCGTCCACGCGGCTGCCCAAGGTATAGACCCCGTTCGCGGGATCGTGCAGCGTATCCAGCCACGCATTGAAGGCCGTCCATTTCGTGAGATTGATTTCCGGGTTCGCGTTCGGGGTCTGGTTCGCCACGCTTTTCAGAACCTTGCCCAAAAACACCCGCCCGCCCAAGGCCAAAACATCGTCAATGTGGCCTTGCAGGGTCGATTGCATGATGGCGAGCGTGGCGGCGGCGTTGCTCATATCGTTTGTGCCGATGGCAAACATTACGATTGCGCCGGGGCGGACCTGCGAGAGCCACCAATCCTCGCGCCGCCCGATATAGGCCGTGGCGCTGGCCTCCTGCGTCAGGACCGCCGCGCCGATCCCCTGATTGCTGGCCGGGGTGCAATAGAAATGGCCCATGGTAAAGAGGTTAAGCCAATGCCGCCACGCGCGGTGGTTCGAGCTTGAGGAATTGGACACATTGGTGATGGAATCCCCGACAAAAATTAAGGGCGTGTCGAGCGGGATCAGGGGGGTCGAAGGGGAATCAGGCAGAATGGGGTCGGCAGCATTGAGCATGCGGCCCAAGCGGATCAGCATGGGAGGCTCCTTAAATTAACGGTTTTGGCTGGGGTTGAGGCGGTCTGCGCAGATAGGCGGGCGCAATACGGGCCCTGATTATTAGGAATATAATGCTAATTTTTTCTTAGTGCAAGCTTTTTTTGCAGCGTTTGCGCTTGCGCCCTCTGATCGCTACCATCAGCGACAGGAAGGGCAGGTCACGATGGTGCGGTCGGGGGTCCTATTTTTGGCATTTTGCGCGGCGTTATCGTGGGGCGGACCTGCGCAGGGCAGAGTCACGGCGGCCACCGCCAAACCCAAGCGTGTCACGATCAGCGCTGAAAAACCCAGCGTCGTTAGCATTACCTGGTACGCCAAAGGCAAACATACGCCGGAAGATTTGGTCCGTGTGACTATGGACGAAGGCCAATTCTTTCTGGGGGACCGCAAGGGTGTTTTCCTTGATTTCGCCGGAGAAGAGATGACCAAGGAGTTCAGAACCGGCGAAGACGGAACCTATTTAATCGCCTTCAAGGATCGTGTCACCCTGCCGCGCGCGATTGTGGAGCAGGCGGCCGCGGAGAACAAAAGCATTTATTACGAGCGGCGTTTTACGGACCATACGCTGGACGTGCCGGTTTTGGCGCACGTTATTTTTCAGCCTGTGCGAAGCGTTGGTGACACGCTGGCGGTGACCGGCTTGAGGCTGAACTTTCCCGACAAAAAAGGGTGGTGCCATATCGGAACCGGGGAGAGTTTGAAGGCCGAGGCACTGGTCGAAGTCGAGGGAAGCGGCATGCTCAAAGGGCGCTGGGAGATTCGCAAGCGGCCATTCCTTAATGAGTACCGCACGTTAAGGCTGGTGCATTATCCTGTGAAGGAGGAGATCGTGCTCGGCGTTGTGAGTCCGGAGCTGCCTAGCGAAGTTTCGGGGCCGGTGGATGTGCGGCTCGTGATTACCGAGCCCAAACCCGCAGGCCCGCCGCCTTTCGTTTCCTGCCTGGTTTTGGGCACAGAGGACACGGCGCTTGAAGCGACCGAAGAGCCCGGCGCGGCGTTGCCGGTTCTTTCGCCTTCGGGGCCTCAGCCCGTCCATGCGCATATGCGGATCAAATGGTCGGCGGATCAGGATTACCGGTTTTTCAGGATCGTGTTTTTGCGCGTTGACGGGGGCGTGATGGCGGCGATGGATGCGCCGCGCGGCGTACGCGAGATCGAGGTTCCGCCGGAGATTATCGCACAGCTTGAACCCAAGACTGCGTATCAGGTCAAGGTCAGCGGCCACCGATAGGGTTTTCAGATTTCAAATCTGTAGCCATTCAAGAATTCGTGGCGGTCAATGAGGTCCTCGATGCGGGCCTGCTGTTGGGCGGACCAGCGCACCGTGGGGTGGCTGCGCGCAGGTTCGCCGCTCACGACCGAGGCGCAGGCGCGGACGTAATCGTCGGGCGCGCCGAGTTCGAGGAACGCCATGATGCGGCGGATGACGTGGCGGGGCTCGCGGACCAGATCCTCCTGGCGCACCAATAGTACCTGTCCGGGGTATTTACGGTAGGCCAGCGCCGCGCCCTCGCAGGTTTTCTCGAAGGCCGACAGCGCGGCCTCCGGGTCCATGTGCTGCCGTGTAACCATTGCGTTCAGAGCGGCGCAGGGGCTGCGGACCGCGTGGATCATCCTGACCGGGAGGCCGAATTTTTTTTCCATCGCGCCGATCAGGCCGATATTTTCGTAGAGCTGGAGCGCGGAGGATTGCGCCTTTTTGTCGCCGATGACGCGCAGGGTTTCATAGCTTCCCTGATGCATTCCGGGGACGGCGTAGGAATAGCCGGTCCAGCGGGCGCCGTTACGGCGGAAGTTGCGGGCATTAAAGAGCATCAGGCGGGAGGCCTGTTTGAGTGTGAGCCCGTTGCGGAACTGGCGCAGGAGATTGAACTCCGTGGACATCACGATTTCGGGGTGAGCATCGAGCATCGCGCCGATCAGGGTGCTGGCGCTCCATTGCGCGCCGATCAGCAAGGTTATGGCCTGTAAATCCGCCAGTTCGGCATCGGCCGGGGCAGAGAGGCAACCCGCCAGAACGCGGTTGACGTGCGGAATCTTTTCGGGGCTACGGATAGATTTCAGAAGGGAAATAGACATTTTACGTTCGAACCGGGGCGGGGATTGAGAGGATGCGGCGCGCCACGACGGACGCCGGACACGCTCCATCATACCGTTTCCTGCGGGAAATTCCACCGCCCGTTTGAAGCGTAACGCAAAAAAATCCAGATTTTTCATGGAGCAAGGCGGGGGACAGTAGCCTTCAATTTGTTATAAAACGCCGGCAAGCCCTTTATTTACTTGCAAAAAACCACGTGGTGGGTTAGGCGTTTTTCGTTGCGAAACCGGGCCTTTCAAGGTCATAATGAGCGAAACACGCTTACAATCGGTTCGGGGTTTTTTGAAATAACGGGTGATCCACGATGAGGATTTTTTATTTTTCAGGCGCGTCTTTTCCCTCCTCCGAGGCGCGGGCGGTGCATGTCGTGAAGATGTGCGAGGCATTCGGCAAGGCCGGGCACGAGGTTACGCTGTTTGCTATGGGCAACCCGCACATGGATACGCGCGAGATTTTCAAAAGCTATGATGTCGGCGGGCATTTCAAGCTGTCGCTCTCGAAGGACGTTAAAATCCCCCTGCTCTCTAATTACAAACGGCTCAAGCATATTGCCGAGCAGATGAAGAATTTCGGGCGGCCCGACCTAGTTTACGGGCGTGACCCCGTCGCGCTGGCCTTATATGCCCCACAACGCATTGCGATGATTTTCGAGGCCACACGCGCACCGACGAGCAAGGCTGAGCAGTCCGCCATCGCGAAGCTGATCAAGAAGCCCGGGTTTTCCGGCATCGTGGCGCTGTCGGACGCGCTTAAGCAGGACCTGCTCAAGCGGTTTCCGGTTTTGAAGCCCGAGCAGATTTTCGTCGCGCACGACGCCGCAGAGGTGCCGCACAACATTTCGGGCAAGGCGGAAGCCATCACGCCGCTCAAGGGCCGAAAAGACGCGACCAAGGTCGGGTATGCAGGCACATTACATCAGGGCAAGGGGATTTCGATGATCCTCAAGGTTGCCCCGCTCCTGCCCGATTGCGATTTCCACGTTCTGGGCGGCACGAAAGCGGAGCTGGAGAAAATCGCGCGAACGAACCCCTCGGGCAATATCATTTTCCACGGGCACAAGCCGCATGCGGAAGTCGCGGGGATGCTGAAATCCTTTGATATCCTGCTCGCGCCGTATCAGCACGCGGCCCTTATTAAGACGGGCAAGAATATCTCGCGCTGGATCTCGCCCATGAAGGTGTTCGAATATATGGCGGCGGGGCGGCCCATGGTCGCGTCGGACCTTTCGATTTTGAGGGAATTCCTGACCCACGGCGAGAACGCTCTGCTGGTCAATGCCGGCGAGCCGCTGGAGTGGGTTGCGGCTATTCAGGCTCTGCGCAAAAATCCCGATCTCGCAAAGGAGATGGCGCACAAGGCGTTCGCGGACCTTAAAAACAATTTTACATGGGACAAGCGCGCAGAGACGGTTCTTGACTTCGCCGGCGGCAAGCGGACCTCGATTATCGCTTCGCGGCACAAGGCGGCCTAGGGCGCGGCGAGCTTCCCCTTACATTCCCGAGAAGGCAACGACGAGGGCGATCAGATTGCCGAGCGCGAACGTCGCATACGAGATTTTCAGCCAGAAGAATTTCGGGATAATCGAAAAGCGCGCGGTGTCGTAAAGATCATACGCTGCGGAGGCGGCGAGTTTAGAAGTGTCGTTAAACACACACATAAAACGTTGCATATAATCGTCCTCGTCCAGATGGCCGATATCATTGAAATGAAGAATGTTCAGCCTGCGGTCGCTGGATTTTCTGTATTTGCGCTTGGGATAGATACAGATCATCGCGGCAAGGATGCTGAGCACCGCTGCGCAAATCGAAATTTGCGAGGCTTCGGGATAGGTGTTGCTCTCGATGGAACGGATGCACATCGGGATCAGAATCGAGTTGAGGAAGATCATGACCTGCGCCTTCTGGTCGATCATGCGCAGGATGACGGCGTATTTGTTCACAGTGGCCGATATGACCTGGCCCCGCATCAAGGCCTCCCATTTTTTCTGGCTGGGATCTTCGGTATTTCCGGTTGGCGCGGCGGACATGATTTTTTCCCTGATCTGAATTTTTTTAGGAGCGTTTTGCTCTTTTGGCGTTGTTTACAGCAAAAACAAGGGTTTGAGCAAAGGTTTTTTTAGTCCTTAAACCCCCGAAAATGTGAATTTTTTAACTGGAAACCTAGCCGTGCGATAATATACTATCCGCCTGATTCTTACAGGGCGGCTTATCGTTCAAACGGCTTTTTGTAGCCAAGGCCGCCCGATTTATGGAGATTTAGCTTTGTCTTCGTTCGGTTCTATTGAACATGCTGGCTTTTCTTTCGCGGAGCGCCTGTCCGATGACGGGGGCAACGGGGATGAGCGCGGGCCGGACGACGGGCAACGGGAAACCAGCATCATCCTCAAGACCCGACCGAAGACCAAGAAACCATCGATGTACAAGGTCTTGCTGCTGAACGATGATTACACGCCGATGGAGTTTGTGGTCCTGGTGCTTGAAAAATTCTTTAACAAGAGCCGGCAGGAGGCCACGGACATTATGCTGACCGTCCATAGGCGCGGGGTCGGCGTGTGCGGCGTTTATACGTTCGAGATCGCGGAAACCAAAGTGGCGCAAGTTATGGATTTCGCGCGCGCGAACGAACAGCCTTTGCAGTGTACTATGGAGAAGGAGTGAAGTTTTTTTCGTCTGCCTGTCTTCTGAGTCTCTGTTTTTTTCATTGTTCGATTTTTTCCATGTGCGCCTTTAGTTGTTCGTAACCATATATTGCGGCCTGAGACTCCGGGATTTTGAAATATTCAGCCTTAAAAGCCTTCAGTATTTCGTAGCTTGCCAGGTTGAGTTGGGTTACGTCGGTGCGCGTGTAGAAATTAGCGGAGCCATAAGCGAGCAGCTGGTTGTCGTCTGTTATGACTTCGCCATAGCGCCCTGCAAAACCCCTGAGCGCGTCCTGCCCCAAATAGACGGCCTGCTCAACCTTTTCCCGCGAGAGCGGGCGGACTATCTCGTTTCGATCAAAGCCGGGAAATGCTTGCGCCAGCGTTGCCCCGTCATCCTTAGAGCCTATCAGGATCCCCGTAAGGGAGAATGGATCAATCCAGAGTACGGCGTTCGGGAAGACATCCACGAAGGTTCGGGTGATCGACGCGCCGTGATATGGCGAAACGAGATGAAAGGGCAGCCATTGTGCGATCACACCCTTCTCGGTCAAACGATCCCTCGCGGTTAGATAAAATTCTTTTGAGTAGAGGGCATTCACACCAGCAAAAGTCGGCGGCATGGGTTCGAGCGTAATAATATCGAATGTCTCCTGGGTGCGCCTCAGGAAAGCTCGGCCATCCATTATCAAAGGAGTGACCCTCGGGTCGTTCAGAACGCCTTCATTGCTCTGGAAGAGAGGCGCCATTTTCAGCACATCCGCATTTATATCGACGATTTTAAGCGATTGTGGATTTTCGCGGCGCAGGGCGTTGGCGGTCTGGCCTGTGCCGAAGCAGATTACAAGTGCGGTTTTGGGACCGGGATGCAGCAGCATGGGCAAGTGGCCCATCCAGTGCATGTATTGGACGGACTCACCCTCGCCGCTCATTTGTGCGGTTGCAACAAATCCGTCGATAATCAGAAGCCGTTCTTTCGTCTTTGTGAATTCGACTACGGAGACCGTCGAGTCCGGTCCTTCCTCGCTGGCTAAAACGGATGCGCGGTTGTCAGGGGTTTCGCTGATGTTCATCTGGACGCGGCGAATGCCTACGCCGGACTCAAGAAAAACCGCCACGCATAGTGCTGCAAGCGCAGAAAGGGTCAGGGCCATTCGCCTTTTCGGTTTGCCAGCCGGCAGGGCCAGCCCGGTCAAGACCACCGCCACACCCATGACCCATGAGGTTTTTGCAAATCCCATGGCCGGCAGCAAGAGCCACCCCGCCGCCAATGAACCCAGAACAGCGGCAAGCGTGTTCAGACCATAAAGCGTGCCCCATCGGCGGGCCGAGGACTGATCGTCCAAAACCCAAGGTAAGCCCAGCCCAAGAAAAATCATCGGGAGGGCTGTGATGTAGAATGAGAGGAAGAACCAATTGATCATCAGATAAAGCGGGTTTTGTGCGTTCGCACCGGCGAGCCAATCAAAACGCTCAACCAGCGGCGTCGCCAGAAGAATGAATGTGCCTGCCAGCATTAAGCAGGTGCCGAGGGATACGTTCTTTTTTCTGATCAGCGGGACGATCTGCGCCGCAATCCCCAGCGAGAGAAGTACGGATGCCAGCATGATTGCGAAGGAGGCCGTGGTGCTCCAAAGCGCGGCCGTAAAGGAGCGGAACCAGGCGACCTCAAGCGCCAGAGACGCAAAGCCCGTTGTAAATACAAGCAGGTTTTCCTGCCACGGGCGAAGTGCACTTTGTCCGTTTCGTTCGGGCTTTTGTTTTTCTGGAGGCGGACTTTCGGCCGTCGTTGTTTTACCAATGATGATCGCGATCAGACCAACAATGATGTTGATCGCTGCGATCCCGTGCACCGTGCCTGCAACTCCGAAAAAGGGGATCAGCATGAAGGCCGCGACCAACGACCCCAGTGCCGCGCCGAGTGTATTGAGCCCGTAGAGAATGGAGAGCGATGTGCCATGCTGCCGGGCGGCAAGACCGAAGACGGGCGTCGTAGCGCCCATACAAATGGCCGGCAACCCAATGGCCATGGCGATTCCCAAAAGATGAACCGTGTATTGGCCTTGAGTCATGGTGGCGTATGCAAGGGTATCCATTTCTTCTATAAGCTGGAGTGCCTGGAGAAAAAACAAGCCGGCCAGACCGATCAGAATTTCTAAAACACCATAAAGGCGCAGGGGATTAACGGCGCCCCTATCTCTGAGAAACTGCCCGGCCAAGAGTGCGCCTATGCACATTCCGCCCATGGTCACAGCCAAAGTCAGTGCCGTACCCCAAGCCGATACGCCCAAGGCCAGAGAGGAGCGGATCTGCCAAATGACGGTCCAGGACAGGGCGGCAAGGCCTGAGAACATAATCAATATGTAAATCAGAAGCCTTTTTGTTTCCTGTTTCGGTGCCGCCTGACCTATCATATCTGTGTAATTTCTTTTTTTATTAACGGTTTATGTCTGTTTGGCCCAATTCATTATATGGCTCAGGGCTTTATTTCAAGAATTTTCCTTTAATGCTCCGGTCTTAAATTGTTTTTTCCCAGCGCTTTTCCCCGTATAATGTAGTGGTGGGTTGCTTTCTGAACATGAAATGATAAAAGGCGCATATGCTCTCCCGGAACCTTGAACAGACCCTGCACCGCGCTCTGGCCATCGCCAACGAGAAGCGGCACGAATACGCGACGCTCGAACATCTGCTGTTCGCGCTGGCGAGCGACCCGGACGCCATGGCGGTGCTGCGGTCGTGCGGGATCGACCTTGAGGACCTCAAGACCAAGATCATGCACTATATCGACACGGATCTGAGCTATCTCATCAATTACGAAGTGGAAGAAGCCAAGCCGACGAACACGTTCCAGCGTGTCTTGCAGCGCGCGGCGATCCACGTTCAATCGTCGGGGCGGGAGGAAGTGACGGGCGCGAACGTTCTGGTCGCCATGTTCTCGGAGCGGGAAAGCCACGCGGTCTATTACCTGCAGGAGCAGGATATGACGCGGTTTGACGCGGTGAATTATATTTCGCACGGGATCGCCAAAGTACCCACGCAGAACCGGACCGACAAGACGCCTACGGGCGTTGAGGAGCCGCCGAAAGACGGCACCAAGACCGGGCGCGAGGCCTTGGACGCCTATTGCATCAATCTCAACGAGAAGGCGCGGCAGGGTAAGATCGACCCGCTGATCGGGCGGGAGAAGGAAGTCGAGCGCACGATCCAAATTCTCTGCCGCCGTTCCAAGAACAATCCGCTTTATGTCGGCGACCCCGGCGTGGGCAAGACGGCGATCGCGGAAGGCCTCGCCAAGCGCATCATCGAAAAACAGGTGCCGGAAGTTTTGCACGAGGCGGTTATCTTTGCGCTGGATATGGGCGCCCTGCTGGCCGGGACGCGTTACCGGGGGGATTTCGAGGAGCGCATCAAGGCCGTTTTGACCGAGCTTGAAAATATCGACGAGTCCATCCTGTTCATAGACGAGATCCATACCGTGATCGGCGCGGGGGCGACGAGCGGCGGGGCGATGGATGCCTCTAACCTCCTGAAGCCCGCCCTTTCGAGCGGGAAGCTGCGGTGCATCGGCTCCACGACCTATAAGGAATACCGGAACCATTTCGAGAAGGACCGGGCGCTGGTGCGGCGGTTCCAGAAGATCGACGTGTACGAGCCGAGCCTTGAGGACGCGGTAAAAATCCTGAAGGGCCTGCGCCCCTATTACGAGGCGCACCACAATGTGAAATACACTACGGCCGCCATTCAAGCGGCGGTCGAGCTGTCGTCAAAATATATCGGGGACCGCAAGCTGCCCGACAAGGCCATCGACATCATCGACGAGGTGGGCGCGGCGCAGATGCTGGTGCCCGAGGCGCAGCGCAAAAAAACGATCGGCGTGAAGGATATCGAGGATGTCGTGGCCGTGATCGCGCGCATCCCCTCCACCACCATCAATAAAAACGACCGGGAAGCGCTGCAGAATCTCGACCGGGATCTCAAGCGGCTGGTCTTCGATCAGGACCAGGCGATCGAGGCCGTTTCGAACGCCATCAAGCTTTCGCGGGCGGGATTGCGGGACGCGGAGAAGCCCATCGGCTGTTACCTGTTCTCCGGCCCGACGGGGGTCGGCAAGACGGAAGTGGCGCGGCAGCTGGCCAAGTCTCTGGGCGTCGAGTTGATCCGGTTCGACATGTCGGAATATATGGAACGGCATTCGGTTTCACGCCTGATCGGTACGCCGCCGGGCTATGTCGGGTTCGATCAGGGCGGGCTGCTGACCGACAAGGTCGACCAGCATCCGCATTGCGTGTTGCTGATGGACGAGATCGAGAAGGCGCACCCGGACCTGTTCAATATTTTGCTGCAGGTTATGGATTACGGGAAGTTGACGGACAATAACGGCAAGAGCGTCGATTTCCGCAACACGATTTTGATCATGACGACCAACGCGGGCGCACAGGACATGGCGCGCAAGCCTATTGGCTTCGGGCGCGAGGTGGGCAGCACCATGGATTACGCGGAGAACGAGGCGATCACCAAGATGTTCTCGCCAGAGTTCCGCAACCGTCTGGACGCCATCGTGCCGTTCCAGAACCTTCAGCCCGAAACGGTCGAGAAGGTAGTGGACAAGTTCATCATCCAGCTGGAATCCCAGCTTTCGGACCGCAACGTCTCCATCGAGCTTTCGCATGCCGCGCGGAAATATCTGGCCGAGGCCGGGTTCGATGTCACGATGGGGGCACGGCCGCTGGCGCGGATCATTCAGGAGAAGGTCAAGCGGCCTCTGGCGGAGGAGATTCTGTTCGGCAAGCTGGAAAAAGGCGGGCTGGTGTTCATCGACTATGACGGCAAGGCGCTGACGTTCACATATCAGGACGACAAGGAAGCCGCGAAGCTCAAGGCCAAGCTCAAGAAAAAGCCCAAGGCGCTTGAGGCCGAGAAGCTGCCTGAGTAGGAGATTGGTGCACTATCTGTCCAAGGTGCTCAGTCGGTGCGCGTTTAGATCATTTGCCGGGACTGACATTTCATTTTCTCTTGTGTTCTGACATTCAATTCCCGTTCTGCGGTTGAGTGTCCCGATAAAATCTCCTAAAAGCTGTTCCTCATGAGAGCCTGAGGTAAATCCAGAGGTTTCACGAACACGTTCGGCTAAATTTCGTATTGCATCCATATCCCCGCTCCGCATGATTGCGGCTCCCAGAGGAGGATCCGAGTTTTCGGGATTATAATTCCACAGAGCCTGATGCACGGCGAATTCTGAAACACCTGCATTCGCGAGATTTTGCATACGGTCTTCAAAATCAGAGGCTGCGCTTAATAAATCTTCGTCCGACATGGACGAGAGTTGCTCCGGAGGTATATCCAGCACCTGCTCTATCGCTAAGAATGTCTTGTATCCATAGCGATAATTTTCAAAAAAACCTTCAGCGTTTTGCCCCAGACTTTCAGGATCAAGGAAAAGAGCGTGCATCATGCGGGTGTCCGCGATGAATTGCAGGGTCTCAGCCCCGTCAGGATTGATCTGAAGCGCCTTTGCCGCCCCGAAAAAATCCGCGCCCGCTTCCGAGAGGCCCAGAGTATGAGAGCCTTCGTGATGCGCCAGCCAATTCACGTATACGCCATTCTGTCTTTCGGAGAAGTCAAAGGAATACATACCCCTCAAGGTTTCTGTATTCAGATCTCCGTGGTCCCGCATAAAGTCATTACCCGATGTCAAAAAATCGACCAGAGAGTGCCCCGTATTGATCACTGCGAAATTATATTCATCGTAACCTTGATTGCCTGCGTAATCTGGATTATTTGCTACGGCAGAAACGATGTTATTGATTTTATCGGATATATTTTCCCCTGCTCCTGTTGCGCTCGCAAACCGAACAAGTTCGTTTACATAGGCTTCTTGCTGGGCGGGATCTAAAGCCCTGTAATCTTCTATGTTAAACAGAGCATAGCCTGCGGGCGTGCCTTCGGTATCCTCTGCGATCACATAGCGGGCGGGAAGAGTCCTATCTCGGGCTTCATAATCTTGGGTCATGCGCGGTTCCCGGTGTTTTCACACCTCTTGATGGCACAAGATTCAGTGGATGAAAGCGACCCAGCGCTCTTTAGTCCGCACATCTTACCCCTGCCACCGTAATTTTTTTTAATTATTCAACTCTATAGCATAGTAAATGATTGCCCGAATTATTGTCAAATGTGCTCCGGCGGGGCGGTTCCGGCGGGGGGTTCGGTTATGGGGTCCCAGCGTTGGCGGGGGCCGAGCATTTCCAGCTTTATGATTTTGAGCGGCTGTGCGCCGCTGTATTTGAGGCTGACGCCGTTGGTGTGGTCGCCGCGATTTTCCTTGCGGTTTTCGCGGTCGATGGCGTCGCGGACGACTTGTTGCTCGTGGTTTAGATACGCATCGCCTTTAGTATCCACCAGATAGTCGCGCAGGGCTTGCAGCAAGGCATATTCCGAGATGCGGGGCGCCGCGCTGATTTCCCGCGCGCGTTCGCGAAAATTTTCGGTGGGGAGCGTGCGCAGCATGGCGAGGTGGTCGGCATCCATCGCCTTGTCCCACGCCATGAAGACGGTTATCGGCTGCGCCTGATATGAAGGAAGGACGTCCAGTTCCAGACCGTCGCGGGTGTCGTCCTCGACCGCGCGGATGGCGTTGACGACCGTGCCGTCGGAGAGTTGAATTGCTCCGGGCGCTGCCTGTTCGAGGTCGGCGGAGAAGCGGAAGAGGGCCGACTTGCCGATGCCGGGATTGTCCTCGTAGTCGATGTCCCAGCCCGGGCCGAAATCGCATTCCACGGTCACGATGACCTGCGGGCCGGGGCGCTGGGCGATCAGGGGATCGTCGTTTTCATCCAGAGGGGTTTCGCCGATGCCTTGCGTGTGGGCGCGGCTGCTGTTCACGTAAAAGCCGTTGCGCTGGCCGGAATGGGGCACCCATTGCGGACCGTTGGTTATGGCCTGCCGCTCGAAGAGGGAGCGCAGGGTGGAATCGTCTTTTCCCGTCGTGGTCAGATGGTACATGAGGACCGGTTTGGCCATGGTCTTTCCCGCCCGCGTGTTATTTTTTTAGCCCGGGCTTATTATACATAAAAATTGTTAAGGCCCCAATTATTTGAGCTCGAAGAGGGCATCGACCTCGACGGCCACGCCGCGCGGCAGGGAGGATACGCCCACGGCGGCGATCAGGTTGGAGGCGCCGTTGGCGACCTCGGGCTGGTCGATGAAATCGGGGGTGGAGTTCACGAAGACGCCCAGACGGACGCAGCGGGCGATCTTGGACCAGTCGCCGTCCACGGCGCGGTTGACCTGCGCCAGGATATTGAGGGCGCAGGCCTCTGCGGCCTTTTGCCCCTCGTCCTTGGAGAGGTTTTCGCCGAGGCGGCCCTTGTGCATGGGCTGGCCGTTCAGGAAGGGGATCTGCCCCGCCACGTGGATCATCTTGCCCGAAATCACGAAGGGCACGTAGTTGGCGGCGGGCGCCGCCGCTTCGGGGAGGTCGTGTCCGAGTTCCTTGAGTTTGGCCTTGATATCCATGTTTCTTCCCTTTCCGTATGGCTCTTCCTCTGCCATAATCGGCGGGCCTTGTAAAGGCCGAGTTCTCGCGCTAAAAGAAGGTCAAAAGGTTTCGGCTTATGGGTTTTTTCAGTTTCCTCGGTGCTCAGTCGCCCGCGTATACGGCGGTTTTCACGCTGTTTTCGCGCGGAACGCGTGTGGGGACCGACCCGTTCGGCAACAAATATTACGAGGCCGCGCCGCGCAAGGGTTACAAGCTGACGCGGCGGTGGGTGATCTATAAGGGTGCGCCGGAGGCCACGAAGGTGCCGCCGGAGTGGCACGGCTGGCTGCATCATCAGACGGATGCCGTTCCCAAGGCTGACGGTTTGTCGTTCCGCCGCCCGTGGCAGAAGCCGCACCAGCCGAATATGACAGGCACGACGGGTGCTTACCGCCCGCCGGGGCATATCCTCGAAGGCGGGGTACGCGACAAGGCGACAGGCGATTACGAGGCGTGGAGCCCGCCGGATTAAGGTTTTTTTGCAGTTCAATCAAGGGACGTTTAACCATGAAACGCAGCGTTGTTGAAACCATTCTGGGCGGAGTCGTCATCGTCTCCGCCGGGATGTTTTTGTCGTACGGCTACAAGACCGCCGAAGTCGGCGGCGCGGGCGGATATCCCGTCACGGCCGATTTTTCAAGCATCGGCGGGCTCAAGCCCGGAGACAAGGTGCAGATCAGCGGTGTCAAGGTCGGCACGGTGCGCACTGTTGAGCTTGTGCCCGAGACGTATCTGGCGAGGGTGCATCTGGACATTAATCCGGCTTATAAGCTGCCTACGGATACGGCGGCTCTGATCAGCAGTGAGAGCCTTCTGGGCGGGCTTTACATGTCGCTTGAGCCAGGGGCGGAAGACGACACGATCGCACCGGGCGGGCAAATCCAGTTTACACAAGCGCCGCAGAATCTAGAACAGCTTCTGGGCCAATTCATTTTCAGTCTTCAAGATGAGAAAAAAGAGACACCTCAAACCGAGCAGCCGTAAGGCGCTTTTGTGCGTTCTCGGCGCCGGGGCCTGTCTGCTTTCGCAGGCGGCTTTCGCGCGGGAGATGTTCGAGCAGCCGCGCATCAAGCTGCGTTCGCTTGAAAAAACCACGGCGCGGACGATGACGTTCGAGGCGGATGTCGGCAGCACGCTCAAGTTTGGAACCTTGTTCATCAAGGTGCAGTCGTGCCAGAAATCTTCTCCGGTGGAACGGCCGGAGGCGGCTGCGTTCCTGCAAATTTGGGAAGAGGCGCCCGAAGGTGCCCAGAAAGCCGGAGACGATGCGGAATCGCAGTGGGTTTTCAGCGGGTGGATGTTCTCTTCCGCCCCTGCTCTCTCGCCGATGGACCACCCGATTTACGATGTTTGGGTTATGGATTGCATGGGCGCCGAGGGTGAGCCGACGGTAACCGCCGCAGGCAGCGAAGACGTTGAGGGGGGGTCCGGTTTAGCGGAGAATGCCGAGCAGCCGCCCGAAACCAAGGATTTTAACAGTCTTTTGCAGGGCATTACGGGTGTGAGCGATGCTCCTGCCGAAGGTGCCGAGAACGGCGGGGCCGCGCCGCTTGCGGACGATGGCGGCTTGAAAACCCCTACTCCGCCGGCGATTGCCGAACCTGAAACCGAAGAGATCATCGAAGACGAGACGATCGGCCTGCCCGGTTCGGAGTAATTTTCAAGATCTAGCCCAGATCGGAACGCAGGTGTAGACCCTGCGAATCAGGCGTTTCTTCATCGGCCGGCAATTGGGCGTGGGCCGTTTCGTAGAGCGCGTCAGGGTTCAAGAACGGGTTGTTGCTCATCAAGACGGCGGCGGCGACATCGTTTCGGTCGCGCACCACAATATCGACATAGGCGGGGAGCTTTTCCGGGTTCACAGTGCCCTTGGCATCAATCAGAATGGTCATCATACCCAGCGCCTTGGCGTGCTTAAGGTTGGAAACGCTATCTTCCACCATTGCGAAACCGCGCCCGCGCCTTGAAGTTTCACGAGTCTGGGCTACGCCGATTTTATCGAGCAGCGCGGCGTACATGGCCGGGCTCTGGTTTTTTCCGGTGTGCCCGGGGACATCGTCTTTATGGATCACGTCATCGTGCGCGGCGCTGAAGAGATGGGTCAGGCGGTTGCGTTCCAGCGAGTATTCGGTCCATTCTTCGTTGCCGTGGGTGGCGATATAGACGCCGAGGCCCGCGCTTTTCAATGTCACGATCGCCATTTCGGGCGGTTCCGCACGGTCGAAGAAGTCGCTTTCGCGGGTGAGTTCGACAAGGTTGTGGTAATGGTCGCGCCGCAAGCGGGCCATGTCGAGCTTGTATTCGTGCTCGAAAATGTCCAGCGCGCCCCCGTATTGTGCCTTGCTTTGGTGCATCAGATATTCGATTTCGTGGGTGCCGCGGTAGGAGAGCTGGGCTTTGACGGCCATCACAGCCGCGCGGGTATGGTAATCGGGTGCGTTGTCGGGTTCGTTATACAACGTGCCATCGTTGTCGAAGATCACGCCTTCGATTCTATGGGGATGCCTGAACGGTTCGTTCCTGTTGAAAATTACAGCCATTTCACAACCCTGTCCGAACAGCGGCTTATGCCGCTTTTTTGCTTATTTTAGTCAGTATTCCCATTTTTATCGCCTATGTCAAAAGAAAGTGGGCAGGGGCGAGCGCAAAAAAAGGCCCGCGCGGGGCGGGCCTTTTTGTATTTTTCTTTCCGATCAGAAGCTTAAGCGGCTTTGGCGTTTGCCTTTTCGCGCATCTGGTCGGCGGCGGATACCATGTTTTTGAGGGCCTGTTTGACTTCCGGCCAGCCACGGGTCTTCAGACCGCAGTCCGGGTTCACCCAGATCTGGCGTTCGTCGAGAACCTTCTTGGCTTTCTCCAGAAGATCAACCATTTCCTGCGTACTGGGCACGCGCGGAGAGTGGATGTCGTATACGCCGGGGCCGATTTCGTTCGGGTATTTGTACTGTGCGAACGCATCGAGCAGCTCCATCTGGGACCGCGAGGTCTCGATGGAGATAACGTCCGCGTCCATGGCGCCGATCGAATCGATGACGTCGTTGAACTCGGAGTAGCACATGTGCGTGTGGATTTGCGTTTCGTCCTCGACACAGCAGGAGGTGATGCGGAAATCCTCCACCGCGTTTTCGAGATACGCCTTCCAGTCGGCCTTACGCAGGGGCAGACCTTCGCGGAACGCGGCCTCGTCGATCTGGATCATGCAGATGCCCGCCTTTTCAAGGTCGGCGACCTCATCGCGGATCGCCAGAGCGATCTGCTTGGAGGTCAGGCTGCGGGGCTGATCGTCGCGAACGAAGGACCATTGCAGGATCGTGATGGGGCCGGTCAACATGCCCTTCATGATCTTGCCGGTCTGTTCCTGCGCGTACTTGGACCATTCCACGGTCATCGGGTTCGGGCGGGAGACATCGCCGAAGATAATCGGCGGCTTCACGCAACGCGAGCCGTAGGACTGGACCCAGCCGAATTTCGAGAAGGTGAAACCGGCGAGCTGTTCGCCGAAATATTCCACCATGTCGTTGCGCTCGGGTTCGCCGTGAACAAGAACATCAATGCCGATTTCGTGCTGGAATTCCACAACGGCGCGGATTTCAGCCTGCATGGCTTCTTTATATTTCTTGTCGTCGATCTTGCCCGCCTTGTGGTCGGCCCGCGCCTTACGGATTTCAGCCGTTTGCGGGAAGGAGCCGATGGAGGTGGTCGGGTAGAGCGGGAGGTTCAGCGCCTTGTGCTGGATATCCTGACGCTTGGAGAAGGGCGATTTGCGCTTCTTCATGGCGGGGGTGATGTCCTCGACGCGTTTTTTGACCGCCTGATCGTGGATGCGGCTGGAGGTGCGGCGGTCTTCCTGAACCGCGTTGCTGGCCTTCAGCTGGGCTTCGATAGCGCCCTGACCTTCGTTTATGCCCTTGGCGATGGTCGAGATTTCAGAGAGTTTCTGCGTGGCGTAGGCCAGCCAGCTCTTGATCTGCTTGTCCATTTCCTTTTCGCTGTTCAGATCGACCGGCGTGTGCAGGAGCGAGCAGCTCGGCGCAACAAACACGTTGTCCGCGCCCAGTTTCGCCACGGCCTTTTCGATCAGCTTGAGCGATTTGGCGAGGTCGTTTTTCCAGATGTTGCGGCCATCAACGACGCCCACGGACAGGATCTTGCCCGCCGGGATTTTTGCCAAAGCGGCATCCAGATCGCGGTCGGCGTTGTTCGCGCCGGTGTTCGCCTGACCGGGACCACGGCAGAGGTCGATATGGAAGGCATCGACGGGCGCTGCGAAGAAGGCGTCCGCGTTATCGCGCAGCGTATCGAAGTAGCTGGTCACGATGATCTTAAGGCCGGGGACGGCTTCGCGGATTTGCTTGTAAGCATCCTTGAAGGCTTGCTGATATTGCGGCTCCAGATCGAGGGCCAGAGCGGGCTCGTCGATTTGAACCCACTGCGCGCCGAGGTCCTTGAGTTTTTTCAGGATCTCGATGTAAACCGGGAGCATCTTGGCAACCAGCGTGCTGCGGCAGGCGTCAAATCCGGCCTGTTTCTTGCCGATGCGCGCGAAGGTCACAGGGCCGACCAGAACGGGGCGGGTTTCGATGCCCAGATCTTTCGCCTCTTTGAAGTGATCGAACACTTTCGAGGAGGAGAGCTTAAAGCTCGTTTCGGCGGTGAATTCGGGAACGATATAGTGGTAGTTGGTGTCGAACCACTTGGTCATTTCCATCGCGGTCACGTCCACGCCGCCCTGCTGGCGGCCGCGGGCCATCGCGAAGTAGGTGTCCAGATCGACTTCCTTTCCGTCCCAATTGTAGCGGGCGGGCACGCAGCCGAGCGTGCAGATCATGTCGAGAACCTGATCGTAGAAGGAGAAATCGTTGGAGGGGATGTGGTTGATGCCGGCATCCTTTTGCAGTTTCCAGTTATGGGCACGCAGGGACTTCCCGGTCGCGAGAAGGTCTTCCTTTTTGCTGTTGCCTTTCCAGTAATCTTCGACGGCTTTTTTCAGTTGGCGCATATCGCCGATGCGCGGGAAGCCTAGGTTGGTAGCGAGAACCATTTAATTCCTCCATATAGGGGCTTTTTAAAACAATAAATCCTGAATGGGATAGAACGGTTCCGGGTAAAGATCAAGAAAAAAGCGTGATTCCGCGGCTTTTGCGGGCAAAATAAAATATGCAGATTTCCTCGGGGATTCAGCCGTAATGGTTTTCCGAAATGTCGGGGGCGGGGTCATCAAGCTGGTCGTTGGCGGCGGGGTCGGTAAAGATGTGCTGGCCGCTCATGAAATCCTTCGCGTGGCCGATCCATGCGCGGCCCGGCTCCTGCACCGAAAAGCTGGCGATCCGGCTGGCCCGCTTCAGGGCAATTTCGGGATCGTTGGCCTTGAGGGTAAAGAGGGCGAAGGCCGCCGTGCGGGCGTCGCCGGTGCCGAGTTGATCGACCACGGGAAACTTCATCACCGGAATCTGGCCCCGGCGGCCCTGATTCCAGGTCATAACCGGTTCGGTGCCGTCGGAGACCGCAATAAAGGCATCGGGATAGCGTGCGGTGAGGCGGGAGAAGATCCCCTCCCCGTTCTTATAGGCGCCGTTGATCATATCGGGCAAGCGGGCCTCGGCCGGGGCAAGGATGTAATTACATGCCTCCAGAGTCTTCTGGTATTTCCATGCGGCGTCATATTTGGTGATGGGGTAATCCATCAAAACAGGAATACCGAGATTGTTGGCTTCAACGGCTGCTGCTTCCGACATTTCGGGATAATGATGGGTGACGATTACGAGATCGGCGCGGCGGACGGCTTCAAGCACCTGTTCCTCAACGCCGGGATCATAAGGCTCCACCTTTTGAGGCAGCATATGGTCCAGCGGTCCTTTTGTCGCCATTTTGGCCTTGCCGAATTCCCCGGCCAGAGACACAAAACGCCCGCCCGAAAATGAAACGACGGTGTTGTCGTCCATGCGGAAATCCTGATTGCCGACCAGATCACGTGTATCAATGCCAGTTGCTTCGAGTTGGCCCAGCACCTCATGCCGCAGACTGTAATCCTGGCGTTCGCGACCGATCTTGGTGAAGAAGGTGACATGCAGGGGGATGTTCATCACACTGGCCAGTTCCTTGAGCGCGATGGCCACGTTGGCACCGCCGCCGCCCACGGCGGAGTATGAATGCTCCGCCTTGAACTTACCGTCTTCGAGCGTGTCAAGATTAGGGTGCAGGCGGACACGATCCATATTCGTGCCCCCTATAATCACAACATGTGGCGCTTTATTGCCCATGGAACCCAACACCCCTGATACTCACCCGAATATTATTGTCTTAAGTTGTTAAATTTTCTGTATTCCTCTCAAAGGATACAAAAAACGGTGGGTTCTGGCAAAAAAATTGGCTTGTGCGCCGCAGCAAGCCTCTGCGCAGTGAACTCCTGCCCTAACGCGGGGCGGGCGGCGCTGAGGGCCCGAAGAGCGGGGTTTCGGAGCGGTCATAGATTTCCGGCTCCCTTTGGCGCAGCAGCCGCTCGGTCTCGGCGAGCTGTTCAGTTGCTACGGGGTCTCCATAGGCATTGAAGGGCGTGATGCGCAGGCCGAAGCTGAGGGGCTGGTTTTCGCCGGAGTCCACGACAAGCCGTATACCACGGGAGTCGAGATCGTAGAGATAGCCCTCGAACGCCTCGTCGTTTTCGCGCAGGCTGTGAAGGTTGCGGATTTCAGGGGCCTGATCCTGCAGGGTTTCCTCGGTCAGAAATCCCAGAAGCTTTCGCGTATTGAAAACCTGTTCCTCCGTGAAGCCGTTGGGCGAATCGAGTACGGGATCGTAGCTCCAGAAGCCTCTCTGGGAGACATCTTTCTGCGGGCCTTCGAAGAAATCAACGACCTGATTCCACAGGCTGGGCCTGTATTCCACGACGTTTGTCGAGCGGCGCTGGCCCTCAAGATTGAGGCCGATGGACGGGTCGGCCCGGCGCGCGTCTTCGCGCTCCGCCGCGCGTTGCTCCTCGCGTTCGATCAACTCTCTGGGGGTCAGCCGACCATCTGTCATTATCTGTTCTCCCCTTCGCGCGGCACGCCCGTAAGTTCTTATGTGTTATGGCGTTATTTTAGCCGTGGCGGGGGTTTTATGCAAAAAAATCTTCGCGGACGAGCGTTTGGAGAGGGAATTTGTCAGGAAATCAGGATTTTTCAGTGATTTCGGACGGCGTCGCCACGGGGCCCGCACACCCCACGCAGCAGCAACCGCCACCGTGCGCGTCGCTGTGGGGGCCGAATTTTAAAGCCGATCGTTCGTCCGGGGTTTGCGCCTGAAGCTCTGAGGAGGCCTGCATAAGGGCGCAGGCTGCGGTCATTAATGCGATCACACTGCGTTTCATGGTCTTTTTTCTCCCTGTTGATGTTTGGCGAGTTATCTGACCGCCTCCGGGGCCGCCGGGGCGGGGGTGTTTGCGCATCGTTTATAGCCTTCGGCGACTTCGTCCTGCCCAATGTTGTGGACAGCCAGATGCTCGATCAGGCCCTTGATCTGCTGCGGGTTCGTGCTGGGGCTATTGCGCGAGGCCAGCAGCCATTGCCTTTGCCATGGCGGGAGGCGCTCAACAGCCTGAGGGTCGATCGGTTCGTATTGGGCGACGAAGGCGACGGTGAGGGCCGAGCCTTGTGGGGTTTTATGCAGCTTTCCGCAATCCACCGTCACGGTCGTGCCGTTCCGCAAGGTCTGGTTGAAGGTTGCCGGGGTTTCCTGCGCCGCCGCGTCCGGGGCCGAGAGGCTCAGAAAAGCGGAGAGAGCGGAGGTGGCCAGTAAATTTTGCGCTTTCATCGGCGGTTGCCCCTGATTAATATCCTTTTAATGTTATAATATAACATCATGAGCATAATCAAGGATCATTGCGCGTAAAAGCCGCTTTTTTCCGGGGAAAGTTAGGCATAACCGAGTCAGGCTAAGCATCTAAAGCGCCAAGCACTAAAGGCCCCTGAATATCGATCAGGAGCCTTGAGAATTCTTATGTGCTTACGCGCCTCTATTTTCAGGCGGCGCGCCTGCGAACGATCAGTTCGTGCCGTTCAGCGTCTCGAGGACATCGTCGATGTCTTCGGCGCCTACGATCGTCTGTTCTACATCGGTATTTTCTTCCGACGTCGCGGTTTGGTCGCCTTCAGAGTCCTGGTCGACATCAACGTCCGCACCTTCCGAATTGTTCAGAATGATACAGGTGTTGTTGGCCTGAGCCGTCGAGCCGTCGCTGTTGCCACCGCAGACCAGATTCACGATGCTGGCCGCACCGCCGCCGCTGACTCCATTGCCACTGCCGCCTTCTTCAACGGAGCGGATCAGGGATGCGATACCAGCGCGGTTCTGAGGCGTAAAGCTCCAGGGCTGGTTGTTCATCTGCGCGTGGGCCGGAACAGTGTAGAAGGCCGTGAC
>JAANMX010000487.1_pt1 | contig 52241 bp, 40 predicted proteins | sample 7279681 | NCBI WGS metagenome assembly JAANMX01 (sample SAMN14094542, study PRJNA606508) | bioreactor metagenome | isolation source: A lab-scale SPAN reactor treating ammonium-rich wastewater day 351 | place: Ireland: Galway | collected 2018-01-01
ACGTTCACGCGCAGGTCCGTCCCGTCGTGCCCGTCGCCCGGCGGCACGCGGAACCGCAGTTCCCGCTTCGCGCCGAGGTACTCGCACACGCGCCGCTGCCGCTCGTGGATCGCCGTCCACGCCGCCACAGGGTCAGGCAGGTGCAGCAACCCCGCCTCGAACACGAACCGCTCGTACTGCGGCAGGCTCATTTCCGCGTCCTGCGCGCTCGCCGGCGTCGGGTACTGCGTCCCCACCCAGCGGAGCCTCCCCTCGGCGAACCGCGTCAGAAACCGGTCCATGTACCCCTTGCGCGACTGCTGCCGCTTCGCCAGCCGCCCCGCTTCGAATCGGCTCATCGACCGCGTGTTCACGTCCGCCCACAGCCCGATATGCACGTCCATCGTCTCCACGCGGTGCGCATCGAACGGCGAGACCCATCCCAACTGCTCCTCGCTCGCGTGCTCCATCAACACAACGTCCAGAGCGTCGCTCCGCGCCGCCCAGACCGGGTGCCCTCCCGTCCGCAGCACGGCCTCGAACACCGCCTCCACCAGCGGCAGCGCGGCCGGCTCCGAGTGCACGCTCACCACGTCCCCCCGCTTCACCCGCGTCGAATAGCGCACGAGAACGTCCGCGAGCCGATCCAGCCTCTGATCACGCATGAGAACCTCCGGGAGCGAGTGTAGCAAAGGGCCAGATCCCCAAAGCGCTGAAGTGCCGACGGAACATGCGGACAAACCCAAAGCGCGGTCTGTCTGCCCATGCCAGTCCGCCCTTGTCGCCCCCCTCTGCCGATCTGATGATCTGCTGCTCTACTTGTTGCCCCCTCTTTGGCCGTTTGGCCCTGTGCTCCCACTCCGCTCCTACACTCCCCCCAACCTCTAACCCCGGAGCCACCATGTCCAGCATCACGCGTTCCCTGACCGGCGGCGCGATCGTCGCGGCCGCGCTCCTCGCCGTAGGCCTCCGACCCGCAACGGGCACACTCTCCCCGACACCCGCAGGCGGTGCCGAAGTGCGCATCGCCACCGTCGACACGCTCAGCCTCCTCGAACGGCTCATGGAAACCGAGGCCTACCGCCTCGAACGCGAGCAGCACACCACGTCATGGAACGACCAACTCAAGGCCATGAGCGAGAACATCCAGGCACTCGAGGCCCGGCTCATCGCCATGACCCCGCAGGACCCCGCGGCGCAGGAGGTCTACGGCCAGTACCAGTCGCAGCAGCAGGCCATCCAGGAACTCCAGCAGCGCGCCTACGCCGACGTGGACGAGTTCAGCGCCCGCCAACTCGCCGACGGCTACCGCAAACTCCACGAAGCCTGCAACCGCGTCGCCACCGAACGCGGCTACACCCACGTCGTCAGCACGCGCCTCGCCATCGACGAACTCCGCGAAGTCGGCACGAACGTCCTCCTCCAGGAAGTCATGATCCGACCGCTCCTCCGTGCACCGGCAGGCGACGACCTGACCGATGCCATCGCCGACGCCCTCCAACTGCCCGAAGCGGCCGATGCGGTGGGGCCGAATGCCGGCGAGGATGTTCCCGAGGGGCGCTGATCGTACGCCTCGGGTTCACCCCGCAACGCGCCAGTGTGCCACGGTTTCGCACGCACCCACGTGCGCAGCCGCCAATCCATCCCGCCGTACTCGCGTAGAACCAGGGGAAACGGAGTTCCTGCCGCCTCGGCTCGCCCGCCATCCCGAGGCGGCTTCCCCCTGCCTCGTCTCGCTCCACACAAGAATCTGACCCGGACTGCACGAGGCTTTGCCCCGACAAACGCGTGCTCCAGCCGATGCCATGAGCAGCCCTCAATCCGTCCGTGTCAGGCAAAAAGAACGCCCGGGCCTTACGGCCCGGGCGTTGATGCTACCTAGGGGTCAGGTACGAACGAGGTAGCGTTGCCGTGCAGCCGTATCAGTCGGTGCAGGGCGGGTTGGTGTAGAGGTTGAGGAAGCAGATGAAGTCGAGCGAGTTGATGTTGGTGTCGCCGTTGCAGTCGGCCAGCGGGTTGTTCGAGGTGTAGAGGTTGAGGAAGCAGATGAAGTCGAGCGAGTTGATCGCGCCGTCGTTGTTGCAGTCGACGTAGCAGTCCTCGCTGCCGCCGGTGTTGCCCCAGAAGGCCATCATGTTGCAGAGCGGGTCGGGGCAGACTCCGAAGTCGTAGTAGTAGCACTCATCGGGCATCGTGTGGACGCCGTCGGTCGGGAAGTCGTCGTCGTGCTGCTGCGAGTCGTTGGTGCCGGGGCGCCCGGGGAGGCCGCCGTCATCGGAGGTGCCCCAGAGGCCGAAGTGGCAGTTGAAGGTAGCCAGGTAGAAGAACGCGCCGTCGAAGAAGTCCGACAGGAAGTAGACGTTCGAGCCGTCACCGCCCTTGACCAGGTTCCAGCCGTCCGGCGAGCCGTCGCCGAAGGAGAACTCGGAGTACCAGAAGCCGCGGGGCAGGACGCCGTAGTCGAAGACCCAGCCGTCCGCCGCAGCAACCGCGAGGTCGCACGCGAGCGAGATGAACTCATCGGAGGTCAGGATCGCGACGTAGGCCTGAGAGGTCATGCCCCACCAGAACACCCACGCGGCGCGGGCAGAGAAGTCCTCCAGCGCGTCCGACATGTCGTTGGCGGAGAAGGGGTTCACGTACACGGTGCCGAAGTACCAGCGGGAGCCCTCGCCGATGCCGCACTCAGGCCCACCGACCGGCGGGAAGCCGGACGTGCAGTTGTCGGTGGGCTGGACGGCGTCCCACAGGAGGTCGCAGACCTCATCAACGCGGCCGAACGAGGAGGCGTCGCGCCACTCGCCCATGATCTTCAGCTGGCCGTCCACGAGGGAGACCGGCGCCACGCGGACCGGCTTGACCATCCCGTCGATGGCCTTGGCCTGGGGCTGCGGCTTGTCACCGGCGATCGCGGCGCCGGCGAGACCCAGACACATCCCAGCACAGACAAACAGGTTTCTCGCCTTCATTGAGCAAACTCCTTCTTCGATGCAAAGGAACCAGACGCACTCTTGCCCCGATCACTCCGCGGGGCAAACGCGGAACACGCGATGAACCCGACACGGAACGACCGTGACGGGAGTACGACCACTATCGAAACAACCCGCGCGGCCACCGCGCGACCCGGCACTGAACATGGCATGGGCAGCCACCGTGGGCAACGAACCGTCTCCTTCCCCCGACGAGATCCGCGAGTCTCCAGCCTGCGAATCCCCTCCGACACGGGAGATGCCCCGATCGGAGTCCGCGAACACAACCTCTCCTATCCGGCATCTCGAACGAGCCACCGGCCTATGCGCAATATACACACCTTCGCCCGCAACGCAATAGGGGGCTGGGCATTTTTCCGTGTATCCTCAGATTCTCCACAAAGTTCCGCCACGGCCAGAGTTAGCCCATCTTCACAGCCTGCGGCCAGCCTCAACAACCATCCTGCCGCACACCTAACAAACCGAGCCATCCACGCACTCAAGCCGAGCCAATGCCCGCAGAAGCAGGCTCCGGCGGGCGATGGGAACCCATCATGGCCACGAACGCATCAAACAGCCCCGCCGCATCATGCGGGCCGGGGGAAGCCTCCGGGTGGTACTGGACCGCGAATACCGGACGATCCGACAGCCGAAAACCAGCCACAGTGCCGTCGTTCAGGTGCCAGTGCGTCGCCTCCGCCCCGATCGCCCGCAACGATTCGGCATCCACCGCGAAGCCGTGGTTCTGGCTCGTGATCTCCACCCGGTCCGTCAGCCGGTCATGCACGGGCTGATTCGCTCCCCGGTGCCCGAACGGCAGCTTGTACGTCCTCGCCCCCAGCGCGAGCGCCAGCAACTGGTGCCCGAGGCAGATGCCGAACGTCGGAATCGGATCGCGCTCGTCCGGACCCACCAGGTCGCGCAGCGTCGCGATCGTCCGCTCCACCGCCGCCGGATCGCCCGGACCGTTCGACACGAACAGCCCGTCGGCCTTCCCCTCTGCGCGCAGCCGCCGAACGTCCTCCGGCGAAACATCGTGCGGCACCACCGTCACCTCGCACCCTCGCTGCGCCAGGTGCCGCAGGATGTTCCGCTTCGCCCCGCAGTCCAGCGCGAGCACCCGGTACGGCTTCGGTGAGCGTGCACCGCCCTCCGGCGCCCAGTCACCCAGCGTCTCCGCCCACCTCGCCGACGACGTGCAACCGACCCTCGGCACAAGGTTCTGCCCCGCCATCGACGGCGCGGTCCGTGCGGCCTCCACGAGCGCGGCATCGCCCAGGTCCTCGCGGTCGGTCATCGCGCCGGGCATCGCGCCGCGCGTCCGAATCCGCCGCGTCAGCGCCCGCGTGTCCGCGTCCGTCATCCCCAGCACGCCATGCCGCGCGAGCCACGACGAGAGGTCGTCCGTGGCCCTGAAGTTCGAGTGCCGCCGGGCAAGTTCGCGCACCACGAACCCCGCCACCTGCACTCGCCCAGACTCCACGTCCTGCTCGTTCACGCCCGTGTTGCCGATCAGCGGAAATGTCTGCACCAGGATCTGCCCGCTGTACGAGGGGTCCGTCAGCGACTCCTGGTATCCCGTCATCGCCGTGTTGAACACGACCTCCGCGACCGACAGCACGCCCCGACCGGCGGCCCCGAACGCTCGCCCACGAACGATCGAGCCGTCGGCAAGAGCGAGTCGGGCGGTACGCGGGCGTTGGTTCGGCATCGGTAGAGTGTACGCAGAATCATGGCCGAGACACTCTTCGGACGCGAGGAACGCGGACACCCGCGCGAGGGCGGGGTCTATGTGCGCGTCGCCGTCGAGCGCGGCATCGAGGGCGCGGGCGAACTGACCTACTGGTCGCCGCAGGTCGTCATCGTCGGCCAGCGCGTGAACGTCCCCCTCGGCCGAAAGGACAAGCCTGCCGGCGGCATTGTCGTCGCCGTAGGCGGCGAGGAACTGCTCGACGGGTTCGCCCCCGACCGTGTCAAGTCCCTCCTCGCCGCGGGCACCGCTCATCTGCCCGAACCCATGCTCGAACTCGGCCGATGGATGTCTCGCTATTACGTCTGCCCGCTCGGCATGGCACTCGCCACCATGATGCCTGCCGCGGTCAAACGCCGGGCAGGACGCAGGGTCGTCACGGAACTGACCCCCGCCGAGTCGCCGGAAACGCCCCCCGACTTGACGCCCTCGGCACGCCGCGCCTGGGAAGCCATCCGAGCGATGCCGCCCGGGGCGTTCCCGCTCTCGCCGCGCAACCTCGCCGCCCGGATCGGCGAGAAGACCCTGGGAGCCATCAACCGCCTCATCCGCGCCGGGCTGCTGCTCGAAGCCGACCGCGAGACCGTCCGAGAGGCCGGCCCGCCCCGAAGTCTCTACGTCGAAGCAGACCACCCCGTCGAACTCACGTCGGCTCAGGATCGCATCGTGCAGGGCATCGGGGCAGGCATGGACGCGTTCGGCGTCCACCTCCTCCGCGGCGTCACCGGCAGCGGCAAGACCGAGGTCTACCTCCGCCTCATCGACCGCGTGCTCCACATGAAAGGAAGCGCTCTCGTCCTCGTCCCTGAAATCTCGCTCACCCCGCAGACCGCGGCACGCTTCGAAGCACGCTTCCGCGAACACGGCGTCGTCACGCTCCACTCCGGCCTCAGCGCAACCCAGCGCCACGCCGCCTGGGCACGCGCTGCCTCAGGCTCCGCCCGCGTCGTCGTCGGGGCGCGGTCGGCCGTCTTCGCCCCGCTCTCCCGCCTCGCACTCATCGTCGTCGACGAAGAGCACGACGCCTCCTACAAGCAGGACCAGGTGCCCCGCTACAACGCGCGCGATGTCGCCGTCATGCGCGGACGGATCGAAAACTGCCCCGTCCTCCTCGGCAGCGCGACCCCCTCGCTCGAAAGCTGGGCAAACGCCAGGGCCGATCGCTACCGACTCTGGGAACTCCCCGATCGCGTCGGTGCCGGCAGCCTCCCGCCCGTCGAGATCGTGGACATGCGCGAAGAACGCCGCGCCCGCGCCGAACTCGGCGGCGACCGCGATGCCTCCCTCGGCCCAACGCTCCAGCACGCCATCGCCGAGACCCTGCGCGACAACGGGCAGGTCATCCTCCTCGTCAATCGCCGCGGTTTCGCCCACTACCTCGCCTGCCCCAACGCCAGGTGCGGCTGGGTGATGACCTGCGACCACTGCGACGCGGGCATGGTCCTGCACCTCGGCCGATCCCTCCCCAAGGGGGGGGTGGTCCGCTGCCACCATTGCCTCGCAGAGCAGCGCGTCCCCGCGGTCTGCCCCGTGTGCGGCCTGGCCGTCTCACGCCTCGGCGCGGGCACACAACGCCTCGAAGACGAACTCGCCCGCACCTTCGGCCCCGGAACCCTCGAACCCGGACGGACCATGCTCCGCATCGACTCCGACTCCATGCGCTCCGGCCGCGACTACGCAGACGCCCTCGCCCGCTTCGGCCGCGGCGAAGTCCGACTCCTCCTCGGAACCCAGATGATCGCCAAGGGCCTCGACTTCCCCGGCGTCACCCTCGTCGGTGTCGTCAGCGCGGATACCGCCCTCGCCATGCCCGACTTCCGTGCCGCCGAACGCACCTTCCAACTCGTCAGCCAGGTCGCCGGCCGCGCGGGTCGCGGCGAGCGACCGGGCCGCGTGATCGTACAGACCTGGGAGCCCAACGCCCCGCCCATCCGACACGCCGCCGCACACGACTACCCCGCCTTCGCCGAAGAGGAACTCCACCAGCGCGGCATCGCTCGCCTGCCACCAGCAACACGCATGGTTCGGATCGTCTGCCGCGACGAGGACTCGGCCAAGGCGGGCGAAGCGGCCCGCGCACTCGCCGACGCACTGCGCGAATCCGGCGGACGCTCGGTCCGCGTTGAAGGCCCGATGCCCTGCCCCATCTCTCGCATCGCAGGTCACTACCGCTTCGCCGTCGAGGCCTACGGCCCCACCGCTGCCTCCATCCAGTCCATGCTCGCCGCCGCACGCTCGGCGGGGCTGCTCCTCAGCGACGCAAAGACCGCCATCGACGTCGACCCCGTGGCGTTGATGTGAAGAACCGGATCAAGGCATCCGGCATCGAGGAATCCGCTCCCGCCGCGCGAACAGCCCGCCGCCATCCCGCCTCGATCCCTCTATCCTCCCGCATGATCGTCCACCTCAACGGGGAACTCCTGCCACGCGAGCGCGCCGCCGTGAGCGCGTTCGATCGCGGATTCCTCTTCGGCGACGGCGTCTACGAAGGCCTGCGCTCGTTCGACGGGTGGGTCATCGCCATGGACCGCCACGTCGCGCGCATCAGCCGGGGACTCGCCGAGGCTCGGATCGACTGGGATGCCTCCCAACTCCAACGATTGACGGACGAACTGCTCGCCGCCAACGACATCCGGGACGCTTTCATCTACTGGCAGGTCACACGCGGCACGCCCGGACCGGACGACCCCGTCCGCACCCGCCTCCCGGCACGCCCGATGCGACCGACCGTGTTCGGCTACTGCGTCCCGACCCCGGGCCTGGCCACGTGCGTCGAGCCTGCCCGCGTCAGCGCCGCGACAACGGAAGACCGCCGATGGCTCCGAGGCACGCTCAAGTCCATCTCACTCCTCGGCAACGTCCTCGCCGCCGCCGAGGCACGCGAACGCGGCGCGGACGATGCGATCATGGTCCGCGACGGACTGGTCGGCGAGAGTTGCACCTGCAACGTCGTCGTCGTCGATGCACTCGGTCGCATGGCGACGCCCTCCCTCGACAGCGTACCGATCCTCGCCGGCGTCACGAGGGCGCTCCTCCCCGAGTTCGCGCCCGCCGTCGAGTCCCGCCCGGTTCGCGCGGTCGAACTCCGCGAAGCACGCGAGATCGTCCTGCTCGGCACACTCACCACCGTAGCGAGCGTCGTCGAGCTCGACGGCAGACCCGTCGGCGACGGGAAGCCGGGGCCGGCTGCGCGGCAACTGCTCGCCCGCTACACCGAGTGGATCGCGACCCGTTCGAGAGCACAACGATGAGCGACTTCGACGGCGCACGGGCCACGGTCATGGGACTCGGCCGCTTCGGCGGAGGCGTCGGCGTCGCTCGCTGGCTCGCGGCGCGCGGCGCGGACGTCCTTGTCACCGACCTCGAACCCGAGGATCGACTCCGTGCCTCCATCGCCGCTCTCGCGGACCTGATCGACGCGGGGAGCGTGCGCCTCCGGCTCGGTGAACACAACGTCAGCGACTTCACCACCCGCGACCTTGTCGTCGCCAACCCCGCCGTTCCCGCGCCCTGGGACAATCGCTTCCTCCGCGCCGCACGCGCCGCCGGCGTCCACGTCACCACCGAGATCGCCCTCCTCGTCGAGCGGCTCTCCGCACGCGAGCGCGTCATCGGCGTCACCGGGACCGTCGGCAAAAGCACCACGGCCGCCATGATCGCCGCCGGCCTCACAAGCGCGGGACGCCCCGTCGCCCTCGGCGGCAACATCGGCGGCTCCCTCCTCGGCAACCTCGACACGCTCGACCCCGCCGCCTGGATCGTGCTCGAACTCTCCAGCGCCATGCTCCACTGGCTCGGCGAAACCGGCTGGTCCCCCGGCATCGCCACCGTCACCGGCTTCGCTCCCAACCACGTCGACTGGCACGGCTCGCTCGAACACTACGAAGCCTCAAAGCGAAAAATTCTGGCCTTCCAGCTGCCGGGCGACGCCTGCGTCCTCGGCTCGAGCGTGCATGAATGGCCGTCCGCAACGGGCGTGCAACGAACGCTCGTCGATCCATCGAACCGTGTCGATGCCCTGCGCGTTCCCGGCGCGCACAACGCCGCCAACGCAGCCCTCGCCCTCGCAGCGTGCAAGGTATCCGGCGCGAACCCCGATGCCTGCGAGCGGGGCATCCGCGCCTTCGAAGGACTCCCGCACCGCCTCCAGGCCGTCTGTGATGCACGCGCAGGCGCAGGCGTCATCCGGTTCTTCAACGACTCCAAGGCGACGACGCCCGACGCCACGCTCGTCGCCATCGACGCCGTGCGCCCCCTCGGCCCAATCCATCTCATCGCCGGCGGCTACGACAAGGGCATCGACCTCTCCCCGATCGCCCGGGCCGCCACCAGCCTCGCCGGCCTCTACACGATCGGCGCGACCGGGGACGCCCTCGCCCGCGCCGCCACCACCAACGCCGAACCCTGCGGCACGCTCGACGCCGCGGTCTCACGCGCGTTCGAGCGAGCGCGCCCGGGTGACGTCGTCCTGCTCAGCCCGGGCTGCGCCTCCTGGGATCAGTTCGAGAACTACGAGCGCCGCGGCGAGGCCTTCTGCCGCCTCGTCCTCGAACGCGCGGAGGCGACGCGATGCGCCCACTCCTCTGGCTAGCCGCACTCGGCACGCTCGCCGGATGCACCGCCCGACCGAGCGCCACCGCGCCGGCAGCACCAGCCGATGCACCGGTTGCACCGCCCGCTGTCGCTCCCGACAACGGCTGGACCGAAGCCTTCCCCGGCGTTCGGGTCAGTGTCGCACGCCGCGCCGTCGAGATCGAAGGGATCGTGCCCATCGACTGCCATCACCCGGAAACCCCGGACGTCTTCCTCGAAATCGTCGTCTGCACACCCGACACACGCGAGCACGAGGCGCTCGTGATGACGCGAGCGCTCCCCTCGCACGTCCACGCCGCCCTCCTTCTCATCGGGCTGGACGCCGGCGCGCCCGGCTCGTTCACCCACGACGACGAACGCCGACTGGTCCGCGTTCCGCCGCGCGGCGACGCCGTCCGCGTCCTGATCTTCGCAAACGACGACGACACCGGAGTCCCCGTGAGCGACTGGGTCGTGAACGTGAAGTCGGGCCGACGACTCAGCGAAGAGACCCTCGGCGGCTGGGTCTTCGCCGGCTCACGGATCGTCGAGCGGCAGGGACAAGAACGCTACGACGCCGACGGCGAGGGCACCCTTGTCGGCCTCCACACCTTCGGCGCGGAGGTCATCGCCTGGCGCGCCGTTTACAACCCCGAGTCCGTCATCGACGAGCCGGAGTGGATCGCCGACCGATCGCTCGTCCCCGCGTTCGGAACCCACGTCCGCGTCAGGATCGAGGCCGCCGACTGACCATCAACGCCCGAGCCGGAGCTCGACGTCTCTCGGCTCGGGGCTGGGGTTCGCCTCGTCGCCCGGCACGCTCAGCGTGAACCGTGCCCGCCGCCCCAGCAGAAAACCCGCCTCGTCCAACGCGGCGATGAGCTCGCCCACCGACCGCACCGGCCTGCCGTTCACCGCCATGATGCGCTGCCCCGCCGCGAAGCCGCGCAGTTCCGCGGGCGAGCCGGAACGCACGCCGATCACGTCCGGCCGCTCGTCGAGTGCGATTCGCCCACGCCGCGCATCCAGCGAATCACGCACGTACAGCCCCGCCGACTCCAACGCCTCGATCACCGACGCGTTCACCAGGTTGCCCCGTGGATTCTCGGCCAGCATCGCCGTCGTCTCGAAGAACTCGCCTTCCCTCCAATACCGCACCCGCACCGGGTTCCCCGGCTGGACGTTCGATACGAGCGAACGCAACACCCCGTCCCCAGTCACCATCTCCCCCTCGATGGCCACGATCACGTCCCCCACCCGGATCCCCGCCTGCTCCGCCGGTCCCTGCGGCGAGATGCCCTCGACGAGAACCCCGTAGCCGTTGTAACCCGACCGCTCGGTCAGGGCCGCGCCTGATCGCTGCGAGAACGTGATGCCCAGCAACCCTCGCGACACCGAACCATGCTCGATCAGTTGCGACACGACGGACTCGATCGTCGCAAGCGGAATCGCGAACGAGATGCCCGCCGACTGGCCCTCCGTCGTCCCCTCCGACTCCGTGCCCGTCGCTATCGCGACGTTCATCCCGACGACGCGCCCGCGCGAATCCACCAGCGGCCCGCCCGAGTTGCCGGGGTTCACCGCCGCATCGGTCTGGATGAAGTTCGTGTACCCGTTCGCAGACGCCACCGCGCCCCGCGGCTCACGCCCCACCCCCGACACGATGCCCTGCGACATCGAGAACTTGAACCCGAACGGTGAGCCGAATGCGAAGACCTGGTCGCCCTGCTGCAACCGCACGCCCGTCGCGCGCGTCGCCGGGAAAAGCCCGGCCGCCGTCGGCACCCTCAGCACCGCGATGTCGGTGAACGGGTCCGCCCCGATCAGCGTCGCCTCGAACAGCCGACCGTCCGACATCTGCACCCGGATCGCGTCCGCGCCGCGCACCACGTGCGCGTTCGTCACCACGTGCCCCTCCGCATCGTACACCCACCCAGACCCCGTTGACCCGGATCCGAACAGCCAAGGCCCCGCGTTCGTGCGAACCTCAACGTGAACAACCGACGGCGAAACGGCATCCGCGACCGCACGCGTCGCCCGGCTGATCCGGTCCAGGATGTCGTCCGATTCCAGCGACTGCCGCGCGTGCAGGATGCGGGCCGACGTCGTCGCGTACCCGACCTGTCGGACGAACGCCGGAACCGTGAGAACCGCGAGCAAGGCGACAAGGCCGACCACCAGCGCGGGTCCGACTGCAACGAATCGACGCATGAAAGGCCTCCTGCCTCCGTGCTCCTGCGCGGGCAAGGCTGCCCGCGCTCGTCCGACGCAGTTTATTCGGGTGACCGAGCCGGGCGGCTGCGGAACCGCTCCAGTTCTCCCGGCAGCATCTCGTACCGCACCCCCCCAACGCGCCGTTCCGAGACTCTTCGGACCCACTCCGCCGCCGCGGACTGGAACGCAGGCCCCAACGCCGCCACCGGCTCCGCGAACCGTGGCGCCTGCTCCGACAGCCCCAGCAGATCCTGGAGCACCAGCACCTGCCCGTGGCAGTCCGGACCCGCCCCGATCCCGATCACCGGTGCCGTGGTCGCCTCGATGATCCGCCGTGCAACCTCGTTCGGCACCGCCTCGACCAGCAGCAGGACCGCACCCGCACGCTCCATCGCCACCGCATCCGCCACCAACCGCTCCGCCTGCTGCGCCGTCCGCCCCGCCGAGGTGTACCCGCTCGTCAGCGCTGCCGTCTGCGGCCGACTCCCCACGTGCCCGCAGATCGGCACCCCCGCACGGGTCATCTTCTCCACCAGCGGCCCGAACGACGCATTCGCCTCGACCTTCACGCAATCCGCCAGCCCCTCGGTCAGGAAACGCCCCGCGTTCCGGATCGCCTCTGCCTCGTCCGCCTGGTACGACATGAACGGCATGTCCGCCATGACGAACGTGTGCGGAGCGCCACGCTTCACCCCCGCCGTCAACGCGATCGCAACCTCAAGCGGCATATCGATCGTGCGCTGATACCCGAGGATCACCTCCGCCGCCGTATCCCCCACCAGCAGCACGTGAACCCCGGCCCGCGCAAGCCACCGCGCCGTCGTCGCGTCGTAGCACGTCAGGCACGCGAACGCCTCACCACGCTCTCGCATCCGCCGCAGCGTCCGGAGCGTGACCGGCGCGGGCGGGAACGATTCGACCGACGGGACGGTCGGCGACTCGGACATCGGATCGGATCTGGTCTGCACGCGAAACTCTATGCTCCGCTCCGGCGGGGGGATGTTCGGGTCCGCCTCGCGCAATACGATCGTCCCGTGCCCCTCCTCGCCGCCGCCAACCTCCGCCTCCATTACGGCAACGCCGTCATCCTCGACGGCTGCTCCATCAGCGTCGAGGCCGGCGAGCGCGTCGGTGTTGTCGGACGAAACGGAACCGGCAAAACAAGCCTCCTCCGCGTCCTCGCCGGTTCGCTCTCGGCCGACTCCGGCGACGTGAACCTCCAGCGCGGCACACGCGCAGGCTACCTCGCGCAGGTCGTCCAGGTGACGCCGGGCAGGACGGTGCGCGAGGAGGCCGCGAGTGCGTTCGAGGAACTCTCACGCCTGCACCACGAACTCGACGCCCTCTTCCACGACATGGCCGGCGCGCACGGTGACGCCCTCGCCCGCTTCATGCGCCGCCAGGAAGAGCTTGAACGCAGGATCGAGGCCGCCGGCGGGTATGCCATCGACCACCGCGTCGACGCCGTCCTGCACGGCCTGGGCTTCACCGACGCGCAGTTCTCCCTCATGACCGACGTGCTCTCCGGCGGGCAGAAAGCCCGCCTCGCACTCGCACGCCTCCTCCTCGAAGACCCCGACCTCCTCCTCCTCGACGAGCCGACCAACCACCTCGACATCGACGGCCGCGAGTGGCTCGAAACCTTCCTGCGCGACGACTTCCGAGGCGCGGTCGTCATGGTCTCCCACGACCGGCGACTCCTCGACAATGTTGTCTCACGCATCGTCGAAGTCGAGGCGGGCCGGCTCATCGAGTACCCCGGAAACTACGCGAAGTTCCGCGAACTCCGCGCCGAGCGACGCCTGACCCAGATGCGCGCCTACGAACGCCAGCAGACACGCTTCCGCAAGGAGGAGGAGTACATCCGCCGCTTCAAGGCCGGGCAACGCGCCAAGCAGGCTCGCGGACGCGAAACACGCCTCGACCGCGAGAAGGCCGACGGACGCCTCGAACGCCCCGCCGAACTCGCCACCTTCCAGCTCGAACTCCCAAGGGCAGAACGCAGCGGCGACGTCGTCTCCTCCGCGCGCGCCCTCGGCAAACGCTACCGCAATGACGACGGCTCCCAACGCGTCCTCTTCCACGACCTCGACGTGACCATCGGACGCGGCGAACGCTGGGGTATCATCGGACCCAACGGCGCGGGGAAAACCACCCTCGTCCGCTGCCTCCTCGGCGAGATCGCACCCGACACCGGAACGGTCCGCATCGGCAGCAAGGTCATCGTCGGCTATCTCCGCCAGGTTCACGACGACGCGGACCCAGACCTCACCGTCGTCGAGTACCTCAAGTGGGCCGTCGCCCGCGAGAGCGGCGGCCGCACGATGAGCGAGCAGGAGTCGCGCGACCTCGCAGGCGCGTTCCTCTTCAGCGGCGAGGAACAGGACAAGCACCTCCGCTCCCTCTCCGGCGGCGAACGAAGCCGCGCCGCACTCGCCGCCATGCTCGCCAGTGCAAAGAACCTCCTCGTCCTCGACGAACCCACCAACCACCTCGACATCCCCAGCGCAGAACGCCTCGAAGACGCCCTCGCCCCCGAGGGCGGATACGACGGCACCCTCATCCTCATCAGCCACGACCGCGCACTCATCGACGCACTCTGCGACCGGCTCCTCGTCCTCGACGGCCGCGGTGGCGCAGAAATCTTCGTCGGCAACTACTCGGAATGGCTCGTGAAACGCGCGCGATCCTCGAATGCGGCAACGCCCGCTCCGGAAACAATCGAACGACGCGCCGACGCAGCCAGGCAGACCACACCGACACGCTCCCCGCCCCCCGATGCCTCGAAGCCAGCCAACGCCGCTCGATCCCGCTTCTCCTGGATGTCCGTCGAGCGGATCGAGGACCGGCTCGGCGAACTCCAGGCCGAAATCGCCGCACTCGACCAAACGCTCGCCGAACCGGCAACCTGGCGCGATCCCGAGAAATCGGCCTCCCTCCAGGAGCAGCGCGGTATCCTCGCCGCCGAGGTCGAGGAACTCGAAGCAGAGTGGCTTCGCAAGGCCGAGTGAACCCGACCGGGAGCACGGCATGAACCACGAACCGTCCTCGTCGCCAGCACCACCGACACACCCCGGACCCCTCGGCCCCAAGGCACGAGAATCCGAAGGCCTCGAAACCTATCAACGCGTCGCCGAGACCGTCGGCATGTTGCCCTCCATGCGCTGGCGAGACAACCTCATCCAGGCCGTCATCGTCATCGCGGGAGCGCTGCTCGGCGCGCTGATCGGCCACTGGACCTTGTCCGGCAGCGGTCTTCTCGCCGGCCTGCCCTCGTGGACGGGTGCCGCCGTCGGCGCGGTCGTCGGCGCGGTCGTGGCCTGCCTGTTCAGCGGACTCGTGCTGATGCTCCTCGGCTGGATACGCGCGCTCAGGAAGTAACGCACGCCCTCAGTCGCGGAAGAGCGTCATCCCGGCCTGGTTCTGGCTCACCGTCACGTTCCCGAAGATCGTAATCAGCGCGTTGCGCTGGTCGCCGGGCACGCTCTCGCTCAGCTGGTCGCCCGTCAGGTCGTTCTCGTTGACGAAGATATTGTCCCCGTACGCGCGGTCCCGCGCGACTCCGCCCGTGGCCGCCGAGAACGTGATCGGAATCTCCTCCGGGTCCGCACGCGTCAGCAGTTCCACGCTCCCGTCACCCATCGCAGCGTGCCCGCGCCACTCCGTCTTCGGCGGGAAAAACTTCAGCGTGTTCGAACCCGACCCCGTCGGCCCGGGCGCCAGCGTCCACTCCCCCGGCTGCCCGAGAAAGCGCGGACCGCGCGTCCCCGCAACAACAGAACGCGGGTCAAACGAGCCGGCGAATCGCTCGATCCGCGCCCCGTGCGGAGGCATGATCGCATACGAAACGTTGCCGATGTTCGGATCACGACGCCCCAGCCCCACGCCCGTGTACGAGTTCTGCTCCCCCGGGAACCCGCAGAACCCCGGATCCCACACAGCCGCCTCCGGCCGCACCGCCTTCTGAGGCGATGCGCGCTCGTACAGGTAGTCCACCTGGATGCTCTTGTTCACCTCCAGCGGACTGCGACACTGCTCCACAGTCAGCACGTCGTTGTAGATCAGCACCGACAGCACATTGGCCAGGTTGTCCTTCACGAACGGCGGGTTGCTCCCCTTCGAGACCGTGGCGTCCGAAAGGTCCAGCCTGCTCGGCAGCGGGTACGCGCCGGCGTTGTTGCCCGCCCACACCGTCAACGCCTGCGCGATCGCCCGTACGTGCGTCGAGTCCTTGAACCGGCGCGCCCGCTCGCGCGCCCCGGCCAGCGTCGGCAGCAGGATGCCGAGCAGCAGCGCGATGATCAGGATCACGAGCAGCAGTTCGACGAGCGTGAAGGCTCGCGGCGTGCGGGTTCGGCAGCGGGTCATGGCTGGCCTCCGTCGATGCCTCGCCCACGGGGTACGGCAGTGAAACGGGTCCGCCGCCCTTCGACGACGGACCCGATGGGTTCTGTAGACCGACGAACAGGGACGGGCATCATCGCCCGCCCATCCGCGGATCAGTCAAAGAAGACGTTCATCACGAAGGCGTTCGTCACGGTGGCGTACGAGCGGATGTAGGCGTTCGTGCCGTCGTTCTGACCGCCCATGTTCTGCGAGTCACGCTTGGTGCGGTTCTTGTCGTCCTCGTTGACGAAGATGTTGTCGTTCTGGGTCCGCTGCGCGGCGGGCAGGTCGAGGAAGGAGAAGGTGAGCCCGTCCGGGTCCGGCTCCGTCTCGAACTTGGTGCTGTTGTCGTTGTAGCCGATGTTGCCGCTCCACTTGGTCCGCGAGCCGTGGATGAGCAGCGTGTTGGAAGTGTCGCCGATCTCGACGTCGTAGCCGGGTGCGCCACCGTTGGCGCCCTTGATCAGCGTCCACGGGTTGTTGCCGCCGCCGCCCGTGTAGCCCGGGCCGCGGTTGCCAAGCGCCGGCTCGGTCGAGACGAACGTGTTGGACCACTTCGCCTTGCGCTTGCCGAACGGCGGGGTGTGGGCGTAGGAGAACGAGCCGGGGTTGCCGTCCGCGTCGCCCTGGATGCCCGTGTCCTCGGGAGTCGCCCGGAAGCCCGGATCCCACAGCGCCTGCTCCTTCACCTGCGCCTTCTCGGGCTGGTCGAACTGGTAGCCCTGGAACTGGCGGATGTCGCCGTTGACCTCCGCCGGGCTGATCAGAATCTCCGTCGGGATAAACCCGTTGAAGATCAGCACCGAGAACAGGTGCCGGGTCACGTCCTTCGTCACCGGGTCCGCGCCGGCCGGAACCGTCGCGTTGTTCTTGTCCAGCCGGCTCGCCAGCGGGTACTCGTCGCGGTTGTTCTGCGCGAAGATCACCATCGCCTGCAGAACGCCGCGAATCTGGGTGCTGTCCTTCAGCTGGCGGGCGCTGGCGCGGGCCTTGCCGAGAGCAGGCAGCAGAATGCCGATGAGCAGGGCGATGATCGCAATCACCACCAGCAGCTCGATGAGGGTGAACGCACGACGCTTCATGGTAAAACGCTCCAATCTCTGGCGCGAATGAGGCGGGATTCACGTGACCCGCCCGCGCCGGTGTTTTCGACCGCGGTTTGAACCGACACCCGGGCCACCGAACCGGACCCCCGGAACGCCGCGAGCACGCTTCACGCGAGAGCCGCGACGCTCAGGACAGACCGGGGCGATGCACCCACGATTCCGTCTGGCACGCCGACCGATCAGTCCGAACACACGGGCGCAGTCGATCCCCGTGATGCGGGCCTCACGGCCGGGTCAGATTGTCGGTGAGTGTCGGTCCCTTCCGGGATGACTGGCGACGGCTCGAAGACCGTCAATGAGAGCATGAAAATCTGCTTCCGGGCCTCGAAACTCACCAAGCACGCGCGTGTGCTGCACTACCCTACAGACTCCGGTTCGCATGTCAAGCCCGATGGTTCCGGTATCCTGCCGAACAAGCCACCCACTTTCACCTCTCCTCACAGAGATCACCCATGACCGAACAAAGAACGATCAAACCTCCCGGCGGCCCCGAGGCACGACTCACGGCACTCGGCATCACGCTGCCCGAAGCGCCCAAACCCGTCGCCGCCTATGTCCCCGCCGTCCGCACCGGCAACCTCGTCTTCGTCAGCGGCCAAATCCCGATGCGCGAAGGCCGACTCATCGCTCAGGGCCGCGTGCCCGGCGAAGTCTCCCAGGAAACCGCACGCGACTGCGCCCGCCAGTGCGCCCTCAACGGCCTCGCCGCTCTGCGCTCCGTCGTGGGCGATCTCGACGCCGTCAAGCGCGTCGTCCGCCTCGGCGTCTTTGTCGCCAGCGAACCCGGCTTTCACGCCCAGCCCCAGGTCGCCAACGCCGCGAGCGAACTCATGGAGCAGGTCTTCGGCGAAGCCGGCCGTCACGCCCGTGCCGCCGTCGGCTCCATCGACCTCCCCCTCGGCGCGCCGGTCGAGATCGAGTTCCTCTTCGAGGTCGAATAGACGCTCCCTCAACCGAACGCCTTCCGGTAATCCGCCACGAACTTCTCCAGCCCAGCGTCCGTCAGCGGGTGCTGCATCACCTGCTCGATCACCTTGTACGGCACCGTCGCGACGTCCGCGCCCGACAACGCACACTGCACCATGTGCAGCGGGTGCCGGATCGACGCCGCCAGAATCTTCGTCGAGAACCCGTAGTTGTCGTACACCTGCCGAATCTGCCGGATCAGGTCCATCCCGTCCGTCGCCACGTCGTCCAGCCGCCCGATGAACGGGCTGACCAGGAACGCACCCGCTTTCGCCACCATCAGCGCCTGCAGCGTCTGGAAGCAGAGCGTCATGTTCGTCCGCGTGCCCTCGTCCGTCAGCGTCTTGCACGCCTTCAGGCCCGCGATCGTGCTCGGCAGTTTCACCACGATGTTCCCGGCGATCTTCGCCCGCTCACGCCCCTCACGCACCATCCCGTCATAGTCCGTCGCGATGACCTCCGCGGAGACCGGCCCCTTCACGACCTCGCAGATCTCCGCCAGCCGCTTGACGTAGTCCACCCCCTCCTTCGCGATGAGCGACGGGTTCGTCGTCACGCCGTCCAGCACGCCCAGGTCGGCGGCCTTGCGGATCTCGTCGAGGTTCGCGGTGTCGATGTACAGGTCCACGGCTTGCCTCCTTGGTTGGATTGCCGCGGGATGCTACCCCCGCGACCGACGCTCGCCGTCCCCGAGCATCGCCGAGAGTTCCCGCCTCATGATCTTTCCAGTCGGGTTCCGAGGCAGCTTCTCGAGCACCCGCACCTCGCGCGGCACCTTGTACCCCGCCAACCGCTCCCGGCAGTGCGCCAGCAACGCTCGCTCGTCGATCGTCTGACCCTCCGCAGGCTCCACGAACGCGATCGGCACCTCGCCGCGCACAGGGTCGTGCAGCCCCACCACCCCGGACGCCCCCACCGACGGGTGCTGGTTCATCGCCTCCTCGATCTCGCGCGGAAACACGTTCTCCCCCCCGACGATCAGCATCTCCTTGATCCGCCCCGTGATGTACAGGTGCCCGTCCGCGTCCATCCGACCCATGTCCCCAGTGTGCAGCCAACCCTCCGCGTCGATCGCCTTCGCGGTCTCCTCCGGCAGGTTGTAGTACCCCTTCATCAGGTTCGGACCGCGGATGCGCACCTCGCCATCGACGCCGGGCGGCTGCGGGCGCCCCGTCGCAGGATCAACGATCACCTCCTCCACGCCCGGCAACGCGCGACCAACCGAGCGCGCCCGCCACTCGTGTGGCCGGCACCAGTTCGTCACCGGCGACGTCTCCGTCAGCCCGTACCCCTCGTTGATCGTCACGCCGAACCGCTCCCTGAACCGCGTGAACACGTCCTCGGACAGCGGCTCCCCGCCCGACACCACGTACCGCAACGATGCGAAGTCCTCCGCCGTCGCGTCCTTCACCGTCAGCAACGCGCCGTACATCGACGGGATCGCCACCAGCACCGTCGGCCGGTGCTCGCGGATCAGCCGCACGATCTTCTGCGGCACGAACCTCGCCGCGTACACCGCACGCATCCCCACCGTCAGCGGCAGCAGTGTCAGCACCGTCAGCCCGAACGAGTGGAACTGCGGCAGCACGCCCAGCATCACGTCATGCCTCGTAAACTCGACCCACTCCCCCACCTGCCGAACGTTCGCCGAGAGATTCCCGTGCGTCAGCATCACACCCTTCGGCCGACCGCTCGTTCCCGACGTGTACAGCAGCACCGCCAGGTCCTCCGGCGTCGCCACCGCTGGCCAGCGCGGCTCCGGGAACGACCGGAACTTCATCGACTCCAGGCGAACCAGGTTCTCCACGTGCGGCTCGCCCCCGAGAAACTCCAGCATCGGACCCACCGTGAACACCGTGTCCGTGCCGCAGTCGTCGATCACGTACTGCAACTCCTCCGGCTTGAGCAGGTAGTTCAGCGGCACCGCCGTCCGACCCGCGATCCACACCCCCAGCGCGGCGATCGGAAACGCCCCGCTCGTCGGCAGCAACAGCCCCACCGTGCCCGTCTTCGTCCGCCGGTCGATCTCGTCCGCGACGTGGAACGCCGCGAGCAGAATCTCGATCGCCTTGTACCGACGCTGGTCGTCGATCACGACCGTCGAGGGCGGCCTGCTCAGACACGAACGGATGATCGGCCAGTGAACACTCACGCTCGGCTCCGTCGGAATGGCCCGAACCCGGACGGTACTGTAACGAAATGCCAGACGGACAGGGGGCAACCCTCGGCACGGGTCCGGCGTATCGTCATCTGTATCCGTGCCGCGAACCGTCGCGGCTCGACGCGGGCCACCCGGGGCTGCCCCTCGCAGCCTCCCCACCCTCGGCCTGCCGGGAGCTGACCATGAGTCCGAGGCCTCGTCGTGCGGACTCCTTCGCTGCTGTCGGCATGGCGATGGTCTTGGCCTGCGCTCTGCCCCCCGCCGCGGCCCAGCCCGCTTCCCGCACCACCATCGAAACCGGGGACTCTGTCCCCGAGTGGCTGCGCGCGCACATCCCGAACCCGGACGACCCCCGCTACCAGGAGTGGGCCGCCCAGCAGAAGCAACGCCGTGAACTCGAACGCGAGTTGCAGCGGCTTCGCGCCACCTACTTCCGCGACACACGCGCAGTCGAACGCCGCCAGATCGGCATCGCCGAACTCCGCAAGTACACCCAGCCCTTCGCCTACCCCTCGCTGCTCGAAGTCTTCAAACGCGACGCCCGCGACGTCCGCACCGCCATCCTCGACATGCTCGAAGACCAGGCCACCGACGAGGCAGACGCCACACTCGCCTGGGTCGCCGTCTTCGACCACGATCCCGCCCTGAAACTCAACGCCGAGGAACGCCTTCTCAAGCGCATCGCCACGACAGGCAACGTCTCCGATCGCGTGAAACTCGTCCTCGCCGGCGGCCTCCAGCGCGACCGAAACGCCGACGCCGCCTCCGCGGCCGGCATCATCCGCACCCTCCGACTCCACGACATGATCCCGCTCCTCATCGCCTCCCAGGTGCGCGGCGACACCCGCGGCGCCTCCGAAGCCCGCAACAGCAGCCTCGGCTGGATCGTCATCGGACAGCAGATCGCATTCGTCAGCGACCTTACCCCCGTCGTCGCCGACAGCGCGGTCGGCTTCGACCCGACCCTCAGCGTCGTCACCGAAGGCGTCGTCCTCCGCGTCATCGACGCCGTCGTCGTCACCTACCGCGTCGATGTCCACAACGCCCTCGTCGGCCTCACCAGCGAACTCTGGGGCCGATCGACCGCCGGCCTCGGCTGGGATCGCGAGGCCTGGATGCGCTGGTACCACACCGAGTTCCTGCCCCACATGCGCGCCCGCGCCGGCGGCTGACGCACCCTCACGCCACCCCGAACGCGATCACAGACGCCGCCGCGTGCGTCCGCGTGTGCGTCAGCGAGACAAACCAGCCCGCGATGCCACGCTCGCCCGCGATCTCCCGCGCGCGACCGTGCAACCGAATCGTCGGCGCGCCGGACGGCAGCAGCACGACCTCCGCGTCCGTCCACGCCATCCCCGCGCTCCAGCCCGTCCCCAGCGCCTTGAACACCGCCTCCTTGGCCGCGAAACGCGACGCCAGCCGCTGCCCACGCAGACGCGCCGACGACCCCGCGTACCCCGCCTCGCCGGGCGTGAAGATGCGTTCCAACGCGCGCGGACCGTGCCGCTCGATCAGCCCCTCCACCCGGGCGATCTCCACGAGGTCGATGCCGTGACCGATGATCCGCACGCCGGGATACTACCGCGGCTCAGTACGGCCAGATCTCAAGCCCGTGCGGGCAGTTGCGCACGTCCTGCGAGACGTTCACCCGCTGCACCACCCGCTCCGTCTCGAACTCGTACACCGTGATCGTCGTCGGCGAGCAACCCGCGATCACGAACCCGTCCTCCGTCACGCACAGCCCGCGCGCAAAGCCCGGTCGCGCGTGGTCCGCCGGAATGTTCGCGTTCAACAGCGTCTCGCGGTCGAACTCCGGAACCGCGAACCGCTTGAGCACGTTGCCCTCCCTGTCCGCATAGCACACCGCGTTCTCCGACGTGCTGTTGTACAACACACCGTCGCGGTACGGCCGTGCGTTGTGCGTCCACGGCGGCGTCGGCGCATACGCCCTCGCCCCGTCGCGGTCCAGCGCGTGCAGCGCATCCAGCCGCACGCCACCCACGAACGTCCGCCCGCGCCCACGCCACACGCTGTTGACGTGCGTCGTGTCGCCGGGCTTGGGGCCGTCCGCCCGTGTCGGGTCGAACCGCCCCACGCGCAGCCGGTGCTGGATCACCGAGCCCAGGTCCGTCACCACCCGGTGCGGGTAGTGGCGGACCAGCCGCGCGTCCGTGAACACGCCGGTCCGCAGGTCCAGTTCCAGCACCGCATCGAACCCTGTGGACGTCAAGAAGAGCCGGTCGCCCTCGACGTGAATCTCGTGGCAGTGCCGCAGATACCGGTTCCTGAACGACCGCTGCCACTTGAACGACGGGTCGAACACCAGCACCTCGTCCGACGCCGCGATCAGCACCGACCCGTTGTGATACGCGATGCCGCGAAGGCCCCGGTCGAACCCGCGCCCCGACCAGTCGATGTCCATCGTGTCCCAGTCCAGCACCTGCGCCGAGGAACCCGTCTCCAGGTCGATCAGGTACGCCCCGCCGTGGCTCTGGCCCTGGTGCGTCGAACGGATCACGTCGGTCACGAGGATGGTGGGAAGTCGTGGCATGGCGTTCCGGCGCGGAGCGGGCGCCGGCGCGCACCACGGTCACGCACCGGACGCCGACGCTGATTCCTTTCGCCCCGACGAGGACTTGTCCTGCGCGGGTGACGCGGACGCGCACCCGCATGATTCGGAGCACGGGCCGGGCTTCGACTCGCTCTCCGCCGCCTTGCGGTACGACGACGATCGGTAATCGGTTTGGTAGAAACCGGAACCTTTGAACAGAACCGCGCCGCCCGTGCCGATCGCACGCTCGAGCGCACGCTTCTTGCATCGAGGGCAAACCTTCAGGGGAGATGCCTTGATCGAATGGAACTCCTCGAAGGAATGCCCGCATGCACGGCACGAATACTCATACGTCGGCATGGCAACCCCTCAACATCGTCTGGTGGTTTTCTTCCGTCACAACTCGGACCTTTCGCACGCCCCATCCCCGGAAACTTTTTCCCGCTCCGCCGCGACGACCACCTTCGCCGGTCGCAACAACCGCTCCCCGATCGCGTAACCGACCTGGCACGTCTCCGCGATCCGCCCCGCTTGCACGCCCTCGCACGCCCGCTGCACGACCGCCTGGTGACGCTGTGGGTCGTACTCCTCGTTCGCCTCCGGACGGATCGTCGTCACGCCCAGCGACTGGATCGTCTGCTGCAGCTCGTCGCGGATCATCCGCACGCCCTGCACCACCTGCTCCACGCTCGCCGCCCCCCCCGCGTGCGCGAGCGCAAGATCGAAATGGTCCAGCACGCTCAGCAGCCGCTCCACGACCGAAGCCACACCCGCCTCGCGCGCCAGCCGGTGCTCCGAAGCCGCACGCTGCTGCGAGTTGCGGTAGTCCGCCAGCGCGCGCTGATAACGGCCCCGCAACTCCTCCAGCTCCGCTCTCAGCACGGCCGCCTGGTCCTCGGCAGGTGCCTGACCCTGCCCACCCGCATCAGCGGCCTCGCCGACGGCCTCGTTCGGCTTGTCCTGCTCGTGCCTCTTCATGGCTCACGGTTCGCCTCGCGGCCCGACGACGAGCCGCCGAAGAAATCCTTCATCTTCCGCAGCACGCTCGGCGAGTCCGCCAGCACGCTCGCGCCCTCCGTCTCAGCGTACTCCCGAAGCAGCGCCTCCTGCTTCGCGCTCAACCGCTTCGGGATCTCGACCCGCACCGCCACGCGCAGGTCGCCATGACGACCCGTGCGCAGGTTCGGAAGCCCCTCACCCTCCAGCCGAAACACCGAACCGTGCTGCGTCCCCGGCGGCATCCGCAGCGTCGCCTCGCCGTCAAGCGTCTCGATCGTCAACTCCGCACCCAGCGCGGCCTGCGTGAACGAAATCGGCTGTTCCATCAAAAGATGATCGCCGTCACGCACGAACCGCGGGTGTTTCCGCACACGGATCACTACGTGCAGGTCACCCCGCACGCCCGTCCCCGACGCGGACGCCTCGGGAGGGGGCGGCTCGCCCTCGCCCTGCACCCGTACCGCCTGCCCCTCCGACACGCCGGCCGGAATCTTCACCCCGATGCGCCGCTTGCGCGATACACGCCCACGCCCGCGACACGCCTCGCACTGCTCCCGAATCACCGTCCCGCGCCCCCGGCAGGTCGGGCACGCCGTCACCATGCGGAACATCCCCCCGAGGCCGGTCTGCTGCACCTTCCCCTGACCGCCGCACGTCGGGCACGGCTCGGGAGTCGTGCCCGGTTTCGCGCCCGTCCCCGTGCACGCGTCGCACACATCCAGCCGCGTGAACTCAACCTCACGCTCGCACCCGTGCAGCACGTCGTCGAGCGTGAGTGTGACCTCGGTTTCAAGGTCGTACCCGCGTGCCACGCGACGCCCAGACGTCGAACGACCGAAGCCCGCGCCCCCGAAGATGTCCTCGAACATCGAGAAGATGTCCGAGACGTCCATCCGCGAGAAGTCGTGAGTAGCAGGCCCGCCCCCGCGACGCAGACCCTCGTGCCCGAACTGGTCGTACACCTTGCGCTTGGCGTCGTCCGAGAGAATCTCGTAGGCCTCCGCCGCCTCCTTGAACTTCACCTCCGCCTCCGCGTCGCCGGGGTTGCGGTCGGGGTGGTGCTTCATCGCCAGCCGCCGGTACGCGCGCTTGATCTCCTCCGCGTCCGCCGTACGCTCAACGCCCAGAATCTCGTAGTAGTCGCGGGTCGTGGGCATGAGCAGCCGTTCGGCCCCAGGCACCGGACGCCAGGCGCGAAACTCCCGCCCTGATCGCCCGCACCGCACGATTGCCTGTTGCACGGTGCCCGGTGCCTCGGTTGTGAATCAAGCCCTCGGGCGTCTCCGCCCGGGGCCTGCGAATCGATCCGTCACGCCACCGCGCCGGCCTCGACAGGCTTGTCCTCCTTCAACTCCGTGATCAGCACGTTCGTCGTCAGCATCAGCCCCGCCACCGACGCCGCGTTCGTCAGCGCGGTCCGCGCCACCAGCGCGGGGTCGATGATCCCCGCCTTCACCAGGTCCGTGTACTCGCCCGTCGCGGCGTTGAACCCGAACCCGCCCTTTCCTCCGCGTACCTTCTCCACCACCAGGTCGCCGTCGTGACCGGCGTTCACCGCGATCTGCCGCGCCGGCGCCTCCAGCGCGGCCTCAACAATGTCGAACCCCAGACGCTCGTCCCCCTTCACCTTCGCACGCGCAGCGTCCAGTGCGCTCTGCGCCCGCAGCAAAGCAACCCCGCCCCCGGGGACATACCCCTCCTTCGCCGCGGCACGCGTCGCGTGCAGGGCGTCCTCGACCAGGTCCTTGCGGGCCTTCATGTCCACTTCGGTCGCCCCGCCGACGTTGATGATCGCCACGCCCCCGACCAGTTTCGCGTGCCGCTCCATCAACTTCTCGCGGTCGTAATCGCTCGTGGACTTCTCGTGCTGGGCCAGGATCTGCTCCGCCCGCGCCTGGATGTCCTTCTTCTTCCCGCCGCCCTCGATGATCGTCGTGTCGTCCTTCGTGACGACGATCTTCTTCGCGCGGCCCAGCTCGCCCAGCTCGATGGATTCGAGGCTGCGCCCGAGGTCCTCCGAGAAGAACGTCCCGCCCGTCAGCACCGCGATGTCCCCCAGCATCGCCTTGCGACGGTCGCCGAACCCCGGCGCCTTCACCGCGCAGATGCGCAGCACGCCCCGCAGGCGGTTCACCACCAGCGCGGCCAGCGCCTCGTTCTCCACCTCCTCCGCGATGATCAGCAGCGGCTTGTCCGACGCCGCCACACGGTTCAGCAGCGGCAGGAAATCGGCAAGGTTCGCGATCTTCTTCTCGTGGATCAGCACCAGCGCGTCCTCGAGCACGCACTCCGCCGTCTTCGGGTCCGTCATGAAGTACGGCGAGAGGTAGCCCTTGTCGAACTGCATCCCCTCCACGTACTCCAGCGTCGTCTCCGCGCTCTTGCCCTCCTCCACCTCCACCACGCCGTCAGGCCCCACCTTCGTGATCGCCTCCGCGATCAACTCGCCCACCTGCGCGTCGTGGTTCGCCGAAACGGAGGCGATCTTCCGGTAGTCGTCCTTCCCCTTGCACTTCACCGCCGACGCCGTGATCGCCTCGCCCACGACCTCCGCCGCTCGGTTGATCCCGCGCTGCAGCAGCACCGGGTTCGCACCCGCCGCCACGTGGCGAAGACCCTCCGTGAAGATCGCCTGCGCGAGGATCGTCGCCGCCGTTGTGCCGTCCCCGGCCTTGTCCGCCGTCTTCTTGGCGACCTCGTTCACCATCTTCGCCCCCATCGCCTGGAACGGCTCGGGCAGCGAAACCTCCTTCGACACCGACACGCCGTCCTTCGTCACCGACGGCCCGCCCCAGGACTTCTCGATCACGACGTGCCGACCGCTCGGCCCCATCGTGCATTTCACCGCGTCGGCCAACCGATCAACGCCCTTCTTCATCTCAAGAAGCGCGGCGTCGTGGAACATGATCTGCTTCGTGGACATGGGGTACCTCTCAGAGAATCAGGGCATCAGAGCAGCAAAGCAGCAGAACACCGGACATCCGAACGAAGCGAGAGCAACACGGGCACGCAGTCTGCTGTTCTGCCGCTCGGATGCTCCGCCCTTCTTCCGTCATCCCTCGATCACGCCAAGCAACTCCGTCTCGCGCAGGATCAGGTGCTTCACGCCCTTGATCTCCACCTCCGTCCCCGCGTACTTCCCGAACACCACGCGGTCGCCCTTGCCGACGGTCGGCTGGGCACGCTTCCCGTTTTCGAGCAGCTTCCCAGGCCCGACCGCGACCACGTCGCCCTGCATCGGGCGCTCCTTCGCCGTCTCAGGAAGGTACAGACCGCTGCTCGTCTTCGACTCCTGCTCAACCGGCTTCACGACAATCCGATCCTCAAGCGGCTTGATGGCCATGCTGCGTTTCTCCGTTCCGTCTCTCGCGGGGTCGGCCCGCGTCTCGTGCGCTCATCCCTCCGCGGCGTCCGCAGCCGCGAATGTCATGCGTGCGTCTCGTCGTGGTACGACTGCTGCCGTCCCTTCTCCGTCAGCCGGACGTCGCGGCAGTCCAAGCCGCCGTCCGCCGCCGGCGTGTACGTCACCTCCCCCAACTCGTCCCGCATCACCCGCAAAGCGCGGATCACCGTCTCCCGAGGCCGGTTGATCGCACCCGCGATCGCCGCCGCGTCCACGGGCCGATCACCCCCGCCTGACGCCGCCTGCGAGAGCAGAAACCCGCGGATGGAGGAATGGAGTTCCATGGGTTGAGCCATGATCGTCGATCAGAAGTCCATCCCCCCCATGCCGCCCCCGTGGTGATGGTCGTGCCCGCCGTTCGCGTCCTTCTTCTCAGGCTTCTCCGTGATGATGCAGTCCGCCGTCAGCAGCACCGTCGCCACGCTCGCGGCGTTCTGCAGCGCGAGCCGGTCCACCTTCGCCGGCGTGATCACCCCGTCCTGCACCAGGTCCACAAACTCGCCCGTCAGCGCGTTGTACCCGTAGTTCGCCTTCTCGCTCTCGGCCACCTTCGCCACAACCACCGAACCCTTCGCCCCGGCGTTCTCCGCGATCGTGAACAGCGGCACCGTCAACGCCTGCCGCACGACCTCCATCCCCGCCGCCACGTCGAACCGCGCCTGCCCCACGTCGTCCGCCGTGACCTCCTTCGACTTCCCGAAGACCGCCTTCCACTCCTTCAGACCTTCGATCGCCGACCGCGCCCGGATGAACGAAACCCCGCCGCCCGGCACGATCCCCTCCGCGACCGCAGCCCGCGTCGCGTGCAGGGCGTCCTCGACGCGGGCCTTCTTCTCCTTCAGCTCCGCCTCGCTCGCCGCCCCGACCCGGACCTGCGCAACGCCGCCCGCCATCTTCGCCAGCCGCTCCTGCAGCTTCTCGCGGTCGTAGTCGCTCGTCGTCGTCTCGATCTCGCGCCGAATCTGCTCGATGCGCGCCTGGATGTCCTTCGTCGAGCCGGCGCCCTCGATGATCGTCGTGTTGTCCGCGTCGATCTCGACCTTCTTCGCCATCCCCAGCTGGCGCAGCTCGATCTTGTCAAGCTCCACGCCCAGGTCCTTCATCACCGCCGTTGCACCGGTCAGCGCCGCGATGTCCTGCAGCATGGCCTTGCGCCGGTCGCCGTACCCAGGCGCCTTCACCGCCGCGACCTGCAGCGTCCCCCGCAGCTTGTTGATCACCAGCGTCGCCAGCGCCTCGCCAGTCACGTCCTCCGCGATGATCAGCAGCGGTTTCTTCGCCTGCATCACCTTCTCGAGCAGGGGAACCAGTTTCGTCACGTTGTCGATCTTGTCCTCGTGCACGAGCACCAGCGCCTTCTCGAGCACGACCTTCATCTCGTCCGCGTTCGTCACGAAGTTCGGCGACAGGTAGCCCCGGTCGAACTGCATCCCCTCGACGACCTTCACCTCTGTCTCAAGGCTCTTGCCCTCCTCGACCGTGATCACCCCGTCCTTCCCGACCTTGTCGAACGCCTCCGCCATGATGCGACCGATCTCCGCGTCGTTGTTCGCGCTGATCGTCGCCACGTTCTGCACGTCCGCCTTCCCCTTCACCGGCTTGGCCAGCGAGTCGATGTGCACGCACGCCGCCTCCACCGCCCGCTTCATCCCACGCACCAGCGCGTTCGCGTCCACGCCCGCCGCGATGTGCCGCAGGCCCTCCCGGAACAGCGCCTCGGCAAGCACCGTCGCCGTCGTCGTCCCGTCCCCGGCGTCGTCGGACGTCTTGCTCGACGCCTCCTTCACCAGCCTCGCCCCCATGTTCTCCGCCTTGTCGCGGAGTTCGATCTCCTCCGCCACCGTCACCCCGTCCTTCGTCACCGTCGGGCCGCCCCACGACTTGTCCAGCACCGCGTTGCGGCCGCGAGGGCCGAGCGTGCTCTTCACCGCGCTCGCAAGTTTTTCCACCCCGGACAGAAGGGACTGCCGGGCCTCGACGTCGAAGGTGAGCTGCTTGACTGCCATGGGCGATTCGCTCCCTGTCTCAGTTTGGCTGACTACGGCTGGACCCACGCCCGGACTCGCCCCGGGATGGACCGACAGCCTCGGTTCCGCCACCACACGAGGCAACCACGGTGCCAGCACACCAAGGCTCGTTCCAGCCTCCCAAGCCCGGTCAGATGGCTCAACCCCGGCTCAACCTTCACGCCCATCTGTCAGCACCCGGACGACACCCCGCACCCGACTGCCGATTCGGCAGCCAACCCCCTTGCACCTGCACCCCGCACGCTGCCTGCTATAGTCCCCCCCTCATGCCCACCACACTCGCCAACGACGGTCTCGCACCCTACCTCCCCGTCGGCATCATCCTCCTCATGGCCATCACCTTCGCCGCCGCGAATGTCGTTCTCACCATGCTCATCGGACCCACCCGCAAGGGACGCACCAAGGGCATGACCTACGAGTCCGGCATGAACCCCGTCGGCACCGCCCGCAAACGCTTCAACGTCCGCTTCTATCTCATCGCAATGGTCTTCCTCGTCTTCGACGTCGAGATCGTCTTCCTCTATCCCTGGGCCACGACCTTCCGCGGACTCGAACCCGGCTCCCACGAGTCCGCCCTCTGGCTCGGACGCATCATGTTCTTCCTCCTCACCACGGTCGTCGCCTACGTCTACGGCTACCGCAAGGGCGTCTTCCGCTTCGACTGATCTCCCGCCGCCTCGGGTCACAATCCCGGCTCACCCAGGCCGCCACGCCCGCCCGCTGCCCGAGAACTCGCCGACCAGCCTTCCCTGTCGGCGCATCCGTCCAGGTCGATCGGCCCGATCCCTCCTCTGCCCTGAGCGAGGGGGGGCCTGCGTCGATGATGCTCCCGATCGACCGGCCCGGCAGCCGGCGAGTGGAGCACCAGACCGATGCCCCACCCTGCGAAGCACAACGCACCGTCCGGGAAGTCCCACGAAGACAACCTGCAACGGCTCGAACGCCTCGTCCGCGATGGCCTCGTGGACACCGCCTTCCAGCCGATCGTGGACCTCCGCCGGGGCATCGTGCTCGGCCTCGAAGCGCTCTGCCGCCCCCGGCCCGAATCCGGATTCGCAAACGCCGGCGAACTCTTCGACGCCGCCGCCGCCGCGGACCGCCTCTGGGACGTCGAACGCGTCGCACGCCTTACCGCGCTCCGTGCCGCAGCGTCGTGGAAGGCCGGCGTCCTCCTCTTCATGAACTGCTCGCCCCAGGTCTTCGGCGATGCACGATTCGCCGATACCGTCCGCGACGAACTCCTCCATGCAGGGGGCCTCGCCCCGGGTCGCGTCGTCCTCGAAATCACCGAACGTTCAGAGGCGCCCTTCGCCAGCGACCTTCTCGAACAGGCACACCGAGTCAAGGACCACGGCTTCCAACTCGCCATCGACGACGTCGGCGCAGGGACCAGCGGCCTCAGCCGCATCATGCTCCTCCGCCCCAACTGGCTCAAACTCGACCGCGAACTCGTCGCCTCCGTCGATCGCGACCGTGTTCGGCAGAACCTCATCCGCTTCATGCTCCACTTCGGCAGGCTCAGCGGCGTGCAGATTGTCGCCGAGGGCATCGAGGAAGCCTCCGAGGTCGCCTCGCTCATGGAACTCGGCGTCAGCATCGGGCAGGGCTACTTCCTCGGACGACCCGGCCAGGCACGACAGTCTCTCGACCCCGGCGTCCTCGAAGCCCTGCGCAACGCGCGACAGGGCACCGATGCTGGCCACGCCCACGACCCCCGCGAACTCCAGGCCGATGCCTACGGCCGCTCCGTCCTTGCCCTCGACGGCTCCGAGCGCGTCTCCCAGGCCGCCTTGCGAATCCTTCGCGACCCCGGCGTGCCCGGCGTCGCCGTCACCGAGGCGGGATGCCTCGTCGGCTGGTGCGCTCGCGACGAACTCCTCCGCGCCGCCAGCGACGCACGAGCATCGCAACCACTCGGCATGATCGCCCGCTCCTGCGCCACAGCGCCGGCGGATGGCACGAACGTGCTCGCTCTCCTCGAACTCGCCGCCTGCCGCGAAGAAAGCGCGGCCGGATGCCCCGTCCTTCTCGTCAAGGGCGAGACGCCCGTCGGCGTCCTCACCGTCACTGATCTTCTCCACGCCGCGCTCGACGCCTGTCGCTCCGTCCGTACCCGAACCGCACCGCTCACCGGCCTCCCCGGCCGCGTCTGCTGCGATCAGCACCTCGCCGAACTCCTCGAAGCACGCATCGGCGACGCCGCCAGCGTGCAGGCTCGCCTCGGATACGACGCCGCCATCGTCGATGTCCGCGGCTTCTCCGCCTACAACGCCGCATACGGCTACGACATGGGCGACGCCCTCATCCAGCACCTCGTCTCACTCCTCCGCGGCACCGTCGTCGGCGACGACCCGCACACCTTCCTCGGACACCTCGGCGACGACCGCTTCCTCGTCACCGCGCTCCAGGGCACGCTCGAAATGCGCCTCCTCCGACTCGTCTACCGCTTCGACCGCACCGCTCGACAGTTCTGGTGCCTCCTCGACGACGGCCACGTCGCGCCGGACCTGCCCGCGAACGGCACGCACGCCGAACCCGCCGCCGTCGGCATCCGCGTCCTTCTCGTCCGCGATGTCCTCGCCCGCGCAACACGACCGCAGGACGTCCTCCTCATGGCCGACCGCCTGCGACGACTCGACGAGCATCGCACGACCATCGCACGCCCGACGGGCGGCTCCGTCCTCCTCGCCGACGAACCGGCGAAACCCGAGGCCTCGGAACTTCGACTCTCCGCGTGAGCACGACCCGCGACCCTACACTCGCGCGTGAGCGACGACCGCGAAGCCCCCCCCACGACCAACACCCAGCCCTCCGCCGCTCGCGTCGGCATCGGTGAGCGAATCGGTGCGACCGCCGTTTCCGCCGCCTCACTCGCCGTCCTCGTCGCCGCAGCATCGGCTACCCCCGACCCCGACGGCCACGGCACGCACACACAACTCGGCCTCCCGCCATGCCCCTGGGCGCAGGCCCTCGACTGGCCATGCGCCACCTGCGGCATGACCACCGCCGTCAGCCTCGCCGCACACGGACGCTTCTTCCAGGCATTTCTCACACAGCCGGCGGGCGCTCTCGCTGCAATCCTCCTCGCCGCACTCTTCTGGGGCTTCCTCCACGTCGCGGCAACCGGCTCGCGGCTCGGGCGGATCTATGGCAGGATGGTGACACCACACACGACGGGCTGGGGCGTTGCCGTCCTGCTCGCGGCGTGGGCCTACAAGGCTGCCGTCTGGCGGACGGGATAGGCTTGCCGTCGCGTCCCGCAAGCAGGGACCGGCCGCCACACCCTGCCGCGCCAGGCTCCTCAGGAGGTCTCACGATGACGACACGCCTGACATGGCGGACGCGATGGAAGGCGACACACGCCTCCCTCGCGGCCCTGGTCACCGCCGCAGGCATGAGCGGGTGCATGGTCGCCCCCCTGATCGGAGGCATGGCAGAGTCGGCCCACCGGGCAGGCTCCACAAACGTCCCCGCCCAGTACCGCGGCCTGCAGGGCAAGTCCTTCGCCGTCGTCGTCATCGCCGATCGCTCCGTCCAGGCGGACTTCCCGGGAATCGTCCCGACACTCATGGAGCGCATCACCGCCCGCCTTGCAGACCCCGCAAACGGCGTCGGCGCAACGCACTATGTCCCCGCATCACAGGCCCTGCCCTTCCTCAACAGCGACCCCACCTGGACCGCGTGGGAACCTTCACGCCTCATGGCCGAACTCGGCGTCGACCGCCTCATCCGCGTCGAACTCATCGAGTACCGCGTCCGGGAGCCGGGCAACCCCTACCAGTGGAACGGGCTGGGCTGGGGCGCGCTCACCGTCTACGAGGCCGATTCAAACAACCCCGACTTCGAGGTCTTCAGACGCGAAATCCGCGTCCAGTTCCCCGACTCCGAGGGGCAGGGCGTCCACGGCGTCTCCGGCACGCTCGTCGCCTCAGCACTCGTCAAACGATTCGTCGATCGAGCGACCTGGCTGTTCTATGACCACAAGGAACCGAACGTCATCACCTACTAGGCCCCGCCTCCTCGCCAGCGGGCTGTTCGCGTGCATCCTCGCGTCGATGCCCTGCGCGCTCGCCGCGTGCAACATCGTCGCTCCCGTCTTCATGATCGCGCACGGCCCGCCCAAGACCCCCGCCGCACACACGCTCGAGCGCGACAGGCCGACCGTCATCCTCATCGATGACATCGGCGCCAGGCTCCCGCGCAGCGACCTGCGACTCGCCATCGCCACCCAGGCCGAGCAGACCCTCGTGGACAAGGGCGTCGTGCGAGACCTGCGCGACGCACGCGCCGCCATCACCGCCTCGCGCCAGTCCAGGACCGGACAACTCGTCCCCGTTACCGAGGTCGGCAAGGCCGTCAACGCCGAGGTCGTCGTCTATGCCGCCGTCGAGGAGTTCACGCTCTCGCCCGACGGCCAGTCCTACCTCCCCACCGCCCGACTCCGCGTGAAGGTCATCGACGTCCCAACCGAGAAAAGGCTCTGGCCCGAGGACGACCAGGGCTACGAACTCCTCGTCACCGCCCCTCAGCGACAGGGGACCGCCCCCGTCGAGGCCGCTCGCATCCGCGAGGCCCAGGAGCAGTTCGCCAAACTCGTCGGTACACGCCTCGCGCAGACCTTCTTCTCCCACGAGAAGACCACCGTCTCGGACGAACGGGCAGCGCGGTGAACCCGGCCGAACGCCAACGGCGCGTGCTCCACCTCCTCGCTCCTCCCCCCACCGGACCGGGGCTGGACGGTGCCACGCTCGCCTGCGCCGCCGCGCTCCGACGCACTCCCGATCACGCCCACACCGTCTGCATCCTCGGCGCGGGCGAGGCCGAAACCCGCGCCGCCGACCTCGGACTCCCCACCCCAGACCGCATCGTCGCGCCGCTCGGCAGAACCGCGCTCGCCCTCAGCGGCCTTCGACGCTTCGTCCGCGACCGCGGCCCATTCGACGCCGTGCAGTGTTGGACCAAGGGCATCGAGACCACCGCACGCCGTGCCTGCGGCCCGACGGCCCGAATCCTCCCCCTCCCCTCAGCGCACGTCCTCGCCGCCGCCGCCGCAGACAGCGACTCGCGAACCGATCGCGCCTCCGCCCGGATCGCCCTCGAACTCGACGAGCACGACTTCGCCGTCGCACTCCTCGCGGACCCGCCCTCGGCGGGCGACGCTCGCCAGTTCATCTTTCTGGTCGGCCTCCTCGACATCGCCGGCACGACCATCTGCGGTCTCGTGGACGCCCGATCCGCCTCGCTCCCACGCGCGCGCCGCTTCCACGCCCGCGCGCAGATCAACTGGCGACTGCTCGTGACCAGGCGCGCCATCCCCTCGCTCATCGCCGCGTGCGACGCGGCCGCCGTCGTCGCCCGTCCCACCGACACGCACGCTCCGCCGCCCGCCGCACTCATCGCCGCCGCGCACGCCACGGGTGTTCCCGTCGTCGCCGCGACACGCATCGTGCAGGAACCGCTCTACCCCGACGAAGCACGCGACCACTGCGCCGCCGCGCTCGGCTCGGCAAACGCCATCGCCGGCGCCCTCCTCCGGCTCACCGGTGACCGTCCCCGACTCGCCGCGCTCTCCGACGCCGTGCGCCGCCACGCCCGCGAACTCGTTGAGCGATCGGACTACGCACGCACACTCGATCTCGCCTGGCGCGGTCGGAACCACGACGCACGCGAGGAGGCCGCCGCATGAGCGCGAACCACGAAACGCCGCCACGCTCGCTCCTCTTCGTCTGCCTCGGCAACATCTGCCGATCCCCGCTCGCCGAGGGCATCTTCCTCCACCTCGCTCATGCACGCGGCCTGCGCGACCGATTCGAGGTCGATTCCTGCGGCACCGGCGCGTGGCACGTCGGCGAACGCCCCGACGCACGCGCCGCAGCCGTCGCCCGCGCCAACGGTGTCAAACTCGTCTCCATCGCACGCCGGCTCGACCCGCGCACCGACTTCCATCGCTTCGAACTCATCCTCCCCATGGACCGCTCGAACCGCGACCATCTCCTCGACGCCGGCGCGCCCGAAACCCGCGTCCGCCTCGTGCGCTTCTTCGACCCCTCGCTCCACGGCGCGCCGGAAAGCGAACTCGACGTCCCCGACCCCTACTACGGCGGCCCCGACGGCTTCCGGCACGTCTACGACATGCTCACGCGATCCTGCCACGGCCTGCTCGACCGCATCGCCCCCAACCACGCCTGACTTCACAGGTCCAGCATCAGCCGCTCAGGACGCTCGATCCCCTCACGGATACGCACCAGGAACGACACCGCCTCCGCGCCGTCCACGATCCGGTGGTCGTAACTCAACGCGAGGTACATCATCGGACGCAGCGCGATCTCACCCGGACGCTCCGGGTGCTCCACCGGACGGTTCCGTATGGCGTGCATCCCGAGAATCGCCGACTGTGGCGGGTTCAGGATCGGCGTCGAGAGCAGGCTCCCGAACACCCCACCGTTCGTGATCGTGAACGTCCCTCCCTGCAACTCGCTCAGCTCGAGCTTCCCGTCCCGTGCCCGGACCGCGAAGTCCTTCACCTTCGCCTCGATCTCCGCGAACGAAAGCCGCTCCGCGTTCCGAACCACCGGCACCACCAGGCCCTTCGGGCTGGCGACAGCCAGCGCGATGTCGCAGTAGTCGTGCTTCTCGATCGCGGGCCTGCCCTCCTCATCCGTCACGATCGACGCGTTCACCAGCGGGAACGCCCGCAGCGCGCTCACCGCCGCACGAACGAAGAACGACATGAACCCCAGCCCAACCCCGTGCTTCTTCTCGAACGACTCCTTGTACCGCTTGCGGAGCTCCATGACAGCCGTCATGTCGCACTCGTTGAAGGTCGTCAGCATCGCCGCCGTGTGCTGCGCCTCCACCAGCCGCGCCGCGATCCGCTGCCGCAGCGGACTCATCCGCTCACGCGACACCACGCGCGACGCCTCCACGCCCGAGGGGGCCGCCCCGGACGCCACACCCGAAGCCACGCCAGACCCTCGCGACTGCACCGCCGCAAGCACGTCCTGCTCGCGGATGCGCCCGCCAGCGCCAGTCCCGACGATGCGCGACAGATCGACCCCCAACTCCTCCGCCATCTTCTCCGCCAGCGGCGTCGTGCGAGGGCGTTCCGGAGGAACCGCCACCGGCGCGGCCGCCCCGGACTTCGGCGCTTCCGCTTTCGCCTCCACAGGTTTCGATGCCGCCTTCGGCGCCTCGGCCGGCTCCGGCTTCCCCCCCGCCGGCTTGGCCGATTCATCCACCGTACCCACCACCGCGCCGATCCCGACCTCATCGCCCTCCTTCGCCGCGTGGTGCAGCACGCCCGACGCCGGAGCCGTCACTTCCATCGTGATCTTGTCCGTCTCGAGGTCCAGCACAGGCTCGTCGCGCTGCACGAAGTCCCCCTCCGCACGACGCCACGACGCGATCACGCCGCTCGTCACCGACTCGCCAACGTTCGGAATCACGATGTCCACCGGCATGAGGATCGTCCCTGTCTCGACGGGGTCTTGAGCGTAGAGGCTCCCAGCCCGGGCGTCATGCACCGGCGGCGACGGGCTTCGTCTGCGCCGGCGGCGCATCCCCCGATTCCTCCACGGGCCTCGGCCCCACCGCACGCGAAAGTATCGACTCCTGCTCGACCGCGTGAATCCGCTTCGAGCCGACCGCAGGCGTCGGGCTGGCCTCACGCCCGAGGTACTTCGCCGTGATCCCCAGCTCCTCGCGCAGCCGATCCATCACGAACATCGCCGCCCCCGCGTTCCGGGGCTCTTCCTGCGCCCACGCCACCTCCGCCGAAGCCAGGTAGCGGTCCAGGATGCCCTTCAGCATGTCCCGGTGGAACGGGTAGAACTGCTCAAGCCGAACGAGCGCGATGTCCGTCCGACCAAGCTCACGACGACGCTCCTCCAGCTCGAAATAGAACTTCCCGGTGCAAAGGATCACACGCGTCACGCTCTTGCGGTCCGCCGCCTTCGGCCCCTCGAACGCCGGGTCGTCGATCACCTCCAGGAACCGACCACGCTCCAACTCGTCGATCGTGCTCGTCACCTTGCGCAGCAGGCTCTTCGGCGTCAGCACCACCAGCGGTTTGCGGAACGCACGCTTCACCTGCCGACGCAGCAGATGGAATACCTGCGCCGCCGTCGATGGGTACACGACCTGCATGTTCCCACCCGCGCACAGCGTCAGGAAACGCTCCACACGCGCCGACGAGTGCTCCGGACCCGCTCCCTCGTACCCGTGCGGAAGCAGCAGCACCAGCCCCGACCACCGCTCCCACTTGCTCTCCGCCGACGCCAGGAACTGGTCGATGATCACCTGCGCCCCGTTCGCGAAGTCCCCGAACTGCGCCTCCCAGATCACCAGCATGTTCGGGTCCGCGAGCGAGTACCCGTAGTCGAAACCCATCACCGACACCTCGGACAGCGGGCTGTCGTACACGCAGAACCGCGCCTGCTGCTTCCCGAGCGCGAACGGCTCGCCCGCTCCAGGCTCCCACAGCGGGAGCATGTTGTTCAGCGGCGTGTACGGCTCGGCCGTCTCGAAGTCACGCAGAACAGCATGCCGGTGGCTGAACGTCCCCCGCCGGCTGTCCTGCCCGCTCAAACGGATCGCCACGCCCTCAAGCAGCAGCGTACCAAACGCCAGCGACTCCGCGTCCGCGTAACTGATCTCACCCGTCTTCGGCAGCTGCGCTCGCGACTCCAGCAGCCGCTTCAGCTTCGGGTTCACCCGGAAGCCCTCGGGCACCCTCGCCAGCCCCGCGCACACACGCTCGATCAACTCCCGCTTCGCACCCGTCTCCACCGGATCGTGCGAGTACCGCGGCTGAAGCCCCGACCACCGAGCGCTCCCCGGGTCGATCGTCGGGTCATACGGCGAACTCTTCGCCGCCTCCTGCGCCTTCTCCAGCGCTTCGTCCAGCTGCTGGCGGATCGCCTCCATATCCGCCTCGTTGATCACCCCCTCCGCCAGCAGCCGCTCCGCGTACACCTTCAGCACGCTCGGCTTCCGCTTGATCAGCGCCGCCATCACCGGCTGCGTGAACGAGGCCTCATCCTGCTCGTTGTGCCCGTACCGCCGGTAGCACCACATGTCGATGAACACGTCCTTGCGGAACCGCTGACGGTACTCGATCGCCAGCTGCGCCGCCGCGACGCACGCCTCCGGGTCTTCCCCGTTCACGTGCAGCACCGGCGCCTCGACGAACTTCGCCACGTCCGTGCAGTACCGCGAAGACCGCCCGTCCTCCGGCAGCGTCGTGAACCCGATCATGTTGTTCACGACCACGTGGATTGTCCCCCCCGTCGTGTACCCCTCCAGCTGCGACAGGTTCAGGCACTCCGCCACGATCCCCTGCCCCGCGATCGCCGCGTCGCCGTGCACCAGCGCGGGGATCACCCGACGCCGTTCCGTGTCACCCCGCAGACGCTGCTTCGCCCGGCACCGCCCCAGCACGATCGGATCCACCGCCTCCAGGTGGCTCGGGTTGCTCGCCATCGCCAGGTGCAGCATCCGGCCGTTCCCGAACTGCCGCGTACCGGAGTAGCCCCGGTGGTACTTCACGTCCCCGCCACCGTCCGCGAAGTCCTGCTCCCAGTTGTCCTCGAACTCCGTGAAAATCTGCGCGTAGGTCTTCCCCAGGATGTTGTTCAGCACGTTCAGACGCCCGCGGTGCGCCATCCCGAGCACGATCTCCTCGACCCCGAGCTCCGTGCTCGCTTCCGCGAGCCGGTCCAGCAGCGGGATCAGCGACTCGCCACCCTCCAGGCTGAACCGTTTGTCCCCGGGGTAACGCTTCGCCGTGAAGTTCTCGAACTGCTCCGACGCCAGCAACTGCGCCAGAACGTGCGCACGCTCACCATGCGTCAACTCGATCCGGCCGCGACGGCTCTCGAACCACGACAGCAGCCACTCACGCTCCTCCACCGTCTGGATGTGCATGAACTCCGCGCCCGTCGAGCCGCAGTACGTCTCCTCCAGCCTCGCAACGATCTCACGCAGCGGGGTCGCCGCCGCCATCCCGATCGCGCTCGCGTCCGCGGGCCGATCAAGGTCCGCCTCGCTCAACCCGTGGTGCCCCAGCGAAAGAGCCACCGGCCGCTCCCTCTCACGACCGAACGGGTCCAGCCGCGCCGCCATGTGCCCCATCACCCGGTACGACTCGATCAAGCGGTCCACCGCGACCTGGAACGGCGAGGCGTGCCCGACCGCCGGCTGCTGCACCGCCGACGACGACGGCGGAGAACCCGCCAATGCCAACTCGAACCCGGCAAAGAACGCCCGCGACTCGGGCGACACCGACCCAGGGTCGCGCCGGTACCGCTCGTACTCAGCGTCGAGGTAGGGGGCGTTCCACCCGTTCACGGAGGGGGACACGGCTCTGGGCGGGAGGCTCATCACGAATCCCTGTGGGAGGGCCGGAGGACGGCCGCACGGTCGCCCCCGGGCATTCCGGGATAGTAGGCGAAGGTATCGGCAACAACGGGCCGCGACTGCCGAACTGCCCCCCGCTTCCCCCGCAAACCGCCCCCGGACGGGGCCGCACGCTCACCCGAACCGCCCGCTGATGTACTGCTCCGTCAGCTGCTTGCCGGGGTTCTGGAACACCTTCTCCGTCCGGTCGAACTCCACCATCTCCCCGAGGTACATGAACGCCGTGAAGTCCGACACACGCCCGGCCTGCTGCATGTTGTGCGTCACGATCAGCACCGTCACACGCTCCTTCAGCGACTGCACCAGTTCCTCGATCCGGGCCGTCGCCACCGGGTCCAGCGCGGAGGTCGGCTCGTCGAACAGCACCATCTCCGGCTCCGTCGCCAACGCCCTCGCGATGCACAGCCGCTGCTGCTGACCGCCCGACAGGTCATACGCCGGCTTGCGAAGCCGGTCCGACACCTCGTCCCACAACGCCGCCGCCCGGATCGCCGCCTCCACACGGTCCGCGATCTCCGACCGGCCACGAACACCCTTCATCCGAAGCCCGAACGCCACGTTCTCGAAGATCGACTTCGGGAACGGGTTGGGCTTCTGAAAAACCATCCCGATCCGCATCCGCATCTCGATCGGGTTGACTCGCCGGTCGATGATGTCCGTCCCGCTCGGGTGCAGCACAATCTGCCCCTCGTACCGCGTGTTCCGGTACAGGTCGTGCATCCGGTTGAAGCACCGCAGCAGTGTCGTCTTCCCGCACCCCGAAGGACCGATCAGCGCGGTCACACGCCGATCCGCGATCGGGATCGACACGTTCTTCACCGCCTGCACCCTCCCGTACCAGAAACTCAGTGCGCGAACGTCCGCCTTGATCGGCGGCGGGACGTGCCGGCCCGACGCCACCCCAGGCCACGCCGACCACGCCTCGCGCAGCGACGCCTCACGAGTCTCCATCTGCTGTGCCACGGGGCGGTCCATCGTCTCCAGTCCTGCCGTCACCATCGGATCCGCCTCCTCATCCGGTTGCGGACCACGATCGCCAGGGCGTTCAGTCCCAGCGTAGCCACGATCAGCACGATCCCGGCGGCCGCCGCGTTCGCAAGGAACGCCTCCCCGGGCCTCGACACCCAGTTGAACATCTGGATCGGCAGCACCGTGAACCCCGAATCCAGCCACTCGAACGGTCCGTACAGCCCCCCGCCATCCTCCTCCGGACGCGGCGCGAACGGCGTCGGCGGCAGGAACGCGATGAACGTCAACGCCCCGATCGTGATCAGCGGCGCCGTCTCACCGATCGCTCGCGACAACGCGATGATCACGCCCGTCGCAATACCCCCGGTCGAGTACGGCAGCAGGTGGTGCCGCACCACCTGCCACCGCGTCGCTCCCATCGCGTACGCCGCCTCCCGGATGTGCTGCGGGATCGACCGCAGCGCCTCGCGCGTCGCCACGATCACGATCGGAAGAATCAGCAACGCCAGCGTCAGCCCCCCCGCCAGGATGCTCTCGCCAAGCCCGAACGTGTACACGAACAGGCTGAGCGCCATCAGCCCGTACACGATCGACGGCACCCCCGCAAGGTTCGCGATGTTGATCTCGATGATCGCCGTGAACCAGTTCCGACGGCTGTATTCCTCGAGAAACACACCCGCAGCCACCCCAAGCGGGATCGCCGTGAACGCCGTCACCAGCATCACGTAGAACGATCCGACGATCGCCGACGCGATGCCCGCCTGCTCCGCCTTTCGCGACGGAAACGATGTCAGAAAACTCCACGACAGCCGCCCGAGACCGGTCCTCGTCAGGTCGAGCACCAACGCCCCCAGCACCAGCAGCGCAATCACCGTCAGCGACGCCCCGAGCGCCTGGAACCCGAGGTCCTGGTACCGCCGGAACCGGATGGTGCGCTCAATCGGGGTCATGCGTCAGTACGCCTGCCTGAATCGCTTGCGGAGCAGGTACCCCGCCACGTTGAATCCCAGCGTCGCCACGAACAGCGTCAGCCCCGCCGCGAAGATCGCCTGATACCCGATCTCCCCGTGCTGCACGTCCCCCAGGCTCACCGACACGATGAACGCCGTGATCGTCGCCCCGGGCTGCCCGGGATTCACGGCGTCCAGCGGACGCGCCGGGTCGATGCTCAGCGGCTGCTGGCCCGCCGCCACCGCCACGATCATCGTCTCACCCACCGCACGCGAGATGCCCAGCACGTATGCCGCCGCGATCCCCGAGAACGCCGCCGGGAACACCACACGCATCGCCGTCACGATCTTGTTCCCACCCACCGCGAACGAACCCTCACGCAGCAGCATCGGCACCGCACGCATCGCGTCCTCGCTCAGCGAACTCACGTACGGGATGATCATGATCCCCATCACCAGACCCGCCCCCAGCATGTTGAACGTCGGCAGGCCCGGCCACATCCGCTGCAGCAGCGGCGTCACGAAGAGCAGCGCGAAATACCCGTACACCACCGTCGGAACCGCCGCGAGCAACTCCAGCACCGGCTTCACCGTCTCGCGCAGGCGCGCCGGTGCGAACTCGCTCAGCCAGATCGCAATGACGCTCCCCACCGGCAACGCCACCGCAAGCGCGACCATCGTCGTCACCAGCGTACCCATCAGCAGCGGAACGATCCCGTACCGCGGCACCGCGAACTGCGGCGTCCACATCGTGTCCGTCAGAAAGTCCTTCACCCCCACCGCACGGAAGAACGGCACCGACTCCGAGATCAGGATGTACACGATCCCCAGCGTCACCGCGATCGACGACGCCGCAGCCAGCGCGAGCACGCACTGCATCGCCCGGTCCACCACCGCCCGCCGCAACCGCAGCACGGCCGCTGCATCGGCGCGCGGCACCGATCGCTGGACCGGCTTCGCGGCATCTGCGGCTTCCCGCGGCTCCACCATCTCGCTCCGGGGCGATCCGCCCCCGCTTGCCTCACCGCGTCGGCTGGCGGCTCAGAATCTCCTCGACCGAAACACCAACCTCCGGCTCGCCGCCGAACGCCGTGCCCGTCTGCCCCGAGCGTAGCCGATCCCGGGCCATCTCGTAGGCACGCGCCGGCAGCGGCAGATACTTCACCTCCTCCGCCAGTTCCGCCGCGTGCTCAAGATAAAAGTCCACGAACTGCTTCACCCACGGCTTCGTCTCGTACGAGTTCCTGTTCACGTACAGGAAGAGCGGCCGCGACAGCGGGTTGTACAGCCCCTTCACCACGTTGTCCATGTCCGGCAGCATCGGACCGTGCTCGTCCTGCTCCCAGTCGATCGCCACCGCGCGCAAACGGTTCGTGTTCTCCGCGTAGTACGCGAACGGCAGATACCCCAGCGCGTGCCGATTGCCCTCGATCCCACGCACCAGCACGTTGTCGTCCTCGCTCCCCGTGAAATCGCCCCGGCTCGACTTCGCCTTCCCCACGACCGCCTCGGTGAAGTAATCGAACGTCCCCGAATCCGTCCCCGGACCGAACAGGTCGATCCGGTGCTCGGGCCAGCCGGCGCGGACCTGGCTCCACATCGTGATCTTCCCCTGCGCTTCAGGCTCCCACAACCGCTTCAGCTCCTCGACCGTCATCGAGGTCGCCCACGTGTTGTCCTTGTGCACCGCAACCGTGATCGCGTCGAAGCAGATCGGCAACTCAAAGTACTCCACCCCGTTCTCGCGCGCCAGCGCCATCTCACCCCCCATGATCGGACGAGACGCGTTCGAGATGTCCGTTTCCCCCCGGCAGAACTTCTTGAATCCCCCGCCCGTCCCCGAGATGCCGACCGTCACCTTGACGCGACCCCGCGTCGAGTTCTGGAACTCCTCCGCCACCGCCTCCGTCACGGGAAAGACCGTGCTCGAACCATCAATCTTCACCAAGCGGTCCTGCGCGACCGCCGGTGAAGTCGCCGGAACGCTCGAAACCGCGAACGCCAGAGCCGCCCAGGCAGCCGTGCCCAACAATCCCATCCGCGTGCGCATGCGTGTCTCCTTGAAGATCGCACGATCGTAGCGAACAGCGCGCCACGCCACGCGCAGCACCCGCCCGAAACCACGCGGATTCCGGCTAAGTTTGCGCTAAGGCGCCGCGAACCTTCCTGACGTATCGCCTCACCGGCCGCCCATCCGGAACGTGATCGGCCGCGGCGTGTCCGCTCTCGGCCCCCCGTCCGTCGGGGTGAACACCGCCGTCAGTTCCGTCGTCGTCGCAGGGAACTGGTCCGTCGACGCCTGACGGATGTCCAACTGGAACAGATGCACCGGCCCCACCGCGTTGCGGCGCCGCGTCGCCCCCAGCATCCCTTCCGTCATCGTCCACGTCGCCAGTTCCCGCCCCGACGCCGTGTCCGTCAACGCCAGCCGGACACCGCCGTCCTCGTGCACCGGCACCGGGTAGCCGTTGATCCAGAAATACATCGTCACCAGCAGCGTGTCCGGGTAGCCGTTGCGGTCCTCGTCAACCGGCGCGTCCACCCCCAGCGTCACGTACGACACCGGCGCGCCCGCCGGCGCGGGCGGGATCGCATGTCTCCGATCCTCCTCCACCGTACCGGACGACGCGCACCCCGTCAGCGACGCCACCGACGGCGCAAGCACGACGGCCGCCACACAAGCCGCCAACCGCAGCCGCCGATCATCGCCCGTCATCGGCCATCTCCTCCCGCCGCGTCCGATCCGCCGGGAAACGCGGAACGCTATCCCAGTCCACGCCGCTCGACACCGGCCTCATCGAGTCGCCCTCCGGCTCGCCCCGCCTCTCATCCGCGGGGAACTTCGGGGCATCCGCCGGGAACTCGTCCATCGGCTGCGGCGACAGCCGCTTCGGCACCTCCGTGTCGTCCAACGCCTCGATCACCCGCTGCGGATCGCTGATCCGCATGATCTCACCGTCGCTCAAACGCTGGTACCGCTCGATCGAACCCGACCCCCCGGGCACGATCCGAGGCGTCAGGATCACCAGCAACTCCGTCTTCTGGTTCAGCATCTTGTTCGAGCGGAACAGCCCGCCCACCACCGGCAGGTGCCCGAAGAACGGGATGCGGTTCTCGCGCTCCTCCGCCGTCGTCTGGATCAGGCCGCCGATCACCACCGTCTGCCCGTCCATCACCGCCACCGTCGTCTCCACCTTGCGAACGTTGATCACCGGGCTGGACAGGTTCTCCGAAATCTGAATCTCGCGCTGGCTCAGCGTCGAAATCTCGGGCCGGATGTCCATCCGCACGAACCCGTCCGGGCTGATCGTCGGCACCACCTGCAGGATGATCCCGATCTCGCGCCGCTGCACGTCCGATCGCACGTTCCCCGTGTCCGAACGGTCGAACGCCGACACCAGCCCGATGTCCTCGCCCACCTGAATCCGCGCGATCTCGTTGTTCCGCACCGTCACCTGCGGCCGGCTCAGAACCTCCAGTTTCCCTTGCACCTCCAGCGCGCGGATCAGCAACTCGAAGTCCAGCGACGACACCGCGATGTTCGGCGTCCCGATCGCCGACGAGACCCCCGTCCCAGCCGCGAACACCCCGATCTTGTACGCGTCGTTCCCCAGGCCCGTGTCGCCCCCCACGCGAACGTCGAACCCCCACGTGTTCTCCGCGTCCAGCGACACCTCCGCCAGCAGCACCTGGATCATCACCTGCGGCGGCGCGGCGTCCAACTCACGCACGATCCGCTCCACCGTGTCCAGGTACCGCGGCGACGCCGAGATCAGCAGCTTGTTGCTCTTCTCGTCCCCGACGATCGTCACCTCGTTCTCCAGCTGCCTCGCCGCCGAGCCTTGCATCTCCGCGCTCAGCGTCCGCTGCAGCCGGTCCGCCTCCGACTGGAAGTACCCCTGCAGCGTGCGCTCCACGTCCGTCGCACGCGCGTTCGCAAGGTGCACGACCATCTGCTCGCGCTCGTTCGCCTGGATCGAGTCCAGCTCACGCACCACGTCCCCCACCAGTTCCAGGTACTCCTCCGTCCCCGACACCAGCAGCGAGTTTGTCCTCGCGTCGATCGTGATCGAGAGCTCCTGCCGAACGTCCGGCACCGCCGTCACGTTCGTTCGCCCGAGGCCGCTCAGCGTCGGGTCGTCCTCCGCCCCGGGCATCCCCGTCGGGATCAGCACCAGCCGGTCGCCCTGCTGCTGCAGGTTGAACAGGTCGCGCAGCAACTGCGCCATCGCGCGCGCGTCCGCGTTCACCAGCCGGTAGTGCTCGATCTTCCGCGACCCCGCTCGGCTCATGTCCAGGTCCGAAACGATCGCCGACACCAGGTCGACGATCTGCGTCGGCGCGGCCACCATCACCGAGTTCGTCCGAAGGTCCGGCGTGATCCGCACCTGCTCCCGGATGAAGTCGTCCACCTCCGCCTCGGTCATGTCGCGCCCGGCAAGCCCCTCCGCCCCCTGCGCCACCTGGTCGCGGAAGTACCGCAGCCGCACCGCCTGCCCCCCCGCCGCACCGGACAGCGAACGCCCCGCAAGCACGCCCTGGATCAGCTGCACCACCTCGATCGCGTTCGCCGACTTCAACTCGATCCGCCGAACGTCCTGCACCGTCGCGATCTCGTTCGTGTCCAGCCGCTCCACCAGCCCGCGGATCACGTTCACGTCGTCCTGCGTCCCGCTCACGATCAGCGCGTTCAGACGCGGGTTCGGCACCACCAGCACGCTCCCCGACCCGCGCCGCTCGTTCTCACGCTGCACGTACAGGCTGTTGATCGATTGCACCGCGTCCACCGCCCGCGCCGCCTTCAACTGGATCAACGCCACCCGCTCCCCGCGCAGGATCGCGTTCGCGTCCTTCCGCAGCGCCTCGATGAAGTCCCGCACCAGCTGCAGGTTCTCGTCGCTGCACGCCAGGATCAGCAGGTTGTTCGTCGCGTCCGGCACGATGCTGAACACGTCCCCCGGCGACTGCACGCTCCCCGCACGCTGCGTCGCCGCGATCCGGTCACGCATCAGGCGGTCAAGGCTCGCGGCCAGCTGCGTCACGTTCCCGTCCGGCACCGGGATCACGTGCAGCCCCACGGAATACGACGCGTCCGCCGTGTCCAGCGACTCGATCAGGCTCCCCACGACCTCGAAACTGCGCTGGCTCGTCGCCACAATCAGGCTGTTCGTTCGCAGGTCCGACGAGATCACCAGACGGTCCTCCGGCCGCAGCGAACCCGCCTGCTCACGCTGCCGGAAGACGTCCCCGATGATCGCTCCGACGCGGTCCGCCAGCGCGTGCCTCAACGGGAAGAACCGCACCAGGTTCCCCGCCGCCGCCAGTTCCACGTCCAGCTGCGACACCAGCTCGTTCACCAGCCGCAGGTTCGCCGGCGTCCCGACCACGATGATCGAGTTCAGGTCCGTCTCCGGCGTGATCGAAAGCCCCACCAGCGGCGCGAAGATGTCCGACTCGATCCGTGACGCAGGGTCCATCGGATCCCCGCCCTTCTGCACCATCCGCAGCCGAGCCGCCTGGTTCCGAAGCGCGGCGATCTCCGGCGTCGATGCCTGCGAGTCGATCAGCACGCTCCGCAACGTCGCCGCAACCGTCCGCGCGTCCGCGTGTTCCAGCCGGATGATCGTCGGCTCCACCCAACGCTCCGCACGGTCGTCGTCCAGGTCGCGGATCAGCACCTCCACGAGCGCGACCGCCTCCTCACGACCGGCCACGATCAGCGCGTTCGTGCGCTCGTCCACGGACACCGCGATCTCGCCGGCCAGCGCCTGGCCCGTCGTCGTCACCGGCAGACCGCGCCGCTGCGTACCCGGCAGTCGCCGCAACGCCTCCCCCTGGCTGAACAACTGCTCGATGATCCCACGCACCCGCACCGCGGCCGAGTTCTCCAGCGGGAAGATGCGCACCACCACCGAATCCCCGATCGGCAGCGTGTCCAGCGAACGCACCACCGACTCCATCACCCGAACGTTCCCCTCCGTCGACGCGATCACCACCGCGTTCGACTGCACATCCGGCACCAGCCGGATCGGCCTGGAGAGGTCAAGTTCCAACTTCCCCTGGTCCAGCCCCGTCGGCCTCAGGTTCAGCCGCCGCACGTGCTCCGACAGCGCAGCCGCCTGACTCGAACCCGACGCCTGCTGCGACGGGTCCAGCATCGCACGCAGCGTCTGCACCAGCGCTTCCGCGGACGCCAGCCGCAACTGGATCACCGACGCGTGCTGCGTCGCGTCCGCGGGCGCGGCGTCCAGCGCGCGCACCAGGCCCACGATCACCTGACCGTCGTGCGCCCCCGCGATCACCGCCAGCGCCTGCCGAGTCTTCAGCGGAATCAGCGTCACCGGCTCCGAGACCACACCAGGCCGATCCCCCTGCGGCGGGCGCGTCACGCCCATCTGCTCCAGCATCTGCCGGACCGCCTCCGCCGAGTTGTTCTGCACGTCGATGATGAACACCCCGGGCGCGATCCCCCCAGGCCCGATCGGCTGGTCCACGCCGTCCGGCGCAATCGCAGGCGTGTCCAGCTCACGCACCACGCGCTCGATCTGCTCGAAAATGCCCGGCGAAGCCGCGATCACCAGCGAGTTCGTCGTCCGGTCAACCTCCACGCTCAGCGTCTCGCCAAGCTGCTGCGCCGCAGACGCGAACGTCGCACGGATCGTCTGCTGCAGCCTCGCCGCCGGGATGCTCGTCAGCCGCAGCACGTGCGGCGAGACCCGCAGCCCGCTCCCCGAAACGATCGCCTGCGCCAACGCCTTGATCTGCGCCAGCTCCGTCCCCTCCGCCCGCACGATCAACGCGTTGCTCGCGTCGTCCCCGTACACCAGCACCGCCCCGGGGCCGGTGCGCCGGATGCGGTCCGTCTGGAACATCTCGCGGATCGCCTGCGCCACCTGCGACGCCTTCCCCGCGTCGATCGGGATCACCGTCGGCTCGGGCATCGCCGCGAACCCCGGCACGTCCAGCTGCTCCACCACTCGCTCGATGCGCAGCAGCTCCTGACGCCCCGCCGAGACGACCAGCGAGTTCGTGAACACCTCCGCCGAGACCGACGGCGTCCCCTCCGCCGACACCAGCACGGGCGGCGGCAGCGCGGCCGATCGCTCGTCCTGCCGAACCCCACGGTTGGCCTGGTCCTGCGCTCGACGCAACTGCTCCGCCATCGCCTGGTCCTGCAACTGCGCCCGGAACCCCTCGTTCAGCGCTCGCGCCACGCTCGTCGCGTCCGCGTGCTTCAGCGGGATCACCACCAGCTGCCGCGACGTGTCGTACTCCTCCGTGTCAAGCTTCGAAAGCAGCGCCCGGATGTTCTCCCACTCCCCTTCGTCCGCGCTGATCACCAGCGAGTTGCTCGTCGGGTCCGCGATGATCGTCGCGTTCCGCGCCCCCGCCGTCGTCGCCTCCGCCGCGAACCGCCCGTAGAACACACCCAACGCCTTGGCCGTCTGCTCCGCGTCCGCGAACTCCAGCTTCACGAACTCCGACTTCCGACCCGGACCGGACGGCACGTCCAACTGCTCGATCATCTCCGAAATCTGACGCATCTGGTCCGGCGTCGCCAGGATGCTCAGCGTGTTGTCGATGCTGTTGAAGTCGATGCTCGGGTCCGGCTCCCCGGTACCCCGCGGCCGGTTCCGCAGCAGCAGGTTCAGCGTGAAACGCACGTCCGTCGCCAGCGCGTGGTTCAGCCGCACCACGCGGAACTGCTGCATCTGCTGCTCAGGCTCCACGTCCAGCCGGCGAACGTGCTCCTGCACCTGCGCGATCGCCTCGTCCGATCCCGTCAGCATGATCGAGTTGCTGCGAACCACCGGCGTGATCTTGACCTTCAGGTTCTCAGGCAGCGCGGCCCGCAACGCCTCCACCACCTCCTGCACCCGCGCCTTCTCCAGGCTGATCGTCACGATCGATCCCACCTGCCGAACCTCGTCCAGCATCGCCACCAGCCCGTCCACCTGCGCGAACACCTTCCCGGGCGCGGAAACGATCAGCGAGTTCGTGCTCGGCTGCGCCGTCACGATCACGCGGTCCTCCGCGCGACCCGTCGCCGGGAACTGCTCACGGATCACATTCGCCGCGTCCGCAACGTTCGTGTTCTGCAGGTAGTACATCTCCCGCCGGCGGTCCGGACCCAGCTCCGGCTGGTCGAGCTGCGCAACCATGTCGCGGATCATCGCCATGCTCACAGGGTCCGCCGACACCAGCAGCACGTTCCCGTCACGCGAACCGATGATCGACAGCCCGTCCTCCGGAAGCCCCTCCGCCCGCGCCCGCTCCAGGAAGAACTGCCGCAGGCTGTTCCCCGCCCGGTCCGCCTGCGCGTGCTCAAGCCGGATCGACTCGATCACCTGGTCCGGCCTGCCGCTCGCCGTGTCCAGCTGCTCGACGTACGCCTGCGCCTGCTCGACCTTCGCCCCCTTGCCCACCAAGATCAGCGTCCGACGCCGACGGTCCACCTCCACCGTCACCGCGTCCGGATCCGGACCGCGCCACGTCCGCCACCCCGGCGTCACCATCGAACGCTGGATCACGTTCGCCAGCGCCTGCGGGTCCGCGTTCCGCACCGGCACCGCACGCACCACCAGCGCGGTCAGGTCCGAACGAGGCTGGTCCAGCGCGGCGATGATCCGCTCCATCGTCGCCATCGTCTCGCCCTGGCCCATCACCACGATGCTGTTCGTGTGCTCGTTCGGACTCACGAACAACTTGTCCTCGCTCGACGCCTCCGGCCTCCCCCCGAACCACGGCATCCGCTCGTACTGCAACTCCCACGCGATGTCCGTCACCGTCTCCTGGATGTCCGTCACGCGCACGTGCTGCAACTGCACGATGTTGAACCGCATCTCCTTCGACGGCGCAGCCTCGTCGAACGTCGAAGCCAGCGAACGCAACTGCTCGAAGTCCTCGTCGCTCGCCGCGATCACCACCGTCCCGCTCCGACGATCTCCCGTGATCGCCACCCCAGGCCCCGCACGCCGCCCCGCACGCTGCGTCGCCTGCGACCGGTCCTGGTAGAACTGCCGCAACGCCTGCGACACCGCCTGCGCGTCCGCGTTGTGCAGCCTGATCGCACGCACCGGCAGGTCCGCAACCTTGCTCGTGTCCACCTCCGCGACCACCGACCGCACGTCCGCCAGGTCCGCCTCCGACGCACGCACCACCAGCAGACCCGACTGGTCCTCCGCCGATATCTGGATGCGCTCACGCCGCCCGGGGTCGCGCCCGATCAGCACCTGCTCCACGATCCGCTGCACCGTGCTCGGCTGCGCGTGCGCAAGCGGCAGGATCGCCAGCGACAGCCCGTCCTCCGCCTGCCGCACGTCCGCCGCCTCCAGCAGCCGAACGATCTCCTCGTGCTGCGACGCCGACGCCGTCACCAGCATCGAGTTCGTCCGGTCGTCCGCGATGAACCGCGCACGAGGCAGGTCGTTCGCCCCCGGACCCTGACGCTGCGCCTCGAACAACTGCTGCAGCGTCGGCGACAACTCCGTCGCCCGCGCGTTCTCCAGCGCATAGCGACGGATCGCCAGCCGGTCCGCCACAGGACTCTGGTCCAGCAGCGAGATCAGACCGTCGATCAGCCCGATCGCCTCATCCGGTGCGGCCACAATCACCGACGCCCCACCCGGGTCCGGCGTCACCGTCACCAGCGACGGATCGACCGCCCCGCGCACCGGCGCCTCGCCCGGCGCCACCACCGTCAGGTCCAGGCCCCGGAGCCGCTGCGCCTGCCGCCCGCGCGGCGTGATCTGGAACAAGTCCTGGATCGCCGACGCCGCTCCCGCCGCCGTCACGTTCGACAAAGGATAAATCTTCACCGTCAGCGACCGCTGCGCCTCCAGCGACGCCAGCGATGCGATCAAGCGCCCAACCGTCTGAAAGTCCGTGTCGTTCGCCCACACGATCAGCGCGGACTCGCTCGGGTCCGACGCGACCGCCACGCGACCCGTGAACCCGCCCGGGTTGGCCGCCGACACACTCCCGACGTTGCTCACCGTCTGCGACACCAGCTGCTGGATCGCCCGTGCATCCGCCGACGCAGGCAGCGTCACGATCCGCACCGAGGTCGGCTCCGCCGGCATCTGCTGCTCGATCAGCCGCGCCAGCTCCAGCACCCGCTCCGTCAGCCGCGGCGACCCGACCACCACCAGGCTGTTCGACGACGGATCGACCGCGATCCGCACCGTCGGCTCCTCGGCCTCCGCCTCCGGCTGCGCCATCGCCCCCGACCCGACGACCCACACCAGCGCGCCCGCCGGCCCGCCCGTCACCGCAGGCGCACGCCGAAACCCCGCGTCGCTGCGCGACTCACCCTTCCCCTCCGGCTTCCCGTCGCCCTGCAGCAGCTCCTCCGTCGAGATGATCTCGACCTTCACGCCGCCCTGCTGCTCCAGCAGCCGCTTCAGCGTCGCCGCCATCAGCTGCGCGTCCGCCCGAGAGCGGTCGATCGGGATCATCCGCATCTGCCGGCTCGTCGTCAGTGTCGCCGCGTCCAGTTCGCGCGCCAGCCGGTCCACCGTCTGCATCTGCGCCGCCGTCGCCCGCACGATCAGCGCGTTCCCGCCCGCGTCCACCCGGATCGTCGGCGGCTGCCTCCCGTCCGCCTCGTCCGCGAACACCGCCTCGAGGTTCTGCGCCAGCGTCGTCGCGTCCGCGTTCACCAGCGGGATCACCCGCACCAGACGCTCGCCCCCCGGCCCGCCTTCCGGCGGCGCGTCCAGCTGCGCGATCACCTGCTCCGCAAGCTCCAGCGTCGCAGGCGGTGCGCTCACCACCACCGCGTTCAGCCGCCGCTCCGCCGCCACGCGCACCTTCGCCGTCCG